>Ga0302325_10001994_pt1 | contig 50518 bp, 29 predicted proteins | sample Palsa_T0_2_FD_201948 | JGI IMG/M metagenome (GOLD analysis project Ga0302325, IMG submission 201948) | Peat permafrost microbial communities from Stordalen Mire near Abisko, Sweden - Palsa_T0_2 | ecosystem: Environmental > Terrestrial > Soil > Palsa > Peat permafrost | place: Sweden: Abisko...
AGGCGCATGTACTCCCTCTGTTCCTGATTGTAAACAGCGGTCGCATCGACCCCGTCGAGCGTGAGATTGTTATCGTCCAATCCATGCCCCGCGAAGCGAATGGTTCTTTGATCGCCCGCGCCGTTGTTGATGGCGCCCGGCGCGAGCGCGGTCAAGGTCGCCCAGTTCCGTCCGTTGATCGGCAAATCGTTAACCTGCGCGCGCTCTATCGCGACGCCCACCGTTGCGTCAACTTCGTCGAGTTGCACCAGGGGTTCCGTGACGGTTGTCTGCGCTTTCTCCTGCGTCAGCTCCAGGCGGACGTCCAACCTCCTGGTTTGTCCGACCAATTGTTCCACTCCCTCCGTGGTGAAAGCCGAGAAACCGGCTTTGAGAAACTGGACCGAATAAATGCCAGGCGGGAGACCAGGCAAGTCATAAGTGCCCTCGGAGGTTGACAAGGTCTCTCGCTCGAAACCTGTTGCCCTTTCGGTGGCGCGTACTTTGGTTAGGGGGACCCGGGTACCCTGTTGGTCGGTGACCATTCCCGTGATGGCCGTGCGGTCCACCTGGGCTCGCAATGCGATCGAAGACAGACAAAGGAAGAGTACGAAATACGTGAGTTGACGTGAGCGTCCCATAGGTCTGGAAGCTACCATCAGGTTCGGTAGGCGGAGATGAACGGAGGGTGAATATTCTGTTACGAGAGGTCCGCTCCACGCACCCCACCGTCTGTTCGTCCGATGATCTGAGGCGGTCAACGAATATGCAGTCCCGGCCTTGTCCGCCCGTCGCGTTTATCGACGGCGGGAGGCCGGCCCTCGGCGCGGACGGTATTGCACAACGACGATTACAAACGTATGAGAGGGAGACTAAAAGATTACAAAATTGTAAGGTGGTGCTAACTGGTCGACGTTTTCCACCGTTCAATCGGTCCACTCACGGCCGCCTCGATAATTGAGGCGTCCGCGCATTTGCGGCGGATTAATCAGGAGCAACGCATCGTTTGCGTTCGATTACCGGCTCCTCATTTCGACGCGACCGGAAAGACTACATTTTCGAGTGTCTCCTGGCGGGTCGGCTAAAGAGTGACCCCAGGCCGTTTTCCTGCTGCTGCACCCAGGAGGGCTCAGACGGCGGATCGTCAGTTCCTCCAGATGGGGGTAGTGAAAACGCCGTTGCCGGCAATGTCCCATAACGCCAAACGCGCCCACCTCCACTCCGGAGCACGCACCTGCCAGGTAAACTCGCGTTGGTCGAATTCCTTGGTGTCCGTCAGCGGAATTATCTGGCGATGTGTATCCCGTCCATCTCCCCAAACAATCTCCGCCATCCGCAGCGGGAACGTCCAGGTGGCGACGACCTTTGCCGTGATCTGGTCGGCATTCGGTAGAAGGTCGGTGCGCTGCAGAAGAACCTCACCTGTCGTCGTGAAATAATCGCCTTTTGCTAAGGCCGCCAGCGCGTCCGCCCAACGGTCGAAAGAAGGTACAGCCGGTATCCGCAGATAATTCACGTTCATGTGACCGTAGAGTTCGTGGGTTGCATCCAGTTGGAATACATCCACCTCGCCGATCAGGCGCTTGTGCAGGCCCCAGTTATTCAGATCGTCTAGCGTCTTGAAGGCCCGATCGCCGAGGCGGGGCGAGGAAAGATCCGTATTCATGGCCTTCCATCCCGCACCCAGGTGGAAGGAGCTTTTTAGTTGCTCGCTGTCTTTAATCTGATCCGGAAACCCGGTTGAACCCTTTGTTCGCGGATGGGTCTGATACATGTAGCCATTCTCCGCGCGAAGCAGCGCGATCGCATCTTCTGCGTTGCCCACGCGATAGATCGTCCCGTATTTGGGATCCGTGGATCGAAAGGGCTCTCCCGGGTTGCGCTTCGTGAACCAGTAGACCGGTTTTGGAAAAACAATTCCCCAGTGCCCCCCCAGATAAGTGCTCATCTCTTCGCTCGGAATCAGCAGGAAGTTGGCGTCCGATTGCGCTCGGCAGGCATCGAAGTACGCCTGCAACTCCCGAAGGCGGATCTCGCCGGTGTCGGCGGGATGCCCGTCGCCGTGGAAGTCCATGAGCATCGCTATGTTTACCCCCATCTCCTTCAGTACCGGCTTGAATGGTGGGGTCCAGTCATAGCCACTGTCAGAGCGATGGTCCATAGCCTGAACCGTAAATGCGTAATGCCAGTGGGGCGCGAATGTCGTACATCCCTCCAAAGGGACGAACCGGTCACGATGCGTGTAAGGCAGAACGGAATCGAGCACTGTGGTTGCCTGGCGATCCTCCACCAGCAGAAACAGGTCTAATTCCTGCTGCGTCCCCGGTGGGGCGTTCATCCACGGATAGAAGGGCGAGTTGTCATCAGGCAATTGCCGAATTCCCACCGAGATGTTGCCTCGCCATGACGAGTACCATAGATATCCCATGTTGCTTGTGTAATCGCGAGCCATGAAATACCGGTGAGGAGGTGGGAACACCGCAACGCTGCCGGCCCCGATAGCGATGGAGAGCGCGCGGTACCGCACGGCTACCGGATTCCATTCGGAAGCATGTGGAGCCCGCACCGTTTGCAGCTTGCCTGCGGTGTCGTAGTAATTGACATTGCTCTCCATCGTTCCGCCGGCGCGGCGATCTTCATCCGCCGTCATCCGTATACCGGCATCGTAGAAAAACGCAGTGTCCGGCTCACTTGTACTCACGATGGCACGCTGCTGGATTAGCGTACTGCCCGGAAAGAAGAAGTAGTGAATGTCCCCGTGAAAGATCCCGAGCGTCAGTCCTTCAAATGAAATATCGAGCCGATCGCCTTCGAACTTCGCATGCGCGGCAGTCATGTTGAAATCGCCCAGGAAGCTGCGCGTGCCCTCCGGGTGGCTGGGAGGAAAGTCGAAGAACTGGTCAAAGCCCCCTCTTCGCTTGCCTGTCGAGGCCCGGTATACGGGTTGCGCACCGCTGATTACAGTTTTGCCGTTCACCGCGATCGATGTGATCAGCGGTTTACCCGGATCCAGCGAAAACTGCGCGCTGCAAGGTCGGCCGGCCCTGTCCTTCCAGTGAACGAACGCTGAATCGGCAATTGAGCTTACTCCAATCGAACCGCGGCCGGGTGAGACGATATCGAAAGGCACGGCGGCTAGGACCGTCAACGCCGTTGCAAAGAGGGTGATGATCGATTTCATGTGGACTCGTTCTACTTGCCGGCCTCAATCAATTCGCGCTGCAGGGCGGCCAGGCGTCGAAGCTTGAACTTGAGCAACTTACGATCATACGTCATGAGGCCATTCTGTGCCTTCTCGCAGTCCGAGTTTGGGTAATTGACGGCGTAACTCAAGACGCGCGATATCCAACGCGCTGCCCGGCGACTCGCCGATGGCGCACGCACGGCTACGCGCACGCGCAATGGTTCTGTTGACGCGGTACGCCGGGCTGCGAGCCAGCGACGTGGTTACCCTTTCGAGGGATCACATCAGGGCAGCCACCTGGGAGAAGCGCGCGGTAAGGAATCGGTGCATGATTCGGGTCGAACTTTACCCGGACGTGCTCAGGCGTTATCCGTTCGACCTCCAGCCTCGCGAACCGGACCGAACGGCGGGAGCCTTGAGCCGTTGGCGGTCACTCGACCGTCTGTCCGAAAAAAAACGCGGCCGCGATGTTGTCGAGCCTGTTTTATTATCGGAAGCCATGACGACCTTACCTCTTGACGAGGGAAGACGGCAAGCCAAATAACTAAAAGGGTGCCACACCGCCGAATCCCCCGAAGGAGGACTCCGCCGGCACGCTTCAGTGGTGATAGGCTATCTCCTGAAAGGCAGCGGTTGTGGCATTCCACGATGGACTCGCGCACGAGACAGCCAAGCCTTTTTCTGCCCAACAACGCGTAAATCGCAGGATCGCGATCTTCTTGCTCTGGATCGGCGGAATTGCCGCTCTATTGACAGCAATCGGGTGAGCACTTCGGACCGCATGAAACAGCCTTCATCGGACGATACCGTCAACCCGACTCTTTCAAGACACCGGACGGCGAGGTCTGGCGGCTGTACTCACCCAAGCCGATGTGGGTGGACGCTGGGTTGAAACAGGAGGCATCCAGGCTTATCAGGGACCAGAGGGGAAAAAGGGTGGCCGGCGGGAATCGGCAGGCGAGCCGCCTCGATCCAGATCGGCTCCTGTTTCTCATCCGGCCCGCGCTTGCCCAGGGACAAACAGCCCCAAACGGCGATCCCACGCCTCTCAGGCTACCCGGTTATCGCCCGCTTAAGGCTTTTTCCTGATCGCCCGGGGAGGAATTGGTCTGGCAACTTGCGACTAGCCGGCGCATCCCGCTGGTCGGAGTCATCGAGCTGGGTATTATTCTCCACGTAGCTGGGCGGAGGACAGTTCGTTCAGCAGTTGCTCTCCGGCCAGCCAACGCTTGACGTTTGAAACAAAGATATCCCAGGAGCGATCAATGTAATGAGTACTCTTACTAGAGCCTGCGATATGCGGCGTAATGATGACATTGGGGAATCGCCACAGGGGATGATTCGGCGGCAAAGGGTAATAATAGTGGGTGTCGATGGCTGCGCCCGCAATCCAGCCGGACTCAAGCGCCTTAAGCAGAGCCTGCTCCTGAATTAATGGTCCACGCGCGGGATTCAGCACAAAGGCATTTCGCGGCAAGGACTGCAGCTCTCGCTCGCCCACGATGCCCCGCGTCGTTTTCGTCAGCGGCATCGCGAGTATCAAGAAATCGAGGGTCGAGAGAAACTGTTGCTCCTGGCCGGGGAGAAATACTTCATCCGGCAGAACGCCATCCGGATCTCCTGTTTCTGGAACGCGGTAAATATGATCGGAAGGACCAACCGGCTTGCGGCACAGGGCATGGACGCGCAGGCCCATGGCCTTTGCAACTCGAGCCGTCTCCCGGCCGATCCCGCCGTATCCCCATAAACCCACGATTGAGCCCCGTATCTCGCGCTGAAAGCACGCCGACCGATCCCACGTACCGTTGTCCTGGTTACGTATCATCTGTCGCAGATTACGGGCCAGATTTACGATCATCGCGATGTTCCACTCCGCTATCGGCACATCGAAATTACCACGCGCATTGCAGGCGCGAATCCCTTTGCCTGGGAGATCCAGATGATGGAGCTGATTATGACCTGCGGTGGGTATCTGAATCAGTTTCAATGCCCGCATGTCCTCCAGGTTCTCGGGAGGAAATTCACCAAAAAAGATCTCCACGTCAGCGACAATCTCCGCCGCAACGGGTCGCACGTGTTCTTCCGGCTCAATCACCCTTACGCTTAGTCCGCCAACGGACTCCAGATCCTTGAGCGCAACTGCGTCCACAAGCATGTCAATCAAAATGACCATCGGGATATTAAAGCAGACCGGTCCAGCCGCCCGCCACCTCGACACGCAACCGTGCGGACTAAAGAGCAGTGGCTTTGTGCGCCGATGAATAATCCGTCAGGCTGCCGGCAAGTTCGCGAGTTGCCCTCCGGAATCGAATTCGATCAGCCGAGGTGCACCAAGAATCTCCAGATTCGGGTTCTTGTCGATCTCGTGGCGCAAGTTTTCACTCAGGCCTAGTAAGCCCAGCTCGAGCGTATTATGAATCCAGCCGTAAGTCACCGTACTTAGATCGGGCTTGCCGACCGTTGGCGCAATACGCTCCAAACATTCGCGGTCCGTTGGGAAATGGATAGGCGTGCGACTGTCCGCTGGAGTAGACGCCGTTAGTGAATTGATTTGCGTCATGTTCCAGTCGATCTTGGGCAAGAGACGGTCTGAGACCACATCCGCCAACCCCAATCCCATACCGTTTCCGTAGCTCAAATCGCTTAGATCGCGGACGAAGATCCGTTCAATCCGCGGGGTCCCCGGCCACGGGTTGTACTGGCCATGCACACCGCGGTTCACAACTTTGGTGTCCATCCCGGCGCCGCTAATGTTCTTTCCGATTTCGTCCAGAATCAACACGTCCAGATCCATGGGGAGGCGGCCCATCCAGGACTTCACCTGGCGAAGCAGTTCCTCTTCGCGCAGCTCCATTTCCCCGGCTGAAAGTGCGGTCACCTGCGCTGTATTGTGGTTAGCGTCCTCCAGAATCGCGAGGCCGCCGAGGATTTTTCCCGAAGCGAGCACATGACGCCCAACCCGGCGGATCACTTGTTCGAGCCCAAGTTTGTAAGCGTAGGTGTGATAGCGCTGGGCGCCTTCGAGATTACCCAGGCCGATCGCCATCATCTTGAAAAGACCGCTTTCAATTTTGCCAACAAAATCGGTGTGGTATTTCACGCGGCCCACCAGTATCACGCCGTCGCTTTGGTAGGCGCTGCGGTCCATGAAAACTTCAATCCCTTCGGCTGTTCGCCCAAGAAAAACCACATCGAGAGAGCTGGCCACTGAACAGCCCATGGTCTCCTCCGTAATTCCATAATGCGCCAGCACGTCGATTTGCCCTTCGGCGGTCGCCGCACCGTGGCTGCCCATGGCGGGAAACAGAAATGGCCGGGCCCCTTTCGATTTTGCGAAGTCAACCACCGAGCGGACGATCGTGGCAATATTGCGTATACCCCGGCTGCCCACGCCAATGGCGATCCTCGCTCCCGGCGTACACCGGCCGGCGATCGGTGAATGCTCCAGTTCATCCGCGACGGCCGTCCGGAGATCCCGGAGACGGTGATCGGGAAAGCTCTGGCGCACCAGCAACAGGCGCGGAAACTCCATGGACGGATTATATCCGGTATATACTCGACATTCGCCCTAATGCAAACATGGAAATCCTGGTTAGCGGAGCGCCGCATCCCGTATCTGCGATGGTGGATTGGCGGGCTACTGTTCGCTTCCGCCACCATCAACTACATCGACCGCCAGACGCTCAGCGTCTTAGCCCCCTACCTCAAAGCGGAAAAACACTGGACCAATACCGATTTCGCCAGTATCATCATTGCGTTTCGCATCTCGTACTCGTTCCTTCAGTTTCTTGGCGGGCGCCTGGTCGATCTGCTTGGAACGCGGCGTGGCCTGGCCATAACGGTAGCTTGGTACTCGTTAATGGGCATGCTTACCTCGCTTGCCGGTGGGTTGTGGAGCTTTCGCGCGTTCCGGTTTGGGTTGGGTATCGGTGAGGCCGCGAACTGGCCTGGCGCGATTAAGGCGGTGGCCGAGTGGTTTCCGCCCAAAGAGCGCGGCCTGGCGGTGGCGCTGGTCGATAGCGGTGCGGCGGTCGGGAGCGCGGTCGCGCCGGCGATGGTCGTCTGGCTGTATCACGTCTTCGGCACATGGCGGCCGGCATTTCTAATTACGGGCGTTCTGGGATTCCTGTGGCTGATCGTCTGGATTGCCGTTTATCGCGGACCCGCGGAACATACGCACATCACCGAGACCGAGCGCGCGATGATTCTGGCAACCCGCGCGGGCGCGAACGAAACGGCTCCGGCGACGCTCGTCCCGGTCTCGAAGCTAGTGGGGTACCGCCAGACATGGGGCGTTATTCTGCCCCGCGCGATTCTCGATCCAGTCTGGTTCCTGATGGCCGACTGGTTCGCGCTCTTTCTGGTGAGCCGCGGTTTCAAGCTGGAGGACACCCTGGCTGGCTTCTGGGTTCCGTTCATGTGCGCGGGCCTCGGGAACTTTCTCGGCGGTGGCCTTTCCAGCTTTTTCATTCATCGCGGATGGAGCCTGGGCGCGGCGCGGCGTGTGATTTTTCTGCTCTGCGGTCCGTTACTGCTTTTTCTGATTCCAGCGGTTTACACCGTGCGATTGTGGCTGCTTATCGCGGAGTTCGGCCTGGCGACCCTTGGTTACGCCGCCTGCAGCACAATTTTCCTGGTGCTGCCGTCGGATATGTTCGAAAGCGGGTCCGTCGCAACGGTCAGCGGCCTTTCGGGAATGGTGACAGGGTTTGTGACGATTGCTGCGACTTATTCGATTGGCGCAGTCACGGATCGGTACTCGTTCGCGCCGATCCTATTGTGCGCAGGCGCGGCGCCAGTGCTGGCGGCGATTTCGGTGTACGTTTTCGTGCGAAATACCCGCCAGACGGGGAATGGGGTGTTGTTGAGGATTTGAAGGGTGGGTTGCCCTTAGAGAGGTTTATCGGGATTGGGACCGCGCAGGGTCCAAGGGACGTGTGCGTCGGGGTGCGGAAGGTGCGGAGTTGCCTTTCACGCTTGCTTCTAATAATATAATCTCTACAAATTTACTCCCAGAGGGAGAAAAACAGAAAACGTATGCCGCGACGAGTCTCGCATTTCCTTGCATGCCTGATAGTTATGGCAGCGCCCCTTTTTTTTCCCAATCTCGGGATCGGACAATTCACCACGGCGAGCTTGAGCGGCACAGTTGTCGATCCCTCGGGCGCGGCCGTTCCAGACGCTAAAGTTACGGTTCAAAACACGGATACCGGGTTTACGCAAACCGTCGCCGCCGGTGCAACAGGCGACTACCTTTTCCCCCGCCTGCCGGTCGGCAATTATAAACTGACCGTCGAGAAGCAAGGAATGACGACCTACTCGCAGTCGGGGATAAAGTTGGAGGTCAGCCAGGCGGCCACCCAGAAAGTGACGATGAGTATCGGCGCGGTGTCGCAGGAGATCACCGTGGCGGGAGACGCTTCGCTCGTGACGACGCAATCGGCCACCGTCAGCCAAGTGGTCAACCAGAGGCAGGTGGTCGAACTGCCGCTCGATGGCCGGGAGGTACAACAACTGGTATTCCTCGCGGCGGGGGTTACCGATACCACCGCGCACTACTGCGGCTCCAACTGCGAGGGCGGAACCTATCCTGGCGAGCAGTACGCCAAGGCGAGCGGAACGTTTTCCGAAAGCATCAACTATCAGATGGATGGCGTCGCCTACAACGACACCTACATCAATACTAATCTGCCCTTTCCCAACCCCGACGCGATCCAGGAATTCAGCGTGCAAGGCACCAATATGAGCGCGGAGTACGGGAATGCCGTGGGCGGTGTGGTCAACGTGGTGAGCAAATCCGGAACCAACCAGATTCATGGAGATCTGTTCGAGTTCCTTCGCAACGGCGATCTGAACGCCCGCAACTTCTTCGCGCCCACCCAAGACACGCTCAAGCGCAACCAGTTCGGCGGCGCCGTCGGCGGCCCCATCCAAAAGGACCACCTTTTCTACTTTGGAACGTACCAGGGCACGCGAACCCAGAGCGCGGCGGCGGAAGATATCGCGTTTGTACCCACGGCCGCCGAGCGCACCGGCAATTTCTCGGCCCTTCTGCCCGGTGTGCAACTGACGGATCCCCTGAACAACAACATGCCGTTCCCGGGAAATCAGATTCCCGCTAATAGGCTCAGTCCCGTTTCTCAGTATTTTCTGAACGATATTCCACTGCCCAATGGTCCTGGCAATCAGATCACTTACCTTGGGCCGAGCCAGCGCCAGAACGACGACCAGTTCATGACCAAGGTGGACTACGTTCGAGGCAAGCATCAGATCAGCGGCCGCTACTTCTTCACTAATTTCGATCAACAGCCGTTCAAGGCCACGACAGATGTGCTGCAAGTGGATGGGAGCGGCAACCATGTGCGGGTACAGAACATCGCGGTAACCGACACCTATACGCTGACCCCGCATCTGCTGTTTAACACCTGGTTCGGGTGGGACCAGCAGAATGGCGGGTCGATATCCGGCGCTCCTTTTTGCATGCCGGCCGCGGGTGTAGAGGTCGCCGCGACCACGCCCTGCGAGTTATCTCTGAGCGTAGGCGGAGGTTTCTCGATCCAAAGCAGCCACTACGGCGCTTTTAACCGCGGCGATCAAACGTACCGCGAGGACGTCACCTACATCAGGGGCTCGCACGAGCTTCACTTCGGAGGAGAGGCGCTGCGCATTCGGGCGCCCATGGCAAACACGTTCGAGCAGAACGGTGAATTTTCCTTTAGCAACAATCTCTCGGGCAACAATCTAGCCGATTTCATGCTGGGTCAGGTGTCGAATTTCACTCAGGCCGGCGGCATCTATTTGAACTTTACGGGCATCAAGTGGAGCGCTTTCGTTCAGGATAACTGGCGTGCCACGTCCCGGCTGACCATTAACATGGGGCTGCGCTGGGACCCCTGGTTCCCCTACAAGGACAGCCAGGGGCGTGTCGCGTGCTTCGAGCCTGGGCAGCAGTCGACAAGATTTCCAAATGCCCCTCTTGGTCTGCTATTTGGCGGAAGCGACCACGATCCCGGTTGTCCATCGGCATCGATCAACAGCAAGGCGGCGAATTTCGCCCCGCGTCTGGGTTTCGCTTACCGGCTCACCAATGACGGCAAGACCAGTATTCGGGGCGGCGCCGGCATATATTACGCGATTCCCAATACGGTTGCCTTCCAGGACGTCGTCGGCATTCCGCCCTTTGCACCTATCGTCACTCTGTTCGATGTTAATTTTCAGAATCCCTACGGCAGTGCGGGAGTCGCCAACCCGTTCCCGGCGGACTATGGCGGAATCAGCAAATCCGTCACTTCCAGCGCCACCTTCCCTCAAGGCCCCATTTCGTTCACGCAAATCTTTGGCCAGGATTTTCGATTGCCAATGATCGCGATGTGGAACCTGACGATCGAGCGTCAGTTCGCTGGAAGTTGGCTGGTCCGCGCGGCTTACGTTGGGAACAAAGGCACGCATCTGTATGGCACGGCCGATCAGGAATCCGGGCTGTTCCAGGCCAACCCCGCGGTCTACATTCCAGGCGCGTCCACGGAAGCTAACGAACAGTCCAGGCGTCTTTATCCGCAATACGGCCTTGTCGGCGTTGTCGACTCCGCGATCAACTCCAACTACAACGGTCTTCAGCTCACGGTCGAAAAGCGCCTGAGCCGGGGGCTTTCCCTGCTGGCGAACTACACGTTTGCCAAAGATCTCGACGACTTTGCCCCACTCGGCGCCTACAACGGACCCTCAGATCCCTTCAACCGGCATTTCGACTACGGTCCGTCGGACGACGACGTTCGTAGTGTGTTCAAGTTGTCCGGCGTGTATCAATTGCCGCATTTCGGAACGGGTGGAATTGGGGGCAAGCTGATCAATGGATGGGAGCTTAGCAGCATCGTGACCTGGCAGGGCGGATTCCCATTCACGGTCTACAGCGGAGTGGACAATTCCTTCAGCGGCGAATTCGAGGACCGCGCCGATTTCACCGGGACCAACATAAGCCAGGCGCAGCTCAGTTCGAGCCGGTCGCATGGTCAGATGGTGCAAGAGTGGTTCGATACCTCCTTATTTCAACCGAACGCCATCGGAACCTTTGGCAATCTGGGAAAGAATATGCTGCGCGGTCCGCGTTTGTTCAATGCGAACCTGGCTCTGGTGAAGGACACCCGGTTCGCGGAGCGGTATAACGTCCAGTTCCGCGCCGAGGCGTTCAACGCATTCAACAACGTCAACTTCCAGCTTTACACGGTCAATGGGAACGCCGGCATCGATCGCTCTCAGGCCGATCCCACGTTCGGACAAATCACGAGTGCCGCGAACCCACGCATTCTACAGTTCGCTCTGAAGTTTATATTCTAGTGTGCCGTCCTGAGTTCCAACCGGCAAGGGATTGGAATCTCGCGTCCGAGCTTGCCGCTCACTGGTGGGTGCGGAAACATATGACTCTCAAACGGCTCTCGATTCTCCTCCTTCTCGCGCCGACGTTTGCCAGCGCTCAAAGCGATCCGGAACAGCTTGGGCGAACCTTGCAAGACCGCATCCAGACGCCTGGCGAGGTTGAGTTCCAGTTGCGCGAATACCTCATGGAGCGGGTCGCCAAACTATCCAAGCCCACAACCGCCGAACAGTGGACCGCCGAATCGGAAAGGTTGCGAAAACATTTGCTGGAAGATGTTGTATTTCATGGGTGGCCTAAGGAGTGGGTCAATGCGCCGGCGAAGTTCACGGATCTTGGCACTTTACAATCCGGAAAGGGATACCGGATCCGGAAGCTGCGTTATGAAATCGTGCCGGGCTTCCAATCCACAGCTATTCTTTACGAACCGGAACAGCTTCGGGGGAAAGTTCCGGCGATCTTGAATGTAACCGGACACGAGTACGCGATGGGTAAGGCGGCCGAGTACGAGCAGAAGCGCTGCATCAACTTCGCCAAGCGCGGTATCCTCGCTTTGAGCCTCGAATGGTTGGCGTGCGGAGAAATGCGCCAGGGGCCGCCCGGCACGGAAGGCGATCGGGCACATTGGGTCGCGGCGGATCTCGATCTCGTGGGTGCCAATGCCGTAGGCCTGTTTTACCTGGCGATGCGCCGAGGGCTGGACTACTTATACGAACATCCGAATGCCGACCGGGCACGCCTGGGAATGACGGGACTCTCCGGGGGCGGGTGGCAAACCATTACGCTGAGCTCGCTCGATAAGAGAGTATCGGTGGCGGTTCCGGTGGCCGGATACGCCTCACTGGTTTCAGAACTTGATCGCGCTGTCTACGGAGACGATATCGAGCAAATCCCCACGGATTTTTTCGTCGGTCTGGACTATCCTCACTTAACGGCCATGAGGGCTCCACGACCGACCTTGCTGATCTTCGATGCCGAGGATGACTGCTGCTTTCGCGCCGCGATCGTAAAACCCTACGTGTTCGACCAGGTCGTACCGTTCTTCGCGCTTTTCGACAAGCCGGATAACCTCAGTTGGTATGAGAACCGGGATCCCGGGACCCACAATTATCAACTGGACAACCGGCTTCAGGCCTACCGGTTCTTCGCCCAGCACTTTGGCCTTCCCGCGGTTCAAGATGAAATACCGGCAGATACGGAAATCAAGAGCTACGAGGAACTCGTGGTGGGTCTGCCAAAGGACAACCTGACTATACTCGGGCTGGCCAAACAACTGGCTTTAGGGATTGAACGGCCTCCCATCCCTTCCAGCGCAAATGCGAAGTCTGAGTGGGTTCGTTCGGAGAGGCAGAAGCTTCGGGAGTTGGTGCGCTACCAGCCGGCCATCCTGAAGCATCCATGGGCGGTGGCCAATACTAAAGATAAAGGCGTGGAAACGCGGTCCTATCGATTTGAGCTTAGCAACGGGCTGAGCGCCACCGGGGTTTGGGTGAAGGCCATAACGACGCCGGATAACGCCCCGGCGACGGTGGTATTGAAGGACGAAGGCAAAGCGTCCGCGGCAGCGGAAGTATCGGAACGTGTGAACCGCGGCGAGCAAGTTCTGGCGCTCGATGTAATGTTCACAGGTGATGCCTCCCCGGAGGATCCACAGGCGAAGGACAAGCCGGAGTATTTAGCTCAGTTGATGGCTACGACGGGGGACCGGGCCCTGGGCATTGAGGTTTCGCAGTTAATTGCAATAACACAGTGGCTGCGAAAGACTGGTCATACAAGCAAAACTCGACTTGAATGCGCGGGCATGCGAAACCAAGTTCGGGCGCTCATCGCGTCAGCGTTGGAACCGGCTCTCTACAGCGAAGTTGTCGTCCACCAGGGAATCCGAAGCCTTAGCTATTTGCTTGACGCTCCCGTATTATTCGAAAGAGCACCGGATCTGTTCTGTTTGGACTTATACAAGGAATTCGATGTGGCCCGCCTGGCCGCCTTATCGGAGCCGACCAGGTTAGCTCAGGAGGAATACCTGGAAGTATCCAAGTAGCCGCTAAACGGAATTGGAGCGTCGATCTTGAATTGCCGAAGACGTGACGTTACAATAGGCTTCCATTTGGGGACAGGCGCGGGATGACACGCAAGATAATTCCTGTAGTGATGACGCTGGCGGCGCTGCCCATGGGCGCCGCCGACGCCGGTCTGAAGCTGAAGGTTGCGGCCGTGCAGTTCCGCTCGTCATTCGATATCCAGCAGAACAGTGAGAGGATCGCGGCGCATCTGAAGCGGCTTGCCGGCGATGGCGTGCAGGTTGCAGTGTTTCCCGAGTGCGCGCTGACGGGCTACGATACGGCGCCGACGTTTGCGCCTTCAGCGGTAGAGATCGAGGCCGCGGAACGGCAGCTACAACAGATCTGCCGGAACGCGAAGATCGCCGCTGTGATCGGAACCGTTTACAAAGTAAATGGCCGGGCTTACGACGCAGCCGTCGTGTTCGACTCGCATGGCGCGACGATCGAACGTTACGGGAAGGTTCACCTGGCGGGCGAAGAATGGGCCACTCCCGGCAACCACGTTGCCTACTTCGAGCTGGAAGGAGTACTTTCCACCGTGATCATCTGTCACGACGAGCGATACCCCGAGTTGGTCCGGCTGCCGGCGCTGAAGGGCGCCCGGGTCGTTTATTACATCAGCAGCGAATCGGGAATGCGCGAGGAGCACAAGTTGCTGCCGTATCGAGCGCAGGTGATGGCGCGGGCGGTGGAGAATGGGATGTTCGTGGTGCAGGCCAATGCACCAGCGAATCCGGACCTGAGCGGCTCTCACGGCCAAAGTAGAATCGTCGCCACGGACGGCAATGTGCTCAAAGAGGCGTCGTTTTTCGGGGAAGATATTCTTGTGGAGACCCTCGCCATCCAAACGGGGAGCCTGCAACGTCCGCTCGAGGGACTGTTCGGTCAGTGGTGGAGTCAGGGCCTTGATGCCATGATGAACAACCGGCGCCGCCAACTGGACTGACCAACGCCTTGCATGCGGCAGATCGCTTAAATCGACGAACCGAAACCAGTCTATGACTCGACGAGACCTTTTATCATCGCTGCTTGCTTCCGGAGTGACCAGCAGGCTTGCATTTTCCGCGGAGACGACCGCATTGCCACGCTTTCCAGGAACGCCATTTCATCCATACCCACGCTGCCTTCCCGACTACCTACGCGGCCTCGCCAAGAAGGCCGTCGAGAAACGAAACGCGGCACTCGGGAAACTGGTGTCTCCGGCCGCCATCGAAGCCCGGCAGAAGTGGGTCCGGGAGACCCTATGGAAACTGATCGGAGGCGTGCCGGAGCGCACACCGTTGAACGCGCGCACCACCGGCTCGCTCGAACGGGAAGGATACCGCGTCGAGAAGCTTATCTACGAAAGCCAGCCGGGGCTCTTCATTCCCGCGAATGTGTACATTCCCAAAAAAGGCAACGGGCCCTTTCCAGCGGTCCTGTTTCAGAGCGGCCATTACGAAGAGGCGAGGCTCAATCCGAACTACCAACGCTGCTGCCAGGGATTGGTGCAGCTCGGGTTCGTGGTACTGGCGTTCGATCCCATGGGGCAAGGTGAGCGCATCGGGTATCCGGATTCGTCCGGGATCCATTCCCGGCTTCCGGACATGGACTCCGAGCACACTACTCCTGGAAAGCAGATGCTTCTTGTTGGTGACACGGCTACGCGCTTCCAGCTCTGGGACGCAATCCGCAGTCTCGACTATCTGACGTCTCTGCCGATGGTGGACGCGAAGCGAGTTGCCACGACAGGCCATTCCGGAGGAGCCACGCTCAGCATGCTGTTGGTCGCGGCAGACGATCGTGTGGCCGCGGCAGCGCCCTGCATGGGCAACATCGAAAACGTCGCCGCGATCCCTTTCATTCCGCCCGGCTCGACCGACGACGCCGAACAGGACTTTGTCGACTCCGGCCCTGTGGGCTTCGACCGCTGGGATCTCTTCTATCCGTTTGCGCCAAAGCCCATGCTTATATGGCCCAGCGATCGCGATTTTTACTCCACCTACTCTTCCCAATACGTTCAGAATGGGTGGGAGGAGTTTCAAAAACTCAAAGCGACCTATGTCACGCTGCATCACGATGATCGATTGAAATGGGCCGACACCCCTCTGCCGCATTCTCTGGCGTACGATAGTCGCCTGCTAATTTACAACTGGTTCAGCCGGTGGTTGAAGGATGACCACGAGCCAGTACGCGAAGAACCTCCGGTAAGCCCGGAACCGTTGTCGACGCTATGGGCAACGGAATCTGGCAGTGTGGTACGCTCCCTTAAAAGTGCGACCGCGTTCAGCCTCAACCGTTCGAAGCAGGTTCAGCGCACGCCCATGGCGCTCGATGTCCTGTTACGCGTGTCTCGTCCCACAGCTTCCCTACACGCAAAGATTATCGGCAAGACACAATCGCGACACATGACGGTGGAAGTACTTGAGGTCGCTTCCGAACCCGCGGTCTGGCTTCCCGCGTGGCTGCTTACGGCTGGAAATGCGCCAAGAAATAAACCGATTCTGTTGGTGCTCGACCCCGTTGCCGCGGAACGCCTTTGGTTCCAGCCGGACGCCGATCTTGCCTCCGGAAGCCCCGTCATCTGCGCATCCGACATTCGAGGAGTGGGAGCGCTGCTCCCCGAATTCAGCCCGGGGCACGGTGTTTATGCCGCGTGGCATAGACAAGAGGAAAACTATGCATGGGGATCGCTGATCCTGGGCAAGTCTCTTGTCGGGCAGCGCGTCACCGACATACTCGCGTTGGTTGCCGCTCTGCGCAAACATCCAGCTACCGCGGGAAGCCCTATCCGGATCGCCGCCGGTGGCAGGCTCACGGTGCCGGCACTGTTTGCAGCCGCGCTCGACCCAGGCATCCAGGGACTGTATCTTTCCGGAGGCTTGGTATCCTTCCGGGATCTGGTGGACTCGGAGACGTATGATCATTCATTCGCGAACTTCGTCCCGGGCCTGTTAAAGCACACCGATCTGCCAGACGTCATCGCCTCACTCGCGCCGCGACGTGTCGCTCTGGCGGGAACCGTAAACGCAAAGGGCGAGACGATCGAGGTGGAATCGGCCCGCCAGATCTACGCGGCTACGAATCGGGCGGGTAATCTTTCGATCCAATCAGATCCGGGATGGTCTGTGGAACGCCTGCTCGCGTACGCCACAGAATAGATGAGGCCGCGCGCCACCCCGTCCGAAACCGGCTTGAACGAAGGGATGCTCGCTCGTGCGCGTGACTATGCACCCCGGAGCGGTGGCTCCGGCATCGTCATCCACCACGGCAAGCTTGTTTACCCCTGGGGAGACTTGAAGGCCAAGTACGACCTGAAGTCGAGCACTAAGTCGATCGGCGTGACAGCCCTGGGACTCGCGCTCTGGATGGCAAGGTCAAGCTAAGTGACCCCGCAACACAGTGACCGCGGTCCGAATTGGCTCGCTGATTGCCTTACCACGATCTGGGGGAGAGATCTCCAGGAGTTGATGTTTGATCGCATCTTCACTCCGCTCGGCATCAGCCGAGTGAGTTGTGTATGTCAAGTTCTGCAAAAACAATTATTGTGAGTCACTGGTTCCCGTTCCATCTTGCGCTACTCAGCCAGAACCACCAAAACCAACCACCGGCGGCGCAGGCGGCCTGCGGGCCGCCGAGTACGCCGGCCGCCATTCCAGTCCTTTCCATAACCAGCTTTTTGCTTAGACTCGGCCCCCAACTTGGCCCTCAGGCGGCCGGTGCCAATTCTCGTCGTTGCTCTTTGAGTTGCTCCTTCAGTACCTCCATGTTGAGATACCGGATGGCCTCCACCCAGTCCTCATGAATCTCTATCGCCAACGCCCGGATTAGCCGCAAGCAGCTCGCCGCGTTCGGGAAGATCCGTACCACCAGGCCGCTAGGTCCCGCCGGGCTTCTTCCACATTCCGCCGTTCGTAGATCCACCGCAATTCCGTCAATACGTCATGATCTTTCTTCCGCGGCAGATGATCCAGCGCGTTGCGCAGGAAATGCACATAGCAGCGCTGCCATTTGCCCTCCGGCAATACTTCCGGAATCGCCTGGCGCAGCCCCGCATGATCATCGCTGATCACGCACACCACTCCACGCAAGCCCCGCTGTTTTAATCCCAATCGCCCGCCTGGCAGCGCGGTTGAGAGTCGCGAGTGTTATAGAAATGCACCACTTCCTTGAGCGATTTTCAGATAGCCGTTGTGCATGTAGGCGTTGATGAAATCGGGCCGGGGCCGCTTGTCCACATTTCGTAAGGTGGGCGTCTTATGTTTCCCTATGAAGGATTTCGCCCTCGGGTCCACTCCCGATCGGGATTCGCCGGCCCTTCGAGAAATCCGCCCACCCCTGCGTCGAGAAAGCTCGTGCCGCGCGCGTTGGCTGAATATCCGAAACCGTCAGGCCGATTCTCTTTGTAATAGGCGTTTCAAGGTTCGGAGGCAGGCCCAGATTCGAAGCTGTGAAATCGGTAAACAACGGCTCCCCGCCCGGACCTCCGTCGCGATGACCTTCGTTGCAGTGCGGGCATGGGCCAGTGGCTTCGACGGCACGTTACATAAAGACATTTCAAGTGTCAATGCCCGTCTAGCTGACGAATGCAGTCTAGATGGCCCGGACATACTCATACACTTCAGAATCATTAATCCGAAGTTAGCTACCATCCGGCGATTGCTGTTCGGCTCCAATTATCGCTGTTCTACTTTGAGTCCGCGGTGCTAAAGGTGCTGGAATCGGGTTCGGGAAAACTGACAGACGAGCGCTTCTCGAGGAAAATGCCCGAAGGCTGCCGGCTGATGAAATGGTCTTGGTCGTTTGTCATAGACCTTGTATGTAGGTTGTCACACCTTCTACCAAGTCACGCTCGGCTCTCTCCGTGAATGGAGATGTCTTGGGTTCGTATCCACCTTCCTGAAATCCTTCTTTTGTCGGCAGGTATCCCAGCCAGCCACCCGTATAGCCGAAATAGAAAGTATGGGTGAACCGCGACCGATTTCGGATGGTGATCTCGATTTCACAAAAGAGTTCGATCGGAGCCGACCATATCAGGGTATCGCCAATCTTGAGGAAGCGCACGGGCAGACGCACCATGGGTACTTCTGCCGGCCTTTCTATTTCCCGGGAGAAAGCAGAAAGTTCCTCCGGCCATGCCAATCCCGCTTTTCGAGGTGTGTCGATGATCCTTTCCCCGGTCCAAAGAGTGACATCGGCGGCGGTGTCGTTGAAGGACGGTAACGCTGTCAGAACGCGGTCGCCGATCAGCACGTTGAATTGCGATAGATGCCCGCTGGCGGGATCGGGATAGATGCTATAAATTGGCGCCAGGTTGCCGGCTGCTCCATTTACATACAGCACGGGCACGCGAAGCTTCTGCTCCAGGTATGCCGACACGGTACCCGGCGCATCGCCGCTGATTTCAAGATTAGCGGGACCGAGGACTGTCCCGTGCATTGCATAATTGATGGCGATCGCTATAGGCGAGCCATCGAGCCGGTCGAGCCGTATGATCCCCAACTGCCGGTCCACGGGCCCATCCGGATTCAGTCCCAGCGAGATGTTGCCATCGACATCCTTAGCGCGCCGGTTAATATTCGCCATGGAGATGCCAGTGCCGATTCCAATATTTGCGGGCTCGAGCTTGGCTCTGGCCTGCTTGACGCCATCGATCAAAGCACCGGTGACGATGGCTGTATAGGCGCGGTCCCACTCATGATCCGACCGGCCCAACAAGGCTTTGTATATTCCTCGAGGACCTACCTCGGGTGTTGCATGCGAATGAGTGACACTCCACCATATATTGCGCGGGTCGATGCCCAAGTCTCTATGAAGGCTTGCGGCGACTTCATCGTATAACGCCGGAGAGAACAGACACAGATCGCTCGAGATCAGATAGAACTGAGTCTTGCCATCATCCATCGCGACGATGCGGTGAAAAATCGGATCGTGTACGCCCGTCGAGGTGCGCGGCCCATAACCCATCAGCCATTGCGGAGTTTTGGGAGTGATGTCAATCTTGACAGCGGCGGCGCGGAATGCGCCTAGAATGGGAAGCCCACCGGTCAATAGAATTGCGATAAGCCTTTTCATGCTGAAACCTCCGGGAGTGAGGCCTTCAGCGTAGCACTCTCTTTTCGAAACTCACAAGTTGCTGCAGGCGTGCTGGAATTTTTCTGAACCATGCGCACACATCGTCAATGGCGCGATGCAAGCTTTCTTGGCGCAGCTATCCGGGATGATTGATCACATGCTCAAGAATTAGTGAAGCGATACGGCCGCGGGCTAGACATCGCGGTACGTCCCGAGTTTGCGGCGACGGGCGAAGGCTCTGCCGACATAGTCACAAGCTCAGTAGCCTTCGCGGTGACCTTCCCGCCCGTCGTTCTCGTATACCGCCCGCCTCCCTGAAGCGCCTGGAGTTATTCGTGTAGCGCACGAAGTACGGCAATCTCCCAGTTCCGGATAGCCGCTCCGTCACGAATCAAGTACACAGGAGAGGATACGGATCGACGAGGGTTCCTCTCTTTAGAAATTCTGTTCTATGGCGCGGCCTCTGGAATATCAATCGGTCCGTCACCGAGTGGAAGGGACCCACTCAGCTCTTCGATTGGTTTACTCCTCACAACTCTTAAGCGAACAACTCCATCACCGGTTTCCCTTTGCCATCTTTAGTCACATGGAAAGGCCGTTGCTCGACTTGGTACGCCAGGTCGGGTGGGATGCCCATGGCGCGGTATAGGGTAGCGTGGAGATCGTCGATGGTGACGGGCTTCTCCAGAATCCGGCACGGCCGCTCCTCCGCCGTCTTACCGTAGAGCAGTCCCTTCTTGAACCCCCCGCCGAAGATCAAGACACACCCGGATTCCGTGAAGTGCCGATGCATGCCGTAGTGTTTGGGTTCGGTCATGATGTCGGGCTGCTTGATCGAAATCTGCTCTTTCACCCGTTTGTCGGGCTTGCCCTCCACCATCATGTCGCGGCCGAACTCACTTGCAATGACGACCACCGTTCGGTTGAGCAGACCCCGCTCTTCAAGGTCCAGAATCAAACGCGAGACCGGGGCATCGACGGACTGTTTCATCCCGATGGCTCTCTGATGACCATTCTCGTGAGTGTCCCAGTATCGGAACGGGACATATTCGGTAGTTACTTCAATGAAGCGCGCACCGGCTTCGGTGAGACGCCGCGCGAGCAGACAGCCGAGACCGAAGCGCCCCGTATTATAAGTGTCGTAGATAGCCTTCGGTTCGAGTGAGAGATCAAACGCCTTCGCCACACCGGAAGTAACCAGCCGATGAGCCTTCTCGAGAGAGCGCTCAAGCGATTCCTGCTGATAATCGCTACCATACTTCGCGATGGGGCTGGATTCCACCAGCTTGCGATAACGTTCATACCGCGCGCGGAAGCGTCCGTCGGTCATGTGCGCGGGCGGGCGCACACTAGCAGCGGCATCGGCGGGGTCGGCGATCAGAAAGGGGCCGTACTCGGTGCCCAGGAATCCAGCCGTATGAAAAGCTTTCACGCCGTCGCTTTCGCCGCCGATCTCCAGGTTCTGACCGATGTCGACAAATGCCGGCATATCGGGATGGTTTGGTCCGAGCGTGCGCGAGAGCACCGCGCCCATATGCGGCGCAGCCACGGATTGGGGTGGCGGATATCCGGTGTGCCAGTGATACTGATGGCGCGTGTGCAGGATGTGGCCCAAGTCACCCACGCGGTGCGTGCGAATCAGCGTGCCCCGATCCATGATCTTCGCGATGCGATCCAGCCCTTGGGAGATCTTGATGTCATCGACTACCGTGTCGATACTTGGGAACGTGCTGAGCACAGCGCTCGATGGCAAGCCGGGCTCGAAAGGCGTGTAGCGCTTGGGGTCGAACGTCTCGGTCTGCGCCATGCCGCCGGCCATCCACAGCAGAATCAGGGTATCGGCGGTTGGCGTGATTTTTTCGCCGCCGGCGCGGAGTTGCCGCGCATTGCCCGCGGCCAGCGCTGCCATCGCTGCGGCAGCCGATTGCCGGAGGAAATAACGCCGGCTCAAACCCTCGACCAGTGCATTGACCGGATTTTCCATGCTTCGCCTCAATGAATAAACTCGAACTCCGGAGCCTGAAACACCGCCCAGAGCAGGTCCTCCAGCGATTCGGAGGAAATCCGCTTGTCGTCTCCCGTGGCGTTAAGAAACTCGAGTGCCACGCGCCGCTCTGCGGGTTCGGGATCGCGTGAAAACGCGTAAAGGTAAAGCCGTGTGATCAGGCTGTTCGGAGTGTAGCGTTCGTGGTGCAACGCTACGGGCCGCTCGGGCTTCACACGCACCAACTGTTCGTAGTCGGGTTTTTCGGCAAAAACGAAAAAGCGGATGCGCGGGCCGATCTCGTTGATCAGACACTTCTGGTCCACGCCAACGATAGCGCGAAAGCGTGTGTAACCTTTCCCTCCGATGTCAAAGCTCATTTCGGAAGGAACTGGGGTCACAAGAGCATTGGCAGGTTGCTGCCCTTTGAATTGCAACACGGCCTTCCGAACCTGCAAGGAAATGGATCCCGCCGGGCTGGTGAAGTTGGGATTCGCCCACCCGGCAACCGTGCGCGCGGGATCATAGGAATCTGTGTCCTTCGTCACCAGCCAAAGCTTCTTGACGCCGGTGACGTCAATATCTACCGCTACCGGATCTCCGCGGACCACGCCACTATCGAACAGGTTGGGAGGCGCGTCCGGTAGCACGCCTAGCATCCGCTTAGCGCCGCGCGCCAGCAGATTGTCGAGAGTCTCCCCATTCACCACTTCCAACGCCTGTAGTGTGGTGGCTTCAGGGTTGCGGCGCGTGTACACCTGATCGCGAATGGGCCGTCCCAGACTGCGTGTGAGGGGAGAAGACTTTAGCCGCCACTCGCGACTATAGACGCCCTGCCCCGATTCTTCGAGAGAGAGCACGCGCCACTCTCCGGTGATCGACGAGATCGCGTCGACGTATTGCTCGGCCGTGAGCCGGCGCAGCAAGGGTCCACGGAACACGAATTGTTTCTCCTCTGCCTGCACCGGCACTGAGGGGGCTTGGTAGGCCCGAGAGGTCATGATGCGGTTGACAAGGAACTGGATGTCGTAATTGTGTTCGACGAAGTCTTCGGCCAGCATGTCCAGTATTTCGGCATCCCAAGGGGCACGATCCATGTCGTCCACCGAGGCCACCAGCCCACGGCCAAGTAGCCGATCCCAGATCCGATTGACAAACGTTCGCGCGAAGCGAGTATCCTGTTTACAGGTGAACAGCCGTGCCGCGGCCGCGCGCCGCTCGGCTAAAGACGCGTCTGAATCCACGCTTCCGATTTCCGGATATAAGAACCTTGTTTCGGATTTCTCATCCGTCTTCATGTCACAGCGGTAAATGTCCAGCGGGCTTTCCGAAAAGAAACCGGCCAGGCCGTACGCATCCTTCAACTTCCATTTGCTGATAAAACTGTCGTGGCAGGAATTGCATTTCAGATTAACTCCAAGGAAAACCTGAGCGCTGTTCTGGGCTGCCTGCATGGGAGGTATCTGGCTGGCGCTCACGTCACCACGCCAGTTCACGCCAATCAGGAATCCTTTCGGATCGCCGCGTTGTTCCGGGTTGAGCAGCTTGGCCGCGAACTGATCGTAGGGCAGGTTGCTTTCCAAGGCGTGGAGCAACCAGGTGGTGATGGATTCGCGCGCGCCATCGTAGAACACGCCTTCGTCGTTGCGTAAAAGGTCGTTCCAGAAGCTGATCCAGTGTTCGCTGTAGTTTCGCCGGTTCGCCAGCAGCTCTTGAATCAGGCGCTCGCGTTTGTCAGGATGGTTGTCGCGTTCGAAGTCCTGAAACTGCTCGGGCGTGGGCAACAATCCCCAGAGATCGAGAAAGACGCGCCGGGCGAACGCCGCATCGCTGACCGGCGCCGGTATGGCTATGCCGCGAGAGGTCCAATAGTTTTCGAGAGCCTCATCGATCGGGTTGGAACGGTCTGTCGCGGCCGCGCAGAAGCCCGAAGAAAGCAATAGCGGCAATACGATGGCCGGGTAGAGTGAGCGATGCACCACGTCAACGCCTCATGAAACCCATTTTATCCTGATTCAAAGAGCGAAGGAGCGAGCCCTACGATCAAAGAAACACACTGACCTGTCCGCCTGCGAACCTGCGGCACGAGTCGGCCTTCGGCATCGGGTGCGAGAACTGACCCCGAACTTGCCCTCCGAACGGGTGCTAAAAAAGAAATTTAAGGGCAATCTGCCCGATTCGCGGATCTCTTGCATTGGTCACATAACCGAACGTTCCGCTATTGATATTACCCGTGTTCGAACTGAGACCGGAAGGCACGACGAACTGGGTGTGATTGAACACATTGAAGAATTCAAAGCGGAGCTGAACAACTTTGCTCTCAGTTATATGAGTGTCCTTTAACAACGCCATATCCCAATTGTTGATTCCCGGCCCAAAAAAGTAACGCTTGTTGGCCGTGCCCAACTGCCCCACGGCTTCCTTGCTGAAGAGAGACGTATTGAAGTAGGGGTTCCCGGAACGCGGATCAGTGATATTCAGGTTGCCCGCCGCCACATTCGGCGTATCGACCCCGAGTCCGCTCGGACCGGTAAACGGTGTGCCCAACAGGGAATTATCGTCGGTCTCGGTCAGGAGTATCGGCAAGCCGGTCGAGAACCGCGTGATTCCAGTAATTACCCATCCCCTGGTCAGGCGGTTACGAACCAACTTGTCGAAGGGCAGGTCATAATGGTAACTGACTACGAAATTCTGCGGCACATCGAACGCAGACAGAGAACGGCTCAATCGGTAATTCAGCGGGTTGATTTGGTCGCCCCACCCCGAGGAATCATCGATCGACTTACTCCAGGTGTAAGCGCCCAGGACCTCGAGCGGCCCGCTCCTATGGCGGAAGCTCACTTGCAGTGAGTTGTAATTGGAATTGCCCATGGTGATGAAGTAGCCATCGCTGCCGAATGAATTGCCCAATGGGTAACGCGTTCCGTTGATCACCTTCCCGTTCGCCAAAGTGTAGACGCCATTCTCACCGAACGGTCCGCAAGTCCCGCTGCCAGGGGCCACCTGACCCGGCTGGCTTGCGCTCAGACACAAGCCGGGATTACCGGGGTTGGCTTCCAGATCGCTTAGGAGTGCGTGGCCTTGCGTGCCGACGTAGCTGACGCTCAGAAGGCTGGCCATTCCGAGCTGCCGCTGGATCGAGAAGCTATAATTCTCGGCATACGGCACGCGGTTCTTGTAATAGAATGCAGGGGAGCTGGAGATCGGTTCAAACTGTGCCCAATTAACAGAGTTATCGGGATTACTAGCCGAAGCATTGGGTGGCGGGAAGTCCACCGGAAAGCGCTGCCCCTCCGGGTTGCCGCTTCCGCGATCCACGAACGGTGTGGTAAAAAGCGGCGGCGTAGGGCTGACATAAAAGAAACCAAATGGCGCATCTCCCACCGCGTTGAAGCCGGTGGCGTCTTCGAAAGCGGTGTAGAAAATACCCCAGGATGCGCGGATGCTAGTCTTGCCGGGACCGCCGAGAATGCGGCTGAGGGGTCCATTCGTCGCGCTTGGAGCATACGCGAGACCCACCCGCGGTGCGAAATTGTGATAGCGCGTCGGCGCGAGGCTGTCAGGAATTCCAGGATCGCCGGGAAAGACCCACCCGGTGGGAGAACCTGGGAACACCTTCGATTGCAGGCCCGGTACGATAGTCTCCAGTTCACCTTCCGCTTCATACCAGGGCGTAGTCACTTCCCAGCGCAATCCATAGTTAAATGTGAGATTGGACGTGACACGCCAGCTATCCTCGGCATACAAGCCAAAATATCGGGACCGCGTGTGCAGAGGCTCCTGGACGCCTTGTAAATAAGTGGCGGGAGCGCCTATTAAGAAATCGGCGAAGTCACTCCCAGTTTCGACGCCCGTGAAACTGAAATCTCCGTTATTGAAGCCCTGTTCGTGCTGCGTGATCTGATCGTAATGAACACTGCCGCCGAACTTCATGGTATGGCTGCCCCATACTTTTGAGAAGTTGTCCATTAGTTGGTAGGTGTTGTTGTATTGAGCCGAGGGCGCGACGGAGGTTCCGATGGAATAGTTGTTGAAACCTACGCTCGCCACTCCCTCGATTTTCGGGTTGACTGGAACTATCCCCAGCGTGTCCGTGCCAGTTACAAACCCCTGGGAACTGAGGCTGACTCCAACGCCGCCAACGGGCGCGCCCGAGTGCAGAATCGTGCGCATAAAGTGAATCCGGAACTCATTCACCGCGCTGGGACCCGGTATCTTGGTGTCACTGAAGTTGAACATCTGGGCTCGTCCCGAATTGAGTGAGCTGAACCCAGGCAAGCTCGCGCCGCCGTACGGATTATCCAACGCAAAGTCATCGATGAAATAGTACCCCGAAATCGTGCCGAGGCGGCCGCTATTGAAATCAACTCTGCCGCTGCCTTTGTCGTCATTCAAAGTTTGATCATTAGCCGCAGTCGAAAAATACGAGCCGGAATTTGGCAGCGGAATATACTTCAGCAGATTTTGAGACGGCGTGGTGATCACAGATTGCGGGATAACAGCATTGGGGAATACGCAGGTTGAGCTTAGAGTACATCCGGGTACATAGTATGGCTCACCTGCGGTTACGCCATAGCCTAGTTTTTGGGCCAACTGATTCGCCCAGTAGGTTCCCTGCACGACTCCGGTAAGCTGACTGGCTATATCCGAGAGGTCGCCTTGACGATCGGCCGCCGAAGGCACCAGGATGTTTCCTGTACTCGTACCTATGATTTGCCGGGTCCCCTGGTAGTCGCCGAAAAAGAACAACTTATCCTTGATAATCGGCCCGCCTATGGTCCCGCCGAACTCGTTCTGGATGAAAGTGCCCCTATCGGGGCTGTAGAAGTTACGCGCATCCAGATCCGTGTTGCGGAGGAAGTCGAAGAGGTCTCCGTGAAACCCGTTAGTGCCGGATTTCGTGATCGCGTTAACCTGACCTCCGGCGTAATTCCCATATTCGGCATCGAAGTTGTTGGTCAGGATGCGGAATTCCGCGATGGAGTCGAGATTGGGGACAATCGCGGTTCCCTGGTTGACCCCCTCGTTGACGTTGCCCCCATTCACCATGAACCCGTTGGATGACTCTCTTTGGCCACTCACGGAAAGACTGCCTGGATTCAGGCTGCCAGACACACTGTTAGCGGAGTACTGTCCGGATGAAGTCGGGCTCACACCTGGCTGAAGAGCCAGCAGGTCGGTATAACTGCGGCCATTGAGCGGTACCGTCGTCATCTTGGTGTCGCTGATGACCTCGCCCATTTGAGTGTTGGTTGTTTCCACCTGAACCGCCTGCGCCTGTACCGTGACTTGCTGATTTGCCGCGCCCAATTCCAGAGCAACATTAATGGTGAGCGCGGTATTGATATCGAGAATCAGACCCTGCTGCCGGTAAACCTTGAATCCGCGGGCTTGGACCTCGATGTCGTAGTGACCGACCGGGAGCGAAGGAAATGAATAAAACCCCTGCAGGTCGGCCCGAACCACCTGCTTGATGCCGGTGTCGGTGTTAATGGCGGTCACGGCAACCCCGCTGACCACCGAGCCCGAGGGATCCTTCACTGTTCCGGAGATACGCGCCGTAACGTCGGCAAGTGCCGGTCTTGCGCCGAGACAAAAACAAACCACCAGCGCAGTAGCAGCCATAAGTCGGTTTAGTTGATAACGAAGCATAGCTCTCCTATTACTTGCGGGTAGAATTAACGGACTCCGTGGTCCTTAAACCAGAAGCGTAAATTCTTTACTTCGCTCGGACGGATTCACGCTGCGCCCCTTGGCGGTATAGGACAGATATATCACTTCCGGGGCGGAGATGCAAAATGTCCATCATGATTAGAACGGCGCCGCGCTTACAGTCCGCCGCGCAGATATGCGATCACGTCCGCGATATCCTGTTTGCTCAACTTTTCCTCGAAGCCGTCGGGCATCAGCGACACCGAGGATGCGCGAATCTCCGCGATATTCCTGCGAAGAATGGTATCGTCCCCGTCCTCCGAACCACCGCGCAGGGTGATGGCTCCCGGGGTTTCATTAGCGATAACCCCATCGTACATACGGCCATCTTTAGTCGTGATAATGTAATTCACAAAAAGGGGTTCAATGGTATAGCTTGGATTGAGGATGGAGGTCAACAGTTCCTCCTTCGTCTTGTTGTTAATGCCGGACAGGTTGGGCCCTACACGGCCCCCTTGGCGCCGCGGCATATGGCAGCGGGCGCAATTCTGGTCGAAAAGCTTTTTTCCATGATCCACATCGCCCTGCATGTTCACTACTTCGCGATAACCGGCGACTACTTTAGCGCGATCACTGTTGGTGCTCTCCAGCAATGCGCGCGATTTAGTGGCGATCGCTCGGTCCGGGTCTTCGTATAGACGCGACCGCGCACTTCCGTCGAGAGCCGAAGGCTCCAGTCGCCCATCCTGGATCGCCTGCAACAGCAGGGGAATCCGGTTTTGCTGTGCGAGCATCGCGTCGACGGCGTGTGTGCGGGCTGGCGGACTATAGCCGCGCCAGTTTTCCAGAATCGCTTTGCCGGCCGCCGGATCATCGAAGGCCGCCAATGAATCGACAGCCGCGGTTTCCATCTCGGCCGAGGGATGTGCCAGAAGAATTTTCGTCAGAACGGGCGCTACGGATTCAAAATGACCCCCGCTGAGGGCGCGAATGGCCAAAACCCGCCTCGTGGATGGCAAGTTGGAATTTGTGGCATCCTGACTGGCTCGCTGTATCAGTGTACTCAGCTCGAAATACCGCGAGGCTTCCCATGCCGCATGCTGAATCGGTTGACTATCAGATGCGAGCAGCCGCGTGAGTGTCTGTTCAGCGCCGGGCACGCGCAGGTTCCGCGTGTTTGAGATTCTGAGGCCGCGGGTCAGGCCTTCCAAAAGCTTGTCGGGATGGCTCACCTTTGTCACGGCGGCAAACCACTGCGCCATCTCACTATTGTTCTGTCGTGCGCCAATAAGAGTCGAAAGCTCAATCAGCAATTGCGGGTCGGTCCAGGATTCGCCTTTGGCCAACACGATATGAAAAAAAGGCGATGCCGATTCCGAGACCGAACTCAAAATTGCAACACGGAACCACCCATCGGAAGAACTCTGATGGGCTACCCGCGCCAGTGTGGCGAGAACTCTGGGATCCTTCAAGTAGCCAAGGGTGAGCGCGGCCTGGAACTGAACCTGCCGATCGGAGTCATCGGCCTTCGCCAGTACGGTATTCGCCAGCGGCTTGGACATGTTCATTAATGGTTCGCTCAAGCGCAGCGCGTTCTGCCGAATCCGTGGGTCGGGATCTTTCAAGGCGCTTGCGGTCTCCGCCGGCTCCAACCCCGCGTACGCTTGCAAGAGCCAGAGAGCATGCATGCGGCCTTCGGGTGTGGGGCCATTTGCCGCCATGGCTTTCAGCTCCGGCATCGCCGACCGATCCTGCCGTTCGAGCAGCAGCCGGTGCGCCGTTGAGCGTTGCCAGCCGTTCGGATGAGCTAGTTGCTTCACCAGATCGGCGGAACTGAGTGACCCGAAATCGGGTTTCAAGTTGCCGCGCCGCAGCGGATGGTTGGAGACGATCCGGTAAATGCGGCCCATGGTGTCCCCATTCAGGAAATCGAGCTTCTTTCGGATCTCTTCCGGTATGAAAGCCGGTCCCTCAATGATCTGGCGATAGAAGTCCATCACATATAAATTGCCGTCGGGTGCGTTAGCCAGGTTGCAAGGCCGGAACCATACATCGGTTGATGCCAGGAACTCCACGTTATCCTTGGCGCGGTGGGCGCGGAAGGTCGGTCCGTCGGGAAGAATGACATCGCGATGGATGAGATTCCCGCTGACGTCACCGGTAAAGACGTTCCCTACATACTCTGTGGGCCAGGCATCGCCAGTATACAGCGTGCCTCCGGACGCAGCCGTAAACCACCCCCCGACCTGCTCGGTGATGTTCAGCTTATTTTCGTTGTAGCGCTGCTGGCGCAGACGGGTACGTTGTTTACGCCACTCCTGAGGTGCGGTTAACGGATACATGCGGGCCGAAGGGCGCCCGTGATCTGAAATATCCTGAGCTTCAGCGTGGACCTCGAGCAGCGGAGCGCGAGCGAGATACTGCATCGGTAAGACCACGTGACGGATGTGTGTCGTGTTTTCCGTGATGAAGCGGTTGTTGAAATCGTCGAAGGTCGAGCCGAACTGCGCTGGTCCCGAGGCAGCTTCGGCTTTACCGCTGATGGGATCGAAGCGGAAATCCGTGCCGCGCACCAGGATGGCGGGCATTTCCGGATGCTGGGGCGAAGTAATGCGGCCGTTCGATCCGTAGTTCGAGCAGTAGATCCAGTTATCCACACTCAGCCGGGGATTGGTGATGAGATACTCTTGACCGACGATCGGGAAGCCGGTGTAGAGGAGCTTGCGCACGTCGGCTTTCCCATCGCCGTGGGTGTCTCTCATGTACAGAATATCGGGCGCGCTGGTGACGATAAGACCACCTTTCCAACACATGAGACCGCTCACCGCCCGAACATTGTCTGCGAAGACCGTCGAGCGAACGACCTTGCCTGCAGCGTCAGTTTCAAGAAGTCGAATGCGTGAGCGGGCCGGCTTTCCGGGCCGTGGATCTACGGGGTAATCCAGCATCTCGGCGACGTAGATCTTACCGTTCTCGTCGAAGGCCATGTCCGCCGGACTCATCACGTCCGGTTCCGCGGCGAAGAGTTCTGCGTGGAAGTCATCGCTTAAATGAATGGCCTTCAACGAATCGCGCGGAGTGAGAGCGTGCGCTTCAGGATTCCTCCTGGCGCAACCATATAGTAACGTCAGAACAATGAAGAGCGCGATTGTGGGGCGGTTGCCCTGCATGGTTTGCGTGCATCTTTCGCGTCGGCGATCCGTCACAGTTGCGAGCGCAAGCCCAAAAATATACAGTAAATGTACAATCGAAGTCAAGACACTGTTCAGGAAGACTATGCGAAAATCCTCTCGGGATGAAACCAATAAACATCGCCGTCCGGCGCCAAAAATGGCGCGCGTCTGTCTCTTGGTGCTGGCCTCGATTCCTACGGCGGCCAGCGCCCGTCCTATCGAATTGACCCTGCAGACGCGCAGCCGTGACACCGGAGGGATCATAGCCAGGCAGGAAGCAGTTGACCCGGCCAAAATAGGCGTCGTCATCATCGATATGTGGAATACCAACGATTGTATGACCAACGCGCAACGCGCCGCTGCGCTCGTGCCCAGAATGAACAAGGCTCTGGAGGCTGCGCGGCGTCTGGGCATGCAGATCATTTGGGCCCCTACGGATGTAGCCAGCCAGTATGCCGGCATGCTGCAGCGTGAGCGGGCGATCGCGCTGCCCCACGTTCCCTTGCCACATATCACGAGTTTTTCCTGCCCGTTCAGTGTGGGCACCGTGCGGCCGGACAGGTGTATGTGCGGCCCCGGGATAGTATGCCATATCCACTACGGCTGGGATCAGATGGACCCCAACCTTGTAATTGGGGCCGCCGATTGGATTGTCGGTGACCCTGAGGAGTTATATGCGGTCTACAACCAGCGCGGGCTCACCCGCCTGATTTACATGGGCATCAACACAAATCTATGTGTCATGAACAAGCCGGAGGGAATAGCGCCCATGACTTCGGCTGGGTTGAAGTGCTTCTTGGCACGCGACCTGACTGATGCCGAAACGTTGTACGATCCCGATCGTGCATTTACCCCTGACACTGGTACTGAGAAGGACATAGCCGATATTGAACGGTCCGGCATTCCCTCTATTAATATGCTCGATGAGATGAAACGGGCCGGCGTATGGAACGATCGGTGGGTTGTGGAAGAGGTCCGCATGGCGCCCTGGGGGACCACGTCGTGGCCATACCTGTTCACCGATACGGTGAAGGTTACGCTGACTACGCACGAGCAGAAAGGCGCGGTGATCCGCTACACGCTCGATGAGAGCGAGCCGAACGCCGCCTCGCCGCTCTACACGAAGCCGTTGGATGTTACGAAAACGACGCATCTCCGCGCAGCCGCCTTCGAAAACGGGCGCCTTGTGACCCTTGTTACCGCAGGCGAATTCATTCGCCTTGGACCTTTGCCGCCCAAACCGGACGTTTACGTCGACCAGTTGCAACCGGTGAAACCTGTGTTGAGACCAGATTGGAGATGGGAGCCGAAGATCGATCGGGCGTTCACAGGAGCATCGCTCAGTATCCGCGACGCCGCCTACAGCAAAGGCATCGGTATGCGCGCGCCGGCCAATCTTCTGTACGAGATTCAACCGGGGTATGACCGGTTTGTAGCACGGGCCGGCGTTGACGACGCTCCCTATCGAGAGCGGCCGCATGCCCAATTTCTAGCTACCTATCCGAGCGCACGGTTTCAGGTGTACATCGATGGCACCCCAACAGCCGAGAGCCCCGTTATGAGACTCTCACAAGAGCCATGGAGGTTCGATATAAAAATTCCGGCGAACAGCCGGCTGATTAACCTGGTTGTTTCTGGTATTGGAAGTCACAGTCCGCTCGATCTTGCCAATTGGGTGGATGCGGGCTTCATACTGAAGAGATAACTGTCACTTACAGCTACTTAAGAGGATGTGTATAAGTCGTCAAGCAATCGGAATAACTTTTCCTGTATATGCCGCTTGGTTGGCGGCTAAGGTGACTTCACACACCCGGTAAATATCCTCGGCCGGCAACGTTGCCGGCTGGCCATTATACACATAATTGAGGAAGTCCACGAATACAGAACCGCCTTGCGGCAAGCTGCTGAGTACTGTGGGTTTCGATTTCGCCGACATAAGCGTGACGCCGGTGGCCGCCATATACTCGGCTACGCCTTTCGTTCCAGCAATCCGTAAACGGTCGTCGCCGTGGCTGGTTGCCGTGTCCGGCCGGCAGTAATCCATGTGCAGTGTGGCGGTTCCCCCGTTATCGAGACGAAATCCGGTAACAGTTGTGTTTTGCAGGTCCCCTAACTCCGGGGAACCTACACATCCCATGAACGAGCTCACGTGCGTAAATTCCCGGCCGCTGGTGAATCGCATGAGATCGATCATGTGAATTCCAATCCAAAGGATGGTACTGCCGTAAGTCTTGCTTTGTCTCATCCAGACAGGCCGGTTACCAAGCTTGTACGATTTCTGGGAGGATATCTGGACCGCGTCGCCAATCTCACCGGAACGCACAATCTCGCGGAGCGCGAGATAGGGTGGCTCGTATCGCATGTCCAGCAGCATGCCGAGTTTGATGCCATTGCGCGTAACAGACGCCCGCACAAGCTCAAGATCGGGGCCAGTGATGGCCAGCGGCTTTTCTGAAATCACATGCACTCTGTGATTGGCGCAGGCAATGATAGCGGCGGCCCGCTCCCCATTGTTGTTGCATACCGCAACTACGTCCAGCCGCTCGGCGTCGAGCATTTGACGATAGTCCGTATATCGATGAACACCTGTGAGGCCAGGCTTGCTACGGATCAGTTCGTCTGCAGCAGATGGATTTTCATGAGAGATTGCGACGATTTGAACATCGGGCAATTGCGGCAACACATCGAGGATAAGGCCGGGGTGGCCTTCCGCGCCAATCATGCCCAAACGAACTTTGCCGGGCAACCTGACAGGTGAAGCATTCAGAGCAGCGGCGGCGCCTATAAGTAGAAAGCGCCGGCTGACTTTGTAGTATGAGTCACCGGACATGGTGTCAGAATAGCACTGCGGCGCCTTTTGTAGATCACTGTCGGGCGGCATAGCCGGGCCTGTTCGACCTGCCCGCAGGATTTTAGCCGCCACAATCGCCTCTCAACTCTCTTCGGCAGGCCACATGATCCGCGCGACCGCACCGGTCAATTTTTTCCATTTCGATTCTTCCGCGACGAGTTGTTTCCTCCCGGCCGGTGTGAGCCGGTAGTACTTGAATTCGCGCTTTAAGTCTTTTCCGGCGGGCTCCCACTTGGCTGCAATCCAACCCTTGCGTTCGAGGCGGTGCAATGCCGGATAAAGAGATCCGTGTTCGACTTGCAGTAATTCTTCCGTTGTTCGTTGAATATGTTTGGCAATCTGGTGCCCATGGGCGGGCCCAAACAGCAGGGTGCGCAAGATCAACATATCCAGCGTTCCTTGCAGCAATTGGATTCGATCGAACGGTTCATTCGGCATAGCTTAGTAGATATTCTACCCAGAAATCGGCCACGCCGGGTAGACGCCCTACCATGTCTTTGGTTAGCAGGTTCACGGAAGCCTCTCGCGTCTACGAGATAATTGCGGAGATGGGCACGCGCAGGAACTTCCTCCGTCAAACCGCCGCTTTCACCGGCGGCGCGAAAATCGTGAGCACACTGCTGGCGTCGATTGAGCGGGCCTCGGCCATCGATCCGCCGGATGCCAGTTCGTTCCTCGATGCGGAGCACGTGGTGATCCTGATGCAGGAGAACCGTTCCTTCGATCATGCCTTTGGCGCCCTTCGCGGCGTCCGCGGCTTCAACGATCCACGAGCGGTAACGCTACCGGATCAGAAGCCCGTGTGGCTGCAGACGAATGCCGCCGGAGAGACCTACGCACCCTTCCGGCTGGATTTCAAAGGCAGCAAAGCGACCTGGCTGGGTTCACTGCCCCACTCCTGGCCGGACCAGACCGACGCGCGCAACCATGGAAATCACGACGGCTGGCTGGAAGCCAAACGCTCAGATCGTGAGGACTGCGCGGGCATGCCATTCACCATGGGCTACTATGATCGGCGCGACATTCCGTTCTACTACGCACTGGCTGATGCCTTCACCATCTGCGATCAACATTTCTGCTCGTCACTTACCGGAACCACGCCCAATCGGTTGCACCTGTGGACAGGCACGATTCGCGAAAAGCAGGATGCGGCTGCGGCGCCGAACGTACGGAATTCCGAGGTGGACTATGGCGCCGAAGTGAGTTGGAAAACGTTTCCGGAGCGTCTGGAGGAAGTGGGAGTTTCATGGCGCATTTATCAGAATGAAGTGAGCGTGCCCTCGGGACTCGAGGGCGAGGCAGACGCATGGCTGGCGAACTTCTCGGACAACCCGCTTGAGTGGTTCGATCAATATAACGTCGGATTCCGAAAAACGCACCTGGAGTACCTGGAACGGATGTCGGCGGGGCTGCCGGCGGAAATCGAGAAGCTACGGGTCGCGGGCGCACCTGAAAAGAAGCGTGCAGCGAAGGAAAAGTTGCTTCGGTATGTTGAGTCGGAGCGGGCCAAATGGACGCCCGAGTCTTTCGCCCGGGTTTCGCCGACTGAGCGAAGCCTCCATGACAAGGCGTTCACTACCAACGAGGACGACCCCGGCTATCGGCAGTTATCGGCGTTGCGGTATCGGGACGGTGGCGTGGAGCGTGAAATGGAAATTCCGAAATCCGATCCGCTGCACCAGTTTCGCAAGGACGTAGATAACGGCGGCCTGCCCGCTGTCTCGTGGCTGGTTGCATCCGAGCGTTTCTCGGATCATCCGGGATCACCGTGGTATGGCGCCTGGTACGTAGCCGAAACATTAAATATCCTCACGAAAAATCCGGCAGTATGGAGTAAGACGATCTTCATCCTGACTTATGACGAAAACGATGGATACTTCGATCACGTTCCGCCGTTTGTGGTGCCCGAACCAGGAAATCCGGATTCCGGTACGACCTCGCGGGCGATCGACGCGAGTGTGGAATATCTGCCGCTCGATCAGGATCTGAAGCGTTATCCGGCGAAGGAGGCGCGCGGCGGTCCGGTGGGTCTGGGTTACCGCGTGCCGTTGGTGATCGCGTCGCCGTGGAGTCGCGGCGGCTACGTATGTTCACAGGTGTTCGACCACACGTCGGTGATCCAGTTACTCGAACGCGTGCTGAGTTCACGTACGGGAAAACTGGTTCGGGAGAGCAACATCACTGCCTGGCGGCGGGCGATCTGTGGCGACCTGGCGGCAGCTTTCCGGCCATTCGAGAGCAGCGAGGCGACGGTGCAATTTCCGCCGAGAGATTCCTTTTTCGAACAGGTGCACCTTGCGCAGTTTAAGGGCCTGCCCTCGGGATACCGGAAGCTCTCAGCGCAGAATGTGAGGGAGTTTGAGGAGGATCGGTTCAAGGTCGCGTGGATGCCGCAACAGGAGCCCGGCGTGCGGCCATCCGGTGCTCTGCCGTACGAGCTGGCCGCCGGAGGCGCCCTCAGCGCTGATGGAAAGCGGTTCGAGATCGTGCTCGATGCCGGAAACCAGATCTTCGGAAAGGCTGCGGCCGGTGCTCCGTTTCACGTGTACACCCCGGGGAAATTTCGCGATCAGGTGAAGCTGCGTACGCGCGCGTACGCGGTGGCCGCCGGCGACCGTCTGATCGATTCCTGGGAGATGGAAGGATTCGAGAGTGGCGTATACCATCTCCGTGTTTGTGGGCCGAATGGATTTCTGCGGGAGTTCGCCGGCAGTGTCGAAGATCCGGCGGTGACCATTCACTGCGAGTACTGCGGGCTGAACAGCACCCTCACTGGCGACGTCGACCTGCGTGTCTCGAGCCACGCGACGACGCCTTTGACGCTACAGGTGAAGGACCACGGCTACACGAGCGGCGACCACACAATGGTTATCCAGGCCGGGGCCGCCCAGGCGCTCACCTTGGCACTGGGGCAGAGTCATCACTGGTATGACTTCAGTGTGACAGTGGCCGGCACGGATCGCTTTCTGAGGCGTTTCGCGGGGCGCGTGGAGACGGGCAAGAACGGGTTTAGCGATCCCGTTATGGGGCGGGTTGGGGTGTAGACGCCGCCTTCCCTAAAGTCGTGCCAACGTCGTACATGAAGTCGATCGCCTCATAGAACGACTTCACCAGCACGCGTTCGTCGCGCCCATGCGCGCGCACATCGTCTTCATCGCCGAATATGCCGCTGACCCCGTAGGTCGGAATGCCGGCGCTGATCAGATAAATGCCGTCGCTGGCGCCCGTGCTCATTTGCGGAATTACCGACAGCCCGGGCCAACTCTTGCTGGTCGCCGCTGTGACCGCGCTCCATACCAGCGGACTAATGGGTTTGTAGCCCACCGGCTTGGGGGGCTTCATTACCGATACTTTGATTTTCGGATCGGCCAGCACCTGGTTGAGCGTACGCTCCACGTCGTCTGCCTGGTCTACCGGCAACAGCCGGCAGTTAATTACGGCAGTGGCGCTTTGGGGCAGCGCGTTTTCCGCATGTCCGCCCGAGAGCATGGTTGCCACGCACGTGGTGCGAAGCTGGGCGTTGTACTGCGGAAGCGCCGAGAGACGCGCTACCACGGTTTCATCATGCGGGTTGCCCACCACAGCCTTCATGTCCGCGCCGAGCTGGCCCTGATAGAACGGGGCCATGCGCTCGAAGCTGGCGCGCGTAACGTCAAAGAGATGGACCGGAAAATCAAACTTCTCGAGACGCGCGAGCCCGTCCGCCAGATGATAAATCGCATTGTCCCGGGTGGGCAAAGAACTGTGGCCTCCGCGGTTAACGGTTTCGAGCTTGAAACTGAGGAACACTTTCTCGGCAGCTTGCAGACTCATGTATAGCCGGTGGCCGTTCTTGATGTCTCCGCCTCCGCCATCGGAATTGACGCAGAACTCGGCATCGATCAGGTCGCGGTGGTTGGTGACCAGCCAGTCGATGCCGTTCGAAGGGCCGCCCTCTTCGTCCGAGGTCAGCGCAAGGATCATGTCTCTCACCGGCTGAAAGCGGTCGCGCTTCATTCTGAGAAACATGGCCACCAGGATCGCGCCGTCGCCTTTCATGTCCGACGTACCCCGTCCGTAAAAGTAGCCATCCTGCTCGCGGAAGACGAACGGATCGAACGACCAGTCCGAGCGATTGGCTTCCACCACGTCGAGATGGCCTATGAAGAGAACGGGACGCGCGGCGCCTGTGCCGTGCAGCCGCACCACCAGGTTCCCTTTGCGCGGCGAGGGTCCCAAAACCCGGATGTCCGCGTCCGGATACCCCGCGTCGCGGAACCGTGCTGCCATGGCTTCGGCGGCGCGGGTGTTGTCACCGGCCGAATCAGTGGTGTTGATCTCGATCAGTTGTTTGAAAATGTCCCGAGCCAGTTGCTGCTGCGGTGTTTGAGCGCAGAGTGGAAGAGTTAGAAATAGCAGCGGAAAGCTACGCATATGTTATCGGTCTCGCGACTCCGTCTCCTATCCGCGCACCGCCCAACGCACCAATTCGGCGAGTTTGGGAGACTTGCCCTGTATCAGAATGCCGACGCGGAAGATACGCGCCGCGGCCCACACCATGCCGAACGTGCACGCCACCACGCCCGCAAGGCTCACCCAGGGCTGCCATAGGGGAACGCCGCCCGGCAACGCCATGCGCAGCAGCATCAGCATTGGCGTGAACATCGGAAACAGCGACAGGCCGGTGGAGATGGCGCCATTGGGCTGCTGCATCACCAGCGCGAAAACAAAGTACGGCACCATTACCGGCGCCATCAGCAGTACGGCGAGCTGCTGGGCGTCCTGCGGGCTGTTGCACCCGGCGCCCAACGCGGCGGCAAACGCGCACAGCATGATCACATCTGCGATCAGATAAATGTAGAACCAGGGCAGCAGCGCGAACGGCACCAAGCCAGCCATCCCAAGTGCCTCTAGCACGACAGTGCCCCCGATCACGTAGACTGCCGAGCTGCTCAGCGAAATTCCGACGGCCGCCAGCACCTTGCCCATCATCAGCTCGAAAGGCGTCACTAGCCCGAGCAGCATTTCAACCACGCGCTGGGCCTTGTCTTCGGTGACGGCCGAGAGCATTGGCGCAGAGCTGACCAGGACGAGCATGCCGAGCAGCAGCATCAGCCCGAAGGGCACTGCGAATTCGGCGATCTCGCTTTTTTTGTCAGCCGCGCGGATCTGGCCGGTTGCCTCATCCCTCGAAACCAAGCCCAGCTTTTCCACGGGAATTTCCCCGAGCACATCGTCAAAATGATTCTCGCCAACTCCCAATTCTGCCAGGCGCACTCGCCGCAGGCCATCGTTGACAGGCCCTTCCAGCCACTCCCGGATGTTGCCGAAAGCGCCGGAATTCGAATAGCAGGCCACTCCAGCGCCCGGAACGTCCTTGCCCGGGTGCAGGTTTGCGGGATCGATTTCGAGGAACGCGAACAGTTGGCCGCGTCGCACGCGGTCCGATAGCGTGAGTCGCTGCGCCATGCGGTCGCCCTCCGGCGCCACCGACTCGAACACATAGCGCGGCGCAATCTGGCGGTGGGTAGTCTTCTTGAACAACTCCTTGGCATTCTTTTCCTGGGCCGCTTCGATTACAGCGGATGCGGCCACGCCGGTTCGATCGACGATCGCCACAGTCCGATCCTTTATGTCCGGGTGGCTCCTCAATAGTGCGATGCCGAGAAAGCCGCCGCCAAATAGAATCGGAGCGACCACCAGACCGACCAGGAAGGCTTTGGTGCGTATGGTCGCCAGGTAGTCCCGTTGGGCGATCAGCAGAATCCTACGCAACCTTGGTCTCCCCGGCTTCGGGGCCGGCGATGCGCACGAAAATGTCGTGCAAGGAAGGTTTAGTCACAGAAAAGCTGGTAACCCGCGTGCGCGAAATCAGCGTGCGGAGCACCTGCTGCGGGTCGCAGCCGGGCGCCATGCGCAGCTCCTGCGTCTGGCCAAGATCGCGAATTCTATCCACGCCCGGAAGACCCTCCAGAGATTCAAGACCTCCCTCGGCGGCCACCTGGATGGTGTCGGTTCCATAGCGGTCCTGAATGGAGGCCAGCGTCCCGTCGAGGACTTTCTTCCCGCGAAAGATCATAAAAATGTAGTCGCACATGCTTTCCGCCACGCCCATGTCGTGGGTACTGAGGATCACGGTGACGCCGCGCCGGCGCAGGTCGAGCACCGCCGACCGGATGAAGTCGGCGCTCACCGGGTCGAGCCCGCTAAAGGGTTCGTCAAGGATTAACAATCTCGGCTCAGGAACCACGGCAGCGATGAACTGCACCTTCTGACTCATCCCCTTGCTGAGCGTCTGTACTTTTTGCGAGGCCCACTGGGACAGATTGAGCCTCTCGAGCCAGCCATTCACCTCGGCGGTCACTTTCCGGCCGCCGCGCAGTTCGCCGTAGAACTCCAGCAGCGGACGGACCGCCATCCTGCGATACAGGCCGCGCTCTTCCGGCAGATATCCGATCCACTGCGAGCGTGCTCGCGATATCTGTTTCCCGAAGACGTGTATGGCGCCGCGATCGGGGTAAAAGATACCGGTGATCATGCGCATGGTGGTCGTCTTGCCCGACCCGTTCGGGCCAATGAACCCATAGACGGAGCCTTCCGGGACCGCGAGAGACAGGTCATCCACCGCCGTTAGGGCGCCGAATGATTTAGTCACATCGCTGATCTCGACGGCTTGCATTGATCCGCATCTTAGCAGGTTGCCAGGTTACTGCACCGCCGCGCGTACGGCCCGCCCCGGCGCAATTGTTTCGATCTCCCCGTCGCGGACCACCGGTACGCCATTTACCAACACGTAGCGAATGCCCTTGGAATACCTGGCAGGCTCTTCGTAGGTGGAAGCATCCATCACCGTAGCGGGATTGAAGATCGTGATATCGGCGTCGGCCCCCACGCGAATCCGCCCCTTATCCAGCATCATCGGTACGCGGTCCTGCAGGCGTTGGGCGGGCATCAGGCTCATTTTGCGAATGGCGTCCATCAGGGTGAGCACGCGTGCTTCGCGCACGTAGCGGCCAAGCACGCGGGCGAACGTGCCGGAGCTGCGCGGGTGGCCCTTGCCATGGTGCAGACCGCCATCGCTGGCGATCATGGCAAACGGGCTCGACAGGGCCGCCAGCACAGCGCTCTCGGGAATCATGTGCAGAATGACGCCGCCGCCGATCTTGCGATAACGTGCGAACGACGCGGCGGTAAGCCGCTCTCCGGTATCGGTCCACTGCAGGTCGTGATAGTCGATGCCCAGGGTGGTCTGCCAGCCTGGATCGAAGAGCGCCGATTCGATGGAGGTCATCGCGGCGGTATAAGGATAGAGCTCGGTGGTCACGTTCAGCATGCGGGCGCGCGCTGCGCCGATCATGGCCAGCAGGCGCGGCGTCGAAGCGAGGCCACTGCTGGTGATATGGACCACGTGTAGCGGCGCCCCGGATGTGGATGAGTCCGCTACCACCTCTTCGAGCGCTTGCGCACTGCCTTCGCCCGCGGTACGCAGATGGACAAAGCAGGGGGATCGAAAGTGCGCGGCCACGCGGAACATCTCGAGGATTTCCCTGGGGGAAGCGGCCGGCGTGTATTGAATGCCCAGGCCAACGCCGGCAGCGCCGCGCGCCAGGCCATGCTCGATGCCCCGCTTCAATTCGGTAATCTCTTCCTCGGTGGCGGCCCGGTGGGCAGCATCGCCGGAGGGCAGAAAATCGCCGGGGTCGTGCATGATGCGCATGCGGAGCGGAATGTGGCCCACAGAGGCGCCGTAGTTGATCAAGGCATTGCCTTCGCGAGCGTTGTACCAGGCGTCCACATCCGCAACGCCAACCTCCATCTCGAGCGCGGTGGTGACGCCATCCATGGCTTTGTAGCGATAGTTTTCGGCGTCCTGGCCGTGCGAGTGCAGATCGATGAAGCCGGGCGCCACCACCAGGCCACCGGCGTCGATTACCGTCCCACTTTCTAATGGGGCAACCGAGATTGCCTGTATCTTGCCATCGGAAATACCCAGGTTGCGAATGGCATCCAGGTTGCTTTCCGGGTCCATGACGTGGCCGCCCCGGATTACCAGATCATACTGCCGGGCTTCGAGAGCCGACAGCAGCACGAAGATCCAGACTAAGCGCATGAAGCGTCAGTGAGCGGCCAGCATGGGGCGGATCGCCAGGGCGACGACCACCATGATCGCCGACGCGGCGGGGATCACCAGCAGCGCCTTCCTCAGGCGCTTGGGATCGCCTCCTCCGATAGTGCCGATGATGCGTGAGCTTACCGCCAACCCGATCCACCCGCAGGTAATTACTACTCCGAGCGCGGTGCCGGTCATGCGCGGGAAGGCGTCGCCCACCATCGCGAGCGTGGTCGGAAAGACCGGCGCCATCGAGACGCCCGCCAGAAAAACCAGGATCCAGGCGACCGTGGAACTCTTGGTGGTGAGCATCAGATATGTTGTGATGGTCATCAGTACAGCAGCCGCCAGAGTGACCAGCGGCGCCGAAACGCTGATGAGGATCGGCGACACAGCGACGCGGCCGATCAGCAGACCCAGCGCGAACCCCAACGAAAGGATGTTCAGCGCGCGCGATTGGGGAATGCCTTGCGCTATGAGATGTTGCGCCAGCCAGTTCCACACACCCACTTCGCAAGAGACATACAGGAACAGGAAGAACGCCAGCAGGAACAGCGCGGGCTTGCCCAACACCGGGCCAACGTCGGAAAATACAAAACTGCGAGCGCCGCTCGGAGGCGGCATGGGAGTGAGAATGTGAATCACCAGCGTGACCGCCGTCAGCACTGCCACCGTGTAGCATAGCCGCACGGAGTTACGTTTCAACAGATTGGCTGAGATGAAAGGCGTGGCCAGGCCGCCCAGGCCAAAAAAAAGGTTCAGCAGGTTGAGCGTAGTGGCGCGGCGGGTCTGGCTGATATCGCTCACCAGCGCGTTGGCCGCCGTTACGATGATGCCGCCGCCGAGACCCAGCAGCAGCATATAAGCTCTGAGAGCGCCGAAGCCTTTGGACTGCGGAAGTGCGAACAATGCCAGGGTGATCAAGGAAAGACCGAGCACCAGGCCGGTCTTCTTGCCCTCGTTGTCGATCAGGGGTCCCACCGCTATCGACGCGACGATCAGCCCGAGCGCCTGGGCGAAAGCAATTTGGCCGTTCTGGCTCGGCGTGAGAGAGAAGCGCGACGACAGGTCAGGCAGAATGGTGCCTAACATGGCGGCAATCATGCCGTATACAAATATCGCCAGGATGGCTGCAACAATTAGCATGGTTTCAGAATTTTACCACCATGCATTGGTTAAGATGGAGGAATCCGTGGCCCGTAGAACAGACAGGGGTGTCTCCAGCAGGACGGTAAACGGCGGCGTTCGCGCACCGAAGTCGCGCGCGCGGCCGAAACCCCCGGAGCAAGCCAGGCCTAAAGCCGGCCCGGGTTCGCCGGTTACTCCGTTCATGTTCTTCGCCGGGGCCTTCTGCGTATTCCTCGCGGCCATGCTGCTGTACGCGCCGGCTATCAACGGACGATTTCTGTTCGATGACATTCACCTGCCTTTTCACAAGGATATTGCGCATGAGCCGCTCAGCGCGTGGATGTCCACTGTACGGCCGGTGCTGATGTTCAGTTACTGGGTGAATTACTCGCTGTCGGGCATGGCGCCGGCTGCGTACCATCTGACCAACATCGCCATCCACGTCTTTAACGTCTGTCTGGTCTTCCTGATTCTCTTCAGAATCTTTAACTGGACAGGCTGGCCAGGCAAAAAGGCGCGCATGGGGGCGCTTATCGGTGCCGCCATCTTCCTGGTGCATCCCTTGCAGACCGAGTCGGTCAGCTACATCGCGGGACGGTCGGAGAGCCTGGCGGCGTCCTTCGTACTGGCGTCGTATCTGGTTTTTGTCTATCGCCGCGCTCCGGCTATCTCGTGGCTCGAATCGGTCGCGGTTCTCCTGCTTTTCGCCGCGGCGGTTGCCACTAAAGAAAATGCGGTCGCGCTGGCGGGCGTTTTTCTGCTTACGGATCTGTTCTGGCCCGGCCACGGCTGGCTCGCACAATTGTGGCGCAACCGCCGTCTGTACGGGCTGATGCTGCCTGGCGTATTGTTCGCCCTGGTGGCCGTAGCCCGGGTGCTGGCCAACTCTTCAACGGCGGGCTTCTCTACCCCTGGTGTCGCCTGGTATCAATACGGCTTTACGGAGGCGCGCGCGATCTTTGTATACATCCGTATGTTTCTCGTGCCGGTAGGCCAGTCGGTGGATCACGATTTCGCGCTCTCGCATTCCATCACGGAGCACGGCGCCATTTTCTATCTGGCGGCTCTCGGATTGCTGATCGGCGCAGCGATCGCCTGCCGCCGGCGTTTTCGTCTGGAGGCTTTCGGACTCCTGATGTTTCTGACGCTGCTGGCGCCGACCTCTTCCATCGTGCCTATCACCGACTCCCTTGTGGAGCGGCGTACCTACCTTCCGCTGCTGGGCCTGATTCTGATCGGCAGCGGCATACTGCGGAGATGGAGGCCGCGGCCCGCCATTGCTGCTGCGGTGATCGGTGTGTTTCTGTTGTGTAACATCGTGTTTTGCTATGAGCGAAATCAATTGTGGGGAGACCCGATCCGTTTCTGGATCGAGACCGTGCAGGACTGGCCGCACAAGTGGCGCCCGTACGGCAATCTGGCGGAGACCTTTATCACGCAAAATCGGTGCGCCGAGGCATTGCCCTACCTGGAGCGGGCACATGCGTTGCTGCCGGGCGACGCGCGCGCCGAAGAGAGTCTTGCCCGCCTGTTGGAATGCCTGGGCCGGCGGCCGGAAGCGCTCGAGTGGTTGCAACGCGCCGTGGTGCTCGACCCGCGCTCCCGTGTTTATGAATGGATCGGGCTACTGAACGGCGAGATGGGGCAGCGCGAAGAATCGGGCCGGGCCCTGAAACGCGCGGTCGCGATCGATCCCGGATCGGTTAGCGCGCACGACGCCCTCGCGTTGTGGTACGAATCGACGGGCCAAGCCAGTGCAGCGCTGGCCGAATACCGTAACTCGCTCAGTCTAGACGCCGACGACACCGCGGCGAAGATCGCGGTCATTCGCCTGCAAGAGCCAGCCGGAAATAGACCAAACTAGTTGAAGCCAAAAAGAGACAGCGGGACTATCGTGATGCAGTAGACAGCCTGGTAGCGGCCGTCACCGGTGCAGCGACCGGATCTCCGATGCGCATCTCGGCCCAATCGTAGCCAAATTCCTTGCCGCAATCCAGGCACACGACATAAGTACTGTGGCGCGGAGCACTATGAGCGGAGGAGAAGCCCGATTTCCGCGCGGGTGTTATCGGGAAGGTCGTTCTGCGATGACCACATCCCAAAAAAGCGTTCCATAACGAGTTCAGCATGCAAAGGCCCCCTTTTCACCTATCTTTGATGCGCAAAGTGATCCCATAGTTTCATATACCAATTGACCTGGAGATCGACAAAGAAATAGTGAAAATGGAGAGCCAAACGTTTCACGCAAAAAGCCTTGCGGCAATGGCGTCGGCTATCTGCTTACCGTGAAAGCGTCCATTCTCAATGAAGATTTCATTCGTGTGCATGCCCGCAACGATGACGCCCGCCAGGTAGATACCGCCGCGTTCGCTTTCCAGGGTAAGCGGGTCGGTACGCGGTTTCTGCGTTGCAGGCTCTAGGGTTATCCCAATAGAATTCAAGAAGTTAAGATCCGGACTGTAGCCCGTAAGCGCGAATACGAAATCGTTCTTGAGGACCATTTCGCCTTGGGGTGTCGAGACCACCATAGAATCGGGCAGGATCTCCACAATCTGTGAGTGAAAATACGCTTGGATCTCTCCGAGTTTAATTCGGTTCTCGATATTCGGTTTGATCCAATATTTAACCTTATCCGAAATACCGCTGCCCCTGTGAATCATAGTGACCCTTGCGCCCGTCCAGAAAAGCTCGAGCGCGGCAATCGCGGCGGAATTCTTGGCGCCGACCACAGCCACATCGTGGTTATAGTACGGATGGGATTCTTTGTAATAGTGAAGAACCTTGGTCAGTTCCTCCCCGGGAACGTTGAGTAAGTTAGGAACGTCGTAGTACCCAGTCGCCAATACCACCTTGCGGGTGCGATAGGTTTGATGGCAATTCAACCGGTCTGTAGTGGAGACCAGAAAAGCGCCGTCGTCGCCGGTGATATTGTCCACCCGCTCGTAATCGTGGATCATCAATTTGTAATGATCGGCCGCGCGGCGATAATATTTCAGCGCTTCGTGCCGGTTGGGCTTCTCGTTCAGGCTGGTCATCGGAAGGTTGCCGATCTCCAGCAATTCGGGCGTGGTGAAAAAGACCATGTTGGTGGGGTAATGGTAGAGGGAGTTCACCACGCAACCCTTTTCGATCAATACCGTGCGCAGACCGCGCTGCTGCAACTCGATTCCGCACGCCAAACCGGTGGGACCCGCCCCCACCACGATCACGTCATACGGCGTCACAGCTTAGCCTCTATTTCGGCATAAATTCGTGTGAGCGCTTCGGGAAGGGCCGCCGGATTCTTGCCGCCGCCCTCCGCCATGTCGGGCCGGCCTCCGCCTTTGCCGCCGACGGCCTGCGCCAGCGCTGCTGCCAGCTTGCCGGCCTGCACTTTGGCCGTGAGGTCTTTAGTCACGGCCGACACAATGGAGACGCTCCCATCGTCCACGGAGGCCAGTACGATCACGGCGCTCTTCCATTTGTTCCGTAGAGCATCGGCCATCTCGCGCATCTGTTGGCGGTCCATGCCGTCGGCCTGCTCGGCCAGCACGCGAGAGCCGTTGACGGTGCGCGCACGGCTCTCGAGATCGGCCGATTTGGATTGCGCAAGCTGGCTGCGAAGCTGCAGGTTCTGATGCTCCAGCACTTTCTCGCGAGCCAGCATTTTTTCCACGTGCTCGACCAGTTCGGGTTCGGAGGCCCGCAACAATTCGGAAAGCCGGTGCAGCGCGGCGGTACTCTCCTGATACTGCCGGACTGCGGCCTCGCCTGTAATGGCTTCGATACGCCGCACGCCCGCCGAGATGCTGCCCTCGTAAACAATCTTGAAAACGCCGATATCGCCGGTGCGGCGAACGTGCGTACCGCCGCAGAGCTCCCTGCTGAAGTCCCGCACTGAAACCACACGGACCTGGTCGCCATATTTTTCGCCGAATAACGCCATGGCGCCGGTGGCGATGGCCTGTTCGAGCGGCAGAATCCTGGTTTCGACCTCCGAATTCCGCAATATCTGTTCATTCACCAGGCGCTCGACTTCCAGGATCTCCGCCGCGTCCATGGCGGCGTAGTGAGTGAAATCGAAACGCAGGCGCGGCGGATCGACGACGCTACCCGCCTGCTTCACGTGGGGACCTAACACCTGACGCAAGGCCGCGTGCAGCAGGTGCGTGGCGGTATGGTTGCGCATGGTCGAGAGGCGCAGGGGCACCGCGACTTCCGCGCGTAGCTCATCGCCCACACGGATCGGCGTTGCCGCAACGATGCGATGGACCGTCAAACCCGGCACCGCAGGATACGCGGTCCGGACATCCGCTACTTTATCGCCGTCGAGCGCGAACAGGCCGCCGCGATCGCCCACCTGGCCGCCGGTCTCGGCATAAAATGGCGTCCGGTCGAGCACCAGCTCGGCCTCGACGCCTGCCCCGATCCGGTCCTGCAATTCCCGGTCGACGATCAAAGCCTTTACCAGGGATGTGGAGGCCAAGTCCTCGTAGCCCAAAAACCAGGTACGGCCCTGTTCTACCAATTGTTGATAAACCGGCGCGACGGAACTTTTTTCCGCGCCCTTCCAGCTTGCACGGGCGCGCACGCGCTGCCGCTCCATCTCGCGGTCGAAGCCATCGCGATCGATGGCCAGTCCGCGGTCGCGAGCCATGTCTTCCTGCTCATCGAGGGCCAGGCCGTAGGTGTCATAAAGCTTGAAGGAGATTGCGCCCGGAATGCGGCGGTCCGCGAGCGTTTTCACCTCCTCGTTGAAGACCTTTTCAGCCACCAGGAAGGTGGTCGCGTAGCGATGTTCCTCGTCCTTCACGATGCGTGCGATGCGTTGCACGCTTTCCATCAGCTCCGGATAAGCCGGCTTCATCAGCTCGGCCACATAGCCGGTCAGTTGGTACAGGAAGGCCTCTTCCACGCCAATCAGGCGCACGTGCCGCATGGCTCGCCGCATGATTTTCCGCAGCACGTAGCCGCGGCCCTCGTTGGAGGGCAACACTCCATCGTGAATGAGAAAGGTGGTGGCGCGGGAATGGTCGGCCGCGATGCGCAGCGCCGTATCCACCCGGCGGTCGGCGCCGTACGCCACGCCAAACATATCCGCCGCGCGCACGATGATGGGAAACAGCAGGTCCGTATCGTAGTTGGAAAGCTTGCCTTGCAAGACCGCGGCCACGCGCTCGAGACCCATGCCGGTGTCGATGGATGGCCGCGGCAGCGGCGTCATGAGGCCGCTCGCATCGCGGTTGAACTGCATGAAGACCAGGTTCCAGATCTCGACGAAGCGGCCGCCCGCGTCGCTCGGAAACGCCTCGTGTGCATGTCCCGGCTCGGATGCCGCCGGTCCCATGTCGTAATGGATTTCCGAACACGGCCCGCACGGTCCGGTATCGCCCATCTGCCAGAAATTGTCCTCTTCGTCGAGGCGGAAGATGCGGTCTTTGGGAACTCCGGCGATTTTCTGCCAGAGCCGTTCGGCGTCATCGTCCTCGCGAAATACGGTGATGTACAGGCGATCTTTTGGCAGACCGTAATCCTTGGTGACGAGGTCCCAGGCGAATTCGATGGCTTCGGCCTTGAAGTAATCGCCAAACGAAAAATTGCCGAGCATCTCGAAGAAGGTGTGATGCCGCCGCGTGTAGCCGACATTCTCCAGATCGTTGTGCTTGCCGCCGGCGCGCACGCACTTTTGCGAAGTCGTGGCACGGGAGTAGTCGCGCTTTTCCTGGCCGAGGAAAATATCTTTGAATTGATTCATGCCCGCGTTGGCGAATAGCAGCGTGGAGTCATTGGCCGGTACCAGCGATGAACTGCGCACTATGCGGTGCCCGCGCTCGGCGAAGAAATCCAGAAAGCGCTGTCGTGTCTCGTTACCTGTCACATATTCAATTGTAGCGGAGGCTGCTGCGCGTACGCCCGCGGAGGGTGGAAGAAGGGCCTTGGGTGCGGAGCGGATTTGCCGCGCTGGAAGCTAGCCCCCTGGTAGCTTCTCCTTAAGATCGCGAATCATCCGCTCTACCTTTGCCGTATCGCCGTCGCGCTCACCTCCGCCCAGGTCGAGATATTTCTGAAAATCGGCAATAGCGGCGCTGTGGTGAGCTTTTGTCTTCCATATCTGGGCGCGGTTGTAGAAGGCGTAGGCAAAGTCTGGCTTCAGCCGGATGGCCTTATTGTAATCCTGCAGCGCGCCTTCCAGGTCACCTTTATCGCGGCGCACAACGCCCCGGATGATGAACGCGTTGGCATAGTCCGGCTTCAGCCGGATGGCCTCGCTGCAATCCTGCAGCGCGCCCTCCAGGTCGCCCTTGTCGTGGCGCGCATTGCCCCGGTTGTAGAAAGCCATGGCAAAGTCTGGCTTCAGCCGAATAGCCTCGCTGTAATCCTCCAGCGTGCCCTTCAGATCGCCTTGGTCGCGGCGCGCATTGCCCCGGTTGTTGAAGGCGTCGGCATAGTCCGGCTTCAGCCGGATGGCCTCGCTGTAGAAGCGTACCTTCTCGTCAACGTGGGCAGCGGCAAACCCCCGCTCAAACCATTGCTGGGCAGTTAATTCTTCTTCCTGAACTGCTGGCGCCGCGCCGGCGGCGGCCTTCTGCACGGTGGCGGCTCGTTGCGCGGACTGAGATGCCGGGTGCAGCACGGCAGTCAACGGCACATTCAGATACCTGACACGCAGGCGCTCCATGGCCTCAAGAAAGTACTCTGGCGGGACGCTCAGTCCGTTATAGCCCTTGAGCGCAGCGAGCCTGCCAGTGAGTTGACTGGCGATTTTAGGCGTACCGAAGTCGAACCCTTCCAGCATCAGCGGAACAATATTGCGCTGGTTCTCCAGGGCCGTCTCTATCTCGCGGCGCAACCAGTCTGCCGGATCGCCGCAACGCTCCAGCGCGGAGGGAGTCAGCAGGACAAGGAAATGCGCCCGCGCATTGATGTTCCCGAGTATCACGCGCTCGAAGTCGCCACTGGCAATACCGTTGTAATCAAAGAAGACATCGTAGCCGTGGTGCGTCAGGTTCTGGAAAATAGCCAGCGCCCACTGGATGTTGGTGCGGCGATAGCTGAGAAAGACGGTCTTCTCGATGCGTTCCATGCTCCAGAAGGAGCTATTTTACACATTCCAGCGCCTGCTCGAAGTCCGCCAGCAGATCGCGCCAGTCCTCGATTCCCGCCGACACGCGCACCAGGTCGTCGCCGATACCGGCTTCATCGAGTTCCTGCGGCCCAGGCGAACTCGGTGGCTTCGGCCTTGGCGGAATCGCCAAACGAAAAAATGTCGAGGTCTCGAAGAACGTGTGATGCCGCCGCTAGCCCCTTGGTAGCTTCTCCTTAAGATCGCGAATCATCCGCTCTACTTTTGCCGTGTCGCCGTCGCGCTGACCTCCGCCCAGGTCGAGATATTTCTGAAAATCGGTTATAGCGGCGCTGTGGTGAGCTTTTGTCTTCCATATCTGGGCGCGGTTGTAGAAGGCGTTGGCATCGTCTGGCTTCAGACGAATGGCCTCGCCGTAATCCTGCAGCGCGCCCTCCAGGTCGCCTTGGTCGCGGCGCGCAATGCCCCGGTTGTAGAAGGCGGTGGCATCGTCCGGCTTCAGCCGGATGGCCTCGTTGTAATCCCGCAGCGCGCCCTCCAGGTCGCCTTTGTCGCTGCGCGCAAGACCACGGTTGTTGAAGGCGTTGGCATCGTCCGGCTTCAACCGGATGGCCTCATTGTAATCCCGCAGCGCGCCCTCCAGGTCGCCTTGGGCGCGGCCCACAATGCCCCGAATGACGAACGCGTTGGCATGGTCCGGCTTCAGCCGGATGGCCTCACTGCAATCCTGCAGCGCGCCCTCCAGGTCGCCTTGAGCGCGGCGTGCAAGACTCCGGTTATAGAAGGCGTCGGCATAGTCAGGCTTCAGCCGGATGGCCTCGCTGTAGAAGCGTACCTTCTCGTCAACGTGGGCAGCGGCAAACCCCCGCTCAAACCATTGCTGGGCAGTTAATTCTTCTTCCTGAACTGCTGGCGCCGCGCCGGCGG
>Ga0302325_10001996_pt1 | contig 50504 bp, 56 predicted proteins | sample Palsa_T0_2_FD_201948 | JGI IMG/M metagenome (GOLD analysis project Ga0302325, IMG submission 201948) | Peat permafrost microbial communities from Stordalen Mire near Abisko, Sweden - Palsa_T0_2 | ecosystem: Environmental > Terrestrial > Soil > Palsa > Peat permafrost | place: Sweden: Abisko...
ATGAAACATGTCCGTCGTTAAACAACACATTCCCGCCCGCATCCTTGTGGGGTGCCGCGTTGCCGGTAGGATTCGTGACAATCCATTTCCCGCCCTTCGTGTAGTTAGAGAATTTAGATCCCATGCGATCCATCGCGAGGATCGAATCCGGCTGGTCCTGCCAGAGGATATAGGGACAATACGCATAACTGACGTTCTGGCAGCCATTTGCGCCCGGCGCACTGGTGTCCAACGGATAGTTCGCCGTGAGTTTCTTTGCCGAATCACTCGGGCATGTGTAAATCTTTGCGGAAGTGACGGTGTTGCTAAGCAGATTGAACGACGCGGCAACATTTGGCGGGGGGCCGCTGCTGTCCATCGGAATCCGGCCATTGTAGTTGTCTGCGTACATGGCAATTCCCAAGCCGATTTGCTTAAGATTGCTCAGACAATTGGCTCGCCGAGCCTTTTCGCGAGCTTGATTGAGCGCGGGCAGCAACATCGCCGCCAAAATCCCGATGATCGCAATGACAACCAGCAACTCGATCAGAGTGAAGCCGCCAATTTTGCGTTGCAGTAAACGTTTCATGATCTCCTCCTGTGTGTGTTCTTGCTCACGACACGAGTCTACGACAGTTCGGGGATTTGTTAAGTAAAAGGTATGTAAAACTCTACGGGCTACGTGCCTTCTCGCTAGTTGCGGTTCTTGTCCCCGCCGCCTCCTGCCGTTGACTTTTCCCAAGCCCCTCTCTATATTGACTTTGAAATAAGACAATCTTACTCCGATTTAGATCATGCAAGTCACACGAGCAGGCGAATACGCGATTATCGGGCTGTTGTACCTGGCCAAACAGCCTGCCGCGCGCATGGTCATGATCGACGAAATCAGCGAGGCCGAGGGCGTCCCGAAAAGCTTCCTCGCGAAGATTTTCCAGACGCTGGCGAAATCGGGTTTCGTGAAATCGCATCGCGGCGCGGGCGGCGGGTTCAGTCTCGCCAAGCCGCCGGGTGAAATCAATCTGCTCCAGATTCTCCATTGCGTCGAAGGCGTGTTCGCGCTGCAGAAATGCGTCACTGACGACCCGGAGTGCGTCGTCTCGACAACCCGCATGAGCAGTTGCACGCTTTGCACCGTCTTCACCGAGGCGCAGAATCGCGTCAACGAAGTCTTCGCCCGCACCACGCTTACCGATCTCCTGCAACCCAAACCGCCGGCCGCGCCGCCATCCAAAGCCGCCGCCGCAATGAATTGAGGCATCATGTCCGGCCGCGTTGATCACTCACTGACCTATAGGCAGCACGTCGCAGCGCCGTTGGTAGGGCGCGACCGCCGGGCGCGCCGTCCGTCTCTCTTGGGTAGGGCGCGGTGGCTCACCGCGCCGCATGTAAACTCGTGAGGCACCATGTCCGGCAAAATTGACCACCCTCTTTCCGAAGATCAGGTCCGCGAACTCCTCAAGCCCATCAAGTTCCCCGGCTTCAGCCGCGACATCGTCAGCTTCGGCATCGTCAAATCGATCACCGTCAACGAGAAAAACGACGTCACTCTCGCGCTCCACGTCATGACGCGCGACCCCGCCGTCCCGCAACAAATCCAGCGCGAGGTGGAAACCGCGCTCCGCGAACACGACGGCATCGGCCAGGTCACCGTCGACATGACCGCGCAACAGCCGCCCCAGCAGGGCCAGGTGCCGATGGCCGGCGCTGGCGCCGCGCCCGCGCGCCCGCAGATCACCGGCGTGAAACACATCGTCGCGGTCGGCAGCGGGAAAGGCGGCGTTGGCAAATCCACCGTCGCGGTCAACCTCGCCTGCGCTCTCGGCCAACTCGGCCACCAGATCGGCATCATGGACGCCGACATCTACGGCCCGAGCGTCCCGAAAATGATGGGCGCGGTGAAGCGCCCCACGATCTCCGGCGAAAAACTTGATCCCGTCGAAAATTTCGGACTCAAGATGATGAGCATGGCGCTGTTGTTGGACGGTAATTCACCCGTCATCTGGCGCGGCCCCATGATCATGAAGGCCATCCAACAATTCAGTCTCGCCGTAAATTGGGGCGAACTCGACGTCCTGGTCGTCGACCTCCCGCCTGGCACCGGCGACGCCCAGCTTTCCCTCGTGCAAACCATCGCGCTCGATGGCGGCGTGATCGTCACCACCCCGCAGGACGTGGCGCTCGAAGTCGCCCGTCGCGGCATCGCGATGTTCGAGAAGGTCAACGTCAAGATCCTCGGCATCGTCGAGAACATGAGCTACTACGTCTGCCCCCATTGCGGCGAGCACGACGACATCTTCAGTCACGGCGGCGGCAAACAGGAAGCCGCCCGCCTCGAAGTCCCCTTCCTCGGCGAAATCCCCCTCTTCTCGGAAATCCGCATCTGCGGCGACAAAGGCGTCCCCATCGTCGTCGCCGAACCCAACAGCGCCCCCGCCCAAGCCTTCACCAAGTGCGCCGAATCCGTCCTCAAGCAATTGACGTAATTCCGGGCCGCCAATTGTAGGGCGGCCATCTTGGCCGCCGTCTTGAAACAAATTTTCTGTTGTAGCCGCAGGTTTACCCGCCTCTGGCGGCGCCGAAGGCGACCAGGGCTTCAGCCTGCGTCCGTCTCTGGAGGGCGAACCTCCCGGTAAGCCGCTTCGAGGATTTGCGCTTGCCGTTGTAGGCCGCAAGCCGAGCGAAGCGAGACGCGCCAAGGGTGTGCCTGTGGCGCAACCCACACACGGCGTTCGTCGTCCCTCCTGTAGCAGCCGTCGGCGCCCGCGTTGAGCGCAGCCAAAGCGACCGCCGATCTATATTCAACGCCAAGTTTTATGACGCAGAGAGATTTGAGAAAACCGTGTGAGGACAGAGAAGAGGATCCGTAACCGCAGGGACCGGCCCCCTATGCAACCGGCAGACGACGGACGCGGATTTGAAAACGAGTCACGGAAATCATCGCGCCAGCCTTCAAATCATCCGCGCACTGATCCAGAACATTTTGGAGCAGTCCGCTGAATTCCTCCGCGCGTAATCCTTCAATGCGGATTCGTATCACCGACGGCTTGAGGGCCTGCGTGAGGGCAAGATGCGTGTGGAAATCTGCGTCCAGTGTCACGACGACGCGGTCTTCATCCGCGGCCCGACGAATGATTTCAGAATCTTCCGCCTCGGCCAGGCCGGTTTCGCCCGTATGAATCGCGTCAAAACCCGCGCGACGAAGAATCGTTGCCGCCGAACGCGGAGTTCCCTGGTCGAGCAGCAATTTCATCCAGCCGTGGACAGTTCAATCACCTTGTCGTCCAGATTGGCTGCTGCGTAAGCAAGCGCCTCGCGGATGTCTTCCGCTTCCAGTTCGGGAAACTCGCGCTGCAAATCCCGGCGGTCGGGATACGTCGCGACGGCTTCCACCACTCGGCGCACCGTCAACCGAAGCTGGCGGATGCACGGCTGGCCGTTCATCCGTTTGGGATCACACGTGATGCGCTTGAAAGTCATGGGATTACTCTGCACGAAAATCGCGAAAAATGCAACGCTGCCTTCACGAAACCTGAAGTTCCACCAGCTTGCGCACATGCGGAATGACCCCGCCCGACAAATCCTTGTGCAGGTCGCGGAGATGCTCCTCCAGGTCGGCCAGCGACTCCCCCTGCGTCAGGTAGTCGGGATATTCCTCCAGATGACCGAGCCACGCGTCACCGTCCCGCCAATACACATACCGGACGTTTTGCATGACTAACTATTACACCTGACCGCCAATTCCGTAAAGCCCGCATTTCATCCGCTGTCAGGCAAATCAAACGCCCGCCGTCTTCCTCATTTGTACGGCGGCCATGTTTACCCCGACTCTGAGGTCGGGGCTGGCCGCCGTTTCGAAACGATTTCCTTTCCTGTCCTCCGCGTTGAACAGGCGTCCCGCCCGCCGTCGTTTATTGAGACGGACCCACATCACTGAATTTCCATCTGACTCTTTTCCTATCCAAGTGATCGCAGACCCTCTGAAACAAGTGTTTTTGCTCGTCTGGAGTCAGCGGCTCTGCAGTATCGTCCCATTTTAGAGGCCAACGACGGTAGATTAATCTGTCGCAGTCACCAGCCCCCGACATCAACTCAGCTTCTACGCGCACAGACCGTCCGTTTTCGTAATACCTTAGAGCATCACGCCCGCAACCTGTGATAATCGGGTTTTTGAAACTCTGACGAAGGTGTCTCTTTTTAAGTAATGAGGCAAGCGTGTCGAGCGGGGAAAACAGCAGCTTCATTATCATCTTAGGGTTCATACCATTTTGTACGTCACCCTTCAAATCGATGCAAAAGAGATTTGGGTTCACGTCTCATCATTGCACCAATTGTTAGTCTCCCGCCGCCCCACCTTCCCCCATCACTCCACCATCCCCACCCGTCCCGTATCCAAATCGTAGCACGCGCCCACCACCTTGAGTTTGCCCGACTTGACCAATCCCGAAAGAATCGGCCCGGCACCGCGCAGTTGATTGACCACATTGCGCACGTTGGCGCGGACTGCGTTATCCACGGCGTCGCCCGCCTTGCCCTTCGTTTCCTCCACCGCAGGCTTGATCTTCTCGACGACGGAACCGACATGCCCATGCGCCTCGCCACCGGCGACCGCCGCCGCCACGGCACCACAACGCGTATGTCCCAACACCAGAATCATCGGCGCGCCGAGATGTTCAACGGCGTACTCGATGCTCCCCAGGGCGATATCATCCACCACATTGCCCGCCGTGCGGACCACAAACAGATCGCCCAGCCCCTGATCGAACACAACCTCGGGCCCGACCCGCGAGTCGGAGCAGCCGACGATGATGGCGAACGGCTTTTGTCCCTTGGCGACTTCCGCCCGACGATCCGCGTCCTCGTTGGGATGAAGGAATCTGCCCGTAACGAATCGCTCGTTCCCCGCCTTCAATCGTGCCAGCGCTTCGTCGGCAGTTACGGTCGTGGGTTCGGCCGCGTAAATGGTGTGAATACCCGCCACGACCAAGACCAGTCCGGCCACACGAACAAACCACCTGCTTTTCATCGTCATCCCCAGCCCTTTCGTTGAGCAAACATGCTGACACTCCCGCCAAAGTGCCGCAAGCGCGAAATCATCCAGCGTAACGTTCAGGGTGCATCCCGAAACTGTTGCCTTTCTCCGGGCTGTCACCCTGAACGGAGTGAAGGGTCTCTGTCGTTGCCGACTTGGGATCGCAAGACAAAGACTGAGATTCTTCGCTTCGCTCAGAATGACAACGACTTGGTGGCTGGTGACAGTGCTAAGATGTGCCCAAGGCGGTGGCCCCTTCATCCCTGCGGCAGAAACCGCGCTCTCATGAACGCAATGTATTCCTGCTCGGATGTCTCCCGCCTCGCCTTCACCAGAGGCGCGATGTCAGCCGTGGCCACATAGCGCAGTTGATTCGTCCCATCGGTGGCGGCCTCGAAGATGACCTTGGCAACGTCTTCCTCGGTGGCCAGGCGCGCGGCCCGTAAGCTGGCAAACACCGCATTCGTACGGGTAACGAACGCAGCGTAATCCACCAGCGAGGCATTCTGCACAGCCTCTTCACCGCTGCGCTTTCCGAAATTGGTGCTGACGACCCCGCCCGGCTCGACGATTTTCACAATGATGTTCTGGGAAGCCAGTTCGTAGGCCAGCGACTCCGAAAAACCCTCCAGCGCAAACTTGCTGGCACAATACAGCGACAGCATCGGCAGGGTGAAGATGCCCGCGCCCGAACTGATATTCATGATCAACCCGCCCTTGTTCTTGCGGAAGTGCGGCAGGATGGCCCGCGTGACGTCCATGACGCCAAAGACATTGACGTCGAACTGCTCGCGGACCTTCTCACGCGGCGTCGCCTCGAACACGCCGTACAAGCCGAAGCCGGCGTTGTTGATCAGTGCGTCAATCCTGCCGAACCGCGCGATCCCGGCCTCGATTGCCTCCGTAATGCTCGCTCGGTCCTGCACGTCGAGCCGGGTCACCAACACGTCGCTCAGTCCGCCGAGATCGGTTTCCGCCTCGGGCCGCCGCATCGTCGCGACGACATTCCATCCGCTGCTCGCAAACAACTTCGCGGCGACCTTGCCGAAGCCCGATGACGTTCCCGTGATCAAAACTGTTTTCTTCATTCGCCCCAACCTTTCTTACAAAATCCTGAAAACCGTAGCGCACAATCGGCAAATAGCAATCCAGCCCTCAAGGCAATGACCCTCACCCCTCAGCGCCGAGAGGGAAACCTCCTCTCCACTTGGGGGAGAGGATTGAGGTGAGGGGTGTTGATGTGTAAGTGCGAAAATACTTAACTGCATATAGCCGACGCGTCGGACAAACCGCACAAAGATTGACAGACGCTCCGCTGACCTCTACATCATAAGCATGCCCGTCACCGAGCAGCAAGTCGTCGCCAAACTCAAGGAGTGCTACGACCCTGAACTGCCCTGCAACATTGTTGACCTCGGCCTCGTCTACGATGTGCAGGTAACGCCCGTTGCCGAAGCCGCCGACACCCGCATCGACGTGAAGATGACCCTGACTTCGCAAGCCTGCCCGCTTGCCGGCCAAATCTCCGCCCAGGTCCAGCGTAAACTCCTCGAACTCCAGGGTGTCGCCGAAGCCAACGTCGAAGTCGTCTTCGATCCCCCATGGAGTTTCACGCGCATTTCGGCGGACGGAAAAAAGACGCTCGGCCTGCCGTAATCGGTCCGTGTCCGCCGAAGCCTTGCGCGCAGGCGGATGTCTCCTGTCTTCTTTCCCCGGCCCCATCCTTTGCCCGTTGCTTTTTATCTCTCTGACCGTTATTTTGACCCGCGAACGATCATGTCCGCTCGGATGAACATCTGGCGTGTTGTGTTGGGTGCGGGCTGTCTTTTTTTCCCGCTTTCGTTGGCACATGCCCAGACCGATGCCCCGTCACCGACCATCACCAACGCTCCGGCCACACCCGCCGCGCCGACCTCACCCCAGCCGACCGACCCGGACCGGTTTTTCACGCAGTATGCTAAAGCGGTCCAGCTTGTCCGACAGAATGGGCATCAGGAAGCGTCGATCATCATGGATTTGCTGTGGCGCAACCTCAGCACTTCCCCGTGGTTTGAAATTGCGCTGCTCAAACATGCCGAACTGAACGAGATTTCGAATCCCCAGGTCGCGTGGCAGGACTACGATCTCCTGCGCAAACGCATCCAGAACGCGCCCTATTTCCAAGGCACAGCCGGACACGCGGCGGTGTTTCGCGCGGCGCTACTCGGCGCCATCGCGCACGGCATCGACCGCATCCGCATATTGCGCGTCCGCGACGGGCTTGACCGGTATCATGCCCGCTACCGCCAGTATCCCGAGTCGCTCGTGAAATTGTCGATCTTCAACTACGTCGATATGCAAGACATCTACAATGCCGACGGGCGATTGTTCCGCTACACGCCGACGGGACAACAATTCACCCCCACCATTTCCTATCAACTCTTTGACCTGGAGTTGTTGCCGCCGGAACCGTTTTTCGTTACGTCTCCGAAACTGGATGGCACGGCGCGGTTGGACGAGACGTCCAAGAAGTATGCCGCCTTGATCCGCGTGCCCGGCCGCATGGACCCGCAGCGGGTGGTCGAAGACCAGACATTGGAGGGTTACCTAGTGGCGGCCGTCGGCGCGGGAGGGGCGGTCGTCTGCACGCCCGACCGCGTACTTATCCTGCTCGTGCCGCAGTAGTCCGGAAAACGGGCCGTATCTCCCGCGCGCAGCCGCGCGTCTACCGCTTGGATTTTTTGGCGGCTGGCTTCTTTTTCGGGGACGGGGATGCGGAAACCGGCGGTTCGCCCGGGGCGGCATCCTTATACCGCAACCAATGAATGGCAAACCGCGCCAATTCCTCGCCGGAATGCTGGTTCAACTTCCGCTTGATGTTCTCGCGGTGCGACGCGACGGTCTTCATGCTGAGGTGCAACTGGTCAGCAATTTCATGGGTGGCATAGCCGTCGCCGATCAGTTGAAAAACCTGGAGTTCGCGGTCGCTCAGTTGTTTGATGAGCGAGGTGACCTCGCCATCGGGAAGGCTGCCGCCGAGACGATTGACGATCCCGTCCTTGACCTTCTCGCTGAGCCAGACCTGACCGCGCAACACCTGGCGAATGGCCCGCAAGAGAACATCGGGGTCCTCCTGCTTCATCACATAACCCTTGGCGCCCGCGTGCAAGCTGCGTTCGGCATACAGCGCCTCGTCGTGCATGGACAACACGAGCGCGGGCAGACGCGGGAAGCGCACCTTGATGTCTTTGAGCAACTCGACGCCGCTGCCCTCGCCCAACGCGATGTCCACCACGGCGATGTGCGGCTGCAACTTCTCGATGGCTTCGAGCGCGGCCTGGACGTCACGGGCCTGCCCGCAGACCGTCAGATCGTCTTCTCCATTGATGCGCTGTGTCAGGCCTTCGCAGACGATCGGGTGATCGTCCACCAACAAGACGCGGCGTTTGTCGTCCCCTGCATTTTCATTGCGTTGCCTTGTGTCCGCGCGATTCATTGTGTCCTCCCATTCGTTTCCGGCAATGTACAAACCATCATCGTTCCGCCCCGCACCCGGGGACGAAATTCCAGTTGCGCGCCCATGGCTCGGGCGCGGTAATTCATGTTTTCGAGACCCATTCCCCAGCCGCCCGTGGCCGGCCGTGTGAGCCCGGCGCCATTGTCCGTGACGCTGAGGATGTGGCCTTCGCGTCCCCGGTGCAATGATACCACGATCTCTGTGGCCTTTCCGTGGGTGAGGCTGTTGTGGATGGCCTCCTGCGTGATCCGATATAGATGCACTGCCGTTTCGTGGTCCGCCACCAGAACCCGGGAGCGGCACTCGAACCGGCAGGAAATTGAAAACATGGAGCGGATGGACGATGTCAATTCATCCAGCGCCGCCATCAACCCCATCGTCCCGAGTTTGACGGGATTGAGCCCGCGCGCGATTTGGCGGGCCTGCACGGCGGTCGTCCGCGCCAGGGCCGCGATACGCCCGGCGATGACCGCTTCGGGAACGAATTTCCTCGCGAGTTTGGTCTCCAAATCGCTGGCGATGTAGGCGAGGCCGGCCAATTGCTGGCACAGGCCATCGTGCAAGTCCTGCCCGATCCGTTGCTGTTCGCGTTCGCTGACTTCGAGCAACTGCCGTTCGGCGCGCCGCCGCCCCATCACCTGGCCGATCTGGCTGCAGATGTCTTTCAACATGCGCAACAGATGTTTGTCCGGCGGCAGCACTTGCCCGCTGAAAATGGTGATGACTCCCAGCACTTCCCTGTTCAACCGAATCGGAAATGCAAACACCGTCCGCAGCGCACACTTCTCAATCACCACGGCGCGCGCCAATCCGGGGTGACGGGTGACATCCGCGATCCAGAGCGGTTTGTTCCGCGCCCAAACGCGGCCGGGGATTCCCTGACCGCGCGAGTACGCGGCGTTGCGTACCGCCCGCCGCATCGCCGGCAAGGGCCGACTCTCGGGATGCCAGACTTGCGTGCATCGCAACACGTGGGCCACCGGGTCAACCCGCCACAACTCACCCCAGTCACAGCCCAAATTCTGGCAAATGGCGCGGAAGATTTCCGGGCTGGCCTCCGCCAACGTGGAGAACTCCGCCAGCGCGTGAGTGGTGGCCTGTTGGGCCCGCAGCCGTTGTTCCCGGCGCCGCTTTTCCGTGACATCCTGTACGGACAGGAGAACCATTCGGCGGTGGCGCAAGGGGATCAGCGTGGCATCGGCCTCGATGTCGATCTGCCGGCCATCCTTTCTTCGGTGGCGGAACACGCCGGGCCGACGGTCGGCTGCGGGGAATTCAGATGACGACGGGTTGCGGCAGTACTTCTTGAGGTCGCCGGCGCATTCCGGCATGCTCAAATCCGTTACCCGCATGCGAAGGAATTCCTCGCGTGAATAGCCATAGCGGCGGACGGCGGTGTCGTTTACGACCAGAATGCGTAGCGTGCGGGCATCGTAAACGAAGCGGGGATGCGGGACTTTCTCAAAGAGCAGCCGATGCAGTTCTTCCGCCTCCTGCAACGTCCGTAATGCTTCCTGTGTGCGGGTCAGAGCGTCGCGAACCCATTCGAAACCGGCCTCCTGTCCAAAACGATCTACATGCCCGTCGTCCCGGCCCGAGGAAACTGGAAATTGGCGCTTCGAATTCAGGGCGCCAGCCCGTCGGTTTTTTTTCGCGCCAGCTCGAATCAAGCTGCCAGCCATGGTTGTTCTCCAAGTGTGTGAGATCAGACTAACCGAGATTCTGTGCTTCCGCAAGGCGATGACCGTGATTTGTGCTGCTTCCGACCCGACGAATTCCTCGACCTGAATCAGGAGGAGGACCGATGACGACCCCTCACACTACGACCGGTTCGCCTGCCGTGACCCCTCACCACACTATTGCCCAGCAGGTCACCCAAAGAAACCACGCCCACCAACCGCAGGGAGCGATTCACGACCGGGAGCATCCGCAACCGCCAGCGCTGCATGAGACGAGCGGCTTCGTCGCCCTCCTGGTTTTCCTCGCCGTAAATGGCCGGCACCATCATCACGTCTCGGACCCGGCTGCGCTGCGGATCACAGCCCTGGGCGGTGGCCCGCACCGTGATGTCGCGCGCCGTAAGCAGCCCCACGATCTTCGCCCCCTCGCAAACGGGAAGCATGTTCACGTTATGGACGCCCATCTGGCGCGCCGCCTCGCGCAGGGGAGTGTCGGGAGCGACAACCGTCACGTTTCTTGTCATGAGACGCTTGAGTTGCATTTTGTACCCGAGGCCACTGCGGTTCGATCAGCATTCCGCTCCACGTGCGGGCCGATGATCTCCATTATCCGGACGGCAAACTCACTGCGCGGCATCCAATCCACGGGAACATGACGTCGCCGTCCTCGAAAGCGTGCTGGCGAGCCAAAGCGCAATCGCTTGAGCGGTGCCCGCAGTCTTATGTTCGCAGCTTTCATGGTTCCCCTTTCATCGCAGGTCAGGGTAATCCCGCGAAGCGGGACGCACAATTGGGTGGCAAGCTACTTTCGGCCTCGGATGAAATCCCAGCCATCATCGGGAACCTTCCGATAGGAAGACCAGCCCATCAGCCACTAGAACGTGGCCGCCACATCAGCGACGTTGCCCGTAGCGATAGGTAAAGGTGAAACACGTCGATAAAACGGCGAAAGGAGAAACGAGATGAAAGCACCTTATGTATTCGTGGTAGCCGCAGTACTCGCGATGGGCCTGGTCATATCCCCCGGCGCGCGGGCGTCGGACACTGACGACCGCATTGAGGCCGCGGCGAAGCAGACCTACGTATTCCGTACGCAACTGAAAGACGATTCCATCCAGGTGCAATCCAAAGATGGCGTCGTCACGCTCCTGGGCACGGTCTCCGAAGCCGCGCACAAATCGTTGGCGGAAGATACCGTGAAGGGCCTCCCCGGAGTGCAGAGCGTGGACAACCGCCTGGAGGTCAAACCCCAGGCGGCGGCGGAAAACTCCGATGGCTTGATTGTTGCCAAGGTGAAAATGGCCCTGTTGTTTCACCGTAGCGTCAGCGCCCTCACCGAAGTGGACGCCCGCAATGGCATCGTGACCTTGCATGGGACGGCCAACAGCCAGGCTGAAAAGGACCTGACCACGCAATATGTCAGGGATGTTGAGGGGGTAAAACGCGTCGATAATCAAATGGCTGTGGCCACGACGCCCGCTCCGACCATGAGCGAACAAATCGACGATGCGTCCATTACCGCACAGGTCAAGTTCACGCTGTTGCAACACCGCTCGACGAGCGCGGTGCGCACCCAGGTCGAGACGACCAGTGGCGTGGTCACACTGCAAGGAAAGGCCAAGAATCAGGCCGAGATCGATCTCGTGACCAAGTTGGTGAAGGACATTACCGGCGTGAAGGATGTGAAGAACCAAATGACGGTCCAGTCATAGCAACGCCTGTTCGAGAAAGGAGATCATCATGTTACGGACATTGTTTGCAATCCTGTTGGTGATGTGGCTGCTCGGCATGATCACGACCTACACACTCGGCGGATTCATCCACATCCTGCTGTTGGTGGCGTTGGTCGTGCTCGCGATCGATCTCATCGAAGGTGGCCGAGCGCTCTGACGCAGGTAAACACAAAAATAAAGGAGATACATCATGAGTGAGATTCGCACTATCGGATTGGTACTGATCATCATCGGCATCGTCGCGTTCTCCTACGAAGGCGTGGTGACCTATCGGACCCGCGACAAGGTCATTGACGCGGGGCCCGTCCAGGTGACTGCTGATAAAACACACAAAATCAATCTGCCACCGACACTCGGCGCGTTGACGCTGGTCGGAGGCGTCCTATTGCTGGTCGCATCGGCGAAACGGGCGTAACGCCCGCCAGCGGCAGGTCGTGCCTGGCCGTGGCACCGGAGCCACGGCCAGGTTCGACCGAAAGTTTCACAGGTCCCAGCCACGATTTCGGGACGTGCCTGTTGGGCAAAGACCTGCACTCGTTCGCGAATCTCCAAGGTCACGTAGTGCATCCTCTTGTTTGGACACCGAGAAGAACTCGATTACGAACCCGCACAAATCAGTGGTCTTATAAAATCCAACCCCATACGAGGAGAAACCAGCGAATGAACAGACTTACAGGAAAAGTTGCCGTTGTGACCGGAGCTTCCAAGGGAATTGGCGCCTCGATTGCCGAGCATCTGGCAGCGGAGGGCGCAGCGGTTGTCGTCAATTACGCCAGCAGCAAGACCGGCGCGGAGGCCGTCGTCAAACGCATCACCGAAAAGGGGGGCAAGGCTCTCGCCGTCCAAGCCGACGTCTCACAGCCCGGGGATATCAAACGGCTCTTCTCGAAAACCAAGGAGGCGTATGGAAAACTGGATGTGCTGGTCAACAACGCGGGCATCTACGAGTTCTTGCCGCTCGAGTCCATTAACGCAGAGCATTTCCACAAGCAGTTTGACCTCAATGTGCTTGGCCTGTTGCTGACCACCCAAGAGGCAGTGAAACTCATGGGCGCCGGCGGCTCGATTCTCAACATCAGTTCCATCGCCGGACCGATGCCGGTTCAGAACGCCGCCGTGTACAGCGCCACCAAGGCGGCGGTGGACGCAGTGACAATAGTGCTGTCACAAGAACTCGGGCCGAAAAAGATCCGGGTCAATTCGCTGAATCCCGGGATGGTGGAAACGGAGGGGTTGCACACCGCCGGCTTCGCCGAAAGCGACTTCCGCAAACGGCTGGAATCCCAAACGCCGCTCGGCCGCATCGCCCAACCGGAAGACATTGCCAAGGCCGCGGTATTCTTCGCGTCCGACGATGCAAGTTGGGTCACCGGTCAGACGCTTATCGCTTCGGGAGGTCAGCGTCAGTAGTGGCCGGTGACAGCGTCTCACCATGACTGGCGTGCTAATGAGCAGCGTGGTATAGTGCGCGCCAAACTCGAACCATAGAGGTCGCCAAGTCCATGAGCAAGTCATCAACTGGAACGCTCACGCTTCCCGTAGGGAAGCGCGATCACATTCAGGGCCCGTCATCCGCCGTCGTGACGCTGGTGGAATATGGGGACTACCAGTGTCCGTTCTGCGGGGACGTGAGTCCGATCATCCAGAAACTGCAAAAGCGATTTGTCGATCAATTGCGATTTGTCTTTCGCAATTTTCCACTGGCCAGGATCCATGCCTATGCCCAGCGCGCCGCCGAAGCCGCCGAAGCCGCTGGCGGCCAGCGGAAGTTCTGGGAGATGCACGACTATTTGTTCGAGCATCAGGAGGCGCTCGATGCCGAAAATCTGGTGCGGGCTGCCGTCGCGCTCGGTCTGGACAAGGTGAAGTTCGACCGCGAGGTCGCCGAACGCGTGTATGCCGATCGCGTGCAGCAGGACATTCAGAGCGGGATCGATAGCGGAGTGGAGGGCACGCCGACAATCTTCATCAATGGCGTGCGTAACGATGACGATGATGATTTCGATACGTTACGGGCGAAGATCGAAGAAGCCATGATGCTGAGCAAGGCATCGAAAGGAAAGCGGTGTTTCTGATCATGGGCAAACCGGTAATATGGACCGTGGATGACGACCCGAATGTGTTGCGGGCGGTGGAGCGGGATTTGCGGCGGCAATATGGGGATCGGTATCGCATCATGGCGGCTGATTCGGGCGCGGGCGCGTTGGAATCCGTCAAGCAGTTGAAATTACGCAACGACCCGGTCGCCCTGTTTTTGGTGGACCAGCGCATGCCCCGCATGTCGGGCGTGGAATTCCTCGAGGCGGCGCTGGAGTTCTATCCGGAAGCCAAGCGCGCCCTGCTCACCGCCTATGCGGACACCGATGCGGCCATTCGCGCCATCAATTCCGTGCAGATCGATCATTACCTGATGAAGCCGTGGGATCCCCCGGAAGAGCGGCTCTACGGAGTCGTGGACGATTTGCTCGACGATTGGCACGCAACATTCCGTCCGCCATTTGAGGGAATTCGGATCGTCGGCCACCGCTGGTCACCACATTTCACGCAGATCAGGGATTTCCTGGCCAGAAACTCCATTCCGTATCAGGTGTTGGACGCGGAGACGGACGACACCGCCCGCCAGCTCATGACGAGTTGCGGTGTCGATGGCAAGCAACTGCCCCTGGTTGTGTTTACGGATGGCACGCATCTCTCCGACCCAACTTCGGGCATGGTCGCGGAGAAACTTGGGCTGAAGACCAAAGCGGAGTTGCCGTTTTACGATCTGGTAATTGTCGGGGGTGGTCCGGCCGGTCTGGCTGCGGCGGTCTACGGAGCGGCCGACGGATTGCGAACGCTGCTCATCGAGCGGGAAGCTCCCGGCGGACAAGCGGGCCGGAGTTCCCGAATCGAGAATTACCTCGGCTTTCCGACCGGACTCAGCGGATTCGATCTGGCCCGGCGCGCGGTCAGTCAAGCCCGGCGCTTCGGTGTGGAAATTCTCGCGCCGCAAGAAGTGACCGGCGTCCGTGTGGACGGGCCGTCGCGGTTTGTCACATTGGGCAACGGCAGCGAAATCGGGTGCCGCGCCCTGTTGATTGCCACGGGTATTGCGTACCGCAAAGTGGACGTGCCCGGCGTGGAGGAATTGAATGGCGCGGGCGTGTACTACTATGCGCCCATGACCGAGGCACTGTCGTACAAGAATGAGGATGTGTACATTGTCGGTGCGGCCAATTCGGCTGGCCAGGCGGCGATGTATTTTTCCAAGTATGCGCGGAGCGTGACGATGCTGGTCCGCGGCGATTCGCTTTCGGCGAATATGTCGCAGTACCTGGAAGACCAGATTACGGCCACGAAGAATATCATACTAAAGCTCAACACGAGCGTGGTGGAAGTGAAGGGCAGCGGACGCTGCGAAACGATCACGCTCATGAATACCAAGACCTGCGCCCGGGAAACCGTCCCGGCCAGCGCCCTCTTGTTTTATGTCGGCGCAGTCCCCTACACCGATTGGCTGGCCAACGTCGTCGAGCGAGATGATTTGGGATACATCGTTTCGGGGACGCATCTGTTGCGGGAGGGAAAACGCCCGCGCGCGTGGTCGGCGAACCGGGATCCCTTCATGCTCGAGACGAGCGTCCCGGGGATTTTCGTGGCCGGCGACGTGCGCCACGCGTCCGCCAAGGGCGTCACCTCCGGCGTGGGCGAGGGCGCGATGGCGGTCAAACTCATCCATCAGTATCTCGCCACGGTGTAATCATGGACGCATCAACTCTTCGCGTATTGCAGGCGCTCCCGCTCTTCTCCACGGTGTCCGTTGACCAAACGAGCTGCCTGGATCGCGGAGAGATCGTGGAACTGGAAGCCCGTAAAGTGTTGGCAACTGAGGGTGAGCCTCTGGATTCCTTCTACGTCCTGTTGGAAGGCGAAATGCGGGCCAGTCGTAACTACGGAAATCAGGCGATTCTGATGGGGGTCATCAAGCCGGGCATGTTCCTCGGTGAAATATCCATATTACTCGACAGCCCCAATCTGGCGACCGTGCGCACGTTGAAGCCCTGCCGCCTGTTTCGCTTGGGCAAGGATGAGTTCTGGCAGATGCTGAGCGGGTGTCCGACGGTCGCGAGCCAGATTTTTCGCACGATGGCGACTCGCGTGCGCAACATGGAAGGTTATTCCCAACAACGCGAGAAACTCGCGTCGCTCGGCACGATGGCCGCCGGTCTCGCGCATGAATTGAACAATCCCGCCACCGCCGCGCGCCGGGCGTCGGCTCATTTGCGGGAGGTGGTTGCAAACCTTCAGTCCTGCGCCTGTGAACTCCATGAATTCCTCACTCCCGAACAATGGCAGCATCTTATTGATGCTTCGCAGAACGCTCTGGCGCTGGCTACCGGGTCTGTCCCCTTGGATTCAGTGACGCGGAGCGACCGCGAAGAAGAAGTCAGCACGTGGCTGGAGCAACACGGCGTGGCCGACGGGTGGAAGCTGGCCCCGGCATTGGTGAATGCCAGTTTCGGTGGCAAGGAACTCATGGCGCTTACCGCGAAGCTTCCCGGGGAATCGCTCTCGTACGCGCTCGGCTGGTTGGAAGCCAGCCTGTCGTTGAATTCGTTGTTGAATGAGGTCGAGGGGAGCACGACGCGCATTGCCGAGTTGGTCAAGGCCGTCAAATCCTATTCCTACATGGACCAAACGCCCATGCAGGAGATTGATGTGCATGAGGGGATTGAGAACACGCTGACCATGCTCGGCCACAAGCTGAAGAACGCCACGGTCACGCGCAAATATGATCGCGCCATCCCCCGCATCATGGCCTACGGCGGCGAACTCAACCAGGTGTGGACCAATCTGCTCGACAACGCCATTGACGCAGTCAAGGGAACGGGAAAAATCTGCGTCGCGACGTTCTTGGATGATGACCAGGTCGTGGTGGAGATTGCCGACAACGGCGGCGGCATTCCACCCGACGTGCAATCACATATCTTCGAGCCGTTCTACACGACCAAGGGCGTCGGCTCGGGAACGGGTCTGGGGCTGGTCATTAGCAATCGGATCGTGGCGGACCGGCACAGCGGCGAGATCGAATTCCGTTCCGAGCCCGGAGACACCCGGTTCATCGTGCGCTTGCCCATCAAGCAATCTTCGCGTTCACCAGCGTCATCATGAGGTGCAGACTCTCCACACGTACTGTCGGGACAGTTTGAGAACATAATCATGAAGGACGAAAGCGTATTGATTCACTGTGAGTATGAGAGCGAACGCTCGTTCGACGAGGTTGTCGCAGCCGTTGAAAAGGCGGTGAACTTTGTCAGTAACGACACCTTCCGCCAGATCGTGCTCGCCTCCACTGATGCGGCGGATTTCGAAGCCCGTGTCCGCGCCGTGGAAGGACCCAGTGGATTCATCCGGTTTCTGGACGTCGATCATGGCGCGTGGATGACGCGCATCGGGCTCAAGGCCCGCGCCAGGCTCTACATCCTCGGCAATCCGGTAATCGCGCGGACGATGTTGAAACACGAACTCGGCGTTGGTTTGAATGTGCCCGTCCGCGTCATGATCTACGCGGATCCGAAGACAGGCACGACCCGGCTCGCCTATGACCTGCCCTCTTCGTTGATGACTCGCCTGGACAACGGGAAGGTTACTGCGGCGGCCGAATGTTTGGACGAAAAGCTGGAGAAATTGGCCCGGAGTGTAACTGGCGTCGAGGCGTGAACGCTTGACAAGCGCTTGTTGTCGCAACAGGGTGAGTGCGGTGGCGAGGATTTTGAGCAGTAGTGCAACCGGAGAAAGAGTGTCGCGATGCCCTACATCAATATCGGTCAGGAGAATTCTGGCAGCATCGGTCTTCATTACGAGGACCACGGCGCGGGCAAAACGGTCGTGCTGGTTCATGGCTGGCCGTTGAGCGGTGCTTCCTGGGAAAAACAGGTGTCCGCCCTGCTCGGAGCCGGGTACCGCACCATCACCTACGACCGCCGGGGATTTGGCGGCTCCAGCAAGCCGACCTTCGGCTACGACTACGATACCTTCGCCGAAGACCTCCACAAACTCGTCACGAGGCTTGACCTGCGCGACTTCTCACTCGTCGGTTTCTCGATGGGCGGGGGCGAGGTGGCCCGTTACCTGGGCAAGTACGGCTCCGACCGCGTAAGCAAAGCCGTCTTCATCGCTTCCATTCCGCCGTTCCTGCTGAAGACGACCGACAATACATACGGCGTGGACGCCAATGTCTTCGACGGAATCAAGAGCGCGATCGTCGCCGACCGGCCGGCGTTCCTCTCCGCGTTTCTCTCAAATTTTTACAACGTCGATGTCCTGAAGGGCAAACGCATCAGCGACGAAGTCGTCCGGCTCAGTTGGAACACCGCGGTCGGCGCTTCCCCGAAAGGCACGCTGGATTGCGTCTCGGCATGGTTGACCGACTTCCGGAAGGACCTCGCGCGGATTACCGTTCCCACATTGGTCATTCACGGAGACGCCGACAGGATTCTCCCCATCGACGCCACCGGAAAACGCACGCATGAGCTTGTGAAAGGCAGCAAACTCGTGGTCGTGAACGACGGCCCGCACGGGTTAACATGGACCCACGCCGAAATCGTCAACCGCGAATTGCTGGAGTTTCTCGGACGCTGAAAGGGCGTTCGTCATGACCACCGAACACTACCGAAACCTCGTCATTGGGAGTGGAGAAGCGGGCAAGTATCTCGCCTGGACACTTGCGAAGCTGGGACAAAGAACGGTGGTGGTCGAGCGGGCGATGATCGGCGGGTCTTGCCCCAATGTGGCCTGCCTGCCAAGCAAGAACGTCATTCATAGCGCCAAGGCCGCTTCCTTGATTGCCCGGGCTGCTGAGTTCGGCATCGTGACCGGGCCGGTGAAAATCGACATGGCCGGCGTGTTCCAGCGCAAGCAGAAGATGGTCGAGGGTTTGATCCAGCTCAACCTGGGTAACTATCGGGCCAGCGGCACGGAACTGGTCATGGGCGAGGCGCGATTCACGGAAGCGAAAACCGTGCATGTCACATTGAACGACGGTGGCACGCGCCTGTTGCGCGGGGATCGGGTTTTCTTGAACGTTGGCACCCGCGCAAGCCTCCCCGACGTGCCCGGACTCGCCGACGCCAGGCCCCTGTCGCACGTCGAAGCCCTGAATCTTCAACGACTGCCCGAACATCTCGTGATCCTTGGCGGCGGGTACGTCGGCTTGGAGTTCGCCCAGGCCGTGCGCCGCTTCGGCAGCCGCGTCACGATCATCCATCACGGCGACCGACTTCTCGGACATGAAGATTCCGATGTGACTGACGGGCTGTTGCAACTGATGAAGGACGAGGGCGTGACCGTCGCTTTGAATACCAATTTGCTAAACGTAACAGGACTTTCAGGTGAGCGCATTCAACTGCAGGTGCACCCTGGCGCCACGACAGACATCATTGAGGCCTCGGACATTCTCGTGGCGACCGGGCGGACTCCCAACACAAATCGCCTGGACCCGGACAAGGCCGGGGTCGAGATGGATGCACACGGCTACATTCGCGTCAACGAGAAACTCCAGACCACCGCTCCCGATGTATGGGCGATGGGAGAATGTGCCGGCAGTCCCCACTTTACGCACGTCAGCTTCGACGATTACCGCGTTGTCCGCGACAACCTGGCCGGACTCAGCCGCACCACGCGCGACCGACTGATCCCGTACTGCCTCTTCACCGACCCGGAACTGGCCCATGTCGGGATGACCGAATCCGAGGCCGGGGCCAAACGAGTGCATTTCCGGCTGGCGAAAATCCCCACGGCCGCAGTGCTGCGAACCCGCACGCTCTCGGAGACGCGCGGATTCATCAAGGCCCTGATCGCAGACGACGATCGCATCCTGGGCTTCACCGCGTTCGGCGTGGAAGCGAGCGAATTGATGGCCGCAGCACAAACGGCGATACTGGGCAACATGCCGTATACCGCATTGCGCGACGCAATTTTTACGCACCCGACCATGGCGGAAGGGTTTGCCTCGCTCTTTTCAAATGTTCCGCCTCCATCCACGCGCATGCTCGCTGGAGGACAGAATGAACAGACTGCAAGGACAAGCCTGTCAGGAGTACGACCATGACCATCATCAGGATCGACACAACAGTGGTATTCAGCGGCCCACAGAACGAGGTCCTGAATCAGAAGACCCCGGTGGGCTGGGCGACGGGAACGGCTGCACGCAACCAATCAGAAAGCTAAAAGGAGAATCGAGCAATGGCAAAGGCTGATGTAACTCAACGAGAGACACGAAACACCGAGGCTCTACAGACACCAACCGATCTCAGCCCTAAGGGGGTCGCGGACATATCAAATGCGCTGCGTCATTTGCTGGCCGACGTGTTCGCGCTGTATATGAAGACCAAGAATTTCCACTGGCATATGAGCGGGCCGCATTTTCGCGACTACCACCTCCTGTTGGACGAGCACGCCGACCAAATCTTCGCCATGACGGATGACATCGCGGAGCGAGCGCGAAAGATCGGTGGAAACACGCTTCATTCCATCGGCGACATCGCGCGCCATCAACGCTTGAAGGACAACAACAAAGAGTTCGTGGCTCCCAAGGACATGCTGGCGGAGCTTCGTGATGACAACCTGCATCTGACGGGATCCTTGCGCGCGGCGCATGAGGTCTGCGAACGGTGCAATGATGTCGCGACCACCAGTTTGATTGAGAACTGGATTGACGAGACCGAGCGCCGGACATGGTTTCTGTTCGAGACTGTGTGCGGTCTTTGAATGGCGCCCAAGGCGCAGTTTCCCGTTCCGATCCAGTAGGACGATGCGGTTGGCAAGCACGGCAAGCAACCGGGCCCCGGTGAAATCCTCCGGCGCCCTTAAACAGTGAATATCTGAGGAGACGCGTCATGATCTTGGCGATCTATACCGTTGTGCATGTCATCATAAGTTTGGTGGGGATAGTCTCGGGGTTTGTGGTCGTGGTCGGGATGCTCGGCGCGAAACGGCTCGACTGCTGGACGTCGCTCTTTCTGGCAACCACGGTGGCGACAAGCGTGACCGGGTTCGGTTTTCCCGTCCATCACCTCCTGCCGTCGCACGTGGTCGGGATCATATCGCTGGTGGTGCTGGCGGTGGCGATCTTCGCACTGTACGCCCGTCACCTCGCCGGCGCGTGGCGCGGAACATATGTGATCACAGCCGTGATCGCACTCTATCTGAATGTCTTCGTCTTGGTCGTGCAGGCCTTCCTCAAGGTGCCAGCCCTGAAAGAAATGGCTCCGACACAGACCGAACCGCCGTTTAAGCTCACGCAACTCGTTACTCTGCTGGTCTTCGTCGCGCTGGCCATTGGAGCGACGATCAAGTTCCGCGGCGAGCCGGTTCGTCCGGCGTGAGCGCGGTCGATCAATCTGTCTGTGGTTTCAAAGCCGCAATCCGCTCCATAATCTCCCGGCTAATATCCAGATAGACCGCCTTCACTGCCTCCCCGCGCAATTTCTCGAAATCCGCCGGCAAGGGATACAGGAACGGCTCGCCGAATTTGATCTCGATGCGCGCCGGTCGCGGGAAACTCTTCCCGCGCGGTAGCGCCCGGTCCGTTCCGAAGATGCGCATGGGAAGAATGGGCACATTTGCGCGCGCGGCGATCATGCCGATGCCCGCGCGTGCTTCCTGCAATTGTCCGTCCTGGCTGCGCGTCCCTTCGGGAAACATCAAGACCGCCTTCCCTTCCCCGAGCATCCGCAGCACGGTCCGCATTGCACCGATGTCGCCCCTGCCACGGCTGATCGGCACGCAATTCCAACTCTGCAGGATCCAGTTCGCCACCGGGTTCCGAAATAACGTATCCCGCGCCATGAAAAACGCTTCGCGCCGGCAGCCCAGACCGAAAAACGGCGGATCGAGAAAGCTGACGTGGTTACCAGCCAGGATGAATGCGCCCTCGGCGGGGAGCCGCTCGGCGTTATAGACCCGGCCCCGGTGATATATATAGAAGTAAGCGCGAAACAGGAGACGGCAGAACCGATACCACAGTCGCATAACGCGCTCAGGCGCCGCCCGCGCTGAAACTGCCGCGCCGTTGACCCTGTTGACGGATGTGATCGACGATGACTTTCGCGTTCTCATCGACCGTGAGCTTCGAATTTTCGATGACGGTCGCCCCCAGCGCGATCTGCAGCGGCGAGACGCTGCGGCCGGAATCTTTTTTGTCGCGGCGTTGAATGGACTCGGCCACACCTTCCTGCGTGGCAGGAATTCTCATGGCTTCCAGGTCGCGTTTGCGCCGCAAGGCGCGAATCTCAGGGTTGGCTTCCAGGTAGAATTTATACGGTGTGTCGGGAAACACGACCGTGCCGATGTCGCGTCCTTCCATCACCAGGCTGCCGAACTTCGTCAGGGACCGCTGATGTTGCACCAGAATCTGACGGACTTCCGGCATCGCCGAGATCGCCGAGACTTTTTCCGTCACCCGCGGCACGCGCACCGCATCCCCCGGATACGCGCCATCGATCAACATCCGCACCTGCTTCTCCACCAACTCGAAGCTGATCTTGATCCGATGCATCATGGCGACGACCGCGATGGTGTCTTCCACGTCGATGCCTTCCTCGATGGCCTTCCATGTGATCGCGCGATACATCGCGCCCGTATCGACATAATTAAAGTCGAGCATCCGGGCCGCCGACCGCGACACCGTGCTCTTGCCACTGGCCGCCGGCCCGTCCACCGCCACCACCATAATCTTGTCGTTCATCGCTTGAATTCCCCTCACCTTGATCCTCTCTCCCAAGGGGAGAGGAAACTCCCCTCTCCCTGTTAAGGGGAGAGGGTCAGGGTGAGGGTTCCTGCCTCAATTGCTCCAGCTTCTCGAAAAAATTCGGGAACGTCTTGTTCACGCAACTGGGATTCTTAATCAGAATCCCCGGAACTTTCAATCCCAACACCGCAAAACTCATCGCCATCCGATGATCGTCGTATGTCTCGATCTCCGCCCCGTGCAATTGCCCCGGTTCCGCCGGCCACACCGTGAAGCCGTCTTCGTGCTCCTCGACCTTCGCCCCCACGCGCTGCAACTCCGTCATCATGGCCCCAATCCGATCTGTCTCCTGCACGCGCAGCCGTCCCGCGTCCACTAACTGCATCGGCTGACTGCCGAACAGAGCGCAAATGGCAAGGGTCATCACGCTATCACCCAGGTCCCGCACCCGTGATACCGTGGTAGGGCGCGCTGGCCCAGCGCGCCGCAAGCCTGCCAGAAACTCCGGAAACTTCCCATCGATCTGCAACGATTCGCCCGGCCAGTCGGCGATTTCGACGGTTCCTCCACAAAGATGCGCGGCGGCCACGAAATACGACGCACTCGAAAGATCAGGCTCAATCCGAAAATCGGGATCGAATGTCTCTACTAGGCGACGCGTCATGGAAACATAGCCGTATTCGTCGGCAACGCCTTCGAGCGAAATGCACGCTTCGGCCTTCGCCGCCCGTTCAATCAATATCATCGCACTCGCGAATTGCGAGCTGTCCTTGGTCGCGATGGTAATCGGCTTGGGCCGAAGATGGTCGATATGCACCACCGCCGGCAATCGATCATCCTCCGCCTCAATCTCCGCACCCCAGCGTCGCAACGCCTCGAAGAGTTCTCCCATGGGACGTTCGTGCATGCGTTCGTCGCCGTAAATCCTGTACTCGCCATGGCCGAGGCACACAAGGGCCGTCAGAAACCGCGCCGCGGTGCCGGCGTTGCCCACGTACAACTCCGCGTTGTGTTTGGGGATCTTGCCGCCGCGTCCATGAACTGTAATCGTCCGATTGCACTCCTCCACGAGGTCCGGTTCGACATCCACGTCGAAGTCGAGTTCCCACAGCGCTTCGACCATCACCTGCGTATCCTTGGCCCACAACGCGCCGCGCAACACGCATTTCTTGTCCGACAACGCCGCCAAAATCAACGCGCGGTTGGTGATGCTCTTCGAACCCGGCACCGTGATCGTGCAGTTCGGCGCCTTCGCCAGCGGCTCTATCGCATATGGATCAGGGAGCGGTTTCATATTCCCAGATGTGTCACCCTGAACGAAGTGAAGTGTCTGGCCGGCATGCGACCCAGATTCTTCGCGGAGTTTATCCTGAGTGCAGCCGAAGGGCTCAAAATGACACACAGTTGGTTCACGTCCGAAACCTCAATTCATCCCGGAAATGTTTCGCCCGTTTGAGCATGGTGCGCAACTCGACGGCATCGCTATTCTCGACCGCTGCGCGGACCTTGCCGAGTTCCTCGATCAACGTATCCAACGCGCGACCGATTTCCTTGCGGTTTTCGAGACAGATTTCCGTCCACATCTCGAACGGCCCGCCGGCGATGCGCGTGAAATCCTTGAAACCGGGGCCGACGAAGTTCAGCGGATGCGCGCCGTCGTTGCAGACGACGTTGACGACCGCCGCCGCGACGAGGTGCGGCAGGTGGCTAATGCGGGCAACAATCTCGTCATGCTCCAGCGGCGCGAGTGTCTTCACCGAGCAGCCGAGCGCCTTCCAAAAATCATACACGACCTCCAGCGCCGCCTTGTCCGTGTCCTCGCGCGGCGTGACGATGCAGACGGCGTTCTCGAATAGATCGCGCCGCGCCGCTTCGATGCCCGATTGCTCCGACCCGGCCATCGGATGCGACCCGACAAACCGCGCCTTCCCCCTGAGCGCATCGGACAACTCGTTGACAATGGGATATTTGACGCTGCCGACGTCAGTTACGACGCAACCATCGGGCAAGGACGGACGCACCTGATCGACCAACGTGCGCATGACACCCAGCGGTGTCGCAAGCACGACCAATTCGGCATCCGCGACGACCTTTGCCAGGTCGTTCGTCGCCTCATCCGCCGCGCCGAGTTGATAAGCCTGATCAGCCGCCTCGGGTCGTCGCGCCCAGATAGCGACGCGCTTGGCGACCTTGCGGTGTCGGGCCGCGAGGCCGATCGAGCCACCGAGAAGCCCGGGTCCGAGGATGGAAAGTTTGCTGAGCATCGTCGCGAATCGTTGTAACAGCAAAACATCTGGCAGTCAAAACATGACGCAATTCGCGGGGACTGCGGCGATGGACGTAGGCAGCACCGAGGCGTTGGTCAAGGTTGGGCTTGCGGAACCACCTGCGGATTTGGAAGCGAAGAAACGCGACGTGGAGCCACGCGCATCTGACCTTGCCCGCCATCGCGAGAAACTGAAAGCCATCCAACAGGAACTCGCGGCAGCCATGAAGGAACGGGACACGGCGATCGCGACGCGAGACGCGCATCGGATGCCGCCGTATCCGTTGCACCGACAAGCCGGGCTTGTCAAAACTTAGGCGGCGTTTTCGCTCTGTCACTCAGCGCCGCCGATGCGGACGGCTGGGCTACTGTCGGGGGTAGTCCAGCCGTTTCGCTTTTTCGCTGATCGCGCTGACCGTCTCTTTTTGCTTTTGGTTTTCGACGGAATGGACTACAAACCGGCTACCAATTGCAGATGGCTCATGGCAAGGATATTTCTCAGAAACTACGGCGACGGGGCTGAGGTTAATGCACGCAAAACATTACGCAAGAGCGTTCCTGTCGATACCATAATCCCAGAAATCCAGAATGCAGAGTTAAGGCAGCGCCTAGAGCGCTTCCGAGGGGAGACCGGTTTTCGCCTCTGGGGTTTTGGCTCTAACGATTCGCACCTCAAACTGGAACCGGGTGACATTCTTTTGCTGATTTTGAAAAAGAAACGGGAAGTATTTTACGCCGAGGTTGTCGAACCACTGGAAGATTCGGACGGAGAAATCGGCAGGGCAGTCGGTTGGAAAAGGTATCCTGCGAATCAGACATGGAGGCCGGTTCTCCTGCACAATGTATCGAACATTTCCGGTCTGATCGAAGTTTTGACCGCCGCAAAATGCGAGGTTGTCCCGCATACTCGGATTTTTCAGTTGAGCGGCTTGCCCCATTGAAACGGCTTGGAACGAAACACGCCACCCCGAATGGTTACAACCTCAATGATGCCCCGCCATCGCGGGGGTAGAGTATAGCCAGAGGGCAGGTTTAGGGTCAGCTCTGCAAATTTGAGTCCCCCTACCCATGCTGGCTTGCTCCAACGGCAAACCTCTTCGTTGGTGCCCTCTTTGAAGAGTCGAATCACGTCAACCGTCGCTGGCGTCCCCGTCAAGTTATGGGAAACGATTTCTACTTGGGCGGGACTGAGCGTTGTAACCTCATGCGGAATTGTTCGGTCACCGACATGAAGTTCTATCACGTTTGGCAAGCGTATCGGGGCGACTAGTTTCGCTATATCAACCCGGATGTTTTCAGCGGGCGGGCTGGTCGGTTGCGGAGCGCCAACGGTCAAACTGCCGACTGACCCGGCGACGTTGACGGCGTTACCGGCCCCACCGTTGGCCAATTGTTGAACCGCTGGCGAAGCCGTGGGCGATTCCTTGCGCCGTTTGTAGAAATATCCAATGACCCCCAAAATGGCGGAGAGCACAACAGCGCCGATGCCGGACAACACCTGATTGTCCTGAATCCATTTCCAAATGGCGTCCATCATGCGGGCAATTGTATCCCGCCTGCATCATGGCGCAAGGGAGAACCACCGACGGCACGGCGGGCATCGTGGGCGTTTCGGTGGGGCGACTGGCGGTTGCATCGGCGGTTGTATGCGTCAACGACCGGGAGACGTAACAGCAAACATTTCGTTTGGCAACATCATGGGATTCTGCGTATAGTGGCGGCGGTTTTTGGAGTGCGCCGACTCGTCGGCGCTTTTGGGGAAAAGCGGTGACAAGTTTGCTACGTTTCACGTGGTCACCGCACTTCAAACCAACAAGGAGGAACATGCGGAAGTTGGGGAATTTTTTCGCCGGCACGCTCGTCGCTGCCTGCGGAGTCGTATTGCTGAACTCGTGCAGTTTTCAACGTCCGTCCGGCGTTACGAGCCTGCCCAGACCGTTACCCGCGCCGGTGCCATCACCCGAGTTGAAGCCGACGCGCCTCGCTGAATTGCGCGGCGTCTGGGTCAGCGACACAACGAAACTCGACTGGGACACTGCGACGACCGAGCTCCACAACGCGGGGTTCAACACGATTTTCGCCAACCTCGCCTCCGGCGGCGCGGCATTTTATCCGAACAGCCACGCCTTGCCGAGCATCGTGCACGAGTGGCCCGACCCGGTGGAACGCGGCATCGAATTGGCGCACCAACGCGGGCTGGCCGTGCACGCCAAACAAATCGTCACCTTCATGTACAAAGCGCCGACCGAATTCCAGCGCCGCCTGCTCGCGGCCAATCGCATCATGCGTGGCCCCGACGGCCATCCGGTCATGCAATCGGGATTCACGTGGCTATGCCCGTCGCAACCCGCGAATCGCGAGCTGATCGAATCTTCCGTGACCGAGATGGTGAAGCGGTATCCCGTCGACGGCATCCAATTCGATTACATCCGTTTCTGCGAACAACCCTCGTGCTACTGTGAGAATTGCCGCCGCGAATTCGAGCACAGCATCGGCACCCACGTCAAACGCTGGCCGGAAGCGGTGACGGAAGGCCCGTATGCCGCGAGATTCAATGAATGGCGACAGCACGAGATCAATGACTGGGTGGAAGACCTAGCGACCCGGGCGCGGCTGGCCAGGCCGAATCTCACGGTCTCGGCGGCGGTGTTCTCCGACCTCGACCGCGCGCGCGCAGAGAAAGCGCAGGACTGGAAGCTCTGGCTCGACCGCGGGTTCGTGGACTACGTCTGCACCATGACCTACACGCCCGACATGAACGATTTCGAATCGAAGGTGCGCAAACAACAGGTCTGGGCCACGCAGCGCAACAAGGTGGTCGTCGGCATCGGCGCCTGGAAATTCGACCACATGAGCCAGTTGTCGGCCCAAATCACCGCGGTCCGCCAACTCGGCGCCCCCGGTTTCGTCCTCTTCTCCTACGATGACGCCGCCGCCCGCAATTTCCTGCCCGATTTGCGATCTGTCAGCGCGAAGAATTGACACTCGCGCCACTGGCGGTACCTGGGGGGCTACACGATGGCAAGCGGGGCGCTTGCCCTACAATCCGGCCTGGTACGGCCTCATTGGCCGCCGCTGCAAGCAAATCACGGCATTTTGGGTCTCCAAAGATTCGCATTGCAAAGCGGGAGGGGATTCAGTAGAAGAGGCGTCGCTTTTGAGGCCACAGGTTGCGGGTGTGGCCTCGATTTTTGGGCAAAAACAACAGGTAGTCGCAACGAAATGTCGTGAGTCGTGGAGTCGTCAGTCCAATTGAAGATTTTTTCTGGCAATGCAAACCGACCCCTTGCGCAACGGATCGCCGATTATATCGGGGTGCCGCTCGGGGACGCGGCGGTTACGTCGTTTCCCGACCAGGAAACATTCGTCAAGATCAACGAGAACATCCGCGGGCGGGATGTATTCATCGTGCAGCCGACGAGTCCGCCCGCCAATCAGCACCTGATGGAGTTGCTGATCATGATCGATGCGGCGCGGCGGGCCAGCGCCAAACGCATCACGGCAGTCGTTCCGTTCTTTGGATATGCGCGGCAGGACCGCAAGGACCAGCCCCGCGTGCCGATCACGGCCAAACTCGTGGCCAACTTGATCGTCGCCGCGGGCGCCAACCGCCTGTTGACGATGGACTTGCACTCGCAGCAGATCATGGGGTTCTTCGACATCCCCGTCGATCATCTCTACGCGGCGCCGGTGATGTACCGGTATTTTAGCGCGAAGAAGTTGAAGGATTTGGTGGTAGTATCGCCTGACGTCGGCGGCGTGAAGATGGTGCACGCGTACGCGAGCCTGTTTCAAGCGCCACTGGCGATCGTGAACAAGCGGCGTAAATCGCCCACGGAAGTCGAGATGCTCAACGTTATCGGCGACGTGGACGGCCAGAATGTGTTACTGGTGGATGATCTGACCGAGACGGCAAGCACGGTGACGCGCGCGGCGGAGATTTTGAAGAAGCACGGCGCGAAGAAGGTCTATGCGTCCGTGAGTCATGCGGTGCTGAATCCGTTGGCGCTCGACCGCTTGAAGGCGTCGGAGTTGGAGGAGTTGGTCACGACGGACACAGTGCCGCACTCGAAGGTCAGCGGGTTCAAGCTGACGGAGCTGACGGTCGCGCCGTTGCTGGGCGAGGCGATCAAGCGGATCCATAATTCCGAGTCAGTATCGTCGCTGTTCGACATCAACGGCAAGTGGCCGGAAACTTGAAGATAATTTTGCAGTCAGACGTTTTGAGGAGAAACCTGGTATGGCACAGAAAGTACAATTAAAAGCAAAGGCCCGCGCCGAAATTGGCAAGGGCGCGGTGAAACGGATGCGGTCGGAGGGCGTTGTCCCGGCGGTGATCTACGGCGTGCACATGAAGCCGATCCACGTCGGGGTCAACGTGAAGGAATTGGAGAAAGCCCTCCATAGCGGCACGAGCGAAAACGTGCTGGTGGACCTGCTGGTCGACGAGGGCGGCAAGACCAACAACCGCCTCGCGTTGATCCAAGAAGTGCAGCATCACCCCTACAAGGACACGATTCTGCACATTGATTTTCATGAGGTTCTGGCGACCGAGAAGCTGCGCGCGAACGTGCCCGTTCGCCCCGTCGGCGAACCAGCCGGCGTGAAGACGGGCGGTGGCGTGCTCGAATACGTCATGCGCGAGTTGCGCGTGGAATGTTTGCCGCAGGATTTGCCCGACGTGCTGGAAATCAACGTGGAGAAGCTGGAGATCGGCCAGAGCATCCACATCGGCGACATCACCCCGCCGCAAGGCGTGGCGCTGCTCGACGACAAGGGGCAGACGGTGTTCCTCGTCGCCGCGCCGATCACGGAAGAAGAATTGGCAGCCATGACCGAGGCTGCGGCAACCCCGGGCGCCGAGCCCGAGGTCATCACAGCCAAGAAGGAAGAAGGCGAGGAAGGCGCAGTGGCCGAAGGCGAAGCGAAGCCGAAAGCGGAAGCTGGCAAAGCCGGCGACGCAAAGGCCCCGGCCCCCGCGGCGGGTGGCAAGGCCCCGGCTGCGGGCGCAGCCGGCAAAGCTCCCGCAGCAGGTACGGCGGGCAAGGCGCCAGCCGGCGGGAAACCAGCTGCTCCAGCGGCCAAACCGGAAGGCAAGAAGTAACGCGAGCGACGCGACACTCCCGTGTCGGCCAAGCCAAAGCTGGTGGTGGGGCTGGGAAATCCCGGCCGGGAGTACGATGGCACGCGCCACAACATCGGGTTTGCGGTGCTGGATCGGCTCGCGGAGAAGTTGGATTGTTCTTTTCGAAAGAAATGGCGGTTCTCGGCGCAGGTGGCCGAAGCGGTGGCCGGCGCTGATGGTAAAGTGACGCTGGCCAAGCCCGGGACCTACATGAACCGCAGTGGTTCGGCGGTGAACGCGCTGTTGAGCTGGCTCAAGATCGGGCCGCCGCAGTTGTTGGTGGTCGTGGACGACGCGGACCTGCCGTTGGGGCAGATCCGGTTGCGCGCTTCGGGCGGGAGCGGCGGTCACAACGGGTTGCGCTCGATCATTGAGACGCTCGGCGGCAACGAGGAATTCGCGCGAGTGCGCGTGGGCATCGGGCGAACGGCACCGCAGGGCACGGACATCACGGGCCACGTGCTGGGCAAGTTTGCGGGACCGGAACGCGACGCCGCGGAGCAGGCGGTCGCCACGGCGGTGGAGGCGATTGAGTGCTGCCTGCGAGACGGGCTCACGGACGCCATGAATCGATTTAATCGGAAAAGTCCGCGCGCGGGCGCGGCAGAAGGAGAGTAGAGGTTGAAGACATACGAAGGTTTGTTTATTGTGGACACGGGCGGCAAGGAAGATGTGTCGAAGGAGTTGGTGGACAAGCTCCAGAAGAGCATCGAGCACGCGGGTGGCCGCGTGGATAAGGTGCAGCGCCTGGGCGTGCGGCCCTTCGCCCGCGAGACACACAAGCGGAGTTCGGGGTTCTATATGAATTTCGTCTTCGATGCGCCCCCGACGGCGATCGCGGAACTGGACGCGAAACTTCATCTGGAGACGGAGGTATTTCGCTGGGAGTTTTCGGTGTCCCCGCCCGAGCCGCCGCCGCGCAAGCCGCGCAAGATTCCGACGACGGGTGTGATTGAGAAGTAGCCGCCATGGCCTCGTACAATAAAGTGTTGTTGATGGGCAATCTGACGCGCGATCCAGAAGTGCGTTACACCCCCAAGGGCACGGCCATCGCCAATCTCGGGCTCGCGGTCAATCGCCGGTGGACCACGGAAACCGGGGAGCAAAAAGAGGAAGTGACGTTCGTGGATGTCGAGGTGTGGGGCCGACAGGCGGAGACGGTCGGCCAATATCTTTCCAAGGGCAAGCCCATCTTCGTGGAAGGGCGGCTCAAGTTGGACAGTTGGGAGGATAAAGAGTCGGGACAGAAGAAATCGAAGATGAAAGTCGTGTGTGAACGCTTTCAATTCCTGGGAGCACCCAGCGGTCGGGCGGAATTCAAGGACCAGGCGCCAGGGGATGACGCGCCGGCCCATCCCGCGCGGTCGGCGGGCCACGGCGGGCGACCGCCAGCCGCGCCCGCGCGTGACGCAGGAGAACCGGAACCGACGGCCGCAAGCGAGGACGACAACATCCCGTTCTGAGCCGGCGGCGGAGAACGTTAATTCAGTCAGGAAGATCAACATTATGATGGAACGAGATTTTGATAGCCGGGACAACCGTGAGGGCCGGGAAGGCCGCCGGTCGAAGCGCGATGTTATCATCAAGCGCGACTGCAAATTGTGCATTGACCAGATCGATATCGATTTCAAGCAGGCGGACTTGCTGAAGAAATTCATGACCGAGCGCGGCAAGATTCTGGCGCGACGGATGTCGGGCAACTGCGCCAGGCACCAGCGGCAGTTGGCCACCGCGATCAAACGCGCGCGGACGATGTTACTCGTGCGCTAACCGTGTGGGAGGGCAGCCACTCCGGTTGCCAACACAGATGACGACGGGCAGAACGCCACGGGAATCGTGGTGACTCTGGCCGACAACTTGAAGGATGAATGTATGAGCACACAAATCATTTTGACCGCTCCCGTGGACAACCTCGGGGCTGAAGGCGACACGATCACAGTCGCCGACGGGTACGCCAGAAACTTTTTGATCCCGCAGGGCCTGGCCATGCCGGCTTCGGCGGGCAACTTGCGCCGTATCGAGTCGCTGCGCAAGAAACGCGAGGCCTCCGTCGTCGCGCAGCTCGGTGATGCGAAGGTGGCGGCGGCGAAGCTGGTGAAACAGTCCTACACCATCACGGCTGCTGCTGGCGAGGATGGCAAATTGTACGGTTCGGTCACGGCCGCCGACATTTCCGAGGCGTTGAAGAAGGAAGGCATCGAGGTGGACCGCCGCAAGATCGTGGTGGAACATCCCATCCGCGAACTGGGCGTGTACGACGTGGACGTGAAGCTGCATCCGGAAGTGGCGACCAAGGTGAAGATTTGGATCGTCGGTCCCGACGGCGAAGCGCCGCCCGCAGCAAAATCCGCGACGAAGTCCACCACCTCCGACGAAAAACCTGGCAAGAAGGCGCCGAGAGCCGATAAAAAGAAATAGCCGCATGAGTTTTGTGGGGACGGCTATATGGCTTCGACGAACCCTCTCGCATCCGAAAACCCGGGCCTGACAGGTACGGCCGGCCCGGCACGGAGCCATACGTCAGGCAAGGCCGTCCCGCTTGGCAAATCCAGGTCCGTACCCGCTCTCGACCGCGTCCTGCCGAACAGCTTGGACGCCGAAATCTCCGTGCTCGGGGCGATGCTGATCAGCCCGGCGGAAGCAGGCTCACAAGTCCGCGATCGCCTGAGCGAAAACCACTTCTACTATTCGGCCCACCAGGTCATCTTCCGCGAGATCGCCACGCTGCAGGATGCCCTGCAAGCGGTCGACCTCATTACGCTCACCCAACGGCTCCAGGACAAGAACCAGCTGGAGGAAGTTGGGGGACCAGCCTACCTGAGCGATTTGATCGCCCGCGTGCCGACCATCGCCAATGTCGAATTCTATGTCGATATCGTGTGGGAGAAATATCTGCTGCGCCAGCTCATCGGCGCAGCCCACGACGTCATCTTTCGGTCGTTTGAGCAACAGGACGACGTCAAGGCCTGGATCGATGAAGTCGAGCAGCAGATTTTCAGTATTACCGGGGAGAAGTCGACCGATCTCATCAAACCCGCCAAGCCGTTGGTCATGGATGCCATGGCCAGCATCGAGCGGATGTTCGAGAAGCGCGGCGAGGTCATGGGGCTGGCCACGGGCTTCCGCGATCTGGACAGGCTTACGTCCGGTTTGCAGGACGGGACCATGTTCATCATCGCCGCACGGCCCTCCATGGGCAAGACAGCGCTGGCCATGAACATCGTGGAGAACGTGGCCGTCGATCGGAATGTCCCGGCCGGCGTTTTCAGTCTGGAAATGTCAGGCCAGGAATTGATCATCCGGATGCTTTGCTCGCGTGCGCGAGTAAACCTGCGGTCGCTGCACGGCGGGTTTCCGTCGGAGCGGGACCACCACCAATTGACGGCGGTCGCCAGTCAGTTGATGAAAGCGCCGATTTACATCGATGACTCGGCCGGTTTGACAGTCAATCAGGTGCGGGCCCGCGCGCGCCGGATGAAGCAACAGTTTGGAATCCGGTTGTTGGTCATTGACTATATGCAGTTGATGCGCGCTCCGTCCCGCCGTGCGGAGAGCAGCCGGCAGGCGGAGGTCGCTGACATATCCGCCGGGATAAAAGCGCTGGCGAAAGAATTGAGCATTCCGATCATCGTCCTCAGCCAATTGAACCGGCAACCGGAATCGAGGGATGAAGGCAAACCGCGGCTGGCGGATCTTCGTGAATCGGGAGCCATTGAACAGGACGCCGACGTGGTTGGTCTCTTACTGCGGCCCGAGGTATACGAGGACGACGAAGAAAAACGGGAGAAGCTGAAGGGTGAGGCGAATCTGGTAATTGCCAAACAGCGTAATGGCCCCACCGGTGAGGTGGATCTGACATTTCGGGGTGAGTTTACGCGCTTCGAAGATCGAGCGCGGGTGGAAGAAGGCGATATTCCTCAGGTGGAGAGGGCGGACGAATGAGGTGGCTGCGGTGGTCGCTCCTCGCGTTGCTGGCCGTCGCCGTTTCGAGTTCGCTGTGTTGGGCGCAAGAATCCGAAGAGACTGTCCGGGAAATCGAAATCCGTTTCGACGGCCCGGAGACGGTCAATCGCTCGGTCGTCCTGGCCAACATCCAGACCGCCGTCGGCAAACCACGCTCCCGTGACGAAATCGAGCGGGACGTGCGCAGTCTCATCGACACCGGCTATTTCTCCGATGTGCGCGTGCTCGAGGAGCCCGTCGTGAATGGCCTGCGCATCGTATTCCAGGTGCAGGGCAAGGCCACGATCAAGGAGATCATCATCGAGGGCCAGAAACGGTTCAAGGAAGAGCGCCTGCGGCGGGAGTGCAGCCAGAAGGTGGGCGACACCATCGACGAGCGCAAGGCGCACGATGATGCCCGCAAGATGGAAGAGCTGTACCAAAAAGCCGGTTACCCGGACGTCAAAGTCACCTACGAAGTCAGTGTGGACAAGGACACCAGCAAAGCCATCCTGCGATTCACGGTCCACGAGGGCGAACGGGTGTATATCAGGCTCATCCAGTTCACGGGCAACAAGGCTTATCCCCAGGATCGTCTGCGCAAGCTGTTCAAGACGCGGCGGCACTGGTGGGGCTCATGGCTCGCCGGCACCGGCGTGCTGAAAGACGAGGACTTCAAGGAAGACCTCGACAAGCTCCGGGATTTCTACCACGGCAGCGGCTACATCGATATGGACATCCGCGGCTCGCGCATCGACCGCGTCGGCCCCAAGTGGATTATCATCCGCATCGACCTGTTCGAAGGCGTCCAGTACAAGGTCGGCACCGTGGCGATTGACGGCAACAAACTGTTCCCGACCACGGAACTGGAAAAGCACCTCAAGATGACCTCGGGGAAGACGTTCACCCCCACGGCCATGGTGGCCGACCAGAAGGCCCTCGCGGATTACTACGGCGCGCGCGGTTATTTGGACACGGATGTGCGCCCGATCCGGGCCCCCAATGTGGACACCGGCCGCATCGACCTGACGTACGCCGTTCGCGAAGGCGAGTTGACGTATATCGAACGAATCGATATCCGCGGCAACACCAAGACCAAGGACAAGGTGATTCGCCGCGAACTGGCGGTGCGGCCCGGCGAAATCTACGATACGGTGCGCGTGGAGCGCAGCGAAGAACGCCTCAAAAACCTCGGCTATTTTTCGAAGGTCGAGGCCGTTCCCGAACCCACGGACGTGCCCAACCGAAAGGATTTGGTGCTCAATCTCGAGGAACAGCGAACGGGCTCGGTCAACTTCGGCGCGGGGTTCAGTTCGATCGACAGTTTGATTGGATTCGTGGAGCTGACGCAGGGCAACTTTGATCTGTTCAACTGGCCGAGCTTTACCGGCGGCGGTGAGAAACTGCGCCTGCGCCTGCAAGTGGGACTGAAGCGGTCGGACGAAATCCTGTCGTTTGTCGAACCCTGGTTTCTCGACCAAAAGTTGCAACTAAAATTTGAGCTATTTCACAATGATCTCAACTACCTGAGCAGCGAATATGACGAAGAGCGTACGGGCGCGTCGCTGGGGGTGGAAAAGGCGCTGACTGAATTTCTCCGAGGGTCGATCGAATACATGATTCAGGACATTTATCTGAAGGTGGACCGATCGGCTTCGCCGGAACTGCAATCACAGGACGGCTCAAAACTGCAAAGTTCGGTGGCCGGTACGGTCACCTACGATAGGCGCGACAGCGTATTCTTGACGACGCGCGGGAGCCGGACGGAGTTGCGGGCGGAAGTGGCCGGCGGCCCGCTGGGGGGCGACGTGTCGCTGTACGACCTGAGCGCCCAGAGCTCGGTGTATTTCCCCTTCTTCGAAAAACAAGTGCTGCAATTGCTCGGGGCGGTCAAGGTCGTCGATGCCTTTGGAGCGTCCCGGTCCGCGGCCACGAACGTGGTGGAAACGGTCATCAACAGGAATGGCACGATCGAGTCGGTCTTGCGCCCCATCGACCCGGTGCCGATATTCGACCGTTACTTTCTCGGCGGCGCCAACACCCTGCGGGGATTTGCGTTCCGCAACGTCAGCCCGCGCGACACGAACAATCAGCCCGTCGGAGGTAATACGTCCATGAACGCCACCGCCGAGTACAGTTACCCGATCATCGAGCGGGTGCGCGGCGCGTTTTTCTTTGACATTGGCAACGTGTATCGCGATGCGTATGATTTCGGCTTCAGTGACTTGAAATCAGACGCCGGCATCGGCGTGCGGCTCAATTTGCCGATCGGGCCGTTGCGGCTGGATTACGGCTATCCGATTATGACCGATCAGCAGTCGGGCCGGACGGGAAAAATTCAGTTTAGCGTCGGCTACCAGTTCTGATATAGTGCGCCACACCAATTGAAAGGAACGAAAGAAATGAAAAACACCGTTGCCGCAGTCGTTGCCACGATCACTCTGGGGTTGGCGCTCGGGGCCTCGGCCCAGGTGCCAACGGGGCGGATTGTCACCGTGGACCTGAACCGGATCTTCAATGAGTACTACAAAACACCCATCGCGTCGTCCAAGCTCAAAGAGACGGCGGACTCCTTCAACAAGGAACACGAAGAAATGCTCGCCAACTACAAGAAGGAGATTGACGACGTCAACAAACTTCGCGAAGAGCAGGACAAGCCCGAGTACTCGGCCGATGTTCGCCAGCAGAAGAAGAAGGCCCTGGAGGACAAGCTGGTCGAGACCAACAAAATCCAGCACGACATTGACGAGTACCGCGCGAGCCACCGGAAAATTCTCGAAGAACAGACCCAGCGGATGCGCACGACGATCCTGAAGGAGATCAACGATATCATCAACAAGGAAGCCCGTGATGCCGGCTACCAACTCGTTCTCGATAAGTCCGGTAACACGCTCAATGGCGTTCCGTCGATCGTGTTCAGCCAGGATTCGCTGGAGATCACCGACGATATCGTCAAGATCATGAACAAGAACCAGCCGAAGGGCACCGAGGCGCCCAAGCCCGCTGATAACAAGGACGACAAGAAGTAAATGTGCAGCTGACGGCACGCGATATTGCGCACCTGGTGAACGGGGATCTGGCTGGGAACCCCGAGCAATTGGTGACCGGTCTTGCGGGCCTGCGCGAAGCGGCACAAGGGGATGCCAGCTTTCTCGCCAGCCCGAAATACCAGGCCGCGGTCAAGACAACGCGCGCCTCCGTCCTGATTGTCGCCAGGGACCTTGACATCACCTTTGGCGGCACGCTCATCCGGGTCAGCGATCCTTCCAAAGCGTTCGCCAGGCTGGTGGCGCAGGTCGCGCCGCAGCCGGTGGTGTTCCGGCCCGGCATCCATCCCAGCGCGATCATCGCCCCCACGGCCAGGATCGGGAAGGACGTATCGATCCAGCCCCAGGCAGTGATTGAAGACGGCGTTGTGATTGGCGACCATACGCTTGTCGGGGCAGGCAGCTACATCGGCCACGAGAGTCGGCTGGGGGCCAACTGCCTGCTGTATGCCCGTGTCAGCCTCCGCGAGCGGACAATTCTCGGCGACCGCGTGACGTTGCACTGTGGCGTCGTGCTGGGCGCGGACGGCTTTGGCTATGAGCCTGTCGGCGGGAAGCATCAGAAGATACCCCAGGTCGGCAACGTCGAGATTGGCGATGACGTCGAGATTGGCGCCAACAGCGCCATTGACCGGGGGCGATTCGGCCGCACCCGGGTCGGCACGGGTACCAAGATCGACAACCTTGTCCAGATCGGCCACAACTGCACGATCGGGGAGCACTGTATCATTTGCGGGCTCGTCGGCATCGCCGGGAGCACGATCATCGGCGACCATGTGACCATCGCGGGACAAGTGGGCATCGCCGGGCACCTCACCATCGGCGACAAGAGCATCATCATGGCCCAGGCGGGCGTAACGAAAGATGTGCCCGCAGGATCGGTCATGCTGGGAGCGCCCGCCATTCCTCACAAAGAATTCAAGAAGGTCAATGCCGCTATTCAGCGCCTTCCGGAAACAGTCGCGAAGATCCACGAGTTGGAGAGGCGGCTTGACGAGTTGGGCCGAGGCTGACCAACGTCCGCGGGTGCGTCAGCTTGGCATTCCGCACTGTGACACGGGACGCTGAGTGGGACAGTATGCGCCAGCGCGTTATTTGCAAACCCGCGCCGGCAGCGGTATTCTTTCCATGGCACCCCGGTTGCTAGGCACATGGGCGATTACTTATGATCCGCATGGACAAACTTACGATCAAGGCCCAGGAGGCGTTGCAGTCAGCCCAGGAGATCGCGCGAAAGCTCAACCACCAGGAGGTTGACGCCGAGCACATGTTGTCCGCACTGATTCAGCAACCCGATGGAGTGGTGCGCCCGCTGCTCGACAAACTCGGCGCGAACCCGGATGCACTGTCGCGCACGCTGGACGAGGCGTTGAATCACCGGTCGCAAGTGCATGGCATTGACTCGACGCAGATTTACATCGGCAAAACGTTGCGCACGGCGTTGGACGCCGCGTTCGCGCAGGCGGACAAACTCAAAGACCAATACGTCAGCACCGAGCATGTGTTGCTCGGCATCGCCGAGACGACGAATCTTCTCAAGCCGCAAGGGGTCACGCCCGCGGCAGTCCTCAAAGCGTTGCGTGAACTGCGCGGCACGGCACAGGTCACCGACCAGAATCCCGAGGATAAATATCAGACCCTGACCAAGTACGGTCGCGATCTGACCGAGGACGCGCGCCGTGGCAAATTGGATCCGGTCATCGGGCGTGACGCTGAGATTCGGCGTGTGATCCAGGTATTGTCGCGCCGCACCAAGAACAACCCTGTGCTCATCGGGGAACCTGGCGTGGGCAAGACCGCCATCGCCGAGGGACTGGCGCGGCGCATTGTCAGCGGCGACGTGCCCGAAGGCCTCAAGGGCAAGCGGTTGATCTCGATGGACATTGGCTCGATGCTGGCGGGGGCGAAGTATCGGGGTGAGTTTGAAGACCGGCTCAAGGCCTTCCTCAAGGAGGTCATCGCGAGCGAGGGGAGCATCATCCTGTTCATCGACGAATTGCATACGGTGGTCGGCGCGGGCAAGGCCGAAGGCGCGCCCGTGGATGCCGCCAACATGCTCAAGCCGTCCCTCGCGCGCGGCGAGTTGCACATGATCGGCGCGACGACGCTCGACGAGTATCGCAAGTACATCGAGAAGGACCCCGCGCTGGAGCGGCGGTTCCAGCCGATTTTCGTGGGGGAACCGTCCGTCGAAGACACCATCGCCATTTTGCGCGGACTGAAGGAGCGTTACGAAGTGCATCACGGCGTGCGCATCCAGGATAGCGCCCTCGTGAGCGCCGCCGTTCTGTCCCACCGCTACATCGCGGATCGGTTTCTGCCGGACAAGGCCATTGATCTGGTGGACGAAGCGGCCTCGCGGCTCCGGATCGAGCTGGATTCGTTGCCGACGGAGATCGACCAGATCGAGCGACGCATAATGCAGTTGGAGATCGAGCGCGCGGCGCTGAAGAAGGAAAGCGACCGGGCGAGCCGCGAGCGCCTGCAGAAGCTGGAGAAGGAGCTGGCCGATTTGCAGGAGCAGAGCAACAAGCTGAAGACGCAGTGGCAGAATGAGAAAGCCGTCGTCGATGAGATCCGTAATTTGAAGTCGGCGATGGAGATGTCGAAGGAGCAGATCGAGCAGGCCAAGCGCGAGGGCGATCTCAGCAAGGCCAGCGAAATTCAATACGGACGGCTGCCGGAGTTGGAGAAAAAACTGCAGGTGGCCGACGAGAAGCTCGCGAAGGTGCAAAAGACTTCCAAGATGCTCACCGAAGAGGTCACGGAGAACGACATTGCCGAAGTCGTCGCAGCGTGGACAGGTGTCCCGGTGTCCCGACTGCTCGAAGGCGAGCGCGAGAAGCTCGTACACATGGAAGAGCGGTTGCGGCTCCGCGTGATTGGCCAGGAGAATGCGATTGCGGCGGTGTCGAACGCCGTGCGCCGCGCCCGCAGTGGCCTGCAGGACCCCAATCGGCCCATCGGCTCGTTCATTTTTCTTGGCCCGACCGGCGTGGGCAAGACAGAACTCGCCCGGGCCCTGGCGGAGTTTTTGTTCGATGACGAGAACGCGATGGTGCGCATCGACATGAGCGAGTACATGGAGAAACACACGGTCGCGCGGCTCATCGGCGCGCCGCCGGGCTATGTCGGTTACGAAGAAGGCGGCCAGTTGACGGAAGCGGTGCGCCGTCGCCCGTATTGCGTGGTGCTATTTGACGAGATTGAAAAGGCACACCATGACGTGTTCAACGTGTTGCTACAGGTCCTCGATGACGGGCGATTGACGGATGGTCAGGGCCGCGCCGTGGATTTCAAGAACGCGGTGCTCATCATGACGAGCAACATCGGTTCGCGCCACTTCGCGGAAGGCCAGGCCGGCGAGGAATCGGTGCGGCAACACGTGATGGAGGATTTGCGGGCACATTTCCGACCCGAATTCTTGAATCGCGTGGATGAGATCGTGCTGTTCCACGGATTGACCCGTGAGGACATCAAACGGATCGTGGACATACAGCTCGCGCGCGTCCAGAAGCGGCTCACCGATCAGAGCATCACGCTGACGGTCACCGACGCGGCGAAAGACTTGATTGCGCGCGACGGGTACGACCCTGTCTTTGGCGCTCGGCCACTTAAGCGCGTCATCCAAAAGAAGATTCTCGATGCATTGTCGCTGGAGATCCTGTCGGCCAATTTCAAGGAGGGAGACAAGATCAAGGTGGTGGTGGACAAGAAGCGGGCGGGAGAGTTGGCGTTCGAGCGCGCCTGATCCCGGGTCGAGAGGCTGTTTTACTCGGAGGTCTTCGAAGACGGCGGAGGTATGGGTTTGGCGGTAAACGATGGCTGAAACGTAACCGGTCCGGCCTGTAACGTCCCGGCAGCGTACTCCGGTTTCGTCCTTTTTGACATGCCGCCGCGCTCCTTGCTGCTGCTGGAGCCCCTATTCGGCGTGCGGAGCATTTCCTGATCCGGTTGCGTGGCTCCCAGAGGCGCGACCTTGGCGAGCCCGGATTCGTATCGGAGTTCTACGGAGCCGAAGCGAATCGAGGCGCCATCCTTCAGTTTCACCGCCATGATTGCTTCGCCATTCACATACGTGCCGTTGGTCGATTTGAAATCGTGCAATTGATAATCGTCGCCGTCACGGACCAAAATTCCGTGGCGCGATGAGACATTCGTATCTTGGATACAAATGGCATTCTCAGCAGTTCGCCCAATTGTGATGAGTTTCTCCGACAGCTCAATGGTGGTGGCGAGCGAGCCTGGCGAGAGTATGTGCAGCTTTGGCATAAGTGACCCAGTTCATATTGTAGCGGAAGCGTGCGACTGAGTCAATTACGGGCTGCGATAAACGAGTGCCACCGTGGAAGCGTGCTTGAAATGACCGATGCCTTTCGTGCAGAATCAGTCAACCCAGATACGACTATGATGAATCATTGGTTGCTGAAAACGGAGCCGAGCACGTATTCGTTTGCGGATTTGGAACGCGACAAGCGCGCGGTCTGGGATGGCGTGTCGAATGCGCTGGCATTGAAACATATGCGGACCATGAAGCGAGGCGATCTGGCGTTCATTTACCACACGGGCGATGAGAAGCAGATTGTGGGTATCGCCGATGTCACCAGCGATGCGTATCCTGACCCGAAAGAGAAAGATCCCAGGCTGGTCGTCGTCGACTTGAAGCCGCGGGAGCGCCTGCCGCGGCCGGTCACGTTGGCTGAGGTAAAAGCGGATGCGGGGTTTCGAGACTTTGAGCTGGTACGCATAGGGCGGCTGAGTGTGATGCCAGTAAGCGAAGCCCGGTGGAAGAAGCTACTGCGGATGGCCACGTCTGCGTGATCAGGCTTCGTAGTGGAACGGCTGCCCCCTCACCTTAATCCTCTCCCCCGGAGGGGAGAGGAAATCCGCAGGGCGCTGACCAGCAATGTCTCCTCTCCCCTTGGGGGAGAGGCCGGGTGAGGGGTGGGTTTTTCGTCTCAAAAGACTTGTCGGTTACGCCACACTATCACCGGTGCCGGCCCGCACATCCCGCACTTTCAATTGCACGCTCTCTTCGCCACGGTATTCGTTCAACTCCGGTGTGAAGGCTACGTCGAACTGGCCCTGCGGAAATTCAAAATCGCCCCTGCCCCACCAGATCGCTTGCGCCGATGTGTCGCCATCGGTCACATGGAACCGCAGATGATTTTTGCCCACCACGCGCGGGTTGCCGCGTAACCGCACGCCTTCGAGGGCAAAGACCGGCGTCGGATTATCCGGGCCGCATGGTTCCAGACGCGCCAGTTGCTCGAAGAAGTCAGCGTCCAGATCGTCGAGCTTGATGACTGCGTCGATCCGCACGCGCTGTTGCAGATCATCTTCTTTCAATGCCGTTGCAGCAAATTCGTTCAACGTCCGGCGCAGTTTCTCGATGTTGCCGGCCTTCACGCTAAGCCCCGCGGCCATCTCGTGTCCGCCGAACCTCTCCAGCAATGGCGCGCAATGTCGCAAGGCCTCGACAATCGAAAATCCGGTCACGCTGCGGCACGAGCCCTTCCCCATCCCCTCCTCCACGCCGATGACCACAGTGGGCTTGTAGAACTCTTGCAACACGCGCGTCGCGACGATGCCAATGACACCGACGTGCCAGCCTTCCTTCGCCAGCAGGATGACACGGTCGTTTTCCTGCGCGCGCGCCATGGCCATGGCTTCGTCTACCATTCGCGCTTCGATCCGCTGGCGCTCGGCATTGTGCTCGTCGAGCAGCGCGGCCAGTTCCTTCGCGCGCGCTGGGTCGTCCGTCAGCAACAACTCCAGCGCGGCCATCGCGTCGGTGAGCCGGCCCGCCGCATTGAGCCGCGGCCCAATGCGAAAACCAATATGGTACGGACTTACCTGGTCCGGCACACCGGCCACGTCCATCAGGGCGCGCAGCCCGATCTTTTGCGTGTGCGGCAGGCGTTCCAGTCCGGCCTTCACCAGAATCCGGTTGTCTCCCGTCAGCGGCACAATGTCAGCCACCGTGCCGACGGCCACGAGGTCCAGATGTTCACGGAGATCAATCTGCTCCGCCAGCCGTCGGTCACGTTTCAACAATGCGTGGGCCAGCTTGAATGACACGCCAACGCTGGCGAAAGGTGTGGCGCGGGCGTCTCGCCCGTGATCCGAGCCGGGAAAAGGCGGGCGGGACGCCCGCCCCACTATCTTCGGATTCACCAGCGCCACGCAATCCGGCAACTGCTCCGGCGGTTCGTGATGGTCGAGCACGATCGTATCGATGCCGTGCTTTTTCAATTCGGCGATCTCGGCGACAGAGCTGGTCCCGCAATCCACGGCGATCAGCAGCTCTGGTTTGTGCTCCGTTCGGCACCGGGCGATGCCGTCGCTGGTCAGGCCATAACCTTCATCCATACGATGTGGCAGAAAATTGGCCACCGTCGCCCCGGCCGCGCCCAACACCCGCTGCAGTAACGCGCTCGACGTGACACCATCCACATCGTAATCGCCGTAAATGACGATCCGTTCCTTCTTTTCAATCGCCGCCACGATACGGTCGACCGCCGCCGCCATCTGCGGCAATTCGAATGGATCGCCAAGCTGGCGAAGTTGTGGAGCGAGGAATTGTAATGCAGCTTCGGCATCCCCGTAGCCGCGATTGATGAGAACTTGAGCGAGGGGCGGAGGGATACGCAAGGCGGATGAAAGTTGCTCAACCGCCGCGGGTTCAGACCTGGCAATGACCCAGCGCTTCACTTTGTTGTCACCCTGAATGAAGCGAAGAGCCCAGCGACGTGCCGGCCAGATTCTTCGCTTCGCTCAGAATGACAGGCAAAGGAGAACGCAATCACGCCTTGGCGGGCTGCACCTTCTTGGCGACGGCCCGGCTGGCTTTCGCCGCTTCCTGACGGTGGAACCAAAGCACCACCGGACTGGCGATGTAGATGGACGAATACGTGCCCGTCAACACGCCCACCACGAAGCAAAACGCAAAGTCATTCAGCACGCGGCCGCCGAATCCGTATAGTGCGACGGCGCAGAGAAACACCGTGCCCGCCGTCAGGATCGTCCGTGACAGCGTCTCGTTCACGCTGCGGTTGATCAGGTCGAAATAGTTGAGCTTGCCGCCGGTGAGTTTCCGGTTTTCGCGAATTCGGTCGAACACGACGATCGTATCGTTGATCGAATACCCGATCAATGTCAGCACCGCGGCGACCACGGGCATCGAGAATGTCCGATGCGGCCACGGCCAGAGGCAGAACAGGCCGACCGTCATCAGCACGTCATGGATCAACGAGACCAGAGCGCCCAGTCCGTAAGAGAATTCGCCAAACCGCAATGCGATGTAGATCATAATGGCAATGAGCGACGCGGCCACCGCCCACAATGCATCCTTCAACAACTCCTTGCCGACCACCGCTCCAACGCGTTCCGCGCTGAGAACTTTGAACTGCGCCTGGGGATATGTGTCCTGCAGGTCCTTGACCACTTCCTCGGTCTTGCCTTCCGGCAACCGCAAGACAAGCCCGTCACCGCCGCCGGAAAGATCGTGTTCGTATTGGATATACACCTCGTCCAGATGTTTTTCTTCAAACATTTTGCGCATTTCATCGGCGTTGACCCGCTCCTTGAATCCGAGCGTGGCGGTATCGCCGCCTTTGAAATCGATTCCATACACTTCTCCCGCGCCGATGTTACCGCCGCCGCGATGGAAGAACATGGCCATGCCCGCGATGATTACGGCCCACGACAGTGCGAACGCGATCTTCCACACACCGAGGAAATTCACGTGCGGGAGATGGCGGAAGATATGCAGCATCGTGAAGGATTTCATGTAGCCCTTGGCCACCAGCCAGTCGAAAATCAGCCGCGTCACGAAGACGCCCGAGAACAAGTTGGCCAGCAGGCCGATGATGAGCGTGACACCGAAGCCCTTGACCGGGCCGCTGCCCATGGAAATCAGGATCACACCGGTCAGGATCGCCGTGAAGTGCGCATCGAAAATCACGCGAAACGCCCGCGAGTACGCTGCGGCGATCGCGGCGCGCAGCCCCTTGTTCGACGCCAATTCTTCGCGCACGCGCTCGTAGATCAGCACGTTGGTGTCCACCGCCATGCCAATGGTCAATACCACGCCGGCAATGCCGGGCAGCGTGAGCGTGAACTTGAACATCGCCAGCACGCCGACCGTAATCAGGATGTTCAGCAGCAGCGCGGCGTCGGCGACCAAGCCCGCCATCAGGTAGTACACCGCCATGAAGATGATGACCGCTCCTGCGCCGATTACTGCGGCGTGAACACCGCTGGCGATGGAGTCCCTGCCCAGCGAGGGGTCTACGCTGCGTGTCTCGATGACTTTCACCGGCGCCTGCAGCGGATTTTCCAGGACGCTGGCCAACCGCTGCGCTTCATCGATCGGGAACCCGCCCTGGCGGCTGATCTGGCAACGCCCGCCGGAGATCGCTTCGTTGATGCGCGGCGCCGTGTACAGTTCGCCGTCGAGCACGATGGCCAGGAACCGCTCCACGTTCGCGGACGTGATGCGCTCGAAAATCTTTGCTCCTTCGTCATCAAATTCGATGCCGACTTGCGGCGCCCCGGTCATCGGGTCCATCTGCACATAGGCGCGCCGCACGTACTTACCGGTCATCTCGGGCCTGATCTTGACGAAATACGTACTCGGTCGTCCCCCCGCATCCTCTTTGACGGTCATCTTCTGATAGCCCGGCGGCGCGGTAAACCCCGGATCACTCAGGGACTGCGAGACCAGATCCGCGTTGTCGGCATGCACGATACGAAATTCCAGGAAGGCTGTCTTCTCAATGCGGCGGCGCGCTTCGAGGCGGTCCTCTTCCTTCAAGCCCGGTAATTGCACCAGAATCCGGTCGTCGCCCACGCGCTGAAGAACCGGCTCGGCCACGTGAAACTGATCAATGCGTTTACGCAACACTTCGATGGCCTGTTGCACGGCCTGATTGCGGCCCGCGGAATCAATCGCGCTCACGTCCATCTTCAACAGGAACGACGTGCCGCCTTTCAGATCGAGACCGAGTTTGATGCCGTACTGAAGCGTGGCCCAGACTGCCAGCGCCAACACCGCGGCGACGAGCGTAGTTTTCCAGGTAAATTGATTATTCATGGGACTGCGTTCATTTCTGGGCTGGCGCGGCGGCTTCGACCTCCGCGGACTTTTGGACGACCGAGCCGACGGCGCTCTTGAGCACTTCCACCTTGACGTTGTCAGCAATTTTCACCATCAGCGTCTTCTCCTTGACGTTGGTGACGATTCCGAAGATGCCACTGTTCATCAATACCTTGTCACCGGTCTTGACGTTGTTGATCAACGCCTCCTGCTCCTTGCGCTGCTTCGACTGAGGGCGGATCAGCACGAAGTAAAACGCCACGCCGATGACCCCGAACGTCACCACCATGTTCAGCATCTGGGCCCGCGGGTCCTGCTCCGTCCCCGAGGGCGGTGAAAACATGGCCAACATGTCAAATACTCTCATCGACTCCGATTCCTTCCGTGTATTCCGCGGTAAACTCCCGTCGAAACTCTTCAAACGCCCCCGCCGCGATGGCTTCGCGCGCGCGGCGCAATGTGCTCAAGTACAGGTGCAGATTATGCCACGTCATCAGCCGCAATCCGAGGATTTCGTTCGTACGACACAGGTGGCGAATGTACGCGCGCGTGAAATGGCGGCACGCATAGCACTCACACCCCTCTTCCAACGGCCCAAAATCTTCGCGGTACTGCGCGTTCTTGATCGAGTACGTGCCTCGCGCCGTAAAAATCGTCCCGTTACGCGCCACCCGCGTCGGCAGCACGCAATCGAACATGTCCACCCCCCGCGCAATCATTTCCAAAATCTGCGGTGGCGTGCCCACCCCCATCAAGTACCGGGGCCGGTCCTGCGGCAAAAACGGCGCCGCCATTTCCACCTGCCGCACCATTTCTGCGGGCGGTTCGCCCACGCTGACGCCACCGATGGCATAGCCGTCAAACCCGATCGCCGCCAGTTCGCGCGCGCCGTGTTCCCGCAAATCGGGATACACACTTCCCTGCACAATTCCAAAGAGCAATTGGCCGTCGGACATTTTCTGCTCTCGACAGCGGGCCGCCCACTGTAATGTCAGCTCCAGACTACTGCAAGCGTATTCTCGGTCGCACGGCCAGTGCGGGCACTCATCAAATGCCATCACAACATCGCTGCCCAGCGCCACTTGCGCCGCTACCGACTCGCGCGGCCCGAGAAATAACGTCGCACCATCCACATGCGATTGAAACTCGACCCCCTCCTTGGAAATCTTGCGCAGTTTTGCCAGTGAGAACACCTGGTAGCCGCCGCTGTCCGTCAAGATCGGCCCGTCCCACCCCATGAATTTGTGCAAGCCGCCCGCCTTGGCGATGACTTCGGTGCCGGGACGGATGACCAGGTGGTAGGTATTTGCGAGAATTATTTGCGCCTTCAATTCGCGCAGCTCGTGCGGCGCCATACATTTCACCGTCGCCTGTGTACCGACAGGCATGAAAATCGGGGTCTCGACCACGCCATGCGCGGTGTGTAATCGGCCCAGACGAGCAGAAGTCGTGGTGTCACGCGCCAGGATCTCAAACGCGCCAATCATTGCCACTTCTTCAATTCCCTCTCATACGTCTCGCGGTCGTCGATGTCCACCAATGAGCCTTCGTCTTCGACCACCAGACGCGTGATGTCGTCGGCATGCACCGCGTAGAAATGCTTGAGGGTCATCAACTCGTCCATTGCCAGAATCTCTTTTACGTATTCTGCTCGCAACACGGGTGGATGGCCCTGTCGTCCATTGTATGACGGAATCAGAATCTTGTGGCGCTCCTTTTCAAACTTCTCGATTAGCGTCTCGACCGTCGAGCGCTTCAGTCGCGGTTGATCGCACACCGCAATCATCACCAGCCGGGCCTTTTTCGGAAGTGCGCGGAGGCCGGCTTGGATCGATGTGAACATGCCCTGCTGGTAATGTTCATTCCTCACAATCTTGCATCCCGTCTGTGCAATCTTCGCCGCGATCTCGTCCGCTTTGTGACCCAGCACCACACGGATTTCATCCACTCGTGGCGAGGCGAACGCGTCGATCACGCACTCCAGCATGGTCTTGTCGCCAAACGGGAGGAGTTGTTTGGGCCGGCCCATCCGCCGCGATTCGCCCGCCGCCAGAATGATGGCGACATTCATCCCAAGATCTCTGTCATGCTCTGCGCAACGAAGTTCAACCCGGACACTTTCGGGTCAAGTCTCCCGTTGCGTTCGGAGAACCTTCACTTCGTTCAGGATGTCCGCTTTCAGTGATCCCGGAAGCGGGCATCTTGTCCGCAAACTGATTGGTCACCGACAAAGAGACGTAATTCTGCGCGCCGCGCCGCACGGCAATCAATTCCGAAACAACGCTGACCGCAATTTCCTCAATGGTTAGCGAGCGGATGGCCAGCCCCATCGGCGTGCGGACCCGGCGAAAATCCTCAGCGGTGGCGACACCCTCGTTGATAAATCCCTCCATGACCGTGCGGACTTTGCGTTTACTGCCGATCATGCCGATATACGCGGCGTGGCCGTGAATGATCTCCTTCAGAATCACCGCGTCGTGACGGTGCCCGCGCGTGACGATACAGACATACGTGTCCGCATCCAGCGGGAAATCCTTCATCACCTTGGCGGGATCATCGACGATGATCTTCGTGGCATCCGGAAACCGTTCCTTGTTCGCAAACGACGCGCGATCATCGATGACCACCACATCAAATCCCGACCACGCGGCCAGTTTACCCACTGCACAGCCGATGTGCCCGCCGCCGCAGATGACGAGCACGGGACGTGGAAGTATCGGCTCGAAATAAACGGAAATGGATGCCGTAGAAAGCTGGCAGGATGAAGGCTCGGGTTCCGGTTCGGCGAGCAACGCGGCCGATTTGCCGGCAAGCTCGGAGAGCAAATCCGCCGACAAATCGTCGGCGACGATGAGTTCCTGGCCAGCAAACAGAGCGCGTTTGCCGGCGTGCTCACTGGTCGTGATCGTCGCCAACACACGCCGTTGGCGTAGCGCCGGCTCCGCCAACAGTGTCTGCCAGACCTTGCCGTTCTGTGGATTCGGCTGCACGAACGTCTGCACCGAACCGCCGCAGATCAACCCGTCGTCCCAGCCGAAATCGTCGTCGAGCACCGCCTTGAATGTGAACGGTTCACCCGTCTCCATCGCCCGCAGCGCCTTTTGCCGCGTTTCGGCTTCGAGGCAACCGCCTCCCAGCGTCCCGATGACGCGTCCATCCGGCAGAAAGATGGCCTTCGCCCCGCACTTCTGCGGCGTCGAGCCTTTGGTCTCAATTAGCACCGCAAACGCCAGCCGCTCTTTGCGTTCCAAGAGCTCAGCCAGTTCGTGATAAATGGGATCCACACCTACAGGCTAGCGGCAGAAACCCAGTGAATCAAGCCCACAGCGGCGAATCCGCGCTTGCGTTCATTTCTTGCCGGTGCTACGAAAGCCGTGGAGAACGCCAATGGTGGAACTTAACGACGCAGTGATTACGATCAGCCTGCTCGATCAGTTGCGGGGTGATGCGATTCAAAGCTGGGAGTTTGACGCAGTGCCGCTCATCCGCATCGGCCGTGCCGATACCAATGACGTGGTCCTCAACGACGCCCGGGTGTCGCGGGTGCATGGCGAATTGTCCCACAACGAAGACGGTTGGAGTATTGCTCCGCTGGGACAGCATGGGATTGCGATCGGCGGCCAGGCGATCGATCGTGCCACACCCGTTGCCCACGAAACCGTTCTGCGTCTTGCCGCCAGCGGACCGTACCTGGAGTTCCGGGTCGGACGCCGACGGAACACCCCTGCGGAGAGGCTCGTTGATCAACAACGGTGGGCTGCGGCGCGCCAACGCGAAGAAGAACTCGACCGGGCCACCCGCACCGACATCACCGAAGTCGATTTTCTGAGGCGTCCCCCGCCCGGTAAGCCGGCGAATTGAGCCGGTGGTCGAAGCGGTGGCGCTACGCTTCGGACTTGCCAAACTCTCCTGAATCTGCTACATATTATTCCACAAGGAGGTAGATTATGAATGTAAGGCTTTCTCGTTTCATCATTTGCACGGGGGTTCTCACGCTGTTCCTGTCACTCGGTTTGAGTTCGCGCGGCCAGTCGGCCGCCCCCACGAATTCGGCGCCCCCTGTCAATTCAGCGGCCTCTGTGGGCCTGTTGAATCAGGCGTATGCCGCTCTGTCAGTCGCTGACCACGACTATCAGGGCCATCGCGTCAGGGCCATGAAGAATATTGAAGACGCCGCCAAGGAACTTGGGGTTACTCTTCAAGGTGTCGGCAAGGGCCATGAACAACAGGTGGTTTCCGACCAACAGCTCCATACGGCACAAAGTTTCCTGCAACAGGCCTTGCCTGGACTCCCTCAAAAGGCCAGTAAACATGTGAACAGGGCGCTGGAGCAAATCTCCATTGCGTTGGCCATCAAGTGATCTGAAGAAAGCGCGGCC
>Ga0302325_10001998_pt1 | contig 50485 bp, 45 predicted proteins | sample Palsa_T0_2_FD_201948 | JGI IMG/M metagenome (GOLD analysis project Ga0302325, IMG submission 201948) | Peat permafrost microbial communities from Stordalen Mire near Abisko, Sweden - Palsa_T0_2 | ecosystem: Environmental > Terrestrial > Soil > Palsa > Peat permafrost | place: Sweden: Abisko...
ATCTCGACAGCGAACGTTCGGCAGAATGGCGCGCTTCAGGATGCGTATCCGTCGCAGGAGGGAATTTCTGCGGTTAGGATAACATCATTCAACAACAGTGCAGAGTTTTCGCAGGTAGGCGATGTTACGTTCATTACCAAGAGTGGTACATCCAACTACCATGGCAGCCTATTTGAATATCTCCAGAACGATGCCCTAGATGCGGACCCTTTCGGCTTCAATGGCAAGGCGCCAAAACACTTCAACACCTTTGGCGGCTCGCTCGGCGGCCCACTGAGCATTCCGCATGTCTACAACGGCAAGGACAAGACATTCTTCTTCGTCGATTACGAAGGGAATCGCCGCTCGACTGCAGTCGCTCAGCAGTTCCTGGTTCCCACCCAAGCAGAACGCAGCGGGGACCTCACCGCCCTCGGAGGCCCCAAAATTCCGACTGCGAGCATCAACCCCACCGCCGTCGCGCTGTTGAGCTACTACCCGCTTCCCAACGCCACCGGGCACGCGAACTACAACTATGAGAACTTCCAGGCCACTCCGGCAAGCACCGACGGAGCCGATCTCCGCATTGATGAAACCATAAATTCCAAACAATCCGCATACGTACGCTTTAGTCGCAAGAACATCACCCAGGACTATGCGAACCCGCTCTTGCCGGACGATTCCGACAGTGTGCACAATCGCAGCTTGCTCGCCTCGCATACCTGGATTCTGACGCCGCTTCTTCTGAACGAATTTCGCTTCGGTTTCACGAATGTCATCATTGGCGTCGGATTCCCCATCGAAGGTGCGGACGCGCTTTCGCAACTCGACCTAACCGGGGTAAACATCAGCCAGCACCCTACCACCCACGCGTTTCCTACCTTTAACTTCGATGCCGGAACCGGGTTCACCCCCATTGGCCGCGACAAGACCGGCGTGACCCAGTCGAAGACGACCGAATTCACGGACAATCTGACTTGGACTCGCGGGAAGCACACCTTCAAAACTGGAGTTGACGTGCGCAGAGTACGCTATGCCGACATCGAGACCTTCCAGCCTTCGGATGATTTTGGCCAATTTACCTTTCAACCGACATTCACAGGCAATGCCTTTGGCGACTTTCTTGAAGGGCTGCCCACAACTATGTTCTTTGCGGTTTCCAGTCCCGACGTAGCCGGAACGGCTTGGCAGTACAGCGTATTCGGCCAAGATGAATATCAACTCAGCAGCAGACTCACGTTGAGCTATGGCCTGCGATGGCAGATTCTTCCAGGCTTCGACGAAGACGGCGGAAACCTAGCGAATTTCGATCAAAGAAATAACTCCATCGTCGTGCCGGACAACCTCGCCTCCTATCTATCGCAGCAGAACATCGAAGCCTCGAACCTCGGTTTCCAGCAGTCGTTCAATGCTTGCAACCTAGGCCATGACGCTTTGCCCTGTACTAACTACATCACCGCCAGCCAGGATCACCTGCCGCAGTCACTGCGCGACATCTATTATCACAATTTCCAGCCGCGAATTTCCCTCGCTTACCGCCCCTTCAACGATACCAAGACGGTTATTCGCGCCGGCTTTGGGATTTTCACGATCACCAACCTTGGCCCGTTGTCTTTCAACAACAGTGGGAACCCAACATCCGCGCTGCACACGTACACCAACAGCCTGACGGCAGATGGCATGCCCCTCATCCAGTTCCCCAAAACGGCGCCACCCACGGTCGGCGTGCAATATGGCGGCGGCGGGCTCGATCAGGGTGTAGATCCCAATTACCGCGACCCGCAGGCAAATCAGTGGAATCTTACCGTGGAACGCCAGCTCGGTGGCAGCGACAGCCTGCGTGTTAGCTACGTCGGCATGCACAGTTATCGGCTGAACATCACCGAAGACCTCAACCAGATTCCCGCTAGTTCAACGCCCTACCAGACGACGGCAGCAAGTCCATACGTAGATCCGCGCGCGCCGTACCATAACTGGTTTGAGCTCTACAACACTTTCAACGGCGGCGAAGCCAATTACAATGCGCTCGAAGTTGAGGTGAGCCACAAAATGTCTCACGGGCTGTACTTCGATGCCAACTACACGCTGGCAAAGAACCTCGCAGACAATCAAGGTGATAACCCTACGGCCTTCGCCGGCGAAGTCAACTATGGCATTCCCATCGCCAATCGCTTCGATATCCACAGCGATTACGGCAACACCGAAGGGGACCGCCGGCACCGCTTTCTTCTCACGGGCATTTACCAGTTGCCCTTCGGCCAAGGCCGCACCTTCCTAAATACCGGCGGCTGGCCGAACGCCATTCTGGGTGGGTGGGAAATGAATACTGTAGCTCTAGTTGAAACCGGGCCATGGCTCACGCCTAGTATCAGCGCTTCCTACGACCAGTCCAACACCGACGTCGTCAATCGTGGGGCGTTTCTGCGTCCGGACCAGGTCTCAACGAATTTCTATCAGGGTCAGTCCGATGCGCATTACTTCAACCTTGCTGCGTTCGCACCCACTCCTGCCGGTGCCGGACGCTTCGGTAACGCCGGAGTCGGGATCCTTCAGGGACCAGGCACAACTACGGTCAACCTGGGTCTTGCGAAAGTCTTTCATGTTACGGAGAGTGTAAGAATGCGCTTCGAAGCTACGTTTACCAATGCCTTTAATCACACGAACTTCGCTCCCCCCGCTACGCAGATCGATGTCCCGACAACCTTCGGCGTCCTGAGCGCTCCGCAAACAGCTGAAAACGCTGGAAACCGTACCGGACAGCTAGCGCTAAGGGTGGACTTCTGATTCGTTGTACACGCGGCACCAACGAAGTCTCAGCCAAGAGCCAGCAGTGTCGGTAGGCAGCGCAGCCGGACACCAATGACTCGGGACGACGTAGACCGGTCGGCTGGGGCGTCTCTGGCGCTTCGACGAACTCGCCACGAAGGCTGCAGCGGCCACCAGGCCCGGGAACGACAGTCAACCCTAGGGTTCCCCCGCGGCCGCGATAGGGAGATCGCCGCTAATTCAATTCAAAATCAAAGCCGCTCGTCGCTGCCAGACGATTCGCCACATATCCGTTTGCGCCGGGACTAGAGAACGTTGGCCTCCCTGGTTTCTGCTCGAACCTGGCTTTCGGTCGTCTTCCTTCGCCCACCGTAGTAAGTATGTCCACAGTGAACAAATACATAAATCGTCGAATTCTAAGACACGAGAGATAAGAAATGCGTGATGATATGCTGGGGAGTTGACAAATACCTGTAACTTGGTAACCGTGTCGTGAAAGACCGGCAATTCGCCATCAGGTGTAACCACAAATAAGACTGTGACCGGAAATAACAGATCCGTTTCGCAGCTTATTGTCCTCATACCGACCTCGCCGCGTCGAACTATTTCTGGGATTCCAGGGCGCTCAATCCGGAATGTGTAGTTAGGACGTGCCCATGATGCGACGAGACCTTCCACAGTGGAATAGGCCGCCGGGCCGCATCGATAGGACGCCATAAGCTAGATCTCATGATAGTATGCGATTTGTACCGTTCGGATCGCGGTCTTACGCGCAAGCAAAATGCCCAGCTTGAGCCTTTCGGAACAGAACACCACCAGTGAGGCCTAACGGCCGTGAACCAGCGGCGGGAAGCAGCAGGTCGTGAGCTGAATGAACTCAGTATATCGCCGTGAGGGAATGAGCTTACGTCAGGCGGCGCTGGTCGCTGGCTTCGCCTACCTATTCAATCCTGTCAGTTATGCTGAGTTTTCTATTTATCCCAAGCTGATTATTCCGGGCGACATCGAACAAACCAGTCAAAACATCGTCGCCCATGGTGGGCTCTTTGTTGCGGCGATATTATGCTATCTGATCAGTGTCATCGGCGACGTGGTAATTGCCTGGGCGCTTTATATTTTGCTTGCGCCGGTAAACAGATCGGTGTCGTTGCTGACCGCGTGGTTCCAGCTGGTGTATGCAGCGATCGCTTTGTTTGCGATGTCAAACCTAGTGGTCGTTTATCGCCTCCTGAATACACCGGAGTACCTGACAGCCTTTGGGGTCGGTCCACTGCACGCCCAAGTTATGCTTCAGCTGCATGCGTTTCGATACGATTGGGCGATCGGCCTGGTACTTTTCGGGATTCATCTTGTTCTGTTGGGCTTCCTGATTTACCGGTCTGGCTACATCCCCAAGATATTGGGGATTCTATTGGTAATCAATGGACTGGGCTGGGGAATTGACAGCCTAGGGCCGTACCTTTTTCCGAAGGCCAATCTGGGATTCACTTTCATCACGTTCTTCGGAGAGGTGTTCTTTATGCTTTGGCTCCTGATCAGGGGCTGGAAGATCCAGGAGCCGACAGCGGACCCCTTGAGCTGACCTTGTTCTTCCGTTTCTCTTCCTCAATTAAAGCAACTCGTTGGAACCACGCAATTGGATAGCGATCGGATGGGCGCCGGACCACAGAGAGCCCATCCGAACCTGGTCTTGGTAATCAGCAGGAAAATAAAACCGTTCTCAATAGGACTCACTGTTTTTCTATTGTTTTTACTTCTCCAAGACTGGGCACGAGCCGAGTAGTCTTCCTCGCAGACTTCGAATCCCGAAAACGTTCTGTACACCCAAACAGCATCGAAGTGAAGGGCAATCGTTCGGACCATCCTGGGCCCCCGCGAGTCGATCTGCAGATTTGCATCGCACACCCATTTGTGCCGTCCAATTGAGCGAACTCCGATCCATTTACCTCCAAGACTGGACTTCATTTGAGTTTTTTTTGACACTTAGCCGTGTAAGAATTGTCGAATGGTCAGGATTTTTTGCAGCCGACGATGGGAATCGAATCCCGGCGCGAAGATTGGGAAGATTACGACGATGGACTGCCAACTCCGGCTAACGAGTTGCTAACAAAACCGCGCCAATCAGGCCTATGGCAGAATACAAAACCGTTAAAGGCCACTTACGAGCCCCTCAACCGTTACAGCGAATATAAGCAGACGAAAGGCCCTATTGTTTATGCGCATTCTGAAGCTCATGCTTGTCATCCTACTTGCCTCCGGCGCCTCACAAGCCCAGTCCTTCGTCAAACGAAGCGGAACTCATCTCACCCTGGATGGCAGTCCCTTTCGCTATAGCGGCCCGAACATCGAGTGGCTTGGTCTGGAAGCCTATGGACCACACGATCCCGCTGGCCCGCGCTACCCCTCCCGCTTCGAGATCGATGACGCCTTTGACACCGCTGCGGAGATGGGTGCAAAGGTCGTTCGTGCCCAGACGATAGGCGACACCGTCGGTTGTCCTCTGTGTATCGAACCTGAACAGGGCAAGGTCAACGAAGCCGCCTTTCAGTCTTCGGACTACGCCGTCACCGTAGCCGCCAAACACCACATGCGCCTCATCATCCCCCTGGTAGGGGACTGCGCCACCTGCGTCGCCGGCGGTATCGGCCAGTATCTCGCCTGGAACGGTCAATCCAATCTGCAGGCCTTCTTCACCGACCCGGTAATCATCGCCGCCTATGAGCGCCATATCGACGCCGTCCTCAATCACCGTAACGCTATTACCGGGGTCCGGTACCGGGATGACCCGGCGATAATGGCCTGGGAGAACTGCAATATGTGCGGCCTCCTTGCGGTTTTCTCCCATGGGGACCTCGCCGAGGTCTCGGCTTGGTCTGAAACCATTGGCGCCCACATCAAGCAACTCGACCCGCACCATCTCTATCTCGACACGACTGGCATATTTCGCGGCTACCCCAAGATTCTCGACAATCCCAGCACGGATTTGGTCAGTTTTGAGGAATACCCGCACTGGGATTTGCTCCTTGGCCCGAACCAACCTCCCACCACGGCGACCACGTTCTCTCGCGATGCGGCCGCTGTAACTTCTCACGGCCGGGTGTTTATCGTTAATGAGTTCGGCTGGGACCGCACGGATTGGAAGACGACAGCCGATCTCCAGCACGTGCTCGACACAGTGGCTCAAGACTCCAACATCTCTGGGGATGATTTCTGGGCTCTGCAGTCGCATCTCGATAACTTCGGATTCCAGCCCATCCCCGCCGATTGTCATGATGCCGCTTACGCCGAGAAGGGCGAATGCGGGGAATGGTGGGCGGTGTATTATCCGGGACGTAAAACTCTGGTGATGTCCGCCGAAGACATGGCCAGTCGCGTTCAACAACTCCGGACCCACGCCTACGTCATGGCAGGTGTTACCGTCCCCAAACACGCGGTTCCACCCGCGCCGGTCATCACATCGACCGTCTTTGGCGGCCTGGTGGCCTGGCGGGGTTCCGCAGGGGCGGTCCGTTACTCCATCGAGCGGCTCGACCCATCGTCAAGGCAGTGGCAAACCGTATGCGACAAATGCGCGACCGATAGCGATGCACCGTGGGCGGATCCGCACCCCATCTTCTTCGGCGTCCAGTACCGCGTCACGGCTTTCAACGCCGACAATGCGCCAAGCGTACCTTCCCAGCCTCGATAGAACTAGTCTCGCGTCCCAAGGGAATTGGAAAGAACCGCCGCAAGTAAGGTCACGATTCAGCGGGTGGCGGAAGCTTCACGCGAGATTTAGCGCAGCTTCGCGCCGAGAGTATCGCGCGAGTATTAAAAGCGACTGAGCGCCGCCAAGCGCGAGGTGAGTTCATCTTCTCGGAGGATCGGTGCTGGTTCTTACGGAAACTTTCACTTAAAGCGGGACGAATCTCCCCCGTGGTTGAAATCAAAAAAGGGTCTCTCCGCTTGGGTCTTCGAAAAAAATGATTCCTGGCTTAGAGCATCCAAGCAGTTCCGAGCGAATCCCGTTGCTCGAAACAACCGGCCGCACTAGGATGTGGCCCGACGCCGCGCGGGAAATGCGGGGCCAAGGAGGCTTCCTTGAGGTTCAGTTACGGACCCAGCCGCGCCCTGCTGCTAACCGGTATGTTTTTTTGTGGAACAGCAACAGCGGTTGCGCAAACCGAGAGCACCCCTGGTGCAAGCTCTCCAGACCAGGCCATCTCGGGAGCACTGGGTGGGAGTCCGTTCTCGGGCAGCGTGCCTTCAAAGCCCGTTCCGGGGGTGATGCCGCTTTCGTTGCAGGAGGCCATTGACCGCGGATTGAAGCAAAATCTCGGACTGCTGCTTTCGAGTGCAGACATTCGATCAGCGCGAGGACAGCGCTGGGAGCAATTGAGTGCGCTCCTGCCGCACGTCACCGCCGCACCGTATGCTGCGGACTCCAAAATCAATCTTGCCGAGCAGGGTCTTACCAGTCTTGCTGGAATCAGTATTCCCCCGTCCTTAGGCCCATTTTCTTACTTCGAGGCGCGTGTGGTGGTGACGCAGTCCTTGTTCGATTGGAAGTCCATCAACGCCACACGCGCGGCCAGTCAGAGTTTGAAATCCGCGGAATACAGCAACAAGGACGCGCGCGATCTGGTGGTGCTCGCTGTGGGCTATACGTATTTGCAGGGGATCGCCGACGAGGCGCGCATCGAGACGGCGGAAGCACAGGTCAAAACTGCGCAGTCGCTCTACGAGCAAGCAAGCGATCAGGTGACTGCGGGCACTTCGCCGGATATCGACGGGCTGCGGGCCAAGGTCGAGCTCCAGACCCGGCAACAGCAGTTGATTCAAGCAAAGAATAATTTCGCCATTCAGAAGCTGACAGTAGCCCGGGTTATCGGACTGGCTCCGGGGCAAGAATTCGAATTCACCGACCGGTCGCCATACCAACCATTCGATGCCATCACCGTTGAGGAGGCGCTGAATCGCGCGTACGCTTCCCGCTCCGATTACCAGGCAACGGTGAGCGATGTGCGCGCGGCGGAATTCTCGAGAAGAGCCGCGGTAGCAGGATATTTTCCTTCGCTCTCCTTTAACGCCGGCTACGGAGCGGGAGGGGCGCATCCTTCCACGGCTACGCAAGTATTCGACGTGCGCGGCACGGTATCGATTCCCATCTTTCAAGGGGGCAGCGTTCACGGTGAGGTTTTACAGGCGGATGCGAGATTGCAGCAGAGTCGCGAGCGCCAAGAGAATCTGCGCGCGCAGATCGACACCGATGTGCGCACCGCGCTGCTGAACCTGGAGTCCTCCGAGGAGCAGGTTAAAGTGGCGCGCAGCAACATTGATCTAGCGGAGCAGACGCTGGTTCAGTCGCGCGATCGTTTCGGCGCGGGGGTCGCCGATACCGTGGAAGTGGTGCAATCGCAGGAATTGGTCGCCAGCGCGCACGAGCAGTTCATCTCCAGTCTCTATAGCTTCAATCTGGCAAAAATATCTCTGGCCCGGGCCCTGGGGATGGCGGAAAAGGGCGTCAAGGAATACCTCAAGGATAAATGAACATGGCGGAAGAGAACCCATCCCGTTCGGTACCAGGCGCAGTCAACGCATCTCCGGGCGCATCGCCTTTGGGGGATACGAGACCTGCGGGGCGAGCGTCCCGGAGCCCGAAGCGCCGCAGGAACGTCCTCGTTGTGGTGGTCATCGTCGCGGTGTTGCTGGTTGGCGGCGTGTTCCTGTGGCGTTACTTCAGCAGTTACGAATCGACCGACGACGCGCAGGCCGACGTCCACCTATATCCGGTTAGCGCACGTATTTCTGGTTATGTGATCAAGGTCAATGTGGAGGACAACCAATGGGCAGAGAAAGGAGCGGTGCTGCTGGAGATCGACCCGAAGGACTACCAGGTGTCGGTTGCGCAGGCGCAGGCCAATCTTGAGAATGCCGAAGCAACCGCTCAATCGCTGAGTATCACCGTGCCGATCACCTCGGTGAGTAGTTCAAGCCAACTCAGCTTCACAGCTTCGGACGTTACCAATGCCGATGCGGGGATCATCGCCGCACAGAAGCAGGTCAGCGCCGCCCACTCTCAGTTGGAAGAGGCCGAGGCCAACGACATCCGGGTACAAGAGGATCTGCAACGGTACAAAATGCTGGTCGACAAGCGGGAAGTGGCTAGGCAGGTTTACGACCAAGCCTTGGCCACGGCTAAATCCAGCACGGCGGCGGTCGCGGCGGCGCGCGACACCGAGGCCGCTGCGGAACAATTTGTGCACCAGGCCCAGAGCCGGCTGGGCCAAGCGCAAGCCAACCAAAAAACGGCGCAGACCGGACCACAGCAAGTGTCGTCGACCCGAGCTCGCGTCCGTGCGGCCATCGCGGATGTGCAAGAAAAACGCGCACTGCTCGAGCAAGCCCAGCTAAATCTGCAATACACCAAGATTTATGCGCCGGTCACTGGGGAAGTGAATAAGACCGTGGTAGTCGGACTGAACGTGCAGGCCGGTCAACAACTGCTCACTGTGGTGCCTCTCGACGAAGTGTGGGTCACTGCAAACTTCAAAGAGACCCAGCTCAGACGCATGCGTGTAGGGCAGAAGGCCGAACTGCATATTGATGCGAGCGGTCGGACCCTCAAGGGGCATGTGGACAGCATTGGCGGTGCAACAGGCCCGCTCTTCAGCTTGCTTCCCCCGGAGAACGCCACGGGCAACTACGTGAAAATTGTGCAGCGAATCCCCGTAAAGATCGTGCTTGAGCCGAAAGAGAACCAGGATCGCCAGCTTCGCCCAGGCATGAATGTGGTGCCGGACGTGTATCTGCAATGAGTTCGGCTACTCTCGCGCTGGATCAGGAGGTTTGGCGGCCGAAATTCAATCCCTGGCTGATAGCGGTGGTGGTGGCGTTGGCCGCATTCATGGAGGTACTGGACACCAGCATCGCCAACGTCGCTCTGCCGTACATGGCCGGGAGTCTGGGCGCCAGCAACGACCAAAGTACCTGGGTGTTGACCTCGTATCTGGTCTCGAACGCCATCATTCTACCGATCAGCGGTTGGCTGGCGGGCGCGTTGGGACGGAAGCGTTTTTTCATGACTTGCCTGACGGTTTTCACCTTGAGCTCACTGCTTTGCGGCTTGGCGCCGAGCCTCGGGCTGCTGCTTCTGTTCCGCGTGCTACAAGGCGCCGGCGGCGGCGGCCTGCAGCCCATGGCGCAGGCGATTCTGGCGGACACTTTTCCGCCACAACAACGAGGTCTAGCGTTTGCGCTATATGGCATTACCGCCATTATGGCCCCCACGATCGGTCCAACGCTGGGCGGGTGGATCACTTTCAACTATTCTTGGCGCTGGATTTTTTTCATCAACCTTCCCGTCGGCATCGGCACCTGGTTTCTGGTCCGGCGGTTCGTCGAAGATCCGCCGTACCTAAGCAAGATCAAGGCGGCGGGGGTGAGGTTGGACTACATTGGCATCGCTCTGCTCGCCATCGGTATCGGAGCGCTACAGATTTTGCTGGACAAGGGCCAAGAAGACGATTGGTTCGGTTCGCGATTCATCACCACATTAGTCCTGGTAGCGACGGTATGCCTGATCTCCCTGGTGATTTGGGAATGGTTTCAAAAGGCTCCGATCATCGACGTACGCATGTTCAAGAGTTTCAATTTCGCTAGCGCGAACCTGATGATGTTCACCTTGGGCATCTTGTTGTTCAGCAGCCTGGTGCTGATGCCGCAATTTCTCCAGACCCTCTTGGGTTACACCTCGCAGCTGGCCGGACTTGCGCTTTCAGCGGGAGGACTGGTTTTGCTGATCGAAATGCCGCTCATGGGCCAGCTTACGACCAAGTTCCAAGCGCGGTATCTAATTGCCTTTGGCTGGCTAGCGCTGTCCGTCGCTATGTACTATTCTACCAAGCGTATTGACTTGCTGATTAGTTTTCATGCTGCCACTTTGTTGCGCATCGCCCAAGTGATCGGCTTGGGATTTCTGTTCGTCCCCATAACCTTGGTGGCGTACATTGGAATTCCCCCGGACAAAAACAACGCGGTCGCCGGGATTGTCAATTTCATGCGCAACATGGGAAGCAGTGTCGGAACCTCCCTGGTCACGACCTTAATTGCGCGGCGATCGCAATTCCATCAGGCCCGGTTGGTCGAGTATGCCCGGCCCGACAATCCTAATTTCCAGAATTCGGCCAACGGCCTTGCCCAGCAGTTGGCCCATTCGGGATTGAGCGCACCGGGCGCGCACATCCAGGCTTACGCCAGGATTTACCAAAGCCTTCAAGCGCAAGCGGCCAGCCTCGCCTATATCGATACCTTCATGGTCCTAGCCGTGGGGGCCGGGATCATGTTTTTTGTGGCTTTTCTTTTGAAGAGCAATGATCCGGGCGGAGGTGGCGCGGTTGTTGTGGAGTGAGGAGTGTCACCGCGGATTTCGTGGGCAGAAATGATTTGCGATAGGATGGCGGATAGACGAGAACGGATTCGGGATCTTCGATGATTAGAATCGTCACAATTGAACGGGAGTACGGAAGTGGCGGCGGGGAAATTGCTCAGCGGCTTGCGTTGCAGTTGGGCTGGAAACTATGGGATCAGTTACTGACTGAGGAGATCGCTAAGCTTGCCGAATGCCCAAAATCCATCGTCGAGGTTCGCGAAGAACGAACCGACCCGCTGTACTACCGGCTGTTCAAATCCTTTCTTCGCGGGAGTTATGAAGGAAGTTTGAACGCCCACAAGCTGAAGATGGTAGACGGTGAAAGCATCTTGAAGATGACCGAGCGCGTGGTGCAAAAGGTAGCGAGAGATGGGAACTCCGTAATTGTCGGGCGCGGCTCGCAGCAGTTTCTCAGGAACAACCAGGACACGCTTCGCGTGTTTCTCTATGCTCCCAGAGAAGCCAAAGTGCGCCGGCTCTTAGCTCGCGGCAAGAGCCAGAACGAAGCCGAGCAGCTGGTAGATTCCGTCGATCGCGAGCGGGCCGATTACATCCAAAAATACTTCCACCACGAATGGCCTCACCGCGCCATTTATCATGCCATGGTCAATACCGCGATCGGTGATGGGGCGGTCGTTGAAATGATTTTGGATCTCGCCCGACAGGTAAATGCAGCGAGTCAGTAAGGATCCACGGCAGTTACCATCCCTGGCGATTCCTGGTTTCAACTTTCAGCCGCGACGCGATGCATCGATGCAGACCTATTAGGTTTCGAGCTTGAATCGCGATGAGGCCAGTCGGTAGAGACGGCGCCACACCAGGCGATTCATCAGGACCACGACGGTGGCCATGATCAGCGTAGAGGCCAGGAGCACGTCCAAGCGTCCGGAGTCGCTGGCACCACTGATGCTGCTGCCGAGGCCCGGGGCGGAAACGATGTGGCCCTGAAAATGGAAGTACTCAGCGATGATGCTGGCGTTCCAGGCTCCGCCTGAGGCGGTAATCATCCCGGTGATGAGATAAGGAAAGATTGCCGGCAGGGTCAAGTAACGCCAGCGATTCCAAGTTGTGAAACCGAAAATCCGCGCAACCTCTTTCAGGTCCGTGGGAACCGCCATGGCCCCAGCAACGACGTTGAACAGGATGTACCACTGAGTTCCCAAGAGCATTAGAAGCATGGCAGCGATTTCCAGCCCCCAGCGCAAGTGAATCAGGAAGAGCAACAGCACCGGAAATAGTGCGGTGGCCGGAATGGAAGCGGCGAGTTGCACCAGAGGCTGGGCAATTTTCGCAAAGCGCGGGTTGGATGCGATGGCAACGCCAACGGGAACGGTCCAGAGCGCGCCGAGCAGCAAAGCCGCGTTAACACGCAAGAATGTAAACGAGGCGTTGCGCAAGAGTACAACGTAATCCTGACGATGAAGGCCTGAAAGTTCGCGAACGCCATGAAAAACGGCAAACCCTATACCTACAAATATGGCTGCGCCGAAGATGCCGACCAGCCAGACTCGCGACAGCTGCCGCTTGACGGTAGATAAACTGGCGCCAGCTTTGCGGGCGCTCGCTGCGAACGTCATGGTGAGCCAGTTGGTGAGCGGACGCACAAGAAAACGGTATAGGCGTATAACGACCGCAGCCCTTCCGACGAGTTGCAGGAGGGCGGATGGTTTGGATTTACCGGTCTCCACCTGTTCGAATTTGAATTTGTCCGCCCAGACGATGATCGGCCGCCAAATCAGTTGGTCCAAGAGAACGATCACTCCGACCATGGCGGCCAAGCCATAAAGGATGGAGCGCGTGTCGCCATTACCCGCCGCTGTTTGTAAGAAGGATCCCAACCCGGGCAGCCGAAAATCACGATCGCCAAGAACGAACATTTCGCAGGCCATGAGAAAGAACCAGCCTCCGGCGACTGACATCATAGAGTTCCACACCAGGCCAATAGTGGAGAATGGCAGATCGAGTTGGAGGAATCGTTGCCAATTACCAAAGCGATAAATTCGAGCCGCTTCTTTCAACTCGCGCGGTTCGGTCTTCAGCGATGAGTAAAAACTGAAAGCAATATTCCAGACCTGCCCGGTGAAGATCAGCAAAATGGAGCCGAGTTCCGCTCCTATTTGCCGATGCGGGAACAAGGCGACCATCGCCAGCATGACCCCCGGCAAGAAACTAAGAACAGGGATAGACTGCAAAATGTCCAACAGCGGTATGAGGAACATTTCAGCGCGGCGTGAATTGGCGGCAGCGTAACCATAGCCAAGCGCGAAAATGAGGCTAAGAGCGTAGGCCACGCCGATGCGCACCAGCGAATACAGGGCGTAAAGCGGCAGCGCTCGCGGGTTTTGTGAGATGTGGGCGCCGGGCGCTGCCGGCCCGAGCCAGGATCGACCGATGGTGTAGACGCCAAAGATAACGGCGAACACAAACAACATCGCGGCTACGTCAATCAAGGGGGCCCAGGCCGGTCGTAACCCCACCGTACCGGTGGCGGAGAGAGGTAGAGGACCGGGATGCGGGGAGATCGGAGTTGTCGAGGTCACTATACGATCAGACCTCGGTCAAAGTGAGCTTGCCGGTGGCGGCGTCGTAATCAAAAATCTCAGCGTAACGGCCCCACTGAATGGCGGTTTCCAGCTGCCGGCGCGCTTCAGCTTCACTGAAATGTTCATCGATGATGTCGTGGAAGAATTCGTCGGGAAGGGTGCGATCGGCTTTGGCCTTGAGGGACTGCTCCATCTGTCGCAGCAAGGGGACATGGGCGAGTCCTGCTTTGCGAAATATGGCTTTACGAGCTTGAATGTCTGCTTTGGCGAACTCCAGGCCCTCCGGAGTGATGATGGCGTCGCCTTCTTCGACCCGCAGGAAGCCCAAGAGTACAGCTGTATCCACAGTCGGTAGTAGCGCATCGACTTCCAAGCTTAGCTCATCGGCCAAACTGTGAAGATCGACACGGCCTCCATGATCGACGAGAATTTCGAGCAACCCGGCAGCGCCGCCGGGTCGAGTGTGGGGAAGCATGATGGAGCGATGCGTGACCGCAGGACCGCCGGAGGCTGGAGCGTGAACCGCATCTTCTTTGCCGTCGGGGCGGGTCAGAACTCGATAGATCGCATCGACCAAGTCAATGAAGGGCGTCGATTTGCGGTCCCGTGGATAAGAAAGCTCCACGGCGAAGTCGGCATGAATATGAGCGGGATTGCGGCCGAGAACGATGATCCGGTCAGCGAGAACAACGGCCTCTTCAATGTTGTGGGTGACGATGAAAATCGCACGCGTGGGAATTTTGTGTTCGAGCCACAGCTCGAGAAGCTCTCTGCGCAGGGTCTCTGCGGTGAGAACGTCCAGAGCTGAAAAGGGTTCATCCATGAAGAGCACTTCGGGTTCCACCACCAAAGCACGCGCCACGCCCACACGTTGTTTCATGCCACCAGACAATTCCTTTGGGTAGGCGCTTTCGAAGCCGTCCAGTCCTACGGCGTCGATAATGCGCAAGGCGCGCTTATGACGCTCAATGGGACGCATGGCCCGGGCTTCGAGGGGGGCCTCAACATTTTCCAGCACGGTCAGCCACGGAAACAGGGCAAAGCTTTGGAAGACAACGGAAACATTCGGCGATTCGCCGTGCGCGGGTTGGCCATGCCAAAGCACGCCGCCGGCCGAGGCGGGTGAAAGCCCGGTCAGCATGCGAAGCAGGGTAGACTTGCCGCAGCCGGATGGTCCCAGAAGAGCGAGTATCTGACCGGGATAGACGGCTAGATCGGTGGGGGCAATCACTTGAACCCGTCCGCCATCGGGCTGCGTGTAAAATTTTTCGATTTGTCGCGCCTCAATGATCGGCGCTTCGGCTGCAGTTCGGGTAGGCATCGTTGCGTGCATTATGACATCAACCAAGTGGGGGTGGATCCGAGGACACAAACCCTTGTTTACCTTCAGACATTGGTTAGGTTGTGAACTGAATCTAGAAACTGCCGAGTTCGGCGGATTGCGATCGGGCAAGTAACCGAGTGCTAAGCTCCTCGAATTCCGAAACCAAAAGGGAAGCACTCTGTCCTGCCAGCGTAGCAGCATCTATTTCACCGGTTAGCAGGATGGCGGTGGCCAGATCCGCACTGCATCCAAGGCAGTACTTCTCAGTACGACCGGGCAGCTCAAATAATTCGCCGGTTTGTCCGCATACGCTGCATCGCGAAGATAAATCCGACTGACAGCAATCTGGTTCCATAAACATGGTGGCCTTCCTTGCGGCTCTTTGCTCTGTCGCTGCCCGGCCTTGCCGTACGGCAAATGCCAGGTGAACGAGTGTAGAAAACGCCTCGTAAAAAAGCACTGAAAGGTTCGTGAGGGAATTATAAGTCGCTATGCTGATGTCGCATAGGGACTTAGCCGATCTGATGAAGTACCCGGGAAGGACTTACCTGACGGATTCAGCTTGCAGCTGAAATCGGCAACGACGGCAAGGTGTTGTGCCCGGCGGGCCATGGGGTCAGCGAAGCTTCGGCTAGGTAGACGCCGCTGACCTCGCCAGGTTCGAGCTGTTTCAGAATCCCAGGTCGCTCAAGCCGGGATGTTCGTCAGGACGTGGTCCCCAGCGGCCAATGGTATTTGCGATTTGATTGTTTGATGGGACGATCATTGATGCACGCGAACCTCATAGGCATCAAGCCATCGTCGTTGTATTCCCAATTTCGTTCCCGTACGACCGATACCAGAACCCAGAGTCGTCGTGCCACTCGTCCGCAAACCGGACCGCAATGCGACTTCGGAGTGAACCCCCAAAGCTCTTTTGATCAAGCGGTAGTCCAACTCTTCGTCCACTTGCGGGTAAGGAAGGCAATGATGTCCGGCGTACCGGTAACAAATTCGGAACGGTTCCTCCACCGAGAATCCAGCGCATAACCTTGTGAGACTCTCTGGAGGTGCAGGGCTGAACGATAGTAGGAGGGAGACCTGCGCCAATTGGAGCAGGGTCGCGAGTCCAGTGTTATCGAGCGGTAGCCCGCTTCCCGATGGTCGGCACTCCGACGAACGCGATCGGGAAACAAGTTCGGCGGGCAGCCAACCGTGGATACCCGCCGATCAAGGTTCGAATTACCGTCGTCGCTCTCGATCGTGCTTTAGCGAGGCGCGATCGCGAGGTACAAACCGGTGCCCTCACGAGAAACGCGAAGCAAAATAGCCTTACCGCCAGAGCTTCGCATTGCTTTTTCGAATTCGCTGACGGTGGTTACCGGTTGATGGTTTATTTCCTCTACCACGTCCCCTTCACGGATTCCGGCGTCTGCAGCTGCGCTGCTTGGATCCACTTGAGAAACGACCAGACCATGAGCTTCGTCGCTGAGATGCAATTGCTGACGAGTTGCGGGGCTGAGAGGCTCGACTTGAAGCCCTTGCAAGCTATCGTTGTCCGTCCTGCCGTCTGCGGTCTTTTCGTGGTCTGCGGGCAATTCACCGAGGTTCACGTTCAAGTCCAGGTTACCTGTGCCCCGATGCACCGTGAGCGGCACCGTCGTGCCTGGGTCTGTTTGGGAAATCTGGAGCCGTAATTGGGCTGAGTCACCTACCGTTTGCCCGTTCATCTTGGTGACCACATCGCCAGCCTTCAGTCCTGCTTGCGCGGCAGGTCCCTTAGGAGTGACGTCGCCGATGAGCACGCCCTCGGCGTCATTCATGCTCAGCGCCTTCGCCATCGTAGGTGTTACGTCTTGAATGGTTGCACCGAGGAAACCGCGCACGACGTGTCCGTGGTCCACAATCTGATCCATCACGCGCTTCGCCAGATTGATGGGGATCGCGAAACCCACGCCCTGATTGCCGCCGCTATGGGAAAGGATCGCGGTATTGATTCCGATTAGTTCGCCTCGTCCGTCGATCAATGCACCACCCGAATTACCGGGGTTGATGGCCGCGTCGGTCTGGATGAAATCTTCATAGTCTTCGATACCCAGATTCGCCCGGCCGGTGGCGCTTACGATCCCCATCGTAACAGTCTGCCCTAGACCGAACGGATCGCCGATGGCGAACGCGAGATCTCCAACTTGAACCTTAGAGGAATCTCCGAGAGGAATGGCCGAGAGATGATCCGCGTCAACTTTCAAAACGGCGATATCCGTCTTGGGATCGCGCCCCACGACTTTGGCGGTGAATTCGCGTTTGTCGCGTAGCGAGATCTTTATATCTGTTGCGCCGTCCACCACATGATTGTTCGTCAAAATATATCCGTTGGTGCCGACGATAACGCCAGAACCCAGGCTCTGTTCTTTCTCTTGTTGTTGTTGCGGCTGTTGCCTTTGCGAACGCGGTTGTTTGTCACCAAAAAACTGCCGGAAGAATGGGTCGTCAAACATGGGGTTGGACTCCTCATCGGAATGATGAACCATGCGTGACGAAGCGATATTCACCACTTCGGGCAATGCTTCCTTGATAACCGGTGCGTAGGTCATGGCCGGCGGGGCTGCCATAGCTGCGTTTTTCGGCGCGGTTGCGAAGATCGGAGCCTCGAACTTCGCAGTTGAGTGCGAAGTTTCCGCGACTACCACTCCTCCAATAAACATCGCGCCGCTGAGTATTGCGGCCGCGGTCCAGATTCGAAGCTTGCTTGGTGAGTTCATCAATGCCTTTCTCCTTGTTATCGACGATCCTGCCGGGCTTACGGAGATCCAGCGGAACGGTTTCCGCCGGCGTGGCGCCCCGGACTTCCAGGTGTGCGCGTACGGGCAAGGTTAAGCGGGCCAGCTGAAAGGAACATGAAATGAATCTAATTTCTGCTTAATGAAGGGAATTTACAGAAGTACTGTGGAATCTGATGGTTGCAGCCTACTCGGCCGGGTCTGTGGAGGAGAGCGGCAGCCATACGGTGAAGGATGTGCCGCGCCCGGACTCACTTTCGACGGTAATGCGTCCGCGGTGTTTTTCTACGATCCATTTTGCCAGTGCTAAACCAAGCCCAACTCCGGGTATACGTTTAGAGCGCGAGGGTTCGGCTCTGTAAAATCGCTCAAAAATGTGAGGAATAGCTTCCGGTGGAATGCCAATTCCCTTATCCACAACGCAAAGTTTCGCATGACCATTTTCGGAAGCTACACCCACCTGAATGTGCCCTCCTTTTGGCGTGAATTTGATGGCGTTGTCCAACAAGTTCAGGATCACGCGCTCCAGCCAGGGCTCATCACCGCGAGCGTGAACGTTCGGCTCCGCGGCGGTAGCTAACTGAATATTCCTCGAAGCGGCTACTGGCTCGAGTTGCTCTGCAAGGGTAAGCACAAGTTTTGAGAGATCAATGTCTTGCTCCGACCACCTGATTTCGCCTGCTTCCGCACTCGCAAGCACTAACAGATCGTTAATCATGTGGGTAAGGCTGTCGAATTCCTCCAGCTGGCTAACGAGAAGTTGGCGATAGTCCTCGACCGAATGACCTTCCAGCAGCGCAACTTCGGTCTCGCCGCGTAATACCGTGAGCGGCGTGCGGAGTTCATGGGAGATACTTGCCGTGAATTGCCTCATTTGCGCGACAGAATCCTCGAGCCGCGCCAATGTTTCATTGAAAGATTGCGCCAGTTCGTCCACTTCGTCCCCGGTGCCGCGAAGCGGCAATCGCTGTTGCAGTTTGTCGACATCGATCCCGCGGGCCGCAGCCGCTAATTCCCTCATCGGCCTAAGCGCTCTGCGCGCCATTTGCCAGCCCATCAAGGCCGAAGCAAGGACGCCAAATGGCGCCAAAAATAATACGGAATGCAGAAATCCCCGGCGGGCATCATCTGCAGCTGCCAAAGGAATTCCCACACGAACTAGAAAGCCATTCGCGTTGCCTTCTGGTAGCACCGAGTTATGAAAGCGGAATCGCTCCTGATTTAGTTGCAGGTCGGTGAATTCTTGAACTCCCGCAATGGTGTGTACTTGCTCCGGCGTAAGCGTGAGGCCCAGCAGCGTCACCTCCTGGGACTGCACCAGCAGGTTTCCATCAGGAAGTCGAAACACCTGGTAATAGCGGGCCGCCGAGTGCACGAGATAGCTCTCTTCAAGATTGCTGGGATCGACCGCCAGCTGCAATGTACCGTTGGAAACCCGCAAATAATTATTGAGGAATGCAACACGCTGCCGCAGTTCCTGGGTCAGATCGTGGTCTACGATGAGGCTCAACGAGTGATAAAAGAGCACGCCAAAAACAGCGAGCATCGCCGTGAGCATCAGGGAATAGAAAAGAGTGAGTCGCGCACCAACACCAAGCGTTCTCATGACAGTTCGTCGGTCAACATATAACCGACGCCCCGGATCGTGTGGATCAGTTGCGCCGAGAATTCCCGATCAATTTTGTTGCGCAAGGTATTAATATGCACATCCACCACATTGCTGACCGAGTCGAAGTGAATGTCCCACACATGTTCGATGATCATGGTACGGGTCACCGTACGCCGCGCGTTCCGCAGCAAGAACTCCAACAGGGAGAACTCTTTCAACTTGAGGTCGATCTTACGTCCCGCGCGCGTTACCGTTCGCGTTGCCGTATTCATTTCCAGGTCCGCGAGTTTCAGTGTCGTACTTTCCTGCGCACCGCGGCGCAACAGTACCCTGATGCGCGCAGAAAGTTCGGCGAATGCGAAAGGTTTCACCAGGTAATCATTGGCGCCGGTGTCGAGACCGGCCACCTTGTCCTCCACCGCGCTCCTGGCGGTCAAAATCAGCACCGGTAAACGGAGGTCCCGAGCGCGAATCTTCTTCAAAATCTCCAGGCCCGGCAATTTCGGAAGCATCAGATCGATGATCACCGCGTCGTAATCAAAGTTCTCAGCCTGGTAGGCGCCTTCTTCACCATCATGCGCGACGTCAACGGCATACCCTTCCTGCTCGAGCCCTTTCTGGATAAAGGCGGCAACTTTTCGTTCGTCTTCGATAATAAGGATGCGCATCCCGATGTAGTTTCTCGTCGAAGAAAAACACTTAAATTGCTAGACAACCTGAGAATACACCGTCTCGGTGGAAATGGGCGTTAAGGCACGGGAGCGTTGGGCGGGAGGAGACCATTTTCGTGAACTCTACAGGCGATGGGAATGCGCCGCCGGCCAGCAGAAAATGGTCGCTGACCTCCTCCAGATTTAACGTTATTTGTTAAGTCCGATGCGGAAGACGTAAGCGTAGCTTTCCGAGGGTTGCGGCGGAAGGTCGATGTGCAGGCCATGGGGGCGCTGGGTAAAGTGGAGCTTAGCGGGTGAGCCTAGCAGGCTGACCGATTTGATTCTTGTGTCGGGATCAAGTTTTAGGGAGCGAATCACGGTTTCTTTGCCCGCAGGCCAAGCTAGCTCGATGGCGTAAAGCGTTTTGCCCTTGGAGGTAAAGCGAAAATCTTCTGCGGTGTAGGATTGCGTGTCGGTGTCGTGGAATGCGCCTTCCACGACTTTGGTGGGTCCTTCTCCAAATTGCTTCCAGGGACGAGTGCCGTAGATGGCTTCGCCGTTAACCCGCAGCCATGCGCCTATGTCGCGGAGAATCTTTTGCACCTCGTCGGGAATGGTGCCGTCGGAACGCGGGCCGACGTTGAGCAAGAGGTTGCCATTCTTGCTGACGATGTCGACTAGCTGCTGAACGATAGACCGAGCGGTCTTGAATGTGTCACCTTCGATGTAGCCCCATGATTTGTTGCTGACGGAGGTGTCGGTCTGCCAGTACTCAGGGCGGATGTCGGAAAGTTGACCGCGCTCGATGTCCAAAACGGCGGTGTGGGCGGGCATTGCGCCGTTTTTGTAGTTGAGAACCCCAACGGCGCGACCTTGGAGCGACTCGTTGTAGTAAAAGGCGGTAAAGCGGCGGAGATACGGCTCCAGTACCGGATTCCCGATCCACCAGTCGAACCAGATCACATCGGGATGATATTTCGTGACGATTTCGGCGTCGCGGGCCAGCCAGTCCCTGCAAAATTCCGGGCTGAGGTAGGCTTGCATGCCGATCGGTGTGGCGTGATGATCGTCGACGGCGTTGTGCGCGGGTCCATAGAAGTCGGCGTTACGCCCATCGCTGCCATCGGTCTCGCCTTGCTGGGTGAAACCCATAAACCAATCGTGCTCGATGCGGTGAGAGGAAGCGCCGGCGTGCAGGCCTTGAGCTCGAACCGCAGCGACGATTTCACCGGCTAGGTCACGGTGTGGGCCCATCTTGGCCGCGGTCCAGTCCGACAAGCCGCTGTCGTACATAGCGAAGCCGTCGTGGTGTTCGAATACGGGAATGACGTACTTCGCGCCGGAGTCGCGAAATAGCTTGGCCCATGCGTTGGGATCGAAATGTTCCGCTTGGAAGCGAGGAATGAAATCTTTATAACCAAATTGCGAGAGCGGGCCGTAGGTGGCGAGCTGGTGCTCATTTTCCTTGGTGCCCGGCTCGTACATGTGGCGCGGATACCACTCATTGCTGAAGGCTGCGACAGAATACGCGCCCCAGTGAATAAAGATGCCGAATTTGGCGTCTTGAAACCAGGCGGGAACTTTATACTTGGCGAGGGAATCCCAGTCGGCTTGGAATGGGCCGTTTTTGACAGCTTTCTCGATTTGTTGATTGAGGGCGTTGCGCTGGGTGTCGTACTTGGAACTGGCTTTCTGCCAGGCTTGCTCGAGTTTGAGGTCTTGCTCGGAAGGCGCGTGGGCGACTGCGCTAGTGGGTTGCTGCGATTGGGCTTGCCGGGCCCAAGAGCCATAGAAAAAAAACGACGCGAGCGAAACGACGGCAATAAAAAGTGGGTTCGAGTAGAGTGACTTGATCATGACCACCTTTCGACAGCGCGGAGGATCTAGCGCACCGGTCGGCGCGCCATATTAGAGCAGAATCCTTTTGGCGTATAAAGTACGAAGAGCCCAGAGAAACAGAGACATGACCGAACGCATCGACGCCCACCATCATTTATGGCGGTATCATCCCGCGGAGTATGCATGGATCGATGACACAATGGCGGTGCTAAAGCGAAACTTTTTGCCGAGGGATCTAGAAAAAGAGATTCGCGAAGTTGGGATCGATGGAACTGTGGCAGTGCAGGCGCGCCAGACCTGGGAAGAGACCAACTGGCTCCTTGCGCAGGCCCGGGAAGCGCCGTTCATTCGCGGAGTGGTGGGATGGGCGCCAATCGCGAGTGAGTCATTCCCGGAAGAGTTAGAGCGTTTGCGGGGCGAGCCGAAATTGAAAGGCCTGCGCCACGTTATTCAGGATGAAAAAGACCCGCGGTTCATGGACGGAGCGGATTTTAATCGGGGGATCGCCGCGCTGCGCGGGTTGGGCCTGGTGTATGACATTTTGATATTCGAGCAGCAGTTGAGCGCGACGATTGCTTTTGTCGATCGTCATCCGAACCAGGTGTTTGTACTCGATCATGTGGCCAAGCCGCGGATTGGAGCGAAGCTTCTCGATCCGTGGCGTAGTCAGATTGCGGAATTGGCGCGGCGCAAGAATATCTATTGCAAACTATCCGGCATGGTAACCGAGGCGAATTGGCAAGACTGGCGGGTGGCAGATCTGCGGCCTTACTTTGATGTGGTGTTAGGAGCTTTTGGTCCGGAGCGGATCATGTATGGATCGGATTGGCCGGTGTGCTTGCTGGCGGCTAGCTACCGCAAGTGGTTCGCGACGATGAATCTGTTGATAGAGCCGCTATCGAAAACGGAAAAGGAAATGATTTTAGGAGGAACGGCGACCAAGGCGTACTCGCTCACCGCGAGCAAGCGGGAAGCCGACCGATGAAAGCGTTGGTGATCAAGCAACCAGGAGAAGCGACCATTGAATCGGTACCGGAGCCAAAGGCGGATACCGACCGAGTATTGCTGCGAGTACGAATGATCGGACTTTGCGGCAGCGATTTAAATTCGTTTCGGGGGAAGAATCCGATGGTGACGTTCCCGCGGATTCCAGGCCACGAAGTGGCCGCGACCATCGTGAAAGGCCTAGGTTCCGAGCCGACCCTGAGTGCGGGTCTGGATGTGACTTTGTCTCCTTATTCGAGTTGCGGGAAGTGCGCGTCGTGCCTGCGGAATCGGCCGAATGCATGCCAGTTCAATCAGACCCTGGGGGTACAGCGGGACGGCGCGATGACCGAGTATATTTCCTTGCCGGCCAGCGAGTTGTATCCAGCGAAGCTGACCATTCAAGAATTGTGCCTGGTGGAGCCCCTGACGGTCGGCTTTCACGCGGTGAATCGCGGGCGCGTAACCCGCGATGATGTGGTGGCGGTGTTTGGATGCGGAGGAGTTGGGCTGGGTGCCATCGCAGCATCGGGATTTCGTGGGGCGCGAACCATCGGGATTGACGTGGATGACCAGAAATTGCGGATCGCGCGCCTGGCCGGAGCGACCGACGCGATCAATACCAGCAGAGAATCACTGCATGAGCGCCTGGCGGAGCTGACCGGAGGACGCGGACCCGACGTGGTCATCGAGGCGATCGGATTGCCACAAACATTTCGCGCCGCGGTGGAAGAAGTGGCGTTCACCGGGCGGGTCGTGTATATCGGTTACGCGAAAGATGCGGTGGCTTACGAAACGCGCCTGTTCGTGCAGAAGGAACTAGATATTTTGGGTTCGCGCAATGCGCTGCCGGAGGATTTTCGGGGAGTGATTGGAATGCTCGAGGAACGGAAATTCCCGGTAGATCAAGCGGTGAGCCTGATTGTGCCGTTGGCAGAGGCGCCCGAGGCGTTGCGGGCGTGGAGCGCGAATCCGGAAAAGTTTACGAAGATCATGGTCACCCTGGACTGAAGCCGGGTTCTGCTGAGCGCGGCTGAAATCGGGCAAGTTGAGGAGCAGCAATCATGACGGTGGTTGCGCCGGCGAGTTCAAGTTTGCCTGCAGGTCGAACGCAGAGCCATCCGCTTTTTCCGGCGGGGCAACTAGTGCCGTTCATTCTGGTAACGGCACTGTTTTTCCTATGGGGAATTCCCAACAATCTGAATGATGTGTTAATTCGGCAGTTCATGAAGTCGTTCGTGATTTCCAGGTTCCAAGCCGGCTTGGTGCAGTCCGCTTTCTACATGGGATATTTTGTTCTGGCCATGCCGGCCGCGTTGCTGATGAGGCGAGTGGGGTATAAGGGGGGGCTGGTTACCGGTCTGCTGTTGTTTGCGTTAGGAACGTTTTTATTTTGGCCGGCGGCGCAAGCCGGAAGTTACGGTTTTTTTCTGGTGGCCCTATTCGTGATCGCCAGTGGTCTCTCTTTTCTCGAGACCGCTTCGAATCCGTTTGTCGCGCAGTTGGGCGATCCCGATAGCTCGGAGCGCCGGCTAAACTTTTCGCAGGCGTTCAACCCGCTTGGCGCCATCACCGGAGCGCTGGTCGGAACGGTGTTTATTTTTTCCGGTTTGGAATTGACGCCAGAGCAGGTGGCTGCGCGCAAGGCTCAGCATGTGTATGAAGCGTATCTGCGATCGGAAACCCTGCGAGTGGTGAAGCCGTACCTGGTGATCGGTGCGGTGGCGCTGATATGGGCTTTTGTGATTCTGCGCACCAAGTTCCCAAGTATGCAAAGTGAGCACGAAAATAGCGGCGGCGATCATGGCCGATTCGTCGATCTCTTTGCGTATCCACACTTTTTGCGATCGGTGGTGGCGGAATTCCTCTACGTGGGCGCACAGGTGGGCACCTGGAGCTATTTCATCTCCTATGTGCAGGAGTACGTACATCAGCCGGAAAAGGTGGCGGGATATTTTTTGACGGGAACGCTGGCGGCATTTGGAGTCGGACGCTTTACATCGGCATATCTAATGCGCTTCTTATCACCAGGGAAGCTCATGGGAACTTATGGGGCAATTAACGTCGTCCTTGCACTAATCGGAGTGCTGTTCCCCGGCTGGGTAGGATTATGGGCCCTGTTTCTCACCAGTTTTTTCATGTCGCTGATGTTTCCAACTATTTTCGCCTTAGGGTTGAAGGGATTGGGGCCGAATACGAAATTGGGAGGATCGTTGTTGGTGATGGCGATCATCGGAGGAGCGGTTCTGACTCCGATGATGGGTTTCATTTCGGAGAAATCGAACAGTCTGGCATGGTCCTACACCGTTCCGCTGCTGGCATTTGCCTATATCAGCGCGTATTCTTTTTTTGGTTCGAAGCCGGTGCTGCGAAGCGCTGCCGGGTGATTGCTTGGAAAGGTTTGTCAGGCGGCGCCAGCTCCGCCAGGGGCCAAACGTAAATCGTCATGCAGAGAAACCTAGTACAGATTGATCCCCGAGATAACGTGCTGGTGGCGCTTGCGGATCTCCATCGTGGAGAGACGGTAACTTTCGCGGACCAGACTTACGCGATGGCCACCGATGTACCCGCCAAGCACAAATTCGCCACCCAGGCGTTTGCCGTGGGCGATCCAATCGTTATGTACGGCGTGATGGTAGGAAAGGCAGCGGCGCCGATCGCCCGCGGCGAAACCATCACCACGCGGAACCTGGTGCATAGCGCGGCGGACTTTCATCAGAAGGACGCGAGCTATCGCTGGCAGCCGCCAGATGTCTCGAAATGGAAGTCACAGACATTTCAGGGTTTTCGTCGTTCGGATGGCCGGGTGGGGACCCGTAATCACTGGATCGTATTTCCGCTGGTCTTTTGCGAGAACCGCAATCTAGACGTTTTGAAGCAGGCCTTTGAAGAAGAGCTCGGATTTGTCGCTCCGCAGGTTCATCGCCAGCAGGTTGCGGAATTGGTGCGGCTCCATCGCGGAGGTAGAACCAACGAGATTACTGGCCATGTTTTCGCGGCGGAGCCGTCGGCGGCGAGAATACCAAAGGTTTTTCCGAACGTGGATGGAATCAAGTTCCTTCTGCACGAGCAGGGCTGCGGCGGCACGCGGGAAGACACCAGAAATTTGTGCGGACTATTTGCGGGGTATGTGCGCCATCCCAATGTGGCGGGAGCGACGGTGCTGAGCCTGGGTTGCCAAAATGCCCAGATCAGTTTACTGCGCGAGGAACTGGCGAAGCGAGGGCCGGAAGTCGACAAGCCATTGCTCATTTATGAGCAACAACGGTGGCCTTCGGAGAGCGCGATGTTGGGGCAAGCGGTGCGAGACACCTTCCTGGGATTGGTGAAAGCGAATGAAGCGGTTCGCACGCCAGCATCCATTTCCCACCTGACCGTAGGCTTGAAATGCGGTGGGTCCGATGGATTTTCTGGAATTTCCGCTAACCCGGCGATTGGCCACCTGGCGGATGTACTGGCCGCGCTCGGGGGGACCGGGATTTTGTCGGAGTTTCCGGAATTGTGCGGAGTGGAGCAGGAGTTGATCAATCGCTGCGAGAGCCGGGAAATCGCGGAGCGATTCATCGAGTTGATGCGGGATTATCAGGCCCGTGCCAAGGCGGTCCGGGCGGGATTTGAGATGAACCCTTCTCCCGGGAACATCCGCGATGGATTGATCACCGACGCCATGAAGTCTGCGGGAGCGGCCAAGAAGGGTGGCACATCGCCGGTAACGGCGGTGCTGGATTACCCGGAACTAAGCACGAAACCCGGACTCACGCTGCAACGCACTCCTGGTAGTGATGTGGAATGCGTCACGGCGCAGGCTGGCGCGGGGGCCAACCTGGTTCTGTTCACAACCGGCCTGGGCACGCCGACCGGGAATCCGGTGGCACCGGTGGTGAAAATTTCGACCAATTCCTCGCTGGCCACGAGGATGAGCGACATTATCGACTTCGACGCCGGACCGGTGATCACCGGCGAGAGCTCCATTGAACAGGTGAGTGACTCGCTTCTGGACTTTGTCCTGTGTGTGGCCAGCGGCGAAGTTCTAACCAAAGCGGAACTGTTGGGGCAAAACGATTTTATTCCTTGGAAGAGGGGCGTTTCACTGTGAGCGAGAAGATTGGGAGCGGTGCATTTCGTTTGGACGGAAAGCACGCGATGGTGACCGGTGGAGCGACGGGAATCGGGTTAGCAATCGCGCAGGTGTTTGCCGCAAATGGCGCGACCGTACACGTTTTGGATATCGACGGCACCGGGGCAAGTGCGGCGTGTGCTGCGATGGTGGCGGCGGGCGGCGCGGCACATGCTTATTCGTGCGATGTGGCTAGCCGCATGAGCGTCCGCGCGGCTTTCGCGAAGGTAAAGGAGCGCGGAGGGATCACAATTCTGGTGAACAACGCGGGAATCGCGAACGTCGCGAACCTGGGAAATACCAAGGATGAGGATTTCGAACGGGTCTATCAAGTGAATGTGAGAAGTGTATTTTATTGCTCGCAAGCCGCGCTGGAGCACATGGAAGCGAGCGGCGGGGTGATTCTGAACCTGGCTTCGATCGCAGCCTCTTCCGGGCTCGCTGACCGGTTTGCCTATTCTATGAGCAAAGGCGCGGTGCGAGCGATGACCTATTCGATTGCCAAAGATTATTTGGCGAAGGGGATCCGATGCAATTGCATATCGCCGGCGCGGGTGCACACCACATTCGTGGATAACTTCATCGCCAAGAATTATCCAGGGCGCGAGAAGGAGATGTTTGCGAACCTTGCGAAGTCGCAGCCGATTGGCCGAATGGGTGAGCCGAAGGAGATTGCCAACCTGGCGTTGTATCTGTGTTCCGACGAAGCGGCGTTTGTGACCGGCACGGATTATCCAATCGACGGAGGATTCTTCGCGCTGCGTGGTTAGTTGCGGCTTAGCGGGCCTCGCTCGCATGGTTTGAAGTCACTCGTCTATGGACCTAGGTCTCACAGCTAAAGCGGTGGTGGTTTCGGGCGGCGCGAAAGGAATCGGCGCAGCGATTGTGCGTAGTCTCGCGAGCGAAGGCGCGGTTCCGGTGATTCTGGATCGCGATGCGGACGCCGCGGCGCAGATGGAAGCCGAGCTAGGCAAGCGCGACGCCAGTTGCCAGGTGCTGGTCGTCGACTTGATGAAACCAGAGAACTGCCGGGAAGCCATCGATAAGGTGATTGCAAAATGGGGGCGGATCGACGCTCTGGTTAACAACGCCGGGGTCAACGATCGTGTCGGGCTAGAGACCGGATCGCCGGAAAGATTTGTGGAATCGCTCGAACGAAATCTACTGCATTACTACAACCTCGCCCATTATGCGCTGCCAGCGCTGAAACAGGCAGCCGGCGCGATTGTAAACATTGCTTCCAAAACAGCAGTGACCGGCCAGGGAGGCACGTCAGGATACGTTGCCGCCAAGGGAGCGATTCTGGGTTTGACCAGAGAATGGAGCGCGGAGCTGGCTAGCAGCGGCGTCCGAGTCAATGCTGTGCTTCCCGCAGAGGTAATGACCCCACTGTACCGGCAATGGTTGGACAGCTTTCCGAACCCTGAAGAAAAATTGAAGGCTATCGTTGCGAATGTGCCGTTGGGAAAACGAATGACCACGGCGGAAGAGATTGCAAGCATGGTGACGTTTCTGATTTCGGGTCAGGCGAGTCATATTACCGGCCAACACATATTTGTGGACGGTGGTTACGTGCATTTGGATCGCGCGCTGGGGTGAGCAGACGCGGCGAGAAGCGAAGGGTGCGGCACGGGTCCTCGCGTGCTACCGGGAGATAGAATGCGGCGCTACTGTTTGACACTCGATTTAAAGGATGCTCCGGAATTGATCGAAGAATACCGGCGCTACCACGAGCACATTTGGCCAGAGATCACCACCAGTATCCGCGATGCGGGCATCGAGGACATGGAGATCTATCTTCTTGGCACCCGCATGTTCATGATCATGGAAGTCGGGGGCACCTTCTCGTTTGCGGCCAAGGCCAAGACTGATGGTAACAATCCGAAAGTGCGCGAATGGGAACAACTGATGGGGAAGTTTCAGCAGGCCCTTCCGCAGGCCAAGCCCGGCGAGAAGTGGCTGTTGATGGAGCAAATTTTCAAGCTAGAAGCTGAACGTGACCAAGCATAAAACGCCGCCGTGCTTTTGCTTTGAGCCGAAGATCAAACTATAAGTCCGCACTGAATTTTGAGGAGCCTCCAAGAATGCTAAATCCTTTAATGCCGCGGCGCCAATGGCTGACCGCCGCAGGCGTCTCGCTCACAGCCGCCGCACTCCCAGCGGTTGTATTCGGCGGCGCGGCGGGACCCAGCGCAGCCGCTTGGAGTGCGGAAGGTCAGACCAGCGCGGATGCGGACCGCGCCCGCCGCATGCACTGGTGGCATGAGGCCAAATTCGGAATGTTCGTGCATTGGGGACTTTACAGCGTGTTGGGGCGTCACGAATGGGTCATGGAAAACGAAGGGATTCCGGTGGCGGAATACGAGAAGCTGGCGGATGAATTTAAGCCTAATCCGTATCCCGCGCGAGATTGGGCCAAGCTGGCCAAGGCTACGGGACAAAAGTACATGGTGATGACTACCAAGCATCACGAAGGATTTTGCCATTTCGAAACAAAGCACACCGATTATTGCGCCCCCAAAAGAGGTCCGGGCCGTGATCTCGTCAAGGAGTACGTAGAGGCCGCCCGTGCTGAGGGCTTACGTGTGGGTTTCTATTATTCACTGATGGATTGGCATCATCCGGACGGAGCCAGATGCGCAACCGATGAGGCGGCCCGGGTGCGTTTCGTTGAATATATCCACGGGGAAATCCGCGAACTGCTGACGCAATACGGAAAAATCGACGTGTTGTGGTACGACGTGGCCTGGCCACTTACCGTGGCGGGATGGGAATCGGAGCGCATGAACAAGATGGTGTTCGAACTGCAGCCCGACATCGTCGTGAACAATCGCAATCTTCTACCCGGAGATTTCTCCACACCAGAGCAGGAAATCGTCGCAGCTCCAACCGGTCGCGCGTGGGAATCGTGCATGACGTTGAACGATAGCTGGGGATTTCAGCGCGCCGACGATAGCTGGAAGTCACCCAAACAGGTGGTTCGAAACCTGATTGAGTGCGCGTCGAAGGGCGGAAATTATCTACTGAATATTGGACCGCACTCCGACGGGACCATTCCGCAGGAGTCGGTCGACATCTTTGGGGAAGTAGGCCCGTGGATGCAGCGGAACGGCGACACCATCTATGGATCGGATTTCTGCCGCGTGCAGGCTTCGAATTATGCAAGTTTCACGCGAAAGGGAAACACATTATTCATGCATGTGTATTTTTGGCCGGGTCCAACCGTGGCCCTGGCTGGTTTACACACCCGGGTGAAGTCGGCGCGCTTGCATGCCAGCGGCACGGAGGTAGCGTTTGTGCAGGATCGATTCCGCGTCCGGTTCATGGATTTGCCGACGACTGCACCTGACCATCCGGTGACAACTTTGGCGATTGAATGCGAAGGCGAACCGCTGCAGGACACGCTCACGGTGCGCAAGGATCGGCCTCGCGACCAGGTGTAACCCCTGCCCGGGTCCCTTGCAGGTCGCCGACATCGACGAAGAAAGCAGCAAACCGCTTTCCGCTGGGATAATATAGCCGCATTCCGTGGCAAGGCTCGGCGCGCCTGAGGGTACCATGGCGAAATCGAAATATCTTATTTCTCTGATCACCAAAGATAACGACTATCAGCGTGAACAAGGTGACGCGGCCGAGGCCGGAGCACGCACCCTGGGTGTGGAAGTTGAGGTGATTTACGCCAACAGCGACGCCATCACGCAGAGTCAGCAACTCCTGGATGTCTTGCTGTCTGAACGGCGCGCTGAGTTCAAGGGAATTGTCATGGAACCCGCAGGTGGAACCTCGATGACCCAAGTGGCCCGCGCGGCGGTTCAGGCCGGAGTTGGATGGGCGATCCTGAATCGCGAAGCTGAGAAAATCGACGAATTGCGAAAGCTGGGAAGCGCTCCGGTGTTTTCGGTAAGCTCCGATCACGAAGAGGTCGGAAGGATCCAGGCGAAGCAGTTCACTGCGCTGTTGAAACGAGGCGGGACGGTTTTGTATCTGCAAGGTCCGGCCACCAGCGCGGCAACGCAAAGCCGGACCATGGGCATGCAAGCGGCATTGCCGGCCAATATCGCGGTGAAACTATTGCGCTGCGGGACCTGGACCGAAGATGGCGGTTATAAAGCGATGCTCGCCTGGTTGCGGCTCATGGTCGCCTCCAAGGAACGAATCGATATTGTGGCCGGACAGAATGACCTTCTCGCGATGGGAGCGCGCCAAGCTCTGCGAGAATCTGTTGGAGCCGAGGCACAAGAATCGAAATGGGAGAAGGTTAGGTACACCGGTATCGACGGGCTGCAAAAGACCGGGCAAGCGTGGGTCCAAGGGAAAATCCTGGCGGCGACCGTGGTCGTTCCTATTACCGCGTTGCCTGCGCTTCAGATGTTGGTGGAAGCTGAGCAGAAACGAATCCAGCCACCAGCCTCCACAAAAATCGCTCCGTACTCATTTCCTGAAATCGACAAGCTGGCTTCCAACGAGCCACAAATAAGTTCCTTCTAGGAATTTCTAGGAAGAGGTCGAGCGGCGAATCGCCTTGGTGCCGGAGAAGAAAGACTTGGCGGCTTTGACCAATTCGTCGCCGCGATCGGCCTTGGAAATCACCGCGTCGATTCCGGCCCGTGCAGCGGCCTGGTCCACTTCCGGGCTGCCGTAAAGAGTAAAAAGAATCAGACAGGAATAGGGAAGCAAGGTACGAATTTTAGGGGCTACTTCCAATCCATTCATCACCGGCATGGAAAGGTCCAGAACTACTATCTCCGGCCGGAGCGCTTCCGCTTTCTCCAAGGCGGCCGCGCCATCGCCGGCTTCGCCGCATACTGTCAAATCAGCATCCTTCTCCAGGACCCGACGGATAATGTTCCGCACCACCGGATTGTCATCGACGAGAAGAATCTTGTATTTCGCCACCGGAACCTCATTGGTAGGATGAAGTAAGAAGCCTTTTGGTTTTATTTGTTTCGCTAAAAAGGAATACGGAAGAGTTAACGGGATTATTTTGTGCCCGGATCAGGTACAAACTGGTACCCAAGGCCGCGAACTGTAAGCAAGTAGCGAGGCTGGGACGGCTCGGGCTCGATGTAGCGTCGCAGACGAACGATGAAGTTGTCGATCGCGCGAGTGTCGGTATCCTCGTGAAGGTCCCAGACGTCTTGCAAGATCGATTTTCGCGATACCGGGCGCCCGGCGTTGCTGACGAGGTAGCGGAGCAGTTGGGACTCCATAAGGGTGAGCTGGAAGCTCTGCTCCCCGGAGCGCAACAGCAGCTGCTGAAAGTCGAAAACTTTATCGTCGAAACGATACACCTCGGCCGCCTCGCCAGCTGACCCGGCTTCAGCCGGCGACTCTAAGGTACGCACCTTCATCCAGTTTTTGCGGCGCAGTAAGCTTTCGATGCGAGCGAGCAAAATCGATAAGTTGAAAGGCTTGGGCAGGTAGTCGTCCGCACCCGCTTCAAATCCCTGAAGGATGTCCTGGGGACGGCTGCGCGCGGTAAGCATCAGGAGGGGGATGTAATTCGCCGAAGCACGCAATTCGCGCGCGACCTGAAAGCCGTCCTTCCCGGGAAGCATCACGTCGAGGACCATCGCGTCGAACTCCTCGGCTTTGCCAAGCAAACGATCAAGCGCGTCCTCGCCGTTGCTTACGAGCACTACGGTGTGGTCCTCGGCTTCGAGGTTGAAACGCAGGCCCGCGGCAATGTGATTTTCATCCTCGACTACCAAGATGCGGCTCATGCGCGATACACCCGAGGAAGGCGCAGGACAAATGTGCTGCCGTGACCTTCGCCTTCGCTCTCTGCGTAGGCATCGCCCCCATAGCGCCGGGCCACCGTTCGAACGATGAATAGACCTAGGCCGGTGCCTTTCACCGGGCGGCTGGCGGCAGGTGCGCCAACGCTAGGCTGCACTCGATAAAAACGCTTAAAGATGCGTTTCAGCTCCATCCTTGGAATGCCAACGCCGTGGTCGCGAACGATGAGGCAGAGGGTGTCAAGGTTGGGGGTGGTGAGATCGACGATGATATCTTTGGTTTCGCCGGAGTATTTGATGGCGTTGTCGAAGAGATTGAACACCACGGTGCGAAGTTCTTCCGGATTCGCGAGAACAACGAGTCCCTGCGGGGGATCGGTCCCAAAGCGGAGAGATTCGGGCTGCAAGTTATGGCGTTGGCGAGCAAGTTGAAGCGTAGTTTGAACCAGGTCGGCGAAATCAATTTGCTGCCAGTTTCGACGGTCGCTGCCATGCCGGGCCTCGCCCGCTTTCAAGACTTGCTCAACGGTACCCAGCAGGCGGTCGGCGTCCTCCAGCATGATTCCATAGAAATTGCGGCGCTGGGCTTCATCGACATCCCGGGCTAGAAGTGTTTCCAGATAGAGTCGAATGGAGGCGATGGGAGTTTTTAGTTCATGAGTAACGGCGTTGAGGAAGCTGTCCTGGCGCTCGTTGCGGCGGATCTCACGCACCAGAAAAATCGTGTTGACGACCAAGCCGGCGATAATGACCCCGAAAAAGATGATGCCGAGAACCAGCGGCACGCCGAGCCGCCAATTGAGGACGATCCAACTGACGTTGAGTGCGATTGCCAGTGCCACCAGGCAGGCGCCCAGGGTGATAAAAAATGCGATGGCTCGTCCGCGGGTGGTGATGCGCATTGCGGCTTAGTCTAAAGCAAGGCAGAGAGCCACACTAGGGCAGGTGACGGTCCGAATAAGGTGCCTAAAGGCGCCTGCGGCTTAATCGCCGGAAACGGCCGCGGCGTCGGCGTCGACCACTTGCGGCGGAATGATCAGTGGCGAGGAGGCCGGCACCGGCAGTTGAGGATGCAGTCCCAGCTTGGACAGCTTTATGTCCCAGGCCAGACCGAGCATTCTGAGCGCAGAAATTCCCCACCAGTTCACGTCGATCTCGTACCACGCCAAACCATGACGCGCGGCTTGCGGAGCGGCGTGATGATTGTTGTGCCAGCCTTCACCGAAGGTCAGGATCGCGACCCAAAAACTATTGGTGGAAGTGTCGTTGGTCAAAAACCGGCGCGAGCCCCACATATGTGTAGCCGAATTGACCAGCCAGGTGGCATGCAAGCCTATGATGGTCCGGAGAAAAACGCCCCACAGCATGCAGGAGATGCCGCCGACGGCGTACAGAACGACTGCGAGAATAGTGATGGGCACCCAGTGATATTTACTGATCCAAAGATAAAAGGGCTGCTTGCGAAGGTCTGGCACGTAAGGAAGCAGCTCGTCAGTGTTGCGATGCATGGCTTTGCCGGAAATGATCCAACCCATATGAGCCCAGAGCCCACCGTCCTGAGGCGAATGGGGATCGCCTTCCTTGTCCGTATTTTGGTGATGGATACGATGGGTCGCCACCCACGCGATGGGTCCGCCTTCAAGAGCGAGAGTGCCGCAGACCGTCAAGAAATATTCAACCGAGCGAGGGGTTTTGTATCCGCGATGGGTGAGCAGCCGATGGTAGCCCATGCCGATTCCCAAGCTTCCAGACAGCCACCACAGGAAAAGGCCGATGGCTGCGGCCTTCCAAGTGAAGAAGAAAAGGGCAGCGATAGCTCCAACGTGGAACAACACCATGAAGAAGGTGGTGATCCAATTGAGTGGCTCTTGAAATGTCCGATCGCTTGAAATGGCGCTCATTTCTGGGGTTCCTCGATGGCGGAAAACCCTCCGCCTGAACGAACCGTACCACGAGCGCTGCGGAGCATCTGTAATACTTGTGTAATCCCGGAAGCAGGCGTGGCCCAAGGATCACACAGCTACAAAATGAGTAGTTACTTACACTTGCCATGTCCGCTGACGGCGGCACCGGTCCGACCGGGACAGTTCAATCCGAAGCTACGACCGGCTCTTTTTCTTTCAAGGGAATGGAAGGGGCGCAGGGGCTTTGGTCGGGAGATCGCGCCCAAGCGGAGGGCGAGCGAGGCGTCTCCGCCAACAAATTGGAGATGTGTCGCAACGAAGGGTTGCAGTCGGCGATGAGCTTAACCAGCGCAGTGAGCGGCACGGCGAGGAGAAGGCCAATGGCTCCCCAAAGCCATCCCCAGAAAAGCATTCCCATGGTCGCCGCCACCGGACCAACGCTGACGCGCGAGCCGATGAACTTGGGAATAAGTAAGTTCGCCGAAATCAAGTGCAGGCCGACCACGGTCAAAAAAATGACCACGAAAGGGCTAGCGGTGTCGAACTGGAGGGTCGCGGCCATCAGCGGAAGAATGGAAGCTAGGAGCAGGCCGATAAATGGAATCAGATTCAGAAATCCGCTGACCACCCCGATGATGATTGCTCCCTGGAGTTTGAGGGCGAACAACACACCCATGGTCACCGCGGCCATGATCAGTCCGATAAAAACGTTACCCAGAACAAAGCCACGCACCATTTGGGTGAGGCGGGCCACAAATTCCGGAACGTTCATGCTGGCACCGAAGGTATTCGCGAGCCAGTGGTAGAGGTGAGCTTTTCGAACCAGCATAAAAAACGTCAAGAATGGGACCACGCCTCCGACAATGATCGTTCCCCACACCGAGCCTACCCCGCGGACTAGGTAAGAGGGCCATGTGGGGGATTCGCTGATTCGAACTTCCGGGACCTTTCGGGGCGATGGAGTCGGCGTCAAACTTCCCGCTGACTTCTGAACCTTTTCGACTTTTTGAGTCAGCGGCTGAAGGGCCTCGCGGGTGCGTTCGACGTAGATTGGCACGTCGTCCACCAGCTTGGATGCTTTGCCGTAGGAACCGTAAACGATGGCCACGAAGGCGAAGATGGCAAATCCAATCAGCAACGCGGACGAGATGATTCGCGGAACTCGCCATCGTTCAAGTCGCGTGGGAATAGGATCGATGAGGATTGCCAAAAAGCCAGCGAGGAGGAAGGTAATACACAGCGAGCTTGCGAAAAAACAGAAGGCCAAGAGGATGGCAATTACGATAACCCAGAGGAGCCGCGCTACCGTTCCTGATCCGCGAGGGGGCGGGTTCCCAGCCGAAGGAGGCATAGTCAGTCCTTGATGATCGGTGCTAGTAAGTGCGTCGAAGGCCAACCCCCTTCGACTAGAAGATAGGAAACCGCGCTATGCCCGCCCCAGCAGGATTAGAATGACCAGCACCAGGACAACGAGTCCCAGGCCGCTGCTTGGATAGTAGCCCCAACCGTGACTGTACGGCCAGGTTGGAAGCGCCCCGAGGGCAACGAACAGAAGTAGCACTACAAGTATGGTAATCATGGCTGGTCCCGCGATCTGCGCCCAATTGCCGGGTGCATCTCAGTCGGGGTTGGTACCTCCGATCTGGAAGTAAATTGCTAACAGCGCTCATGAACAATCAGCTGAACCTCGTAGGCTCGGGTGGGAGGGGCTTTAGTTGCTTTCGCTAGCGTTTATAATCTACCGTCCTTTCGCGTGACTAAGCGTGACTTTTGTTAGAGTTAGAGGGCGTTTTGGTCAAAATACAGAGAAAACGGTATGTTAAATGGGAGGCTACCCCATTCATTGTAATGCGATCGGATCAAAGACAGTCCTCTGCCCGACGACGGAGCCCGCTTAATCCAATGAAACTGCGCATTTTAGTAGCCGACGACCACGACATCATCAGACGCGGACTGAAGCAGTTGCTAACCGCCCATGCCGGATGGGAAGTGTGTGCGGAGGCCAAGACGGGCCGCGAAGCGGTCACCCTTGCAGAACAGACCAAGCCAGATGTGGTGGTGATGGACATCAGTATGCCGGATTTGAATGGATTGGAAGCGGCGCGCCGGATTCGCAAACAATTTCCTCGAACCGAGATTCTCATTCTGACTTTGCACTTTTCAGATCAGCTAGTGCGGGAAATCGTGGAAGCTGGAGTGCGAGCGTACCTGATGAAGTCCGACGCGGACAAAGATTTGGTCGCAGCCGTGGAGGCACTGGGCAACCATCGTTCATTTTTCACGGCGCGAGCGGCGGATATGTTGCTGGACGGCTTTTGCAAGCAGAGTGCCGTACCCGATCCCCAGGCCCTGCTGCGAAGCAGACTGACCTCGCGGGAACGAGAAATCGTGCAGTTGCTGGCCGAAGGCAAGAGCAGCAAAGAGGTTGCGGTAGCGCTGGGAATCAGCGTGAAAACTGCTGAGACCCACCGGGCAAATATTATGCGCAAACTGGAGTTGCATTCGGTAAGTGAGCTGGTTCGTTACGCAGTACGAAATCAAATTATCGAAGCGTGATGATTTCTCGAGCACAACTCGGCATGGTCCAAGAGTTCGAATTTCTCGTATATCTTGCAGCTGCGGACTCTGCGGCGGGAAGCGATTTCCCGGCCGGCAAACGGGGAAGAGCATGATGACCCGAGTATTGGTGGTAGACGATCATGCGGTGATACGCCGGGGAGTACGGGGCATCTTAAATGCGTTCCCGGAATGGGAACTTTGCGGCGAAGCTTCCAATGGGGAAGAAGCCGTCAAGTTAGCGGAACAATTGAAACCGCAGATCATCGTCATGGATGTGTCGATGCCCGGCCTCAACGGCTTGGAAGCGACCCGCATCATTCGAAAAATCCTTCCAGCAACGAAAGTTTTACTGCTCACGCTGCACTCCTCGACGGAACTAGTGCGAAGCGCGTTCCGAGCGGGAGCACAGGGCTACGTCTTGAAGTCCGATGCAGAACAGGAATTGATCCGGGCCATGAACGTGGTGATCGGGAACGGCACCTACGTCAGCCCTGGTATCGACAGCAAACTGATTCAAAAAAGCCTCGAAGAAAACAAACCGGTCGTTTAGGTCGAAATGTTTGTTGGCCGCCTGCTCGTTCGAATTCCTAGTGCATACAGCGATTCCGGGATACCACCTGAAAGATTCAGCACCTAATCTTGTCGCTCCAACACCTTTCGCTATTACCATGGTTGCCCAGGCTTAGAGCGGAGAGTTTCATGGCAAAGAACATCGCAGTATTTGGGATTTATCCACAGCGCGACACGGTGGAAGCCGCCATTGAGGAATTTCGGACCGGGGGTTTTCGGGCTGAAGATATTTCCCTCTTATTGCCGGAGAATCTCGGATCGAAGGATTTGCTGACTTCCAAATCCAGCAAGGCGCCTGAAGGGGCGACGGCTGGCGCCAGTTCCGGAGCGGTGGTAGGAGGGACGCTAGGCTGGCTCGTGGGTATCGGAGCGCTGGCAATTCCGGGGCTGGGCCCGTTTATTGCCGCAGGACCCATCGTGGCCGCGCTGGCTGGTATTGGAGCGGGCAGCCTGGTAGGCGGGGTCACGGGCGCGTTGATTGGGCTGGGCATTCCGGAGTATGAGGCGAAGCGCTACGAAGGCCGGGTTCGCAAGGGAGGAATCCTGGTTTCCGTGCACTGTGATGACGCCAAGTGGACGGCAGCCGCGAAAAAGATTATGGAAAGAACCGGTGCAATGGACGTGGGCTCAACCTCCGAATCATCGGCGGATTTCGCCCAGAGCGACAAGCCATTTTCACGGAGCTCTACGGGCGTCATTGATTAGGGGATGCGATTACGGGATGGACGATGAGTCGAATTTGTCTTTGTGCGGGAGGCCGGCGATGGCTGATGACGGTCGTAAAGCTCTCCAGTTTCTATTTGGCTTGGGTGTCGGGGTAGGGCTCGCTCTACTATTCGCGCCCCAGTCTGGTCAGGAAACCCGCGAATGGCTGGTAGCCATAACTGAAGATAATGCGCGAAATCTCAAACGCAAAGGCCGGCGGTTGGCGTTCGAAACCATTGATCTGATTGATCAAGGCGAAATCGCCCTGAACCGGGCGATGCGAAGCGGAAAACGGACCCTGCGTTCGGCGGTAGATAAGTGGAGCTAAACCGTTCGCAAGCCGGACCTGACGCGCGCGAACACTTTATGATGATCCCAAATGATCCTTTGCAGCTGAACCCGCCGGAGCCCGAGCTACCGGTGCCGCAGCCTCCGCAGCCAGAATTTCCTACACCTCCAGACCCGGCCGAGCCGGAATCCCCGACGCCGAACCCGGATTTGCCAGAAATGCCCGGCGACCCGGGAGAAGTCCAAATCTAGTTAGCATGTTCTGTTTATCCTCCGAACAACCCCAAGTTCGGATACCGCGCGGTCTGACTTCAATGGGTGAACGCGCTGCCGATACCAGCGCAGCAGGGCTAATTAAAGGGAGATACATGAGAGTACGGAAATTATCTTGGACGGTGCCGCTGCTGATCGCGGCGGTATTCAGTGGGTGCTCTACAGAAAACAAGTCGCCCGATGTAACCGACGCGGTTCGTAAGTCCCTGGATCAAGCTGGATATAAGGGTGTGAGCGTAAGTCAGGACCGCGATAAAGGAGTGGTCATTTTGACTGGTACTGTCCCCACAGAGACTGACAAGGCTGAGGCCGAAAGCGTTGCGAAGAGTAGCGCCGGCTCCCAAGTGGTCGCAGACCAAATCTCGGTCCGGCCGCCAGGAGAGGAAAGTGAAGCCAAGGCCGTGGAATCCGACACTGACAAAGCCATTGAGAAGAATTTGGATGCCGTGCTGGTCAAGAACAAACTGAAGCACGATGTCAGCTACGACGTGAAGAGCGCTGTCGTCACTCTCACCGGTACGGTTCCCTCACAAGGACGGCGCTCGATGGTTGAGAAGTTGGCCGAGGAGGTATCGGGCGTGAAGCAAGTGGTAAATGAATTAGATGTGAAAGGTCAGAAGGCGACCTCGTCCAGGTAGAAAGAAGGAAGGAGCAACACCCGAATTTAGACAGCTTGACTACCGGAGGGTAGGCCAAGCCCTCGCTTTTGGCCTATTTGCCTCACCGGATGCCGAAGAGCGGGTGATAGCACCGGAAGGAACCGACTAATTTTGCAAAGCGACAGGACCCGAGTGGGTGAGGTTAATCAATTGCTGGCGTAGGCGTACTCGTGCGCGAAAGACCCGGGACTTCACGGTGGAAACCGTAATCCCCAGAGCCTGCGCAAGTTCGCGGTTGGTCCAACCCTCGGCCTTCTGAAGGAAAAAAGTGTCCTGAAGGGACGGGTTGAGACCGCTGAAAGCCTTGCGAGTGAGTTCCTTGCTGATGTATTGGCTTTCGGGATTTTGCCGGCGGTCCTCGATCTCCGGAAACATTCTTGGCTCTTCGTCCGAAGCGCTGAGCTCCTGATAGTCGGAAATACGCTCGGAGTTGCGCTTGCGCAGTTTCATCAACGCTTCGTTGATGGCGATACGAACCAGCCAAGTCGAGAACCGCGAATTGCCCTCGAAGCGATCAATGTGATGGAACGCTTTAACCAGAACGTTTTGCAGGTTGTCCTCGGCATCCTCTCGGTTTCGAAGCATGTTCAAAGACAAGCCATAAACCTGGCTTGAATGGCGCTTAACTAGTTCGGTAAACGCCTCCTCACTGCCTGCTTGGGCCCTGGCCACCAAAACGCGCTCCGGAATATTCGATTCAGCATCCATCGCAGAAAGCTCCTTTTTGGTCGGGCCTCGAAGGCTTCGAGTTGCCGCAAGTTAGGCTATGACCAGCATCTACGCTGCCAACAGGTATAGGGGTCATAAGTCGAATCAACAATACATGGGAGTCTGTACAGAATTATTCGCGACGGTGTAGCCGGGGGCGGTTTTCTTGGCATTCTTCCGACGGTAGTAATGGAATTGGTGCCGAAATGGAACCGCCGAATGGGTCCGATGCCGAGGTGGGATTGGGACACAAGCGGCTTGCGATCAGGGCCTCCAAATCCTTTGCTAGCAGGGGTTTGCACAGGCGGGTATTCAGAAGAGTGGAAATTGGCTTGCGAGGTAAACAAGAGGGCGTCTTTGCGCCGCGCATTTGAGAGCATGCTTAGCCTTGGGGCCGAATCACGCAGGCGCGTGAGGCTGTTTTCGAATGGCCGCACCGAGCGGTGAAACTGGCGCTGCAGTGGTGAAAGCGCAAAGCTCACTTGGCGATGAGTATCGCGCGAAGGCTTCGTTTCTGCCAACCGTTCCGAACTTCGTGGAATGGTTGGAGGAGGCCTTTCAACCGGCGTGGCTCCTTTGTTCATTGTGTCTTGGGAGAATTTCACTTCGGTATGGCGGCAGGCCGAACAGACAGGTGCGCTGGGTTCACAAAGATTCGGAGGCTCGAAGCGGCCAGATGTTGTTCTTGAGTCGATCGGAAGAAGCGGTACGACGGATCTTTGGGGTCTTGCGCGGCTCGGAAATCTTAACGGTCGGAGAGACCCAGGACTTTTTGACCGCGGGAGGAGTGGTTCACTCTAAAGTGCAGGACCAATCTGCAATTGGAAGTGAACTTGTCGGCGGCGAATGACGCGCGCCTGATAATGAGCTCACCAATGCTGGCGCTGGCCCGGCGAGTTCTGAACAAGGCGAGGTCCAGGACCGAACGCAGTTCGGACTTATTCGCAATCTTTATCGCTAGGTGCACGGGGAAGATGTTCGAATCAGAATTCTGCCATTCGAAATCGTCAGCCAGGGGAACAAATCAGATGTATCCGAGGACTAGGTAGAGGCATATCGAAAATCAATCCAACGCCGCCAGGATAGATCTCCCGGAGCTACTGGCTCGGCTCGATAACGACCGGGAATTGCTACATGAGCTGTTCTCAATCTTCAAAGAGGAGTTCCCGCGCCAGCTTCAGGCGCTGCAACAGGCCATAACTGGCCGGGACCTTACACAAATAGGCGACATCAGCCACACACTCAAAGGAATGCTTGCCAGCCTGGCGGTTACTGGGGCTGCAGAGCAGGCGTCCCAACTGGAGAAAGCGGCTCGCGCGGGGCACGCCGAGTCGCTTGGAGATGCTTTGGCGGTATTCGAAATGGAAGTGAACGGGCTCTTGTCAGAGGTGGAAATCATCATGGCGGCGGTGCGGGTTTGAGGATATTGATCGCAGACGACGAGCCAGTCGCGCGGCATCTTCTCCAGAAGACGCTCGAGCGCGCTGGGTATGAGGTGATTAGCGTTGGAAATGGGCGACTGGCGGCAGAACAGTTGAGCGAGCCCGACGGTCCGCGGATTGCACTACTGGACTGGGTGATGCCGGAGTTGGACGGGCCGGGCGTGTGTCGCGCCATTCGCGGCCTTGGGGAACGCGGCTACGTTTACATGATCCTACTGACGTCACGCGAAGCGAAGGAAGATATCGTTGCCGGTCTGGAATCTGGTGCCGATGACTATCTGACCAAGCCCTTCAATGAGCAGGAACTGAAAGCACGGCTGCGTGCGGGCGAAAGGATTTTACGGCTGGAAGGGGAACTCATACGGGCGCGCGAACACATGCGCTTCAAGGCGACGCACGACGCGTTGACGATGGTTTGGAATCGTGGCGTGATCATGGATCTGCTGAGTCGGGAGCTGTCGAGATCGCAGCGAGAGCATGGCTCGACCGTGCTGTTGCTTGCTGACCTGGACCATTTCAAATCTGTAAACGATAAATTTGGTCATACGGTCGGCGATGAAGTCCTGAAGGAAGTCTCCCGGCGGCTGTTAGCGTCGATTCGATCGTACGATTTTGTTGGGCGATATGGCGGCGAAGAGTTTCTGATCGTCCTGAACAATTGCAATTCGAATTCCGCAATGGCTCGCGCCGAAGAGATACGGATTGCCATTGCGGGAAGCCCCGTTGAAACGGAGGCGGGGCTGTTGCCTATGACCATGAGTATAGGAGTGCTGTTGAGTCATGAGTGGGGAGGGCGACCGGTGCAGGAATTAATGCAAGAGGCAGACGCGGCCCTATACAGTGCCAAGGCCGCGGGGCGTAACTGTATCCGTCGAGCAACGCCGGAGGTGGTTCGGGAGAGTGCTGTAACGGTGCCGCACGAGTCGGTCGAGGTCGACCCTATCAAGCAAACTTAGTTTTCTGGGCGGGTTGGGACAGCATGTCGCGCATGGCCGCGCTGGAGCCGGGCGCTCGGCGTTCGCGCCAAGCCTCCAAGCGTTTGCAAATGGCGTCTATATTTTCGAACAGGTGAGGATTTTTGAAAGCCGCGCGCCAAGTGGGAACAATGGTACGCATGCGATCCCATACCACCCATACTTCGCCGTTACTTTCGAAGAACAACTCGTCATTGATCAGCCCTCGGTTCACGATGCTGGCTACCATTTCCCAGTAACTAATGACCATGCGAATGTAGGTGTTCTCTTCGCCGCCCTGCGGATATTTTTGCATCATTTCTTCGGGAGACGCTGGGTGGAAGTGTTCTACGAACCACGACCGCGCCTGACGCAACCGCGGTTCTCGCCGCATATCGTACAGACGAAGCATGAGATTGACTTCTTCATAGCTGATCTGGGACATCGCGGTCCTCCTCCCGACTCAGCGTCTTGGGTCTGGTGCTTCGACCATGGCCGCAGGAGCCGGAGACGGTTCGTCGTATGGACCCGGGGTCAGGGCGGGTTGCCGATGGAATTGTATCTGAATTCGACGCCGCAGTTCGCGGCAAACCTCGTCCTGGCGGGTTGGCAGGGTTCGAACTTGGAGCCGAAGGGTCAGAGGTTCGTAAGACTGGACGCCGAGGACCCGCGGACCATCGACCAAGGTCTGGGACCAAGAAGGATCGCTGCGTAGTTCTGAAGCAGCGGCTTCCAGCGTCTCCAAGGTGTGCTGCATCGATGCGCCTGATGCAACCGAGATGTCGACGAAGGACTGGGACCAATCCCGGCTTAGATTGCTTACTTTGCGGAGCTCGGAGTTGCCGACGGTCACCAGGGCGCCGTGAGCGTCACGCACCAGGGTGCGACGTAGGGTGAAGGAGTCGACGCGGCCGATCGTCTCGCCAAAGCAAATAGTGTCGCCGGGTACAAACTGATCCTCAAGGACGATGCAGGCGCCTGCGACAAAGTCGCGGACCAGCGATTGAGTGCCAAGGCCAAAGGCCAGCACCGCTATTCCAAAAAAAATGAGTGCCGGCACCGGGGTGATGCCAAATTCGGGCAACACAGTGGCCGCTGCGATTAGCCAAATGATTACGCTGCCAGCAGTGTAAGTGATAGCGGCAACAGCGCGAGTTTGCTGCTCACGCTCCCGCGCATTGCGGCCGGAAGAGTCTTCCGGTCTGACCAGGGAGTTGGTGAAGGCGCGGAGGATGCGAAGAACCGCGAGTGCTAGAGCGACAATCCCGACGATATGAAGCGCGTTGAGCGCCGTAAAGGTCGACCAGGGGGGGAAGAGGGTAGACATGATGTTGTCTGGGAGCGAAAGTATAGCATTGGCTTTCTGCTCGTGGGTCGGGGGTTGTCGGGTCGCTGGAGGTCGTATGTATCTGTCGAGACGAAATTGGCTGACGTGGTCCGCTGGGGCAGGCTGCGCCACGTGTTTGAAAAGAGCGGAGCTGCAGAATCCCGCGTATCCAGCTCCGGCGGCTCCGAAAGGGCCGGGCGACGCGGAAGGTCCGTCAAATCCGGCAATGCATTCGCCCGCTAAGGCAATCCTGGAGAAAAATCAGAAGGATATAAAGAAGGATGTCGAGAAGTTATACGAGCTTGCGTCCCAACTGAAGGAAGAGGTGGAGAAGACGGACGCGACGGCGGTGTTGTCGATGGCTATGGTGAAGAAGGCGGAGGAGATCGAGAAGCTGGCGAAGCAGGTCAAGGACCATGCCAAGGGCTAGGTAGGGAGTGGTTGTTCTCACGCTAGCGTGGAAGTGGAATCGGGGATAGAATCGTTGCTGATGGCAGAAACGTTGCGCCTAGCAGCGTGTGCTGTCAGTTAAGAGTTCCGCGAGTGGTTGTTGGAGCAAATGCGGAACTTTTGAACCGCGCGCCTGTAGCTCAGATGGATAGAGCGCTGGTCTCCGGAACCAGAGGTCGGGAGTTCGAACCTCCCCAGGCGCGCCATATATCTCTTTTGCTTTGAACCGACTGCGTCAGGCACTGAGGTCGACCAATCCTCGAAAAAGCCCAGACGTGATAGAAACGTGATAGTTCTACGTTCAAATCGGTGCAGAACGCGTACAAACCCTTCAAGTCTTCGCCGTCGAACGATTCTCGCCCAGCTGCGGTTAGCGTCGCAATCTAGTCAAGACTGATCCGCAAAGGAATCCGCTGAATTGGTCGCAGCGCTTTATTTCGAACCCTGGCACACTTCTGGATGCCATTAGGGCGGCCCAGGAACTAGCTGTGGATAGGATACGGGGTAAGTAGTGGGACGGGGATTAGAACGACTGAAATCGGTTGTAGGCTGGAAATTATGATTCCCGGTAATGAAAGCCGCTGGCCCTGGGCGCAGTACCTCCTATTTTTTCAAGGATGCTGGCTGAAATTGGCTGGCGTTGTGGCCAATCCAATCGATTGCACTCCGCCACTCTTTCTATTGAACAACAACTGCTCCCCTTATTAAATTTCCCCGGTCTGATTTACCTCAGTGATTTGTTTATTTGGGCATATATATTTAGCGGGCCACGCCCTAAGCTTTCTCCTGAGCCAAGATTGGCTAGCACTCGGGCGAGCCGAGCGATCTCGGCATCCAGATTCTCATCCGTCACCGGCGTGCCGTTTAACTCCAGGATCGTGTCTCCGATCTTCAATCCCGCCTGGACTGCCGGGCCATTCGGAGCCACTGATGCGACCATGGCCCCACCGGTCTTAGCCTTCCTCGTGGTTACACCAAGCCAGCCCGGGGGAGTTTCCACCAGCACGGCATCCTGAACCGTATATCCTTTATTTACCTGGATGACGTTGGTTGCGGGAATCACCGCTACTTTGCTGGCCACACTTTGTGGCGCAACTCCTGTACCCGCCGTTAGCTCAGCAGCCAGAGAAATGCTGCCAAAAGCAACCCCTACAGCGTTGGTGAGGTTTGGGAAACTAGCTGGACAATCAATCCTACCCTGTTGCTCACTACGCCCGACTTTACAGCGGATGATTTTGGACGGCAACTACGAATGCGAGAAGGCGGCTTGATGAGTGAGGAGGAGGAACGAACGTTATCCGGGGTGCCGTCAGCGGGCCTGTAGTCTCAGCCTTGCGGGCATTGCGGGATTCTAGGATAACCTTACTGCAGCCTCGCGTACTCCGCTTTGGCCTGCTTTAGGATAGGGATGTCGGGATCGGCGTCTTTCCAGAGGGTGAGGAAATCCTGATAGGCCCTGATGGCCTTCACCCTATCGCCTTGAAGCGCATAAGCCCGCGCCAAACCAATCTGAGCCAGCGCTCCCAGCGGGGAATTCAAAACAATAGAGCGGTGATCCAGAAACTTTTGAAACTCGGCAGCCGCTTCTTTTCCCTGACGCGTCCCAAGGTACGCCTGCCCACGGATATAGACGGGGTATAGATTGCCAGCCGGAAATCCGACATCGCCGAGCTCGTAAGAAACATCCCGCAGGGCATCGAGGGCTTTCGCAGGATTCTTGCGAGCCAGTTGCATTGCGCCACGAATCGTCGGCAGCCAATACCTCTGCAGTAGCGTGTGGGAAGGAAACTGCCTGTTCAATTCGTCCGCCATCGCTTGGGCGTGCGTCACATCGCCCGCGCGCGCCAGCGCCAGAGCCGTGAACAGCTTTGCGCTTCGGCCAGAAGAGGGAGTAAGCGCCGTTGCAGCGGTTCGCCTGGCCTTGCCGGGATATCCGAACTCGACCTCCCGCAGCGCGTCGGTATCCTGAATCAGCGAAGGTACCTCGTTTAACTTCCCTCTCACAGTTTCCAACGCTCGCCGGGAAAACTCGAGGGAGTGACTCAGGCGTCCAAAGTAAGCTTCCGTGCTGGATTGCGCGTAGAGCGCCACGCGCGCATCAGAGCCTGATCTTCCCGAGAAGGTGGCCAATTGTGCGTCCATCTCTTTTGTGTCGTTTTCGAGAAAAGCAACTTGGTAAAGAAAAAGATGAAAATCGGGCATTTCAAGACCCTGCGCCAGGGCACGTTGGGCGACCTGTTTCGCTTCATCCAACCTGTGAAGAGAAAGAAGGGCACTATCCACATTGGTGTAGCACGTGTATGTATGAGGGGCGAGTCGAACGGCTTCCTGGGCCTCGTCCAGAGCGAGGGCATAGTTTCCGAGTATCTCGTGGGTGGAGGATGAATCGACCCAAGGTCCGGCTTCCCGCGGATAGAGATGTTCCCATATGGGATAGACGAGCAATTCTCGATCTAAATCGCCCAAGGTCGCAAAGTAGAACGTCGCAGTGATATTAAGCCGCTCTCGCTCGCTCACGCGCTGGCGACGGTCATAGGCTTTCTGGGCATACTCGGATGCGAGCTCGGTGTCTCCGACGCTGGTGTATAGATCCGACATTTGGCTATACGCGAGAGCGAAATTAGGGTCCAGTTCGATCGCGTGCTGGAGCATCGGATAACCTGGAGTAACGCCACGCGAAAAGAGACTGAAAGTCTTTAAGGCTTCGAGCGACGAAGTCGTGACCTGCTCCATAGGCGCATCGAATTGTTGAATCGAGGTGACTGATTCGCCTAACTTGTTGCGAATTTCCGATGCTGTCTTGCCGAGAGCGCCGAGCACGTGGTTTTTGTCGCTCACCTCAGCCTGGACGCTGGCCATCAATTCACCGTTTGAACAGTTGATGGCCTTCAGGATGAGCAGGTACTGCGTGCCAACCTGCGCGATCGAGCCGTCGAGGGTGGCGGCGCCTGACGTTCGCTGGCAGACCTCTCGTGTAATCCCAGGCGTAAGCTTTATGTCCGGCTTCTGACCCATCATCTGTAGCGTCTGCTGGATTCGCTGGTCGGAGACAATGTTCAGAAAGGGTGACTGTTCCAGTTGCACGGAAAGCCCCTGCCGGAGGGTCTCGTCGAAGACGGGATCACCCGTCGTATTCGTGAAGTCCGCGAGGACGATGGTATCTTTCTCGCCCAGCGGGTGCGGCTTGCGGGAGGAAAACCAAAAGCCGAACACCGCCAGCCCTCCGCCCACGATCATTGCAGCAGTGATAGCCGTCCGCGGAAACTCCCTGGTCTTTTTGCCAGTCTTTAATGGCTCGTGTGCCTGGACAGACGTCACATCGGCTGTAACTTTGCTCGGAGAGGTGACCGGGAAGATGAATCGATAGCCGCGACGAGGCAGCGTTTCGACGAAGCGTGGCGTATCGGCGCAATCCGCCAAGGCCGCCCGGAGCTTGGCAACGGCCACGTTTACGGCATGATCAAAGTCTCCGAAAGAGGCTTCCGGCCAGATACGGCGCTGCAATTCCTCCCGAGTAACCACTTCGCCGGGGTGTTCTAGGAGCGCCAGCAGCACTTTGAAAGGCTGATCCTGCAACCGGATTCGCGTTCCGGCTTTGCGCAGTTCCCCCGAGCAGGGGTCCACTTCAAATACACCGAACCGTATCGTCGGATGAGCTCGGCCGGTATGTTCCATGGTGACGACCTCGCGGAGGCCTCACGGGGCACTATTAGCATTCCGTTCTGAGAAGAGAGAGTCGATTCTAAGTGGCTGCATTATCAAAACAGTACAACGCGATGAAGTCAATACAGAAAGGAGAGTTGCAGTGAATTGAGATACCCATTGGCCTGACCGAACCTCGGCGCCACCGCCACTCGCGGTTGAGGTGAGAGCCATGAGGTTCCCAGTCCGCTGGTTCGTCCTCGGATGTCTCGCTCTCCATAGCCAGGCAATTCAAGCGCAAGCAAGTCCCGACACCGCCCCAACAACACTTAACGAAGCCATCCCGTTTCAACTGGGCAGCGGCTTCCTGATCGTGGTGGAAGGCAGCATCGGCGCACTGACACCGCTCAAGTTCATCCTGGATACAGGAGCATCGCACACGGTGGTCGATCGCAAGATAGCGGACAAGCTATCGTTGCCGCGCCAGAAAGGGAAGGTCCTCAACTTCGACCGGTATGCCAAGGTGCAATGGACGAATCTGGCTGAATTGCAGCTTGGACCGCTGGACGCTCGGGACGTCCATGTGATGGTCAGCGACCTGAAGCAATTCTCTGAGTTTGCCGAGGGCGTGGACGCGATTGTTGGACTAGACTTGCTGCGCACCAGCCAGAGTCTGTGGATCGATTACGGCAAGCGCCTAGTAGCATTCAAGACTCTCGTTGCATATGTGCCGGTGAATTCCGAGAATGTACCCGCACTGATTGTACGGCTGCCAGTGCAGGGTCAAACAATGCACCTTATTGTTGACACGGGACTTCAGGGAATGCTTTTGTACGCAGACAGGCTCCGGGGCCACATGCCCCAGCTGAAACTGACCGACAAGATCGCGGAGGCTCATGAGGGCAGACTGTCGGGCGAAAAGGTGAAACTCGCAGGAATTATTTTGGGCCCCCACGAGTTGCAAGCGTCGGTACTACTCCTACGCGGAGCGCCACATTCACTTCCGTATGATATCGACGGCTATTGCGGAACGGGGCTTCTAAACGCGCAGCTGATCGAACTTGACTTCGCATCTAATACCATCCGCTGGCAATGACGCTCACTCTCTGTGGGGCGCAGATTGGTACTTCAAAAACAGACAAATCGAACTATCCGAACGCGAGCGAAAAGTGATCGGACTGTTGCGATCCTTGCCTTTTGGGCAAGTCTATTCCCGCCGCGAGAACCAAGTCATTTTGTTTTCCATTCGGAACGCCATGGATCGTGTGCGCGTTGGAAGACGGATACATGAATCAGCGACTTTGGAGGAATGGTCCGGTGGCGCCAGAGATTCGTTCTGCGATTGGTCCTGCCCGTGGCCCAGTCATAGTGTTTCTTGGGCACGAGTTCCGCCAGGTGTCACCAACTGTGTTCTCCCAGTATTGACCCGCACTCCGAACTCTTCAGGCTTCGGGCTCTCCCAGCAATAAGACTGCGCAATCCCAACGGCGAGGATCCGGGTATCCATGAACGAGAAGATCAAGTCGCCCGGGGCGACCTCACGCATGGACTCGTAGAAGGGATTACGAGCAGCTGACAGTGTGTATTCGTCCCACAGTGGTGAGGGCTGTGTATTCGTATCCGCTGGGATCGTGATCCATAACGGCGGAAATCGTGGTTGCTGGTTTGATCGGGGAAATCTATTTCGGGATCGTTGAAAACAGGCGCCTAAGCGCCCCTGGGCGCTATTGGCGCGGCCCAGGTTCCTTGGCTGGTCTGATGATGGGGTTAGGGGAGGAGCTGTTCTCAGAACCTGTTATTTTCGAGTTGGTGCCATTTTTCCTTTTTAAGCCCCTGTAGGGCTACCCACTAATTTAGACAGTCAGGGCCTGGTTTTTTAGGTCAACTGCAAAACTCAAGAAGGCCTCGTGCGGAGTACGGTTTTGAACTCCGCGATGAGGCCGGTCGTGATTGTACTCCTCGATCCAATGAGCGATCGAGGCCCGCGCTTCCTCCAAGCTGCGATACTCGGCGGTCCAGACTTCCTCTTCCTTCAGGCTGCGATGGAACCGTTCGATGTAGCTGTTGCCTTCCGGGTGATTATAGGCCGTGCGCCGATGGGCGATGCCCAGCCGATGCAAAGTTTCGACGAAACGTGTCGAAGTAAATTGCGTTCCGTAGCACCTCGGGAACGAGGAGGTTTTTGCTAACGAGCGGGGTGGACCAGCATGGCTGAAGGGAGCGAAGCGACCGGAAGCCATGCTGGTCATGGTCAGCGAGAGGTCTCCTGTACTGTGAGTGTGTT
>Ga0302325_10001999_pt1 | contig 50474 bp, 39 predicted proteins | sample Palsa_T0_2_FD_201948 | JGI IMG/M metagenome (GOLD analysis project Ga0302325, IMG submission 201948) | Peat permafrost microbial communities from Stordalen Mire near Abisko, Sweden - Palsa_T0_2 | ecosystem: Environmental > Terrestrial > Soil > Palsa > Peat permafrost | place: Sweden: Abisko...
AGGATGATCTCGCGCGAATCACGCGGGAGGTTCGTCCAGCAAGACGGTGGAAGCGGCGGGCGTTGGCGGCGGGCGTGCTGCTCGCGGTTGGCGCGCTCAGCGTCTGGCGGTACCAGGTTTACCGCCATCGCATCACTCTCGCTCCCACCGACACGATCGTGCTGGCCGACGTCGACAACCGAACGAATGACCCTGTTTTCGACGACGCGTTAAACGATGCATTGCGTTATGAAATGGCGCAGACGCCATACTTAAACCTGCTGGGATCGGATAAAGCGTACGCCGCCCTGGGGCAACGGAAACTTGCGCCGGCCACCATGATCACCCCAGCGATCGCACGCCAGATTTGTAGTCAGACCAATAGCAAGATGGTGATCTCTGATTCAATCGCCGACGCCGGTAACCGATATCGCCTGGAGATGAGGGCACTCGACTGCGGATCGGGAGCAACCTTGGCTGAGGAGCAGGAGGACATCAATAGCAGGAATGAAGTCGTCCACGAGTTGGGAGTTACCGCAGTGCGCCTTCGCTCGCAGCTCGGAGAGCCCTCAGATTCGCTGGCGCGCTTCAATCAGCCGCTGGAAAGGGCGCTCAGCGCTTCGCTCGAGGCTCTACAGGCCGCCACTCAAGGGGGCAAATTCTATCTCGCCGGCGACGCTCAGGGAGCGCTCAAACCCTATCAGCGAGCGATCGAACTAGATCCAAACTTTGCCTTGGCGTATTGGCGCATGGGCGCGGCCTACCTTTTCCTGGGCAACACGGAGTTGTCGGCGGCTTCGTACACGCGTGCGTACAAACTCCGTGACCGGTTGACTGAGAAGAACCGGTTGAATAACGAAATCGACTATTACGGCTGGGTGACCGGCGACTGGGAGAAAGAATATTCTTCCGTGCTTCGTTTCTTGGAAATGTTTCCTCGGGATGTGCTGGCTCATGCGAACCTCCGGGCTGCATTTGTGCATCTCGGCCAGCCCGGCCGCGCCGCTGACGAAGCGGCTGAGACTGCACGGTTGCGGCCAAGCTCATATTATTTCGGGAGCGCGATACAGTCCATCAGGTTCGCCAGCAGATTCAGTGAGGCAAAGTCATGGCTCGCCAAGGCGGACGCCCTTAAACTCGACAATTCACTCATCCGGCGGGAGAGACTCATTGTGGCATTCGCCACCGGCGACCGGGACAACGTCGAGAAGATCCTCAAGCAGGAGGAGCGAGGCAGCTATCGAGAAGACTTCCTCTATGAACACTCCTTGATCGAGATCCAGCAGGGTCGCTTTCACTCCGCCGAACGTCTGCGCCTCGAAGCTTTGGGGCCAACCTCGAAGGCTAGTAAGGCTGACTGGTGGGTGGTCTGCTCGGCCCTGGAGGATGCCGAAGTCGGAAAGGACATGCAAGCTCGACGCTATGAAAGCAAGGCAGCCGGAAGCCCGCTAGATCGTAATAGCAAGATCGCGCTCGCGCTCGCGCTCGCGCGATCCGGACAAACAGCGGAAGCCGGTAGACTCGCAGACCAGATCAGCGCGGAAAGGCCCGAGGACACGCTCGTGCAGCATTACTTCGCACCCACTGTCCGGGCCGCGATCAAGCTGCGCCAACACGATCCGGCGGCAGCCATCGATCTGCTCCGCGGCACTGCCAGGTACGATCTGGCGTTTACGGGATCATTCGAGTCTGTGTACCCCGCCTACATCCGCGGACTCGCATATTTGGGGCTCGGCGATGGCCAACCGGCCGCGGCTCAGTTCCAAAAGCTGATCGACAATCCCGGTTTTAGCGTGAGACATGTCATCGGGCCCCTGGCCCGGCTCCAACTCGGCCGCGCACAGAAGATGATGGGCGACAACGCATCCGCCCGCAAATCTTACGAAGAATTCCTTAACATTTGGAAAGACGCCGACCCCGACCTTCCCGTCTATCGACAAGCCAAAGCCGAGTACGCCCAGCTCCAAAAACAAAGGTAACCAGACGCGATGACTACGGCGCCTCGGCCGGCGAAGTAAAAGGTTGTTCATTGCCCTCGTTGCCGTGTAACGGAGCAATTCGTCTGCCATGACGTTCGATTTGAAATAGAAAACAGATTTATCCGCATCCGCTGCGGTACGCCTCAACCTATCGTTGCTTGCTTCTCGCAACAACCGACCCGAAGTGCCAGATGTCAGGTGTCATTTCATGACACGACTTATGACGTGACACTCTTTTGCGCTTGACTTAGGGCGATCTGCAGCTTCGCACCTCGTATTTCGCGAGCGTTGTGCGTTGAGAGCGAGCTTTTCCATTTTGGCCATTCTCATGCAAGCACAATGTTCGCGAGCGAAGCTGCAGAGCAACCTCGGCACATTGGATGCGCAAGCCATCGCGCAACCTTAGGTGCGAAGAAAACCCTGCCTGGCCAGCCAACCCGCAACTCTCGCTCCGGTCGCGAATCTCGCGATCAACCCAAGACTGCTGGTATTGCCAGTACAAGAAGGAGAAACAAATGAGTGATTCATCAAACGGAAATCATCCCAAACTTAGCGAGAAGGGACTTCTTACACCCGATAACGGTGTTGTGGCGTTGATTGACCATCAGCCACAGATGCTTTTTGGAACGTCGAATTTCGAGCGGCAAACAATCATGAACAACACCGTCGCTTTTGCGAAAGCTTCCCGAGTGTTTGATGTGCCTGTGGTGCTCACCACGGTGGAAACGAAGTCCTTCAGCGGCAACATGTGGCCTCAACTCCGAGCTGTATTCCCGGGTCAGGAGCCTATAGAGCGTTCATCGATGAACTCCTGGGACGACAAGAACTTCGTAGCGGCCATTGAAAAGACAGGACGCAAAAAGATCGTGCTTGCCGGGCTGTGGACGGAGACTTGCGTGGCGCTTCCCACGGTACAGGCGCTGCACGACGGCTATGAAGTCTACGTAGTGGAAGATTGCTGCGGTGATGTGAGTCAACTCGCTCATGACAACGCTATGAAGCGAGTAGTCCAGGCGGGAGCGAAGCCCGTGACGTCACTCTCAACCATGCTGGAGTGGCAGCGCGACTGGGCTCACAGGGAAACTTACGATGCCGTCATGGACATTGTGAAGACCCACTATGGAGCCTACGGGATCGGAGTCGAGTACGCGTACACCATGGTACACGGCGCTCCAGCCACGAAATTTCCCGCATACGCCGCGCCCACTGCTGCCGTAGCTCACAAGTAAAGAACGAAGGGCGGAAGCTTGCTTCCGCCCTTCTCAAGGCCGTTGGAAGACGACCAAGGAGATTCGTGTGTCTGTTGAAATCATCTTGCACAATGCCAAAATCGCCACCAATGGGGTACCCTCGTTTGTCGAGGCGATCGCGATTTCTGATGGAAAGGTGACTGCCATCGGTGGAAATGAAGAGATTCTGCGTCTACGCGGGCCGGCGACCAGCGTTATCGACGGCCGGGGCGCGCCGTCATTCCTGGACTCAATGATTCGCATATGCATCCCATCCGTGGCGGGCTCAATTACAACCTTGAGTTGCGCTGGGATGGTGTACCCTCTCTTGCCGACGCACTGCGCATGCTGAAAGAGCAGGCGGCACGGACGCCCGCTCCGCAGTGGGTCCGAGTGATCGGAGGGTGGACAGAGTTTCAGTTCGCCGAGGGCCGGATGCCAACCCTCGATGAGATCAATGCGGTAGCGCCGGAGACACCGGTCTTCGTGATGCATTTGTACGACCGAGCGCTGTTGAACGGAGCGGCGCTTCGTGCTCTGGGCTATGACAAGAATGCGCATCATGTGATGCTGACCCCGGGTGAAAGGAGACTCAATGCGTATCACTAAATGCTTTGGCATGATTGTTATGGCGTACTTTTTGAGTACGGGAATGGCTCGTCTGTACCCGATGTGGAGCACCGCCCTGGCAGTCGCAGATGCTGCTACGGCTACCCCCAACGTGACCCTGGAGCCGCAATACGATACGGCCCATGTCTACGTCGCGCCCGAGGACTTCGACCGCTTCGTCGCCAGCCTTATAGCAACTTTCGGCGGCACCACATCCAAACAGGGCGTCTTCACCGTGACGCCAACTCCGAGCAGCACCATGTCCCAGTTGGTGCTGACTCCCGTAGGAACCCTGTCGGTTTTCGGGTTCAAGACGCCGGTTCCGTATCCGTTTGGCGCCGAGCGAACGGGTTACCTCGTGACCGATCTCGATGCGGCGGTCCAGGCCGCTCGCACCACAGGCGCCGACGTTCTTGTGACTCCATTCCATGACCCGATCGGACGAGATGCCATTATCCAGTGGCCGGGCGGCGTGAACACGCAGCTCTATTGGCATACGACCGCGCCCTCCTATAAGGCTCTGCAAACCATTCCTGAAAACCGTGTGTATGTGTCCGCCGATCGCGTGGCTGCTTTCGTAAACAGCTTTCTTGCCTTTAGTCATGGGAATGTCATCTCTGATGATGCGCACGCTCCCGGTGTTGAGATCGGACGGCCGAGTGACACCTATCGGCGAATCCGTATCCAATCCAACTTCGGCAAACTGACGGTTCTCGTAACGGATGGCCATCTTCCGTATCCATACGGGCACGAGATGACGGGCTACGAGGTTTCGGATCTCGCGGCTACCCTCGCCAAGGCCAAGGCGGCGGGAGTCCAGGTACTGATCTCTCCCTACACTGCCGGCGAGCGCACAGCAGCCCTGGTCCAATTCCCCGGCGGGTATATTGCCGAGATCCACTCGTCCTCAAGTAAATAGAGTCCGCCTCGTTGAGGAAGTGTGTTTGATGAAAATTGTTCTCATCCTGGCGGCGGCTCTCTTGACTGGAGTGCCGAGCGCCAATGCCCAGGCAGTGGGAACAGCCCCATCTGTAATCCAGGATCGGGGATACAAGCTGCTGAGGGAGGATGAGGATTGGAGTTTTCTGCGCGATCGAAGCCTCCGGCAGGACTTGTGGGACCCCATCAAATACATCCCGCTGCGTCGCAACTCCCCCGATTGGTATTTGACGTTCAGCGGAGAAGCGCGAGAAGTGTGGGAGCAAACCGGCAACAACAACTGGGGGCAACAGCCATTCTGGAATAGCTTTATTCTTGAGCGTTATATGTTGGGCATCGACGCGCACTATGGCAAGCATCTTCGAACGTTTGTTCAATGCAAGAGCGGTCTTGAGTCTTTCAGAATAGGCGGCCCGAGGCCGATCGATGAGAAGAAGCTGGATTTCCAGAATGCATTCTTAGACGTCGCAACCTCTGGCCAGCATAACTGGATCAAGTTGCGAGTCGGGAGACAGGAGATGGAGTACGGCGCTGGGCGTCTGATTGATGTGCGGGAGGGCCCAAACGTTCGCCTGAGCTTCACTGGATTCAGAATACTGAGCAAGGCGGGATCGTGGCACGCCGACGGATTCGCGGTTCGTCCTGACGTAGACAAGTTTGGTTTCTTCGATAACGTGCCCAACCGCCAAGTCGAATTCTGGGGCGTGTATTCCTGGCGTCCCTTATCCAAGGGCGTTTCTCTTGACGCATATTACTTAGGTCTTGATCGAAAAGAGGCTGCATACGAGCGGGGTACAGCCCACGAAGTGCGGCAAACCCTCGGCATAAGGCTGTGGCACCCAGTCGCGGAGAAGGAACCCGGATGGGATTTCGACTACGAAGGTGTGTGGCAATTCGGCACCTTTGGCTCAGCAAATATCCGCGCATGGACACTCGCATCGGACACCGGCTACACGATTCCAACCTGGCGGCTAAAGCCGAGGTTTAGCCTCAAGGCCGATGTCTCCAGCGGGGATAACCCGAATACAAACACTCTGGGAACATTTAATCCAATATTCCCTATTGGGAACTACTTTGGCGTGATTGCCGATACCGGCCCTGGTCCGGTGAACTTTAGAGACATTCACCCGCGCGTGTTGACCGAATGGGGGCATGGGGTGACTGTCTCGACCGACTGGATCTTCTATTGGCGACAGAGCCTTCAGGACGGCGTCTATTCCGTGCCCGGAACTCTGATCAGGGCTTCTGGAAATAGTATTGCTCGATTCGTGGGCCAACGACCAGGTATAGAGGCGCGATGGCAAGTGGATCGTCACATCTGGGCCCAGGCCGATTACGGAATTTTCTATGCCGGTAAGTTCTTGAAGGAGACGCAACCAGGGCAGAATCTCAATTACTGGGCATTGTGGGCCGGCTATAAGTTCTAGGGGACGACCCTGGATGGCTACGTGAATGCGGCAGGTAGTGCTCAGGCAACCAAGTGTCAACAGACTGACGTGTCAATGGGATGCGCCGCAAACGCTGACGTTTTCACAACACCATCAGCCTTTGCAAGCCAGTTCAACCGCATAGGAGCGTTGACGGACCCTGCGAAAGTCAGAGATTGTGGAACGTCATGTGCAAAATGTCTGCTCGGAGGCTGCCTGGTTATTCAAATGGCCCTTACCTTGCAATAGCACGGGGGTTACGCCTCACAGGTGGCGAATCATGTCATTAGACGGACAGGTGTTGGTGATCGCGTTTTTTGCCGTAGGGTTAAAACTCTTTCTTTGGTCTAGAGAAGAGGACGTGGTCGGGGTGGATGTTGAGCCGGACCGGAAAAACGTGTTGGAGCCTGATGACAGCGGCCTGCGACTCCGAGCGGAAGCGCGGCCAGACGGAGCTGAGGGCATAGTCGCTACAGATCTGCGTCTCAGGTTGGATAGGAGATAGATATGTTTAACCAGTACGAAGTGCGCTCTGCTGATATTTCGGAAAGCCGAATCACGAATTCACTGATGTCAGCGGTAAACAAGGCCGTCGCCATTGAGAACGGCCCAACGGAAATGGGCGAGGCAGCGCTGGTTTCAATGGCAAAGTTGGGTGACAGCGATGCTTTCGTCCAGCTGAGCAAACTCCACGCCGACCGGCTCTTACGGACGATCTATCGCATCACCAGAAATTGGCACGATGCGGAAGACGCGCTACAGGATGCAACGCTGAGGGCTTTCTCTCATTTGAAAGGCTTCCAGGAAAAATCCAGTTTTTCCACTTGGTTAACACGGATCGCGATCAACTCGGCGCTCATGCTCTTACGTAAGAAGCGTGGTTGTTACGAAATTCCCTTCGAGGGTATCGACGATTCTGGCAACGACTACGAGCGTTGGGAGGTAAAGTCTCTCGCAGAGAACCCTGAGAGCCGATTGGCGCGGAAAGAGAGGGAAGAGTTGCTGAGAGATGCAATTCTCCGGTTGCCGCAGCTATTAAGGGAAGTCGTCGAGCTTCGGCAAGCAAGAGGATATTCCACTAGGGAGATCGCACAAGCTCTCGGGATCTCCGTTCCCGCGGTCAAGTCAAGGCTCTCGCGTGCCAGGTTGACCCTGCGCGCAGCGCTGCTTCCAGCAGATTCGCGAGCCCAATCCTATTGGGCGAGCCATCCATCAAACGCGCGGTAGGAAGATATATGGCGGACGTAATGATTTTTACAATAGTGATCGCTTCAGCGCTCTCGCTACTGAGTGTAAGTCCACATGAAGCACAGAGAAAGGCCCTGCGCGCCCTGAGGGCTTACGGCGAGACTGAAGCCTCACCCACCAGCGGTCGCGGCGAAGACCCCGCAAGGGCGGCACGCTGATATTTTCACATTGGATTTTGGTGGAATCACTTTGAGGCCAATTCTGCTGCGCGGAGTCTGACCTTCGGTAGATTACGACCAGAGGTCTGGGACCGTTCTCCCACCATTTGTCGATTCAATTCCGATCCACAATCCAATCCACAATAGTCCGTTTGATAAAATTCCGAAATACGCTCCCCTGTTCGGTCTTTCCTCTTTCCTGTAATCGTCCTTTCGGGATTTTGGATGTGGAAAGGCCACGTCGTTCGGCGACGATTTCGAGAAAATCGGCCTAACAAGACGCAGCAGGCAAATGTTGATGGTTATGCTCCTGCGGGAATAGGGCCGGCGGGCGAAACGAGAGGATCGGAGAGAACATGAAACCGACAAGTCGTCCGAATGGCGAGGCCGCTTCCGCGAACATCACCCAGCGGATTCAAGAGCTGGGGGATTGGAGAGGAGAGACCCTTGCGCATGTTCGTCATCTCATCCACGATGCCGACCCAGACATCCAGGAGGAGTGGAAATGGATGGGAACCCCCGTCTGGTCGCATGACGGCGGCGTTTGCACAGGGGAATCGTACAAGCAGGTTGTGAAGCTCACCTTTTTTCGCGGGGCCTCCCTCAAAGACCCGAAGAAGCTCTTCAATTCCAGCCTGGAAGGGAACACGCGGCGTGCGATCGACCTCCGCGAAGGGGAGAAGATCAACGAAGCTGCCTTCAGGCAACTGATCCGCGCCGCGGTGACGGCCAACTCCGTAGCGCGCGCTCAACGGGCAGCCAAGAAGAAGTAAGCCGGCTCTCAGGAGGAACCACCTGCATTGGTCAACGGCTCTGACGAATAAGGAAAGCCGGGGCCTGCTTTCGCCCCGCCGGGACCGATTCGCGTTAGGGAAAAGCTAAAGTCAATGGAGCGTGGATTGACTGCCTCCCATAAATATGGGACCCTTGAAAGGGTGAAGACGACCCTCGAAATTCCCGACCCCATCTTCCGCCGGGCCAAATCGGTGGCCGCCCAGCTTGGCATCCCACTGCGCGCTTTTGTAACCGAAGCCGTAACGGAGAAGCTCGAGGCTAGCTTGAAAAGAGAAGAAAAGCCCTGGGTGAGGCTTGCTGGAGGTCTCAAACATCTCCACAAAGAGACGGTGCGTATCAATCGGATCATCAAGAGTGAGTTTGAGAAGATTGAGCCCGAGGATTGGGAGTGATCCTCGACACCAACGCACTCTCCGCAGTGGCCGATGATGAGCCCGCGGTCGTTCGCGTCTATCGCCAGGCTGCGAGCATGGAACTGCCCGTGATTGTGCTGGGCGAATATCGTTTCGGTATCGGGCAATCGAGACGGCGCAGTGAGTACGAAAAGTGGCTGCGAGAGCTCATTGCGGCAACACGCGTGCTGGTGGTAGAGGAAGAGACCTCACGGCACTATGCCGGGATTCGAGCAGCACTCAAAAAGGCTGGTCGTCCCATCCCCTCAAATGATCTCTGGATCGCCGCACTCTGCCGGCAACACCGTCTGCAACTCCTAAGCCAAGACCAACACTTTGATGCGGTCGAAGGGCTCGAACGCGTCGGATGGTAGTTAAAACGTTAGACTGACTCTTACAGGCACAAAACCCCGGGCACGACAGATCACCATAATTGTGTGAGGTTTCCTGAATTTCGGATGCCTCTCGGCGCAACGAGGCCTGTAAGGAGGCCGGCTACGTGGATCGAAAGTCGCAATCCGGCGGTGATCATTTAACCAGAAAAAGGCCGCGTGGCAGTGCCGCGCCGATGATCGTTGTGAACCGCCGCAGTGAAACTCCGCTTTATCGTCAGATCTACGACGCCCTTCGTGCCATGATCCTGGATCGCAGATTAGAGTCCGGCCAACAGCTTCCATCCACCCGTGCACTCGCCGATGAGCTCAGAATTTCACGTATTCCCGTCCTGGATGCCTACGCTCAGCTTCTGGCGGAAGGCTATCTCGAGAGCCGTTCGGGAGCCGGGACGTTTGTGAGGATCTCACTTTCTGACCAGTTTGCCAGCGTACGGTCGGCCGCGCCCAGCGCACTGAATAAAGTGGAAAGCGAAGAGATTTCGCAACTCGCCAAGCTTCTTCCTGTGGAGCAAACACCCTGGTTCCCAAGTTCGGGAGCCTTCAGCGTGGGGCAGATTGCGTATGATCATTTTCCCTTTCGCGTGTGGTCCGACACCCTCACCCGCCATGCGCGGCGGGTACGCGCCAGATCGTTGAATTATGCCGATCCGATGGGCCTGGAGGAGTTTCGAGAGGCAATCGCTGCTTATCTTCGCTCCGCCAGAGCTGTGCGCTGCGAAGCTTCGCAGATCATGATCGTGAACGGTTCACAGCATGCCCTGGATCTCTCGGCGCGCGTTCTACTCGATCCCAATGCCTCAGCGTGGATCGAGGAGCCCGGCTATGAACTGCTGCGGCACACGTTGGTTCTTTCAGGCTGCCGGCTGGTTCCTGTGCCCGTAGACAGCGAGGGACTCGATGTGGCTGCAGGGATAAACTTGTGCCCAACTTCGCGGGTTGCCTTCGTCACTCCCTCTCATCAATATCCTTTGGGCGCGACCATGAGTCCCGCGCGCCGACTTCAGTTGCTCGAATGGGCGCATAGTCATCACGCCTGGATTGTCGAAGACGACTATGACAGCGAATATCGATATGAATGCATGCCGGTCGCTTCGTTGCAAGGATTGGATCCGGGCTCGCGGGTCATTTATATCGGGACGTTCAGCAAGACGCTTTCCCCCTCGCTTCGTCTGGGGTACATCGTAATTCCCCACGCGCTGGTGGCGCGCTTTCTCGCAGTGCGCAGAGCCAATGACCTTTTTCCTCCACCCCTCTATCAGGCTGTGCTTACCGATTTCATCCAAGCCGGGCATTTCGCGCGCCACGTCCGCAAAACCCGGAAGCTGTACGCGGAGCGTTGCACCGCGCTGACACAAGCCTTGAAGACGGAGTTTGGCAGCGAGATTGAGATCCTCGGCTCCGAGGCCGGAATGCACCTTGTGATCACACTCCGGCCGGGGTGCTCCGACCGGGCGATTGCAGCCCGCGCTGCGCGCGGCGGACTCTGGCTATGGCCACTTTCCGCCGCTTACCTCGGCCCGCATGTACGCCAAGGCTTCATCCTCGGTTTTGGCGGCACTAAAGCGGACGACATGTTGCATCAGGTACGGCGGCTGCGCAAGGCCATTCGCGAAAGTGGTCATAGCGCCGAGCACAAAATGGTCATTGAGCCCTGACCCACCTCAGCATACGATCTCTTCACCGCTTCACTTCTCACCGGCGCATTTGAGCCTCACGGTTCATCGGGCGCCTATCGGCCCTATTACATTCATTGGCCCTGTCTCGAGATTTGTTCGCCCTGTCTGCGAATCATTGGCCCTGTCCACGATTTGTTCGCCCTGTCTGCGAATGCGAGTCACATCGATTCCTGAATCGAAGGAGGACGAGTATGTTCAATCGACGGACCCGAGTTCATTACGCTCTTTTCGCATTCTTGCTCTTGCCTGTGATCGCTCGAGCGCAGTCCACTTTCGGAGACATCCGCGGGACGACTCGCGATCCGCAAGGTCTCGCATTGCCGAATGCGACCGTGACTCTTCACGATACGGGGGAGAATACCACCCGATCAACGATCGGTGACGACAGGGGCGACTTCCTGTTCGAGAACCTCAAGCCCGGCACGTACGCCATGACCGCAACCAAGGTAGGGTTTTCCGGGTCTCCTACCGTCACCATCGAATTAGATGCCCGGCAGAGCGCGCGTGTAGACCTGGCGTTGTCTGTCGGCTCGGTACTGGAGAGCGTCTCGGTAGCGGCCACGTCCCAGCAGATCGATACCGAAGATGCGACCGTCGACGACACCAAGGGAACCGGTCAGTTGGTCGAGATGCCGCTCAATTTTCGGGCGCAAACCACCAGCCCGCTCGCCGCCCTGGCCTTGTCACCGAGCGTTGTCACCGATAGCCAGGGCAACATCGGGGTGGGAGGCGCGACCTATTCCATGACCGGCTATTCGGTCGACGGAGTTTCCACCGCGAATGTCGCTGCCAATGGCGCGCTGCAGAATGCCTATCCGTCCTCGGAAGGGCTTTCCGAAATGAAGGTGACCGCGTTCAACAACAGCGCCGAATTTTCTCAAGTTGCCGACATCACGTTCATCACCAAGAGCGGCACCAATCATTTTCACGGCAGCCTGTTCGATTACCTGCAAAACAACGCCCTCGATGCCAAGATTCTGAACTTCACCACCAAGGCCCCCAAGCACTTCAACACCTTCGGAGGCAGTTTGGGCGGACCAGTCACCATTCCTCGTCTATATGACGGCCGCGACAAGACGTTTTTCTTCCTCGATTACGAAGGAAATCGCCGCAGAACGGCCTCACCCGAGCAGGATCTGGTGCCGACCCTTGACGAACGGAACGGCAATCTGAACGATCTCATCACAGCGGCCAATCCAGACCCATTCATCAACCCGGCGACGGGCCAGCCGGCCAACATCGCGATCAATCCCTACACCGGGTTAGCGTTTCAGAACAATACGATTCCTGCATCAATGTTGAGCACGGCGTCCCAGAATTTGCTCAACGGATACTATCCGCTGCCCAACGTTGCCGGTGGCAGCTACAACTACGAAGTGTTGCAGAACACTCCTTCGAGCACGGACGGATTTGACGTCCGGCTGGACCACTCCCTGACCAGCAATCACCAGGTATATGCCCGATTCAGCTGGAAAAACCTGCTCTCCCAAGCAGGCCAGTTCGGCCCGGTAAACCCTTTGCTGCCCAATGACATCGATAGCGAACACGATCGCAGCCTGATCGTTTCCTACAACTACACCGTCAACGCCAAGACGATGAACGAATTCCGTTTCGGCTTCACCAACAGTTTGACCAACCAGCACTTTCCCATCATGGGTGCGCAGGCAGCCAACCAACTCGGCCTTACCGGGATGAGTTTTGCCAACCATCCCACGACCGGCGCGTTTCCCACTTTCAATTTCTCCGCCGGCACCGGGTTTACCGCGATCGGCCGAGACAAGGACGGTCCTGGCCAGTCGAAAACTACGCAGTTTACCGATAATCTCAGTCACATCCTGGGCAGACACACCATTCGCGCCGGCATTGACGTTCGCCGGGTGTTTTACCAGACCGTCGTCCGCTGGGGCGAGTCTGACGATTTCGGCGCCTTCACCTTCAACCAGGGAGTGTTTACAGGCAGCGCCTTCGGCGACTTTCTCCTCGGCGCACCGCAAACGTCTTTCATTGTGGAAAGCAGCCCCAACACCAACGAGCCGAGCGTCCAGTGGGGCATCTACGCTCAAGATCAATGGCAGGTCAACGACCGGCTGACGGTGAACTTTGGCTTCCGTTGGGAGTTGCTGCCCGAGTTCACTGAGAACCAGGGCGACATTGCGAACTTCGATCCCAAGAACGGCGCGGTGGTGGTGCCTGACATTCTGCTCCATAAAACCGTGCCTTCCAGTGCGTTACTCCAGGCGAACTACAATGCGTTCCTGATCTCGTTCAACGCGTGCCAGCTCTCGTCCCGGAATCCGTCGCTGGCATGCTCAAACGTCCTTACCGCGAGCCAGGACCATCTTTCGCAGAGCTTGCGCAACAACTATTGGCACAATTACGATCCGCGTCTCGGCATCGCCTTCCGCCCCTTTCGCAATACCAAGACGGTGTTCCGTGCAGGTTTTGGCGTCTTCACGCAAACGCCTTTGGGACAGTTGGCCTACGATTTCCTCGGCATCCCGCTGGGGGCGCCCTACACCTACACCAATCAAGCCGGCGCTGGGACCGCGCCCCTGTTCACCTTTCCGGCGACGTCGCCTACCAACACCACCGCACAATATGGTGGAACCGGTTTCTACGACGGCATGAGCCCCAACTTTAGAGATCCTCAAACCGTGCAATGGAACGCAACCATCGAACGCCAATTGACCTCGGCTCTGGCGGCGCGCATCACGTATGGGGGCATGAACTCCTATCGCATGAACGTCAAAAAGGACTACAACGCAATCCCGCCGAGCACCCAGCCCTACGTGCCCAGTCCTTACGTCGATGCACGCGCTCCCTATCCGAACTGGGTGGAACTCAATTACAGCGCGAACGCGGGCTTCGCCAATTACCAGGGGCTCACGCTCGAGGCGACTCAAAAGCTATCGCATGGATTGGACTTTCAGGCGAACTATACCTGGGCGCATAACATCAGCAACGCGCAGGGAGATGCTCCCAACGGCTACTCCTCTGAGAACCTGCTGTTCACTCCTTCCTACGATCAATTCAACCTTCGTGCGGCCCGCGGCAACGTGGCTGGTATGCCAAGGCAACGGTTCGTATTTACCAGTACTGCCGAATTGCCGTTTGGCAACGGGCGGCAGTGGCAAAGCGGGAATCGGTGGGTCAACGGAGCGCTGGGCGGCTGGAATATCAATACGGTCACTCTGCTGCAAACCGGACCGTGGATGACCCCCACCATGAGTACCACCGCAGACCAGTCCAACACGGGGATCTCCGATGGTGTGCGTACCGGGATCACTCCCCGTCCTGATTGGGTTGGAAATCCTCACACGGGTGTGGGCGGAAACCTGATTTGGAATCCCAACGCGTTCCAACCCCCACCGTTGAACGCCGGGCGTATTGGAAATGCGGGAGTTGGGATACTCGAAGGACCCGGGACGATCTGCGTGTCTACCGGATTGGCGAAGACGTTCTCGGTTCGGGAAGGGCTGAAAGTCCGTTTCGAGTCTACCTTCACCAACGTATTGAACCATACCAACTACGCGCCGCCCGCCAGCGACATCAGCGATCCTTCCACGTTCGGCATCCTGCAGTCGGCGCAGACTGCCGGACAGAACGGGAATCGCACCGGTCAGTTAGCGCTCCGTGTGGACTTTTAGGACTGCCCCTGTTGAGACAACCAAGGAGATAATAATGCCCATATACCAAAGCATGCAGAGAGTAAGGTTTTCAAGCCCCGACGGCTACGCGAAGTTTAAGTTGGTGTTCGGTGAGGTGCGTACTCAACTTAAGAAGCTACCGGGATTCTTACATCTTACCTGGTGGGTCCATCCCCAAGACCCTTCGTGGTACAACGAGGTTAGCTTGTGGACCAGCTTCGAAGCGCTTCGCGAATGGCACATGAACACCTATCACAAGCAGGCGAAGGAGTGGGCGGTGCGAAGCGGCGCCATCATGGAAGACATCATCACCAATTTCGAGCTCAAGAACACGCGCCTTATCCGGGTCTGCCCGTGTTGTGCTCTTATTACCGATAAGGCATACGACCTTGAGCACGAACAGAAGACTCTGGCCGAGTTGTGCTCCAAGTGCGGCTTCCAATTCCCGGTGATGCCTGAAACCGCAGATAGCACGGCGGTCTTCAGAGATGTGGACGCGCCTGTGCCCGTGCCTGAGTTCATGGCAATGGGGGACGATTAGCCGCTCATAGGCTTCGGCGATCGAAACATATCCATCTCCATCCGTCCGCATTGCTTACTTTGCATGGGTGAGCAAAATCGCAGCCCAGCCCAGTACGGCTGTCAATGCGGCGGAAAGGATGGTTGGCGGCAACCCGAAATATTTGACTGAGAGCACAACACCAACGACTTGAGCGCCGAACAACGCCCATGCCACACCTGCGATCGCTTGCGGATGGACAGCTGCCAGTGTTCCGAGTTGCCAGCAGAGTATCGCTGAGAACAACATGGAAACCGTACACGACAGCCCGAAGCCTCGATAGAACCCTCCATAAGAAAGGTTGGACCCGCCAACTTTGAAGACAACATCACTCATCGCCTTCTGGACGGCCAATCCTTCTGTCGTGGGTGGTTTGAAGCTGAGAAATCCGACGGTGTGCCCGAGGGCGAAGAGTAGAAATACGACCGATGCAATCCGGAATAGAATTGTTGCCCTCATGGTTGCTCCTTTGGCGAGCCGGGGAATACCATTGCACACTCGTTGGCCGGTGGCCCGATACGCCAGCTCCGTAAGGTGATGGATTTGCGCCCGGCTGTCGTGATTCTGTGACGCCGGCCGCGTGGTCGTCTATCAACATTGAGACCGCAATGACAAATTTGGAACCTTGTCGAGAGATAGAATCGCTGGTTGCTTAAGGCAGAGGGAAAACACGCGGGAGCCTTAGGACAATTCCCGTGGTCAACGTCTTTGGGTGATAGCTACCTTTGAAAACCGACAATCCCCCATAACTGAATTCCGCGACGCGCCAGTCGATGCGAGGAAAAACGGTGAAGTCCAGGCCGCCTAAAAACTGATATTCGAATCGAGTGACGTTGCTCGACGCCTCAGTGATATTGAGGTTGCCCAGGCCAGCCGTCGCTTCCACGTACGGGTGCAGCGGGATGACGTGCAGATTCAACCCAACCCTGGGTCCGATCGCACCGCTGTTGAACGAGTCTGAGCCGCTTTTGGTAAACGACCCGCGAAGATCCAAGCCCACGTTCAAGATCGCCAGGCGTCCGCTCGCGAGGTAGGCTCCGAACGTGCCTCCGTAGAATTGGTATCCACTATCCGGGGGAACGCCGGGGTTCTGCACGGTAAAACCACCATACAGCCCAAGTTGTGCGCGGAGGGAGAGCGGGGAAAGAGCAAAGAGAAACAAAGCGAGCAGTCGCAGCGGTTTCATCAAGCGAGAACTCCTATGACTAACCTACTCTTTCATCGCAGGCCGCGTCGCGGTAAAGCCAGGGAGAAGCCAAAACATAACTGTCATCAGCAAATGCACGGGAATGCCGATATAGGGGGTAGAGGAATAGCCGGATCCTCGACATTGCGGATGATGAGCATCGGAGGTTCCGAGTCTCTTCCCAGGAAGGATTTGAGAGAGCCGCAGGGCGCAGTGCAGATCCCTCCACTACGGTCGGGATGACAAGGGGAGAGGGGTGGCTCAGGTTGGAGTGGTTGCGGGATGGGAAGAAACCGCAGGTCCCTCCACTTCGCTTCGCTCCGGTCGGGATGACAAGGGGAGAGGGATGGCTCAGGTTGGAGTGGTTGCGAGATGGGAAGAAACTGCAGATCTCTCCACTACGCTCCACTACGCTCCCCCGATTTTCCTGTCGAGACCCGTGGCTTTGATGATCTGCATGCGGCTCTCTTTAAAGAGAGCCGCACACGTGGTCGTCGCTAGCTGCGCGAAGTAGGAAATCCGGGTACGCTTCGGTCGGGATGACAAGGGGAGAGGGGTGGCTCAGGTTAGAGCGGTTGCGGGATGGGAAGAAACCGCAGGTCCCTCCACTTCGCTACGCTTCGGTCGGGATGGCAAGTTTTTTGCAACGCTTGAGACCTTGTAGCGTAGATAGGCTTTCACGCGTTTCAAACGTAGCTTCATGTCGGCAAGCGGCCGGTTCCGGTGAGCATCCCACAAAATTATTAGGTGCGCACAAGAGCTCTTGCTGCCGTCCCATTTTGGCGCGTGGCATATAAAGTTTCACTTGGGTAGGGGTTGCTCTTGCAGAGCGACCTCGTTATAGTCCTCGAAGACACACGCCCGCAGCGCACTTTACAGATGTCCACGGCATCCTGCCAGAGGTGATTGCGACGCGTGTTGACGATTCAGCGTGCAGGCACGCACCTGTACGCTTCGTCCGTTCGCGCACGTCCTTTTTGTACCTGCCTCAACAATCCGACTGTCTCCCCTAAGGGGGTCATCCGCGCATGCGCAAGCAGGTCTTCGCACCCGTCTGCCTGCCGGTGCGGTGCAAGGGAGATACTCCGAACGAACTTTTCTATGAGGTCGTAGTCCAATGAAGAAACTCTTTACGCACTGCCGGGCCCTCTGGTGTTTGCCGTTTCTCCTCTCCGCCGGCTTTGCCCAGGCACAAACACTCACCTCACTTGCCATCTCACCGAACCAGCCAGCGGTGAATATAGGCGGCAGCACACAGCTGACGGCCACGGCTTCCTATTCCGATGGCTCCTCCAATAATGTCAGCAGCAGTGTTGCCTGGAGCTCAGCCGATCCCCGCATGGTCAGCGTCTCAGCCAGCGGCCTCGCAGCCGGAAACGCCACAGGAACGGTGGCGATTACTGCCGCCTACCAGGGACAGACCGCGACTACTGCCATCTCCAGTTCCATGGCAAACATTCAATGGAGTGGTCCCCTGACCATCACCCAGGGAGGTACCTATTCCGGCAACTGGAAGAGTACCAATCCGCAAACCCCGGCGGTCACCATTGCCACCACCGAGCCGGTGCTGATTCAGAATTCCTACATAACCGGGCCCAACGACTTGATCGACGATCCGGTGTATGGAAACAACGTCACGGTTAAGAACGTGATCGGCATAGGCGTGAATGCAAACGTGAAGGGTCAGCCCAATGGGCTCTTTGTCGACGCTCAGAATCCCAGCCTGCTCGATGTGGAAAACTGCTACTTCGAAAATGTGGAGTTTGGGGTCTGGGTTCGCGGCTATGGAGGTAATTACGACGGAACGCAAACTGTGACCATCGTTAATAATCGCGGCCGCAACATTGTTGGCACGGAAAGTGATGGCAACGGCGGCTACTTATCCGGCGAAACCAATTGGGCGTGGGGCCATGCCATCCAACTCAGCAGCATGCCGTCTGTGCCCGGCATCACCATTGCCTGGAACGAGATCATCAACTACCCCTACCAGAGCCTGGTCAACGAAAACATCAGCATGTACGATGCCGGTGGTACGTCGAGCAGCCCGGCGCAATTGCACGATAACTACGTGCAGGGAGCCTACCCCTACAATCCGGTGACCGATAGTTACAACGGCGGCGGAATCACCACCGATGGCAGTACCAGCGATACCGTGCAAACGGCTGCGGCCTTTAACAATATCTACAACAACCAGGTTGTCGGCACCGTGAACATGGGCATTGAAATTGGCAGTGGACACGACAACACAGCCTATAACAATCGCGTCGTTTCCAGTGGACTGCTACCGGATGGAACCCAGATTCCTTCGCAAAACGTGGGCCTCTCCCTCTACGACGTCTACGGCAATATCCAAAACGGTTCGATGTACAACGACAACATGTACAACAATACTTCGGGCTGGATGTGCTGGGCACTTCGTTGTGCCTGGGATGGATATAGAGGCGATGCCTACTTTCCCGACGACAGCGGCGAGTACGCCTTAAACCCGTCGATCACCGCCAACCCGATCACGCTGCAGATGGAAGCGGCCGAGTACACGACATGGCAGGCGAAGCTGAGCTCGAGCGGAGTGGTTGTCGGTCCTGTGGTCTCCTCGGGCAGTTCCAGTTCCGGAGGAGGTTCTAGCGGCGGATCAGGCAGTGGTTCGACATCCACCATCTCGACCGCCGCCTGGTACAGGGTGGTGAACACCAACAGCAGCCAGTGCGTAGAGGCAACCGGTTCGGGGACCGCCAACGGGACGCTGGTGCAGCAATCGACCTGCGGCGCGGCCCAAGCCAACCAGGAGTGGCAATTCCAGCCAACTGGCAGCGGCTACTACCGGGTGGTGAATCGCAATGCCTACAACGCCACCGCCACCAATGTGGTGTGGGATGTGACTGGCGGACCGCGGGCTACGGCAGACCAGATCCCGGTTCAGCTGTGGAGCTATGTTGGCAACACCAACCAGCAGTGGATGCCGGTGGCGCTTGGCAATGGAGCCTACAAGTTTGTGGCTCGCAACAGCTCTAAATGCCTCGATGTTCCGGGGGCCTCGGTGGTCGTTTCCACTCACTTGCAACAGTACGACTGCAATGGAACCGGGGCGCAGTCCTACACCCTGCAGCAAAAATAATCCGTTGGCGGCTGAAAAATTCGGGACCGGGCGCTGACCAAACCTGGAAACTGTTCTAGTTAGGAAAGGCGCTCTCATTCGGTTCACGAACACGCTCATGACCGTGAGACCGAATCAATTCCACAATGCGCTGAGCTTGCTCGTGGGTGACGAACAAAACTGAGAAGAAAGCCCGAATATGGCCTCACCATTCGATCCGCTGGTAGACATCATTCAATCGACATCGCTGAACCCCTGGAAGGGGCGCAACGGCCAAGCCCTCGCCGAGTATGAGGGCCGCTACTTTTCAGCCACTTTCTTCAGCACCTCATCAATTCTGGTTTGCCAGCCAGGACCTGTAGCCTTGAAATACTCAAGAACGGCCGGTGAGAGACGGAGGGATACCAATTGCTTGGTCGCGGATTTTTGTTTCCCTCGCTGTCCCGGACGCCGAACGATCGCTGACGAGAGATAGGCCGTGGCCGCCTTCGCGTCGTTCGGGTCATAGGGACCATCCTCAGGAGCGTACGGGATCGGGTCAGTCTCCTTGATTGCCTTAACTCGCTTCCAATCAGTCTGGCTCTTGCGTTTTTTCATACACTACTCTCTCCACTCTTGATGCGACCCGAAATGAGATCACTTGGATGTCCGTGTCGTTCCACATAGATGAGTGTTAGCACCTTAGCGTGTACCGCGACCATTGCGATGTCTTGCTTCCTGGCCTCTCCCTTTCGAGGTGACTCGAAGGTGACCTTACGGGGGTTTTCGTAGACCAAACCGGCATCCGCGAGTCAAGGCCATGCTTCTCCAGATTCGCCTTCCGCTTGGCCTCGTCCCAAACGATCATGAGCTTATTGTAGCTACATCCTCTATCGGGGGAAAGTGAGAATGTCGTCTGAAACCGCGAGACGAATCTCCCCTGCTTCGGCCAAATCGAGGATGCGCGAAGGGTTCCCCGGAAAGTTCAGGGCAGACACTATGACATTTGTATCCGAGGTGACGCACAGCACTTAGCGTCCGGGTTCGGCGCGGCCGGCTGAAACTTCGACGTCTACATCTTCAGGCTTAAGACCGCGCTCGCGCGCGTTGCGGTGCCCAAATTCGACAGTCTTGCGCCACTCCGCACGGCTCAGGCGGTTCTCCACGGCGTCCCGCACGAGCTCTTCCGGAGTAATCTCTTCCTGGGCGGCGGCTTGCTTGACTTTCTCAACTAGTTCGCCGGGAAGTCCGATGTATTCGGTGGCCATGGCTCTATTTTGCTCCCCCTCGGCGAAAACTACTACGGCTTTAACGACCGGGGAAATGAGGAAATTGGGGGTGGCGGCCCTGATGCGGAAGTGGACCTAACCCGGGACCTCAGATCGACGCAGGCAACTCATCCGCGTCGCGGTGACGGCTAACTCAATAGCGCGCGCTCAACGGGGAACCACGAAGAAGTAAGCCGGCTCTCAGGCGAAGGACCGGATCGACTTCTGGACCGCCGCCGCCGCAGTGCCCTTGGGGACTCTCGTACGGCCTCTGGAAACTCTGCGAAACTCCAATCGCTAGCAGGGGGCAAACACCAGCGGGAGCGTCACCCGTGAATTGCCTAGAATGCCTGCGGACGGGCGTTTCGTGTGGAAGGATCCGGCGACATGATACAGATCAGTCCGGCATGAAGAGCAACGTTCGCAAATTTCCCTCCGGTGCCTGGATCGATTTGTTCTTCAAACACCTATTCAAGCGAGCAGACTTTCCATCGACTTGATCACGTCCGGCTCGCCGACCATCGGTTGGCTCGAAACCTGAGTTATTTCTTTGGCCGTTCGACATCGCTCGATGCAATCCCGGCATCAAAGCGCATGAGGATTAAAAGCTATGGACACCAAAATCCTGGTTCCCGTGGTTGTTGCTGCAGTCGTTGTCATCGTCATCGCAGCACTGCTCGTGATTCGCAAGCGGAAGAGCGACCAATTAAAACAACGTTTCGGCTCCGAATACGACCGCGTCGTACAGCAACAAGGAGGTGCCCGTCACGCAGAGGACGTTCTGGCTGAGAGAGAGAAGCGAGTGGGGACATTTTCCATTCGCCCTTTGCAGGGAGACGACCGCGAGAGATACGCGCAAGAGTGGTCGTTGGTGCAGAAGCGGTTCGTCGATGATCCTTCCGCCGCAGTCACAGAAGCAGACAAGTTGGTAACAACCGTTATGGGTGCAAGGGGTTACCCAATGGTTGACTTTGAGCAGAGGGCTGCGGACGTCTCTGTGCACTATCCGGGAGTGGTGCAGAACTATCGATCCGCGCGGGGGATTGTCCAGCGTCATGGTGACGGGCAAGCGACCACCGAAGAGCTGCGGCAGGCCATGGTCTACTTCCGCTCGCTGTTCGAAGAATTGCTCGATTCCCCCAAACCCGAAAAGATAGGAGTCTCCCATGAGCGAATTGCTTCTTAACGACGAAGATCTAACGACGGCGGATATTGTGCATGCTGAGAAAAGCAGCGAAGCTCAGCCATCTGCGATCGACGACCGCAACCTGCAGCCCGGGCAAGCGGTTCCTACGCTTCTGACACCAAGGGAAGCCGCCCCGTTATTTCCAGACGATGAACTACATAGTTTTCGCGCGCACTGGGATCAGGTTCAGACCTCGTTCGTCGATGAACCCAGGCAGGCAGTAGAACAGGCTGATAGTTTGGTGGCGAATGTAGTCAAGCGGATCGCCGAACAATTCTCCAACGAGCGCGCGCAACTAGAAAAGCAGTGGGACAGTGGCGATAACGTTTCAACGGAGGATCTACGGCAGGCTCTGAGGCGTTATCGGTCGTTCTTCGACCGCCTTCTTACCTTCTGATTCGAAGCAAAAGAGGCTCCGGCCCCAGTTTCAACAAACCCAAGAATCTCCGGTGTCCCATCCTTCGAGCTTTTGCGAAGGATGGGATCCACACCGCCCAATCAAGACAATGCGTCGACAGGATAGCTATTACCCTCGATGCGAGCGGGGAACCGGTGGGCGTCGTAGCCGGGCCAATTTGACGTTGGTTCGGTGTTGCGGAGTCCCTGACGGAAATGCGGCGACAGGAAGCGGAAACCGCAGGTCCCTCCACTGCGCTTCGCTCCGGTCGGGATGACAAGTTTGTTGCGGGACGGCCTGATGAGTTTGTTGCGGGACGGCCTGATGCGGCCCCTGCCGCCGCGACTGTTACCGCGAGTTAGTTGAGACGCTAGTCAAGGGGACGAAATAACCCCCAAAAGAATCGCGCCGGCAAGAGCAGCGGGCTTGTAAGCGAAGGCGTTTGGCCGCGATCACCCATTCAAGCCGAGGGACGGCTTGAATGAGGCACCCAACCAACCTTCGTTGGCTGTGACGATTCAGGCTCGTATTTTTTCAGCTGCCCTCAAATTCGTTTGGCAGTTTCAGCAAGCGGCGGATGGCTTTGATATCGGGCCGAAAGACATGCGGATCCATGACTTTTTCGTTTTGCCGCTCCCAACCTAACAGCAAAGCAAGCACCAGTTCTTGGCCCTCGGGATCACAGACCGCCTGGAGCGGGGTGCGGCCTCCCAGTGCGGGCACTTTCTGATGAATCCAGTCCTCTGCCTGTTGCTGCAGTTCCGCCTGCAGTTCCTGCGGCAATGCGGCAGCGGGTGCGCTCGATGGGCGGCCGGGCCGTGCTTGCTTGTTTGTCAAGTCGGGGCGGGTGGTCACCGTCTTCTGGTGCGTTGCCAGGATGCCAAGCCGCTTCTCAATTTCTTTTCGTATCCGGATGGCCCGCTTTTCTGAATTCACTTCCACCATCAGGGATCGACCCGAAATGTTGATCGTCCCCAGCAGGGTCGTCTCCCAGCTCTGGTGCATGCGATTGCCCTTCTTTAGCCAGGGAATCTCCACGGTCTGCAGGGCGCCATCGGCGCCGACTTCCGCACGCTGCAGCAACTCTTGTTTGGAAATGCCCGACGCCAATGGCGATAACGCCTCAAAGGCCGCGTGCGCCGATCCCGTACGAAAAGTCAGTGTGTGCTGCACAAAGGGATCGCCGTCGGTGTTGGCCAACGTCGGCGGAGTGCGCATTCGGTCACGCACGTCCAGATAGACCGTGCGGATCTGCTCGCGATGAAGGATCAGGTCGGCCACGGTGAGCGGGCGGTTCTGATTGGCAATCTTCTTGCGCAAACTGGTGCGCAACGCAACGATCGAAGGCTTTCTTTCGGGTGGGATGCACAGCGGGGCCAGCCGGCCGAGCGTGGTGCACCCGGGCAACTCACAGAGTTGACCGTAGGCCAGATCCCCTGGCCGCAAAAAGCGGGAGGCGGCCCGTTCCGTGACCTCTACCTCTCCGCCGATCAGGACGTCGCGCAATGCCATCCCTTCCCCTGGCCGCGAGCGAACGACTTCATAAAAGCTGAGCGGCTGGGTCAGCGCTTGCTCCAGAATCAGGCGCTCCGTTTGCGGTAAGCTCGCTTCCTCTTGCCGCAAAAAGGCTTGTGCCACGACGCCACGACCTGGTGGCCGCCTGGGAGAGCCGGGCCTCGGGGCCCAATCGAAAAGAAAATAGGGAATAAATATTTCGGCTTGGTTTGGATCGTCTTCGAGCGGGGGCGGCGCCTCTTGCTGATTAAAGTCCGACCACGCGGCCGGCAATTCGGCGGCTAAGTGTTGAAAAGCGAATGCTTGCAATTTTTGCGCCAACTGGGCCGATGCTTGGTGCTGCCCTCTCCATACATCGTCGTTTTTGAGGCAGCATTGCTTGTGCTTTATGCCACTGCCGCAGGGGCAGAGCTCATTGCGGCCAATCTTTTGGCTGGGTTTGGGTGGCATGGGTCCAAAACTACTTGGATGCTGCGAAGAAGACAAGCATCAGGCGTGTTCCTTTGGTTGGCGGGGTTGCTTTGCGCCGGCGCGCAGGTTTATGCCGTTTTGCTGGCACCAAGGGCGCATTATTTCTGCAAAGGCGCTGCGACGGAATTGGTTCCAGGGTTCCCATAGGTCAGGTTCGCGATCTGATCCTTGAACCTGCGAAACGGTTGGCTGCCGTGAACAGCGTCCAGAAGGCTGGCCCGAAGTGTTCTGCTGCAGCTGCTCACAGAAGTTACGCATGATGCTTCTGCGAAGACATAGCAATCGCTTTTTCTTGACACACATTCCATTATGGGAATATAAAAAAACTGCATGGCTAGACCACTGCCCCTGACGATAAGCACAAAACAGAGACGGTGGTGACTGGACGCACGTAGCTTCACCCCACGGGTGCTCAGATGCATGTGGGTGTGAGGAATTGACTAGGGGAAATCTTTCCGCATGAAAAATCTCTTTGAGGCGACAAGGGTGGAAGAAGTAAAGGAGCGGATGGCGCAGTTGAGGCCTGATAGCCAGCGGCTGTGGGGCAAGATGAATCCAGCGCAGGCGCTGGCGCACTGCTCCGCGGCGATAGGGATGGCGGAGGGAGAGACATGTCCGCCCCGAATCTTGATTGGACGACTGCTGGGGCCATTGGCCAAGAAGTCGCTGATCGTGAACGGTGAGCCAATGCGCCGCAATGCGACGACAGAAAAGAGCGTGCTGGTGACGGATGAACGGGACTTCGTGGTAGAGAGGCAACGGCTGCGCGAATCGATCGACCGCTTTGCAGCCGGTGGGCCTGGGATATGCACGAAGCATCCGCACTTCTTTTTTGGACCCCTGACTCCGGTGGAATGGGCGGCCTTGATGTATCAGCATCTGGACCATCATCTGCGGCAGTTCGGGGTTTAGGAACTTGTTGAGGGATTTTAGAGTCGGCGTGTGAGCTCGAAAAGCAGCCCTCAGGGGCTGAAGCCCGGGAATATTTCAAGCAGTTACGGCCCCATAAAGTCGTGCCCTGATACAAAACAGAGCTTTTGCGCAACCCGTAAAGTTGTCCCCTGAGGGAAGTCGAGACTGTTTCCGCAGCCTGTAAAGCCGACCAAAGATGGAAACTGTTTTAGTTACGAATATCTGCCATCAGTTCCTCGACCAGGCGCTGCTCTTCGCCGGTGAGGGGCAGCAACGGCATCCTGGGGCGTCCGCCGTAGTATCCGTTCAGGTCAAGCGCGTACTTTATGCCGGGTATTCCCATTTTCCCGGCGATCTCGATTCCGGCCCGGACAATGCGCTGCTGCTTTTCTGCTGCCAGATCCGGATCCTTCTCCGCCCACGCAGTGTAGACCTCACCGCAGGCCTGCGGGGCAACGGATGCCAACGCCAGCACACCCCCCGTAGCTCCCGCTTCGAGCGAGGGATAAAGCGTCTGCGCAGAGCCGCAAAGTAGCTGAAAGCCAACCTCGCGAGTACGCGTCTTGAGCGGACGCCGAGGCGGCGGTACCGCCAAAACCGTCGCGCCGGAAACGAGCTGCTCCGCCGCTACGAAGGTTGCTATCTCCTCTTTGACCGTCTGCGCAGAGAGCATGCGCGAGGTGACCGCGGCGAAGACCGGGGTGACCGTGACCGTCCGCTTGCGGGCCGGCCGCGTGGCCGTCACCAGCTCCGCGACCCGCTCCGCGTTGCCGCTCGAATCCTTCATGCCGATGATGTTCGGATGCATCGCCAGCTCGGCGACGACCTCAATGGGCAGATCGTAAGCAGTGCAGCTGGGCACGCTGTAAAGAACTACCGGCAACGGAGAGCGGTCGGCGACCGCCTGATAATAGGTCAGCATCTCCCGATTGCGCATTTGCTTGCGATAGTAATGAGGGGTGCGCACCAGAACCGCGTCATATGCAAGCTGGGCGGCAAAATCCGCCAGGCGCAGGGTCTCGATCACGCTTTCGCGCCCCACTCCCGCCAGCAGGACTTTTTCCGGCGCCGCGGCATCGCGGGCTACCCGCAGTGCTTCGCGCGATTCCTCGTCGCTCAGCATCACCGCCTCGCCGGTCGAACCCAGCAAAACCAACCCACTCATCGCCGTCAGCGAGTAGCGCTCGATGTTTGCTTCGAGCTTGCGCCAGTAGGGGCGCCCGTCGGGATAGAAACACGTCGTGACCGCGGCAAAAATGCCTTCCAGCAGCATTCCATCATTCTAATTCCCCCATCTAGTGGCAAATTAGAGCCATTGGCCGTCCTCCATGAAAGCCCGGTAAAATCACTGAACTATAATGTTGGTAGCGGAGATCAGGGTCCTTCTTGATCCAGACCGGAGTACCACAGGGGTCTGGCCGGCGATGGTGCCGCTCAATTCATCGGGGAAGGAAATCCGGCCAAATGGCGACAGGAGACGTTGCCGTAGGGGCACCCGGAGCGGGTAGCTCAGCGGCACTACAAGCGCCAACATCCAAGCGGGTCATTAATGACTTCAGCATCCAGGTGGCGACCGTCAACGGGTCCGGGTCGCAATCTGCCAACCTGGTGCTGCTCAAAAGCATATTCGGGATGGGCATCCCGGTCAGCGGAAAGAACCTTTTCCCTTCCAACATCGCGGGGTTGCCGACCTGGTACACCATCCGCGCCAGCAAACAAGGTTACGTTGCCCGCAGGAGAGAAATAGAACTGCTGGTGGCCATGAATGCTGAGACGGCACGGGAAGACATCCTCTCCCTGCCCGCCGGCGGGGCCGCCATCTACGACGAAGCCTTGAACCTCAAGCAGTATCGCGACGACGTGGTCTGCTATCCGGTTCCCTTCGACAAGCTGACCGCCGCCGTCTGTCCGGAAGCCAAGCTGCGCAAGCTGGTGCGCAACATGATCTATGTGGGCGTGGTGGCGCAGCTGCTTTCCATGGATCTGACCGCGGTCGAGAAGGCCGTGCGCCGCCAGTTCGCCAAGAAGCAGAAGGCTGCCGACCTCAACTGGACAGCGGTGAAAGCCGGCTTTGACTTTGCCGCCAAGTCCTTGACCAAGCAGGACCCCTTCCTGCTCGAGCCCATGCACGCCACCGAAGGCAAGATCATCATCGACGGTAACGCGGCGGCGGCGTTGGGAGCCATGTTTGCCGGGGTTACGGTGGTTACCTGGTACCCAATCACGCCTTCCTCTTCGGTGGTCGAAAGCCTCATCGATTACATGAAGAAATACCGGGTGGAAGAAGATGGCAAAGCCAGCTTCGCCATCGTGCAGGCGGAAGACGAACTCGCCGCCATTGGCATGGTGCTGGGCGCCGGCTGGGCTGGCGCGCGTTCCATGACTTCCACTTCGGGCCCCGGCATTTCTCTCATGGCGGAGTTTTCCGGCCTGGGCTACTTTGCTGAGCTGCCCGGGGTCATTTTCGATATCCAGCGGGTTGGCCCTTCCACCGGAATGCCGACGCGCACCATGCAGGGCGACCTGCTGTCGATTGCCTACCTTTCCCATGGCGACACCAAGCACGTGATGTTGCTGCCCGCCTCGGTCCAGGAGTGCTACCAGTTCGCCATGGAAGCCTTCGACCTGGCGGAGCAATTGCAAACTCCGATCTTTGTTCTTTCCGACCTGGATATCGGGATGAACAACTGGATGTCAGAGCCGTTTGTCTATCCGGAGAAGCCTCTGAACCGGGGCAAGATCCTATCCGCCGAAGATTTGGAGCGGCTGGGCGGATTCGAACGCTATAAAGATGTGGATGGCGACGCCATCCCTTACCGCACCTTGCCCGGAACCGACCATCCCAAGGCGGCTTACTTTACCCGGGGCAGTGGCCACAACGAGAAGGCGCTCTATACCGAACGGCCCGACGACTACCAGAATCTGATGGAGCGGCTGGATAGGAAGTTCCAGACCGCCCGCACCATGGTCCCCGCGCCCGAAGTGGTACAAACCGGCAAATCCAAGATAGGACTTATCGCCTTCGGCAGCTCCGATTTTGCGGTGCGTGAGAGCCGCGATCAGCTGAAAAAGGAATATGGCTTGGAAACCGACTACCTGCGTTTGCGCGCCTTTCCTTTTTCACAGGAAGTGCATGCGTTTGTGGCCGCGCACGCCAGGGTATACATCATTGAGCAGAACCGGGATGGACAGATGCTCAGCTTGCTTAAGCTCGACCTGCCCGCCGAAAACATCACCAGGTTGAGAAGCATTCGCCACTTTGACGGCCTGCCCCTCGACGCCCGCACGGTGACCGACAAGCTGGTCCTTCAGGAAGGAATTTAATGGCCACCACTCTCAACCCACCCGTAGCTCCCGGACCGAAGAAGAACCGCCTGGGCCTGCAGGTCCTGGACTACCGCGGCGGAAAGACAACGCTCTGTGCCGGCTGCGGACACAACGCCATCTCCGAACGCATTGTCGACGCCATGTACGAGATGGGGGTCGCGCCCGAGCGGGTGATGAAGCTCTCCGGGATTGGCTGCTCCTCGAAAACCCCCGCCTACTTCATGAACCGCGCCCACAGCTTTAATAGCGTTCATGGCCGTATGCCTTCGGTCGCCACCGGCGCCCTGATGGCCAACCACACCATGATGGGCCTGGGGGTCAGCGGCGACGGAGACACGGCATCGATCGGTTTCGGGCAGTTCGCCCACGTCATGCGGCGCAACCTTCCGCTGATCTACATCATTGAAGACAATGGCGTTTACGGCCTGACCAAAGGACAATTCTCGGCCACCGCCGACGTCGGTTCCACGCTCAAGACCGGGGTTATTAATGATCTGCCGCCCATCGACACCTGCGTGATGGCGGTTGAGCTGGGCGCGACCTTCGTGGGCCGGTCATTTTCCGGCGATAAGAAACAGCTGCTCACGATGCTCAAGGCGGCCATCGCCCACCGCGGTACGGTGATGCTCGACGTCATCTCGCCCTGCGTCACCTTCAACGACCATGAAGGCTCGACCAAGAGCTACAAATATATCCAGGAGCATGAAGAGGCGGTCAACGAGGTCGGTTTCGTCCCCTCTTTTGAAGAGATTGCGGTCGATTACGATCCGGGAACGACCTACGACGTAAGAATGCACGATGGATCGCACCTGAGGCTGCGCAAGCTTCACCAAGACTACGACCCGACGGACCGCATTGGCGCGGTGACCGCCCTGATGCGGGCGCACCAGGAGGGTGAGGTGCTGACCGGGGTTTTCTACGTCGATACCACCAAGCCAAGCTTCACCGACATGCTGAACCTGGTGGATGAACCCCTGGCGACCCTCCCGGAGTCGCGTGTTCGCCCTTCACGCCAGGTGCTGGACCAGATCATGCAGAGGCACCAATAGTCCCAGAGAGCAGCTGCCCGCAGGTAAATTTGACACGAAGTTACCGCGGAGCCATGCTATTTAGGGAAACTGGGTACTAATTTGATGCAACATTCGTTGTTCAGCCGTCCCCTAAAGGTTGTATCATCAGGCTCGTTTAGCCAAATTGAGCAAGGTGACGGCATGCGTAAGAATTTCCTTCGAGGTATTTATCTGTCTGTAGTGGCGGTTAGTACCTTGGCGCTTGCCAGCGACCATCTGGCCGTTCCAAAGTTTGCTCCTGAATTGACCAAGATGGACGTCTGGGTGGGTACCTGGGAATCTCAGACCCAGGTGATGACCACTCCTTACAGTGAAGCCGCGTCGGTAACCTCTGAAATGACATGTAGTTGGTCGCCCCACCACGGTTTTATCCTGTGCGACCACCTGATGAACGGCCCTACCGGTGTCAGCAACAGCTTGTCTGTGTACACCTACGACGAAGCCGGCAAAACCTACAAGTTCTTCGGCGTGGACAAAGACGCGTCGCCGCGAGAAATCCCGATGCAGGTTAAGGGAAATATCTGGAGCTTTGGTACCGAAGTGCAGAATCAGGACAAGACCATCATGTTCCTGACCAACGATGAGTTCATTTCGGACAAAGTCATGAACTTTAGTACCGAGTTCAGCGAAGACAATGGGCGGAACTGGAAAAGACTCAACCAGGGTCAGCTGACCAAGATCAGCTAACCAGTCTGCTCCCCGCTATGCTCCGGGCTCGAACCCGGCTCGGGAAAATCCGTATCCGCATCTTTAATCATTTCATCCTCGTCGCGGTGGCCTAACTGGCCCTGCAGATTCGGCTCGTCGCCCTTGGCGCGGGTTTCTTCTTCCACGGCTCCCTTGTGGATATCGCTGTCCGGGTGTTCTTGTTTTGGCATGGTGCTCAAAAAGATGAAGATTTTGGCTGTGGCGTTGTACCCGGGGCTGGAGATGATCCAACCCCGAGGATACTTTCTTGAAAGAAAATGATCGGGTGCCCCATCCTTCGCGCTCTTTGCGAAGGGTGGGATACCACGGCTGTGTATCTAAAGCGCTGCGGTGACAGCCTTTATTTCCGTATAGTTACTGAGCACTTCTTCACCCATTTCACGACCCCAGCCGGACTCTTTATATCCGCCAAAGGGAAGGGAAGCGTCGAAGACGTTGTGGCAATTGATCCACACCGTGCCGGCTTTGATGCGCCGCGCCATCTTGTGCGCGGTGCTTAGATCGCGGGTCCAGACACTGGCGGCCAGGCCGAAGCTGGTGTTGTTCGCCTCCCGTGCCACGCGATCGAGGTCGGCATCGGAGAATGACTCGGCGCAGACCACTGGTCCAAAAATCTCTTCCTGGACCACTTTCATGTTGGGTTTGGTATTGGTCAGTACGGTGGGCTGAACGAAGTAGCCACGGTCGCCGAACCGCTTGCCGCCGGCCGCTACCTTGGCACCCTCGTTCACGCCGGAGTTGATGTAGCCGGTGACTTTGTCGAACTGCTCTTCGCTCACCAGCGGCCCCATCTGGGTGTTGGGGTCGATGCCGGCGCCCATGTGGATTCCTCCGGCAATGTCGCTTACCCCTTGCAGGACCTTGTCATAGACGCTTTCGTGGATGAATAGCCGTGAGCCGGCGCAGCAGCATTGTCCCTGGTTAAAGAAGATAGCGCTGGCCGTGCCCGGGATGGCGCGTTCGAGATCGGCATCGGGGAAGATGATGGCCGGGCTCTTACCGCCGAGTTCGAGGCTTACTTTTTTCAGGTTGCCGGCCGAAGCCTTCACGATCAGCTTGCCAACCTCGGTGGAGCCGGTAAAGGCTATTTTGTCGACCCCCGGGTGCGCGGCCAGAGGTGCGCCGGCGCCTTCGCCGTAGCCGGTAAGGATGTTGACCACGCCGGCAGGGAAGCCTGCCTGATCGAAAAGCTCAGCCAGCCGGAGTGCCGTCATGGGTGTTTGCTCGGCAACCTTGAGCACTACGCAACAGCCGCTCGCGAGCGCTGGGGCAAGCTTCCACACTGCCATGAGCAAGGGGAAATTCCAGGGAATGATTTGCCCTACCACACCGATGGGCTCACGCATCGTATAGGAATGGAATGCGCCGGGGGTAGAGAAGTTGAGTGTCTTGCCGGAAATCTTGGTTGCCCAACCTGCCATGTAACGGAACATGTCAATGGCCAACGGAAGATCGGCGACCCGGGCGACGGAAAGCGGCTTCCCGTTGTCGAGCGCCTCAATCTCTGCGAATTCTTCCAGGTTCGCTTCCAGCAGGTCGGCTACTTTCCAGATCAGCTGCCCGCGTTGGGAGGTCGACATCTTGCTCCAGGGCCCTTCGTCGAAGGCGCGGCGAGCAGCCGTGACGGCGCGGTTTACATCTTCTGCTTCGGCTTCCGGCACTTGAGCGACCACTTCTCCGGTGGCCGGGTTGTAGACCGGGAAGGTTTTTCCGGATGCGGCGAGAACGAAGCGTCCATCGATCAGCATGCGGTGTTGGCGGGAGAAAAACTCCGCGGTTTTGGAATTGACACGTGAGTCAACGGGGATAGTTGCCATGCAAAAAACCTCCGGCGCGAACGGCATTTGCCGCCTTTTAACGCCGAAGGAACGATAGCACCGGACGAGAAGAGCAGTCCAGTGGAGGCCCGGCCACCAAAGAACCGAAAAGCCCGGTCCGGGGAAAATTTCATCTTGACCGCCTTGCGCCGCCATGGAGCGATCAGATCAGTTGAAAGCCGTGTAGCCGTTTTGCGGCATCTTCATCAAAGGTCAAGGTTACCGAACATCCTCTCCAGGTGCTCAGCGAGCCGATCAGAGCGTCTTCAAATGTTGCAACCCCGTTTCGCAGACAAACAACGGCTAGATAAACCTCTTGCTCGTTCTGGACCTCAAGCGTATCAGCCGCTAATAGCATTTCGACGTCGCTCGCAATTTGCTGCCGGGACCGCTTGAAAAGGCTCTTGAGAACCCAGACAACTTCAAGGATAGTCACCAGGCTTACAAAACCGGGTTCCTGTTCCGTCAAGCGCCGCTCGACGATTTCCGTTGCACGGGGAGACTGCTTCGGATCGTCCTGCGCAAGATAGCGTAGAAGGACATTCGTATCGAGACCCATCATTTTTTGCGCCGGAATCTCTGGGTTGCGCCTGATTCAATCGCGCGATCAATTTTTTCAAGGGATATCGGCTTGGGCGGTTTCGGAATCATTCCTTTCAGTCGAGCAGTCGGAATCTTGGGCAGAATGATCACACCGTCAGGGTGGAAAAAGAACTTGAACCGGTCCCCCGGTTTTATTTGCAGGCGATCGCGTACCGGCTTGGGGATAGTCGCTTGCCCTTTGCTACTGAGTTTTGCTTCCACTGGAAGTCCTCGCTTCTTTACATTTTATCAGAAGTAAAGAAGTATGGCGCCATCAGAAGCGGGAACTATCGCCGCCGGTGGAGCGTACTAAAAAAGAGGGAAGCAAGTCCGCGAGCTCCGGGAAGAGAGGCACAACATCCAAACCGTTCGCCAGGACCTTATGTACGCTCTGCGCCAGCTGCGGCTGTCGCCTGTATTTACGTTGACTGCTTTGCTGACGCTGGCGATTGGCATTGGCGCAACCACCGCCATTTTTTCGCTCATCAATACGGTCATGCTGCAGACCCTGCCTGTGAACGATCCGGGCAGCCTCTATCGCATCGGCACGGGTGACGACTGCTGCATTGAGGGCGGACCACAGGACCATTGGGGCATGTTCTCCTATGCCTTCTATCAGCAAATCGAAAAGAACACTCCTGAGTTCGAACAGCTGGCCGCATTTCAGGCGGGTGGCATGGTGTTGAGCGTGCGCCGCGCTGAGGCGGATCGCCTGGCCAAACCGCTGCGTGGCGAGTATGTAAGCGGGAATTACTTTTCTACCTTCGGCGTCGGCGCCTCGGCAGGGCGAACGCTTGTGCCCTCCGACGACCAGGACGGGGCAGCGCCGGCGGCGGTGATGAGCTATCGCACCTGGCAGCAGCAGTACGGATCGGACCCCGGCGTGGTGGGCTCGGTGTTCATTATGAATGGGCGTCCGATCACCATCGTAGGGATCGGACCGCGGGGATTTTTTGGCGAGACGCTGCGCAGCGATCCGCCCGACTTGTGGGTACCGCTGCATCAGGAGCCGGTGCTGGTTGCCGGCAATGCCCTGCTGCGCCGGAGCTCTTCCGCGTGGCTGCGCGTGATTGGCCGGGTGAAGCCTGGCGCCGCGCTGGCGCCGGTTGCGCCGCGGTTGACGGCGCTGCTCCGCCATTGGCTGGTCAGTGACAGCGGCATGCCTGCGGAGTGGTTAGGCGACCTGAAAGCGACGCTGAGCAAGCAACAGATCGGCATCGTGTCCGCGGCCATTGGCGTGGGCGAGATGAAGAGCGATTACGCCGACAGTCTTCACATCCTGCTGACGGTGTGCCTGCTGGTCCTGCTCATTGCGTGCGCCAACATAGCCAACCTGCTGCTGGCTCGGGGCGCGGCGCGGCGGTCACAAAGCGCAGTGCGGCTCGCGCTGGGCGCATCGCGTAAACGGCTGATCCGGCAGGCGCTCACCGAAAGTCTGCTGCTGGCGGTGCTGGGCGGCCTGGCCGGGCTTACCGTAGCCTTCGCGGGGGTAAAGATGGTCGTGGCCATCGCTTTCCGCCACGCGCACTATGTGCCCATCTCCGCCAGGCCGTCATTGCCGGTGCTGGGGTTTGCCTTTCTTCTGTCTCTGCTGACCGGAGTACTGTTTGGCATGGCCCCGGCATGGCTGGCGACTCGCGCCGATCCGGCCGAGGCGCTCCGCGGAGCCAATCGCAGCACCAAGGATCATGCATCCTGGTCGCAGAAGTCGCTGGTCATCGTGCAGGCCACGTTGTCGGTCGTGCTGCTGGTGGGCGCCGGCCTGCTGACGCGAAGCTTGATCAATCTGCAGCATCAAGACTTCGGCTACGTGTTGGATCATCGCGTGACCCTGAGCATCAACGCGCCGTTTGCCTCGTATCCGCAAGCGAAACTGGATGCGGAATATCGCGAACTCCAGTACCGGCTGCAGGCGATTCCCGGCGTTCAACGCGCGGCGCTGGCGCTCTTCACGCCGCTGAATGGCAACTGGGGCGAAATCGTGATCCGGCAGGGCCACGGAATGCCGAACATGAACGAGCCTGTAGGGTCGTCATGGGATCATGTCAGCGCGGGCTACCTCGAAACACTGGGACAGCGCATTCTTCGTGGGCGATCCTTGAGCGAGGATGACACGGCCTCGGCGCAGAAAGTGGCGGTTGTGGACGAAACGTTTGTGAAGCGGTTCTTCAAGCCCGGCGAAGATCCTGTAGGGCAGTTCTTCGGGTTGGACCTGCCGCAGTACGGCAGCACGTACAAAATTGTCGGAGTGGTGGCGAAGGCGAAGTATTCAGATCCGGCAAACACAGACACAGACGGGCCGCGGCCACTCTTCTTTGTGCCGCTGGCGCAGCGGGTCCATTACCCGGATGCCATGATGCAGTGGGTAGATGATCTCACTCACATGGCTGGCGACGCGGTGCTCGAGATCCATGGCAGCCTGGAGCAATTGGAGCCGCAGATTCGCAAGACGCTGAGCGATGTGGATCCCAACATCACGCTGCTCAGCATACAGCCCTTGGCCGATCAGGTAGACGCCCGCTTCGATCAACAGCGAGTGGTGGCGCAGATGGCGGGGTTATTTGGGGTACTGGCGTTGATTCTGGCGGCGGTGGGTCTTTACGGCGTAACGGCCTACGGCGTGGAGCGGCGGACCAGCGAAATCGGCGTGCGCATGGCGCTGGGCGCGAACCGGTCAAGCATCACCCGGCTGGTGCTGCGGGGCGCGTTCCTGCAGATTGTGATCGGGCTGCTGATTGGCATCCCGGCCTCGATCGGTTGCGCTCATCTGATCGCGGCCCAGCTCTATCAGGTGAAGGGCTGGGATCCCGTCGTTCTTGGGGGATCGATCGTCATGCTCGCAGTGTGCGCCCTGGTGGCAAGCATTCTGCCCGCACGGCGCGCGGCGTCGGTGAATCCAGTGCAGGCGCTGCGGACCGAGTGACGCATTTCAGGCGCTCTCCAAACTGGGTGTAACTGGTCTGGGACGAACGATGCGCGTCTTACAGTGCTAGTGGGTCGGAGATTTAGTCAATGAACGAAACAAGGAACAGAGGGTGGAAGCCCCCGCATTCATGCGGGGGAAGGAGCGCTTCAGCGCTCCGGGAGATCCTTCCGCTCCGATGATGCGCTTTAGCGCTGGAAGTTGCCGGCCGCTTATCCCAACGCCTCACTCCTGTCTGCTGAAACATAACCGTTCGAATCAGCGACGCTTTACGCTGACGAGCGGTGACTCGACGACGAGCGGTGACTGACGAGCGGTGACGACGAGCGGTGACAGACGGACAGTGTGTCGGAGAAATGATTTTTTGCCTGCATGAACCGCAATATGCAGCCCAAGATCCATCATTCGGCTACAACATATAGTGTGCAAAATTCTATCTCCGACACGCTGCGGACATGACCCTCTCGACGACGAGCGGTGACAGACGATCGGTGACATGGTGTCACCGATCTGGTGGTCGTCACCGATCTGGTGGAGCGCTTTCAAGTCCGGACTGAGGCGGATCGGGTGCGCCAGTTTCTCCTTTGGCGAGAGATACCAGCGTTGTGGATGCGGGAGCGGACGAAACCACGCGGCGTGTACTTGATCGCATGGAAAGTCGAGTCAAGGCGGATCTCCGATCTGCAGCCATGGACAAGGATCGCAACCCTAAACGGCAACGGGCCGAACTGAATAACGAAGCTCGAATCTCCGTGTACGGAGACTTCTTGCTGAAGCACTTGCAAAGCCAAGCGGAATAACGATTCCGGACGGGAGTTTCGTGGACAGGACGGAGCTGGCACTTTGATATCGAAGGGACGAAGTAACGATCAGTAAACCGTCCCGTCTGTCCCACCCGCACCCTACGCTTCCGCACAAAACCGCAAGACCTCCTCTGCCGCTGCGGTTGACAATGTAGCCACAAGGGGCTACATTGATCGTATGAAGACCGTCGGGGTTCGGGAGCTGAAGAATCGGTTGAGCGAATACCTCCGCGAAGTACGTCGAGGGGAACATCTGCTCGTGACCGATCGCGGGGAGGTCATTGGCGAGCTGTCGCCTCCTGGACAAGGTACCGCCGATGCTTCCGTTCCTGTAGGTATTCTCGCGCTCGCCAAACGCGGGATGCTCACCCTTGGAAGTCCTGGCGACGGTCGCTCTTATCCGGCTCTGCCGCGTTCCCAACGAGGCAAGCACAGCGCCGCTGAGATGCTGGCCGCGGAGCGTGGCAACCGGTGAACCTGTATGCAGAATCGAGCGCTGTATTGGCTTGGCTCCTTGATGAAGCACCGGCCCCCGAAGTACGACGATTGCTGGGTACGGCGATCGTCGTCGTGGCCTCAGACCTTACCCTGATCGAATGCGATCGCGTGCTGCTACGAGCGGCTGCACTCGGCGAGCTCAGCGAGGCAGATTCCGCCGATCGGCGCGCTCACCTGGCCGCCGCTGCTTCGCAGTGGCAGCTCCTTCATGTCGCCGGCGAGGTGGTGGATCGCGCGCGAAAGCCATTCCCAGCCGAGCCGATTCGAACCCTGGATGCCATTCATCTTGCTGCGGCGCTAACGGCCCGCGCGTATCTGGCCGGCCTTGGCCTTCTGAGCCTCGACGACCGTGTGCGTTCTGCTGGAAGGAGACTGGGCTTCGAGTTACTGCCCGTGTAGGCCTGGCGCAAACCGTTTCAGCTTGCCTGCAGCACCCTTTCTCGAGCAACAAGACTCGATCAACGACGTTGAGGGCAATTTCGGATTTATTCGTCAAGAGTTATGGGTCAGATTTATGCGTCCTTGGCAGGCGCTCGGTCTACCCATCGGTATCCCGGGCGTCTCGCAGGTTGCGTGGTCCCTTTGGGGCCCCATGGACGGTAACAACCGGGGGGAGTAATTGTACGTCGCCGGCCAGCCCCCGCCGCCGCCGCCTGGCTCGAACGTGAATTTGTCCTCCTGGGTTCGCGTAAGCCCCGGTTATTTCACAACCAGCGGAACCAAGCTGCTGCAGGGCCGCGCGTTTTCCGATAGCGACAATCGCACCGCCCCGAACGTGGCCATAGTGGATGAAGCCTTCGTCAAGAAATATCTTCACGGTCAACATCCTATCGGCGCGCACTTCGGCAACTGGGATCAATCGACCAGCGGAATGTACACCATCGTAGGGGTGGTCAAGAATGCGCAGTACTGGCTCCCCAATGACGCAAGGAAATGGGTTCAGTCGGCTCGCAGCGCATTCATAGGGTCAGATTGCGTGGCACGTCTTGCGGGGATGTAGCACGCTGGTATGGCCACGAAAATGACAATGAGCCCGACGGACGTGAATGTGAGCGGGTCGGCTGCGCTGACATCGTACATAAGGTTCCGCAGCACTCTTGATAACGTCAGCGCGACTACAAGACCAAGGAAAGTTCCCGCCAGAACCAGCGTAGCAGCCTGCGAGAGAACCAGCCGGAGGACATCACGCCGTTGCGCACCGAGCGCGATACGCAATCCAAACTCAGCTCTGCGCTGGGTAACCGAATACGAGATCACACCATAGGTCCCAATCATGGCCAGAATTATGGCCAATCCCGCGAACAAACCCACCAATAGGAAGACCAGTTTCGGGGTTGCGACGGATGTATCCGCAATCTGATTCATCAAGCGAATATCCGCTACGGCCAGGGCAGGATCGAGCTTTGCTACCTCGCCTCTGACGGTAGCGACGAGCGCCTGAGGATCGCCTTGGGCTCGGAGCACCAACGACATATCAGGGTTAGGTCGCTGTAACTCCGGCCACCAGAAGGCGGGAGCAGCGCCTGGACTGTTCGGCTGGTCCTTGACGTTTCCTACAATGCCAACCACGGTCACCCAATCTTTGTCTTTCGGAGTGTCACTGAACGTGAGACGCTTGCCCACAACGTCTTCATGAGGCCAGTACAGGTTTGCCATGGCCTGGTTGATGATCAAAACGTTCGGCGCATCCTTCTTGTCAGCCTCGGTAAAGAAACGGCCGCGCAGCAGCGCCATCCCTAACGCACGAAAATAATCCGGCGTCGCCATGTGGTAGCGGGCATGAAACTCCTGGTCCGGCGGTGGTTGTTTCCCTTCGATCGAGAAGCCCCCCAGATTTTCGTCATAGCCGGTCCAGGGGACGTCGCTTCCGGCCCCCACACTTTGCACTCCCGGCATTGATCCCAGCGCGGTCACGAGGTGGTCGTAGAAATTTGCAGTAGCCCCCTCCGCCTTGTATTTTTCCCGGGGCAGGGAGAGGCTGGCAGTCAACACATGCTCTTGCTGAAATCCTGGATCAATGCGGATCAAGTTGAGCAGGCTGCGGAACATAAGCCCGGCGCCGACGAGCAAAATACAGGCCAGGCTCACTTCCGAGATAACCAGCGCATTCCGTAAGCGATGCTGGCGTCCACTCGCAGTGGCACTGCGCCCGCTTTCATGCAGGCTTTGCGTTGGGTCGGTGCGCGAGGCTTGCAGCGCGGGCGCCAGACCAAACAGGATTCCCGTGGCAATGCTCACCAGGAACGTGAATGCAAATACCGGAAGACTCACGTGAATATCGTGCGCCCGGGGAAAGTCCGCGGGGAGGAGCGATACCAGGACCTTTACGCCGCCTAACGCCATCGCGATTCCCAGCGCTCCTCCTAACAAGGAGAGCAAAAGGCTTTCCGTGAGCAGTTGCCGAATCAGCCGGCGCCGCGGCGCTCCCAAGGCAAGCCGCACGGCAATCTCTCTCTGCCGCCTGGCTGCTCTTGCCAGCAGCAGGTTGGCTGCATTGGCACACGCAATGAGCAAAACCATGGCGACCGCACCTAACAGCACCAGCAGGATGCGACGGTTGGCCCCGACAATCTCCTGGTAAAGCGGGATCAGCAGGACTCGCCAAGGGTCACGGTCTCCGTGCTCGCGCGCCAGCTGGGCCATGAGCGCGTCCATCTCAGCATTTGCCTGGCTCAAGGTCACACCATTTTTCAAACGCGCGATCCCATCCATGTAATGTGATCCACGTTGCGATGGGTTACCGGCAAAGGAAAATGCGGACCAGACATCAATGCCTTCGCCATATGGCAAGGAGTGGTAGTTATTTCCTGGATGCTCCACTCCTGCAGGCATCACCCCAATCACGGTAAATGGCTGCGAATCCAGGGTAATCTTGCGACCGACTATATCGGGGGCGGCTGCGAAGCGAGTGCGCCAGAGCCGGTCGCTCACGATCACCTGCAAACCATTTCCAGCGATCTCTGCCCGTTGATCGAATTCACGTCCCAATTCCGGCTTTAGCCCGAGAACATGAAAGTATTGGGCCGTGATGCCGAAGCCATACAAGCGCGCCGTTTCGCCGGCGCCGGAAAGCTGCATGTCGCGCCGGGTGAACGCGGCCATTGATTCGAAGGAGTGATTGCGCGCCCGAATATCCCTGAAGTCAAAGGGATTCAGGGGAAATTTCGGAAACTCACCGCTGGTGAGGAAAATGCTCACCAACCGCTGTGGTTGCAGATAAGGCAATGATTTGAGTAACACACCCTGGATCACGCTGAAGATTGCACTGTTGGCGCCGATACTCAGCGCCAGGGTAAGGGCAATCACCAAGGTGAACGACGGGGTTGCCAACAGCTGCCGGCCGGCATAGCGCACATCCTGGACTACGCTCTCGAAGCTGAAAACAACCACCTCATGACATTGCTCCTTCAGCCGCGTCTGGTTCCCGAATTGACGGTAAGCGGCCGTGGACGCGGTATCGGAGGAGACAACATCGCGCTGGAGATCCTTCTCTACCTGCTCCCGGTGAAAGATCATCTCCTCTTCGAGTTCGCGATGGAACTGTCCCCGAAAAAGCAGGAATTTCAGCTTTCGCAGAAAGCGAAGAACAACCGCCATAGCGTCCTCCTATGCATCCTGTAACACTCGGCCGATGGCCGCGATCATCTGCTCAAATTGCGTGAGTTCCAGACCAAGTTGTTTACGCCCAGCCCCCGTCAGCGTGTAATAGCGGGCCCGGCGATTGGTCTCGGTCTTCTTCCACTCCGCCTTGACCCAGCCTTGAAGCAGGAGCCTCTGGAGCGAGGGATAAAGGGAGCCCTCTTCGACCGTCAGCACATCCAGAGACAGGCGCTTGATCGAGAGTGCGATTCCATATCCATGCAACGGCGCGCGGGTCAGGGTCTTCAGGATCAGCATGTCCAGCGTCCCAGGCATCAGCTCCGACTTTTTCGCCATGTGTCTATAGATAGAGAAACTATGGATAGAATGTCAATGGTTAATAGCGGGTGTACAAACTATTTGTTGGGAGGCATCCTGTCAGGGGCCAGGCAGGACGCGGATCAGGCCCTTTGTCGTTCCGTGGTCAAACAGAATCAGCATCGACCGGTACAGGGGTGTGCTCCGTCGCTGAAGCGTTGAGACTCTGAGCCACAAAAGCCAGCACCGCCGCGATCTGTTCCCGCGTCACGTCGAATTGTTCCAACACTTCCTCGACGCTTAAATCCTGAAAGTTCTCAATGACGGTCGCGACGGGCAAGCGGGTATCACGAAACACCCAAGCGCCGCTCACCTTGCCGGGAATGCTTTCGACTGCAGCACATTGTGACCAATCGAGAGTCGCCATGATCCGTGCAACTTGCTTTCAGGATTCCTGCACTGGGCCGGATTGCAATAGTACAAGAAGCGGGAAGCGCCTCTTGGCCGCAAAATCCGATTCATTTTCCGCTCCAAAGACCGGGACCTCTCTCTGTACTCTCACTGATAGCGGGAAATAGCAGCCAGTTCGGATGCCTTCCCGAAGGGCAGGATACCCTGAGCATACGTTCGGATCTGATCTTGAAATCTTTGTTTGCGTTTTGGTTTTGAATGGGTACTCTCTTGAGATGGCCGGTTTTGTTGGTGATGCTTTGCTTTCGCTGCTCCTGGTCTTTCCCCTTCTTCCACTCAGAGCGCAGACGACGAGCGCGAGCACACCCAGCTTTCCCAGCAACCAGCAGTTGCGACGATTCAAGACCATGAGCGATCCACGTCTCGCACCCGACGGCAAGCGAATCCTGATCCGGGTGACAGAGGCCACGGCAGATGGCGGCAAGAGCCACTTGTGGCTCACGGGGGTGAGCGGAGAGGATCCGCGCCAGCTCACCTACTCCCCGGAAGCGGATAAACGAGGCGAGTACGACGGCGAGTGGATGCCCGATTCACAAAGCATATTGTTCCTGGCGAAGCGGGATGCACATGTTTCGCTCTATCGCTTGCCGATGACGGGCGGAGAAGCAAAGGCCTTTTCACTCAAGATCACGCCGGTAGTCGACCAGGCCAAGGTTCCCGATGCGTTACCACTGAAGACCGAAGAAGGGAATCCGGACGCTCCGAAATCGATGGTTAGTCCGGGCCAGGGCAAGACAGACGAGGTAGATATCGACGTAACTCGCTACCAGGTCTCTCCCGACAGCAACACCATCGCCATCCTCGCCCAGGACCCGGAAACTGCGGGCGAGAAAGCACAAAAGGAAGCCAAGGCGGATGCTGAGTGGGTGAATCATAATCCTCACGGAGCCCGCTTGTACCTGCTCAACGTGGCGACGGGCAAGCTGATGCTGTTGCCGGTGGCTCCCGACGTGCGTGATGCTTACTGGAGCAGCGACAGCTTGAAACTGCTGGCCATCTGTGAGGGCACGAACGGTGCCGGCGACCTGGCGCCGGCGATGAGCAGCTGGCTGGTCACCCTTGCCGACTCGAGCCACCCACAGCCGCTTGCAGATTTGCCGCCGACCATCGAAGCCGCCGCCTGGACACCAGGGCGAAACTCTATTCTCTACCTGGCGCAAGCCAAGCGCGATGCGCCTCCTGGCTATGCAGACCTCTACTCCTACGACCTGGGAACGAGGGCGACTCACAATCTGAGCGATGGTTGGAAAGGATCGGTGGGAGACGATGCTCCGATACCGCTTGGCGACGGGACGGCCGTTCAGTTAGTTCAGCTCGGGTTCAACGGCAAGGTCGCACGCTATATGCCGGGCTCGACCGAGCCCGAGTTTGTGGCGCTGGGATCCTCTCATGTATCCGATGTCAACACCAACGCACAGCGAAATGGATGGCTCTTCCTGGGCAGCGGGGGAGGGAATCCGCCTCAGCTTTACTACGGGGCGGACCTGAAGTCTTCTCCCGTGCCGGTGAAGACGCCGCCGCTCACACCTGAGCAGATACTGAGCGTGGCTCCTAAGCAGGTGCAGTGGAAGAGCGATGGATTCACCATCGAGGGCCGGTTGTATCTTCCGCCGGAGGCGGCGGCGAAGCATGTGCCGTTGATTGTTGAAGTCCACGGAGGTCCTCTGGGGGCGTATTCCGATGCGCATGAGCCCTGGATTGATTTCCTGCTGGGGCACGGCTGGGCGGTATTGCGAACTAATCCGCGGGGAAGTTCCGGTTATGGCGCCGCCTTTGCTGCTGCCAACAAGAACGATTTGGGAGGCGGTGACTATCGCGACATTATGGCCGGGGTTGACTACGTGGTGAAAACCGAGCCGATTGACAGCGATCGCATGGCATTGATGGGCTACAGTTACGGTGGCGAAATGGCGGCGTTCGTCGAGGGAAAGACGACCCGCTTCAAAGCCATCATCAGCGGCGCGCCGGTGATTGACCAGCATAGCGAATACGGCACGGAAGATTCATCGTGGTACGACCGGTGGTATTTCGGAAAACCTTGGGAGCATCCCGAGGACGCATGGCGGCAGAGCCCATTGGCCGCAGCCGGAAAGGCCAGCACACCGTTTCTGCTACTGCAGGGTGAGGGCGACACGACCGATCCGTTGGGGCAGTCCAAGGAGATGTATCGCGCACTGCGTCAGGCAGGGGTGCCGGTCGAATTGGTGACTTATCCCCGCGATAATCATGGTCCGCTGGCGCTGGCGATTTACGGCTATCCCGTCCCCGAGCCGTGGCACGGCTTCGATGCCCGGCGGCGGGTCGTCGCGTTTATCCAGGAGGCCTTCGACGCGGTCCACTAGCAGGCAAAAAGACGTAACCTGCGTGAGAACTCGACTTCCCTCAGGGGACAACTTTATGGGCTGCGCGAAAGCTCTGTTTTGTATCAGGGCACGACTTTAGTCGGGCCGTAAACGATTGAGAATATGTCGGGCTTTAGAGCGTGTGTGAGAACTCGGGAAAAACCGCAGGTCCCTCCACTACGCTTCGCTCCGGTCGGGATGACAATTCTGTTGTGCCCGCAAAAGCTTCAGCGAGAAATACTTACCCCCGCCAAAGAATTGTCACCCCGACCGGAGCGAAGCGTAGTGGAGGGACCTGCGGTTTTTCCCGAGTTCTCACACACGCTTTTTAGCGCCTGCCTCTCTCGCCCGCTCTCGAATTTCTCCGCCCTGATGTTTGCTCCTCGAGTTCTCACACACCCTCTTTATTGATGACTGCATAATTAATGTCCAGTTATAGCCAAACGATCGGGTGCCGCGGCTCAGCACCTCTTCTCCGCATATTCTGCTCATCCCACCCTTCGCAGAGAGCGCGAAGGATGGGGCACCCGATCATTTGGCTATAACAGGACATTAATTATGCAGTCATCAATAGCCCGGGAATATTTCGAGTATTGTTGCGGCCCGACTGAGGTCGTGCCCTGATACGCGACAGTCTGACAACTTGTCGAGACTGTCCTCGTTACCGGGACTGGATGGGTCTTCGTCGTTGGCGTCCAGCCCCGAGCGCAATCTTCTTGAGGCAAGCCCGGCAGATAGAGTGGGGCCTTGGCGCGCTCCGCGACTGACATTCCCTTCAGCTCAAAGTCACCAGCCCATCCACCACCTTGACCGGCTTGGCCACGATCTGTATCCGTGCCGATTGCAAACCAGCACGGCTGGCAGTGATCGCAATCGTTCCGTGCGAAAGAGTGGATCGCACCGAAACTCGGTTGATCCCGAGCTCGGTATTGAGGTATAGATTGTTCGTCGAATCGATCTTGCCGCTGTTGTAGCCACCACGCCAGATGCCTGGCCCGGAGATCGTGAAGTAGACCCTCGCATCGTCGGTCGGAACCCGTTGTCCTTTCGCGTCCACCACCTCGAAATCGATGAGCGCGACATCCTGCCCGTCTGCCTCGAATCCCTGCGGACCCACGATGGACGTTAGCTTAATTTGCGCTGGCGGACCAGCCGTGGTCAACTCCTCTACAGCTACTGTTTTTCCCCCGTTCCTGCCCACAGCTCTCAGGGTGCCCGGCGCAAATTCGACATCCGGAAACGCGAAAATGTACCCACTCTCCGGCTTTGCATTTACTCCCAGCGACTTGCGGTTCACGAACAGTTCCACCGATTCGGTATTCGCGACCACGTAGTTCGTCTTCACGGTCTTCTTCGCATCCGGACCGGCGGGATAGCTCCAATGGCCCAGGATATGAAGGCCGGGCCGGTCATTCTGCATCACGCGGTGGGCGAAGTAAATCTCCTTGGGCAGACGAACCGCATCCACCTTGCCGCTCACCCTTGCGACTTCGCTCGACCCCTGCCTGCCATCGGCGTCCGAGTCGGAGAAATAAATGGACGCGTAGCCCGACCATTTTGCATGCGCTTTGTCCGGGTTGGAAATGCGATTTTCCCAGTATTCCCAATAGCGCCTGATTCCGGCCAGCGCGAAGCTTTCCGACGTGTATTGGTAAGCGTCGTCCGGCCCCTTCTTGAATCCGTAGTACGGCGGCGAGTATTCGTCCCAGAAGCGCCGCGCACCTTCATCCCGAAAGTCCTCGGTCTCGATAATCGGCGCGCGGTCGCGGCGGCCGGCGCTGTATCCGCGGAACATGGCGTTCGGGCCGGACAATTGGTCCGTTTGCGGAGCCTGGCCGATCATGACTCCAAAATATCCGGCGATCGGAGTGATCGCGATATTGGCCGCAACGTTGTCGTTTCCGCGAGCCCCTACTACCCGGCCGCCGTTGGGGTCCCACTGCTTCTGCAGCTCGAGCATCTGCTGCATGTGCTCCACCGTAATCACGGTATTGCCCGCCTCCCAGAACAGGATGCTGGGATTGTTCCGGTAGTAAATCATCGTATCGCGCATTACCTCGAGCCGCTGGTCCCACTGCCGGCCCACGGCGTCGCGTTCTTTGTCACCTGCCGGACAGACCTGGATAATGCCATAGCGGGCCAGGGAATCGGCGTCCACCCGCTGCGGTGAGATATGCATCCAGCGCACGTAGTTAGCATGGCTTTTGCGGATGAGCTTCGAGTTATAGTCGTGCATCCAGTCCGGATACGCCTGCCCGAGGCCGGCCCATTCGTCGCTCGAGCGCTGCGCGTAGCCCTTCAGGTAAACGAACTCGTCGTTGATATAAACGCCGCCCGTGCCGGCGCCTCCTTTGAACTCCGTCTTGCGGAACCCAGTTACGACCCGGTCGACGTCCACTGTCTTCCCGTCTACCTTCAGGATCGTGTAGACCTCGTAAAGGTACGGATCTTGCGTGCTCCAGAAGCGGGCGTCCTTCAGAGCCCCCGCCGCGGTCAGCACGGTTTTCTCGCCATCGGCCATATCGACCGATGTGCCATCGAACTGCGCGCGCACCTGCCCGTTGGGGTCGACGATCACGGCCGATAGTTCCACCGTCGCGCGGTCCCCCGACGCGTTGCGCACCTCGGATTCCACCGTCACTTCGGCGCTTCTTTGGGCAATATCGAAGTGCGTGGCATAGACGTAAACGCCCGTGCTTTCGAGGCCATAATAGAGCGGCAGCGTCTGGTAGATCTTGCCGGTTACGTGCAGCCAGACGTGCCGGTTGATGCCGCCGTAGTCGGGGTTGAAATCGTTCGCATTCCATTCAAAAGGGATGCCTGTGGCGCGTTCCGAGTAGGTAGTCTGGTTGTCGACCTTGACCGCGAGTACGTTCTCCTGGGCCCCGAAGTGCGCCGCATCGGAGATGTCGAGGCCGTACGCCGTGATTCCGTTTTCACACAACCCGATCTGCTTGCCGTTAAGGAAGATGTCGCCCGCCTGGCGCATGCCCTCGAATTCGAGGAAGATCTTGTGGCCGGCCAGATCGGCGGCCAGCCTGAAGTGTTTGCGGTACCACGAGAGTCCCTTATAGGTGCCGCGGTCGCCACCGCCGTGGGAGATGAGTTGCCGGAAAGAGTCGACGTCGTTGAACGTGTGCGGCGTGCTGGCCGTTGCCCATTTGGAGTCGTCGAAGGCAGTAACTTCGCCGCCGGGCACGTCCTCGCGGATGAACTTCCAGTCGAGATTGAAATTCAGTGTGGTGCGCGGGGATACGGGTGGGGTATAGGAAGGGCCTTGGCCAGCCGCAAATGCGGAATAGGCTCGTCCGAACAGGATTGGCGATCCCGCGACCGCAATAGCCGCAGCGCCAATAAACTCGCGGCGAGATACATCACGTGATGGCATCGGCTTCCCTCGTTCGCCTTGTATCTTAGCGTAGTTCAGCGCGCTCACGCCTCGCGGTTACATTCCTTAGCCAACTAAGTAGGCGATAAGTTCGGTCTGTATATCAAGAAGGAACGAGTAGCCAGTTTGAGCCCCCAACGCGCGGGTCGTCTGCCAAGGTGAGCAATTGTGACCAGACAGGACGCCGCCGGGAATGATTGAGTTGTTGCGTGTTCCGTCAACCCTCGCGGGCTGACGCAAAGATGAGGGCCGAGTTACTTCAAATGTTTTAGCAAAACATGACACTTTTGCACTGCTTAGGAGGATCATGCAATGCAACAACCGTTGCTGAAACCGTATGCCTTTAACAGCGAGAGAGGAACCGGCCGGGAACGCCGCTTACAGACTAAGTTATGGCCTTGGCTGTTGACTCTCACGATGTTGACCTTCTCTATCTGCCACCTCCAGGCACAAACCGGCGGCGAGGGCGCGTTTACCGGAACGGTCACGGATTCGACCGGGGCCGTCGTTCCAAACGCTGCGGTGACCGCAAAAAATGTTGAGACTGGCGTTGAAACCTCACGGCCTACCTCGTCGGCCGGAATTTACCAGATCAGCCCCCTTATTATCGGCACTTATTCTGTCACGGTGTCCGCTCAAGGATTTGAGACCTTCAAGCAGGAAGGCCTGGTGATTAACGAAAACCAGGTTTTTGGTTTGAATCCCATTCTAAGAGTGGGCAGTGAAACCCAGACAGTGACGGTAACCGAGCTGCCACCTGCCCTGGACACCACAAACGCGGTTCTGGGTGGCACCATATCGAGCAAAGAATTCATGGATTTGCCGATTTTGGTGGCGGGTAACCAGCAACGCGATGTCACTTCGTTCTCGAATTACTTGCCAGGTGCGCAGCCTGGCGCCCGGTCGTCTCTTTTCTCCGGCACCGCAAGCCGTGTGGAAGAGGTCTACCTCGACGGTATTCCACTAACGACCATCAGTCAGATAGGTGATAACCGGCCAATCTTCAATCTCGTTCCGTTCGAGGGCATTGGCGAGATCGGCGCCCTTACCAGCGGTCAATCCGTGGAATATCAGGGCGCGGGTTCAGTGAACTACCAAATGAAGTCCGGCTCAAACCAATACCACGGTACAGTCGCCGACTTTGTGCGCAATACCATCTTCGACACCTGGGGGTTCACCGCGCCTGCCGCAACTCAAAAGGCGCTTGTCAACGGCGTCATCACAACCGTCCCGGTTGGAAAACCCGTGGATCACCAAAATGAGTTCACCGCCGCCATAGGGGGTCCGATCAGCATTCCCCATCTATTCAGCGGCCATGACAAGCTCTTTTTCTTCGCGGCTTATGACAAGGTCCACACCAGGTCCGCCCCCGCCTACGCCACGGAGACGATTCCCACCACGCTGATGCAGCAGGGTGATTTCACCGAGTTGCTTGCCGCCAATGGTGGACCGGGATATGAGATCTACGACCCCACCAGTCAATCCTGCACCGGCAATACCTGTACCCGAAAACCGTTCATGGGAATGAAGAATGGAGTGCCGACCGTCAATGTGATCCCAGCCGACGAAATCTCTCCCATTGCGCAGAAAATGCAGTCGTTCCTTCCCACACCAACCACTTCCGGTATCCAAAACAATTATCTGGGAGGAATTCCCAGCGGCTATGACAACTGGCTGTACTCGGGGCGCATCGACTATACCGTTTCGCCAAAGCAGACGCTGTCATTCACCGTGACCGGCGGCAACCGCCATGCGGTTCCCTATACATCGGGACTCGCTATCCTTCCTGTGCCGTATCTGGCGTCTGACTACTCGACAGTTGCCGGGCACTGGGCCGATATGGAGGACTCGTACGCCATCACGCAGCATATCGTGAATCAGTTCAAATTTGGCTTCAGCAACTTCGGCGGACCGCCCATAAGGAATCTTACTCAGGGGGTTGCCCAGTACGAAGCAACGGCGATGGGCATCGGCTTCAGTGGTGTTCCAGCCGATGGACAGGCGGTCACAGAATTTCCCACTTCGATTTTTGGCGGCAGCAACGGGCAAAGCCAGTGGGCAAATGGCGCGGCAGGCGTCACCTCCACTACGGTGAGCGAGTCGTATACCGCGGTTGATAACCTGTCATGGCTCAAAGGCAAGCATGCTATGACGTTTGGGATACAGTTCCAGCGGCTGGAGGAGAATGCGTCCTCCTACGACGGACCCACATCCGCTCTGACGTTGAATTGGAGTGTCAACGAAACAGCGCAGGAAAGTAAAACGGCTTACACCGGTAGCACCGGCTATGCCTACGCCAGTTATTTGATGGGCGCGGTCGGCGGCACTGGCATTACCTTGCAGCCGTTCTCTGTGCTTGGTGGCCGCTACCACCCCATAGCGCCCTACTTCGAGGATGACTACAAGGTTACATCCAGGCTAACGTTGAATCTGGGACTGCGTTGGGATTACATCCCCACTTACCGCGAAGTGCTGAACCGCTCCTCCTTCCTCAACCCGACTCTCACCAACCCTGTCACGGGCAATCTGGGAGCACTGCAATTCGCGGGTAACCAAGGTGGTCCGACAGTCAGCTGTGGATGCTCATCGCTGGCCAAGAACTATATGAAGAACTGGGGACCACGGGTGGGCTTAGCCTACTCCTGGAATAGCAAAACAGTCATCCGTGGCGCCTTTGCCATGGTCTACTCGCATGGCGGTGGAACCGGTGGCGCTGGTGGCGCGTATGCCGGCCCTTCTCAACTGGGGTTTACCAGTTCGCCTTCGTTCGCTGACGGGGCGGCAGGTCCGGGCGCTGGTCCAGCCTTTTATCTCAACAATAGTTCCGCCTTTGCGGCGATGGGTCTGGCCAACGGCAACTTCGGTGGCCCCGGATATTCGGTTCCAGCGATTACACCCCCGGGAGCTATCAGCCAAACCCTCAATGTGGGCAACACCGTCAACAGCTCTGGCGCATTTATCCAGGCGGGTGGGGCGCCGGGTTATGCTGACGTGTATCTTTCAGGCCGTACGCCGGAATTCAACTTCTGGAATTTTGGCTTACAGCGTCAGGTCACAAACAACATAACTGTCATGGTGAACTACGCCGGTTCGGAGAGCCACTTTCTCGCTGGAGCGGCCAATATGCGCGGACTCCAGTCAGGCCAGATCAATCCTATCTACTATGGGTTGGGCACCCTTCTGACCGCACCAGCCACAGCCGCAAACCTTGCCGCCGCGAACGTCACCTTGCCCTACCCCGGGTTTGCCCAGGCCGCGAACACAAAAGGGGGTTCAGGCAAGGCAACCATCGGTCAGGCGTTGACCTGGATGCCACAGTTCTCCGCCACCACAGACACCTGGGGAAGTCAGTCGGCAAATGCCAGCTATCACTCCTTGCAGATATCGGTGGCCAAGAGGTTGTCTGAGGGATTGACGCTGAATTTAAATTACACCTATGCCAAGAATCTTGACGACGCTGGCACGCAGCGCAGCGGTTGGCCTATTCCTGCGGACAGGATACTTAGCGGCAAGGCCTGGAAGGAGAACAGCATCGATCGCTCGTGGAGCGCCAATAGCATTCCACAAAATCTAACCATATTCGGTGTCTACCGGCTGCCCTTCGGCAG
>Ga0302325_10002001_pt1 | contig 50468 bp, 44 predicted proteins | sample Palsa_T0_2_FD_201948 | JGI IMG/M metagenome (GOLD analysis project Ga0302325, IMG submission 201948) | Peat permafrost microbial communities from Stordalen Mire near Abisko, Sweden - Palsa_T0_2 | ecosystem: Environmental > Terrestrial > Soil > Palsa > Peat permafrost | place: Sweden: Abisko...
CCCCCAATTGACCGTGCCCTTCCTGGGGCACGATATCGGTAGTAGCCATCCCTATGCCTTTCTGGTCTGAGCCCGTATCAAGTTTCGGCCGGGCAAACCCGGTCGCCCGGGGTCTAGCGGAGTAAAATAGCAAATACCCTCAATTATACGCGCAGAGAAAGGGCGGAAATCATGATCACGAGCCCTCGGCGAGCCCCCGCGAGCCGTGGGAGTTCTTCTCACACCCACGAGAACTCGCTGCCCTCTCGCAAAGAAACGATGCCAAGAAATGACAGATTATTGACGCTCGAATGACAACCCACAACTGGCAACAGCCTACCTTCATCTTGCGGTGAATCCAGATCCGATTCGTCGGATCACCGACAATCATGCCTGAAAAGACAGGAGTCTTTAATATGACAAAAGAAAACCTCGCCCCTACTGTGTTGTCCGAAACAACTGAGTCTCGCTCTGGTAACGGCGTGAAACGCCGCTCTTTTCTCAAAGGCATCGGCGTCGCCGGAGCGGCTCTCACCGGCGGTTCATTGCTGGCAGCGGCTTCCGAATCCGCGCAGACAACTGGCGTCATTACCTCGGGCGATGTGGCCCTGCTGCGGTTCGTGGCTGCGGCTGAACTCATCGAGGCCGACTTGTGGCAGCAATATGCAGAGCTAGGCGGTCTCACCCCGGGCCAACTGCCGGTCGAGACAGCCCCGTTCAAAGCGATGAATAGCTATCAGGCGGCCTTCATGAATCTCGATCCCGACGGCCCGCAGTACGTCTCCTCGAACACAGGCGACGAGCAGAGCCACGCGGCTTTTTTGAATGCGTATCTGCTCTCGATCGGCGCCGAGCCCGTTGATCTTGATGCTTTCCGGACTCTGCCGAGCAGCCAGGCAACGGGCGCCCAGCAAATCGGGCGGCTCACCAATCTAATGAACCTCACCGTGGACACGAGCTGGTATACCCGCTATCGCAGCGCCCAGAATCCGGACCTCGGCGCCACTTTCCCTCAAGCGCTCGACTTGGTAAACGTAACCGGCATTCCCCGGACCGATGCCGATTTCAAGCCGCAGCACCACGTGCAGGCAATCGCCAACACCGCGGCTTTCCACTTCGGAACGATTGAGCAGGGCGGCAGCACGCTCTACGCCGCCTTCGTCCAGAAGGCGACCAATCTGGAGATTCTGCGAATTCTGGTCAGCATCGGGGGAGACGAAGTAGCTCATTTCCTCGAGTGGGTGGATTTCGCAGGCAACGGCGTGCAGCCGCCAGTCGCCCCCTTCACCGATCCCCTCTCCGGGCTCACGTTCCCGAACTTCGATAAAACCGTGAACCCGGCGCTGCAAACCAACTTGATCTTTCCTGTGCCCTGCGAATTCATCAGCCCAACCTTGCCTGTTTGCGCTGTCATTCGCCCGACCGACCCCACCGGGATTGCCGCAGGAGTGGTCGAGTTCTTGACCGCGATGGGACTCTTTATGGGCCAATCCGCGGAATTCTTTAAAACGCTCAACACTTTGGCGAAGCAAGCCGACGCGGCAAAACGCGGGTTCTAGAGGGTTGTCGAAGGGCGTGGCGGCGACCTTTCGGGGAAGGCGTCTGCGCGCGGAAACGGCCTTCGGGGGAAGGCGTCTGCGCGTGCCACGCGGCCACGGGCGCTGTGGCCGAGGTACGGTCACAGCGCCTGCGTTTTTGAGCGATGCTGCTCGTCACCGATCCCACTTCTCGATTTCTAGGAGCGCTCATGTTCGAAGCCGTGTTGCAGCCCATGCATCTGCTGGTGATTTTTGGAATTGCTCTACTGATATTTGGACCGAGGAAGCTTCCCGAACTCGGCAAAGGAATCGGGGACGGTATCCGCGGCTTCAAATCCGCAATGAAAGGCCCCGAGGACCCACCCGAAAACAGCGCGTCCGCCAAGAATCAAGGGACGGCGATCGTCGAACCCGCCGGCGCCAGATCGGGGCGTCGCTTTTAGCAAACGCCCAGTTCTCGCCGGTTCGCGGAAAGGGCACGGCTTCTGCGTGCCCCCAATTCGCGGACCATCCGCAGGCTTTGGTCTGCCGGAGAATGTTAGGTTGGAGTTCGGCCGAAAACCCTCGCAACCAGCCCTCGCAACCGTCGTTCGGCATCGGCGATAATAGTCGGCGATAATAGAACGATGATTCGGCGCCCCAAACGTGTTGCGTCCAAACAAAGTGGTGCGCTTGGCGCAGGCACCTGCAACGTCGCCCTCCTTGGCTTCGGCACGGTCGGCAGCTCGGTCGCAAAAATTCTTTGCGAGCGTTCGAACACCGATCTGCGCCTGACCCACGTCCTCAATCGCAACGTTGCGCGAAAAAAGGTGGACTGGCTTCCCTCCTCGGTCGAGTGGACCGAGAATATCGACGACGTTCTGTCTTCGAACGCGGAGATCGTGGTCGAGGTGATGGGCGGCCTGCAGCCGACCGAAGACTGGATTCGGCGCGCATTCAAGTCGGGCAAATCCGTGGTCACCGCCAATAAGCAGTTGATTGCGCAGCGCGGCACGGAATTGGTCAGCCTGGCCCGCCGGATGAATCAGCAGATCCAGTTTGGCGCGTCGGTTGCGGGCGGCGTGCCGGTGATTTCCGGATTGCACGAGGGACTGGCCGGTGATGAATTGTTCAAGATTTTCGGCATTCTCAACGGCACCTGCAATTACATTCTCAGCCAGATCGAGACCAACGGCATTCCCTTCGCGACCGCGCTGCGCGAGGCGCAGAAACTGGGCTTCGCCGAAGCCGATCCGACCGAAGACATCGAAGGCCTGGACGCCCGCGCCAAGCTCGCCATTCTCGCACGCGTAGGGCTGCACTGCAACGTCAAACCCGACAGCATCATGGCGCACTCGATCTCAGCCATCGACTCGGTTGATTTTGAATATGCGAATCAGCTTGGCTGTACGATTCGCCAGATTTCACGAGCGGAATTACAAGGTGACAACCTGTTTGCCGCGGTCCAGCCGGCGCTCGTCGAACTGTCATCGCCCCTGGCGCGCGTCGAAGGCAGTCAAAACCTGGTGGTGGCGACCGGAACCTATGGCGGTGAAACGGTCTTTGGAGGCCACGGCGCAGGCGGACATCCAACCGCGGTTGCGGTCGTTTCCGACATTCTCGCGATCGCCCGCTCGAAGCGATCCGCGATGACGACGATGACAGAAGCGCCGGTCGAGAAAACCCCCACCGTCACCGCTGAACTTACCGCCAAGCACTATCTGCGCTTCCTGGTGAAGGACCGCCCTGGCATCATCGCCCGCCTCGCCACAATTCTCTCCCACTGCCACATCAACATCGACGCGGTGGTCCAGAAACCCGGCTGTCCGAAATCGCATCTACCCTTCTTGATCACGCTCGAGGAATGCAAGGCGTCACTGGTTGAACAGGCATTGCAGAAAATCAATTCGCTCGATTTCCAGGTGCAGCCCTGTTTGCATTTGCCGATTTTGGAGTAACGATCGGGAGTCGTCATTCCGAGCGCAGCGAACGATCTGCCGTCGTTAGGCTTCCACCTGGAAAAACTGCGCCATGTTGCGGAACTTTTTGTAGCGGGCGTCCAGTAACTCGCCAACCGGCCGGTGCTTGATCGCGGCGAGATGTTCTTGCAGCGCAGCGTCCAGCAACTCCGCCGCCTGTGCGTGGTCGGTGTGTGCGCCTCCGGCAGGTTCCGGGATGATGCCGTCAATGCAGCCGAGGTCGCTCAAATCTTTGGCCGTGATCCTCATCGCCTCTGCCGCCAGATCCTTCTTGCTGGCATCGCGCCACATGATCGACGCGCAGCCCTCCGGCGAAATCACCGAGTAAACCGAGTTCTCCATCATGAGCACGCGGTCAGCCACGGCAATCGCCAGCGCGCCACCGCTGCCACCGACGCCGATCACGGTGGCAATGATCGGCACCTCCAACCGCGCCATCTCCAGCAGGTTGCGGGCGATGGCTTCTCCCTGGCCACGCTCTTCAGCGTGCAGTCCCGGATAAGCGCCGTCGGTGTCGACCAAGGTGAAAATCGGCCGCTTGAATTTTTCGGCGATCTTCATCACCCGCAACGCCTTTCGATAGCCCTCGGGATGAGGCATGCCAAAGTTCCGGTAAATGCGCTGCTTCGCGTCGCGCGCTTTCTGCTGGCCGATCACGATGATTTCCTCGCCGTGAAAACGAGCCATTCCGCAAACGATGGCCGGATCGTCTCGAAAGCCCCGATCCCCGTGAATCTCGCTCCAGTCGGTAAAGATGCGCTCGACGTAATCAAGCGTGTAGGGACGCTGCGGATGACGCGCCAGTTCCGTGCGTTCCCATGCGTTCAGGTGCGAAGAGATCTCGCGGCGAAGTCCGTTCACGCGTTCGTGCAATTGCTGGATCTGGCGCACGGTTTCCGCGTTCTGCCCTTCGAGCGCCTGCAGGCGCGTGATCTGCTGCTCGATTTTCTCCAGTTCCTGCTGTGCTTTCAATCCAGAATCCATCTTGATGGGGTTCCCATTCCTGCGCGTATGATGCGCTTCGACGATCGAGAGCATAAAGTCGGCGCCGGAGATGGCAGCGCTTTCCGCGCCATTTTTCGCGCCCTGGTCAGCGCCGCGATCTGGTTTTTCTGCCCGCTTAATGTTCGCTCGTCTCATCCGCCGAACCTGTTCGCTTGCAGGAATCAACCGATGACGCGCACGCTGCCACGCCCGCAGAGCTGTTCCACTCGTCCCAAAAAATTGCGGTCTGGCATCACATTATAGCCTTCGGCTTCCATCACCACCATGAAATCGCCTTCCCGCTCCACGTCAAAAAGCACCTTCGCCTCGCCCTTGCTCTGGTTGAACAGCGCGTACAGCGCATCGACTGTGCCATCGGTCGCGCTTCCGAGAGGAACCCGGATGCGGAGGGCCTTCGGCAGGGGCACGCGCGCCTCATCGAGCGGAATGATGTCATTGGCCGTGAGCTTCGGATTTGCGCCTTCCTCAATGCGTACACCACCGCGAATCAGAACCGGAACCTCGAGCCGGACTTTGTCCGCGAGTTTCTTGTATGCCTCGGGAAAGACCAGCAATTCCACCTTGCCCCACATGTCTTCGAGCGCCGCTTGCGCCCACAGCTCGCCACTTCTTTTTGACTTTGCGACCCGAAGCCCCGAGATCAATCCCGCGGTCAAGATGCTCTCATCCTTGCCCGTGGATTTTTTCATGGCGGCAATCTCTTCGGTCGAGAGCGCATTCAGATCGGCGAGCTTCTCTTTGTATTTTTCCATGGGATGGCCGGTGATGAAAAATCCGAGGATTTCCTTCTCCGCCGCCAGCCGCGTGTGTTCGTCCCAGTCGGGCACGTTGGGGAGTGCGTCGCTCGCTTGCTGCGCGGTTTCGTCCGCAAACACGCCAAACAGGCCGTGCTGCCCCGACTCCGCGTCGCGCTGCGCCTTCTGCGCCTGTTCGATGGCCGTGTCGAGCGCTTGGATGAGCTGCGCCCTCCGCCCGAAACCATCCATGGCCCCGCTCTTGATCAGCGATTCGAGCACGCGCTTGTTCAACAGCCGCAGGTCCACTTCTTCGCAGAATTCATACAACGACTTAAAATTCCGGCCCAGCTTCTTGCGCGCCGCCACAATCGATTCGATGGCATTTCCGCCCACATTCTTTACCGCCGCCAGCCCAAACCGAATCGCCTGCCCGTGGGGCGTAAAGTTCGCGTCGCTGACATGGATATCCGGCGGCTCCACCGCAATCCCCATCTCACGGCATTCGTTGATGTACTTGACCACGCTATCGGTGTCGCCCGTGATCGAGGTCAGCAACGCCGCCATGAAGTCCAGCGGATGGTGCGTTTTCAAATACGCGGTGTGATACGCCAGCAGAGCATAGGCCGCCGAGTGCGACTTGTTGAAGCCGTATCCGGCAAACTGCGCCATCAGATCGAAAATCTTTTCGATCTTTTTCGGCGGATACCCGCGCTGTGTGGCTCCCTGCACAAAGCGTTCGCGCTGCTTGGCCATTTCCTCGGCGTTCTTTTTGCCCATCGCCCGGCGCAGCAGGTCGGCTTCTCCCAGGGAGTAGCCGGCGAGTTTGTTGGCCGCCTGCATCACCTGTTCCTGATAAACGATGACCCCCAGCGTCTCCCGCAAAATCTCCTTGAGTTCCGGCAATTCATATTCGATTTTCCGGCGTCCATGCTTACGCTCGATAAAGTCGTCAATCATCCCACCCTGAATCGGCCCGGGGCGGTACAGCGCATTCAACGCCGTAAGATCTTCAATCGAGTTCGGCTGATAACGGCGCAGAACGTCGCGCATGCCGTGCGATTCAAACTGGAAAACGCCGGAGGTCAAACCCTTATGAAACACTTTCTCGTAGGTCTCATGATCCTCGAGCGGAATGTCGTCCAAGGTTAGATTCGCCCCCTTCTGCGCGATCAGCTTCAAGGTGTCGTCGAGAATGGTGAGCGTCGTCAGCCCGAGAAAATCCATCTTCAGCAGGCCCATCTTTTCGATCGCCACCATGTCAAAGGCAGTGACGATTTCGTCGTTCTTGGTCTTGTGCAGCGGCACCAGTTCGATCAACGGCCGCGGCGAGATCACCACCCCCGCGGCATGCACCCCGGAGTTGCGCACCAGCCCTTCGAGCTTCCGCGCCGTGTCGAGCAACTGCCGCACCTGCGGATCCCTCTGATAGGCCTCCTCGAGCGCCGCCGACTCCCGCAGCGCGTCGTCCAGCTTGATGTTCAGCGTGTTCGGCACCATTTTCGCAATGCGATCCACGTCGCTGTAAGGCATATCCATGGCGCGGCCGACGTCCTTGATCGCCGCTTTTGCAGCCATCGTGCCGAAGGTGATGATCTGCGCGACATTCTCCCGCCCGTATTTGTGGGTGACGTATTCGATCACTTCGCCGCGCCGGTTCATGCAGAAATCGATGTCGATATCGGGCATCGAAATGCGCTCCGGATTCAGAAAGCGCTCAAACAGAAGCTCATGTTGCAGCGGATCGATATCCGTAATGCCGAGCGAATACGCGACCACCGCTCCGGCCGCCGATCCCCGCCCCGGACCCACCGGAATACCGCGTTCGCGCGCGTAGCGGATGAAATCCCAAACGATCAGGAAATATCCGGAGAACTTCATCTGCTGAATGATGGCGATCTCGCGCGCCAATCGCTGTTCGTACTCTGCCAGCGAATGTTTGAGCCGGCCGCTCGCGGACGCGCTCCGCAGGTGTTCCATGCGTCGAGCGAACCCTTGCCGCGTGGCGTGCTCGAAATAACTGTCGAGCGTAAATCCGTCCGGAACATCGAAGTGCGGAAACGGGCTGGGAACTTTCTCCAGCCGAAGGTTGCAGCGCTCCGCGATCCCGAGCGTGCGCGAAAGCACCTGGGGAGCATCTTGGAACATGCGCAGCATCTGGTCGCTGCTCTTGACGTAGAACTGCGTCCCCTCGAACTTCATCCGGTTCGTCTCCAGGATGGATTTCCCGGTTTGAATGCACAGCATTACATCCTGGGCGTGCGCGTCATCCTCGCAGAGATAATGGCTGTCGTTGGTTGCGACCAAGGGCTGGCCGAGATCTTTTTCTAACTGGAATAATCCGGAGCGGATGCGCTGCTCCATTTCCAGTCCCTGATCCTGAATCTCGAGAAAAAAATTGTCTTTGCCGAAGAGGTCGCGGTAGAAGCCGGCGGCCGACCGCGCCGCGTCGTAGTTGCCTTCCATCAACCGCTCCGCCACCTCGCCTTTCAGACATCCGGAAAGTCCGATCAGTCCCTTGGAGTGCTCAGCCAGAAATCGTTTGCTCACGCGAGGTTTGTAATAGAAGCCGCGCAGCGAGGCTTCCGAAGTGATCCTCACCAGGTTGCGGTAGCCTTCCTCGTTTTCGGCCAGCACCAGAAGATGGTTATACGTGTCGCCGTCCGGCGGAGTGCGCGCGATATCGTGGTCCTCTTTCTTGCAGATATAAAGCTCGCATCCCACAATCGGTTTGACGCCGACGTTGTGCGCGGCATTTACGAAATGCACCGCGCCAAAAATGTTGCCGTGGTCGGTCATGGCGACCGCCGGCATGCCGAGTTGATGAACGCGGTCGACCAGTTTCTCGACGTCGCAGGCGCCGTCCAGCAGAGAATAATCGCTATGGAGATGGAGATGAACGAATTGGTCTTGGGTCATGAAGACTTCGGTTGCTCGTGGCGGAGAATCACTGCCGGTTTTCTGCGCTCAGAAAAGTGGCGCCGACTTCATTCTAATGGCTGGAGCCAATCGCGCAATGCCTGAAAGTAGTGCAATCGCTCTGGCAGACATGAAACCGCGCTCTTGGTTAGAGCGCGCTTCGCCCCGGTTACGGTGCCAGAGTTATTCCTGCGGAATGGCTGGAGAAAAATCGCGCAACGCCTGAAACGTCGTGGACGAGAACCGTGCGATCTTCCTAATCCAAGATCCTCTAATGCACGATCATGATCTGGAGTGCTGGTTGCGGCACCTGAAAATCCACTCCGCGATCGTCATTCATCTTGACCGTGGCGTCGATATCGAGCTGGACGAGCGGAATCTTCTTGGCGGCGCTGTCATTGAGCACCCACAGGGTTCCGCCGGAGATCGCGTAATTATGCACTTCCTCTACATGCTGGTCGCGGAAAACCAACGCCGTTGCCGGTTCCGCTTCTGGCTTCTGTCGGTGGCGCGCTTCGACGTCTGCTTGCAGCCGATCGATTTTTCCGTTTAGCGCCTGAACGTCGCGCTGCAATCCGCTGTTCTCGGCATAGGGGGCCGGCGAATCGGGAGCCTGATAATACGCGCCGTAGGAATCCTGATCGTTCACGGCCGTGTCACAGTCGAGAGGATCCCCGTACCAGCCGCAATAGCCGTAAGGATAGTATCCAGCGTAGCCGTAGGGGTAATAGCCAAGTCGCCCGTAGAAGCCTCGGCGATAGGGACTGCCGGTCCGAACATGAACGCCGGAGCCGCCGGCAAAACTTCCCCCGCGGTACGCACCGGAAGAATGGAATGAGCCGGAAGAATGGAACGAGCCGGAAGAGTGGAAGCCACCCGAAGAGTGTCCGCCACCGGAGGAGGAATGGCCCCCGCCACCACCTCGTTGCGCCCACACTGGAAGCGTGAGAAAAATCAGGCCAAACGCCGCTATGGGCAACCAGCGCCGCATGCCCACATTATAACCCAGTTTCGACTTATTTTCCGGAGGAGAAAGTACGCGCCGCGGGCGAAACCAGTCCCCGTCCGGGAGCGACCGTGGATCGGTTGGGTTATCGGCCCTTTTTCTTCTTCTTGGCGGTGGCTTTGACCCTTACTTTCGCAGCCGGTTCCGCGGGCTTAGCGGGTTTGCTCGGTTTCTGGGCAACTGGAGCCTGAACTGGCTTGCTCGCCTTGGTCGGCACTGCGGGCTTGGTGGGTTTTGCCGAAGCGCCGACCTTCGCCGGAGGTGCCGTATTCACCGGAACGGCCACCGGGGCGACCGCAGCCGCAGGAACGGCCGCGGCTTTGCCCTTTCCTTTGCCCGGTTTGCCGCTGGCTGCGACCGGCGCAACCGCTGCCGCCTGGGCCTTGGCTCCCCTGCCGCGTTTGGCTGGCGGAGGCGGCGGAGGCGGCGGTGGTGGCGGCGCCAGCGGCTTCAAAAATTTCAGCGTCTCGGTCCGCGAACGCAGCTTGCCGTCCAACAACAGCAGGAAAACATCGTTTGCGATCTTCGGATACTCCGGCATCTGCGGCGTAATGTGCAGTTCCGTCATTTCCGGCAACGGAATTTTCTGTTGCACCTGCCGCCACTTGGTGAAGAAATTCTTGATCTTCTGCGCCACCGTCTGCTGCCGCGCCGTAATCGCAAGAAACAAAATCATCTCCGGACGGGCCGATGACAATAATTGCCAGGTCCGCGACGGCGTGGCCGCCTCCTTGCCCATCAATCTCTTCGCCAGGCTGTGGGCGTTCGAATCAAGATCCTTCCAGGCCTCGACCAGATCTTTGCGCGGAATCGCCCGGCGCAAATCCGAAATATCTTTTTCGCCCAGCCGTTCGGTGAGGAAATACATCACGGCCGGTGCAACCTCCGGCGTATAACCCAGTTCGTTCATTTGCTGGCGAGTCTTCATCAGCGCGCCCAATCCGGCCGTGTCCACTTTGGCCGTACTCCAGCGCGGATTCAATACCTTCAGCCATCCTTCTTTTTCGTACGCTTTCAGCACGCCGAGCGCATCGTCTTCGTATGCCAACTGCTCAATCTCATATCCGATGCTCGAACTCCGGATGTATTCGATGTAGTTGTTTTCCTTGCCCGACTCGTACCGCGCCTGGGTTCGCTCCTCGAGCGGCCAGTGAAAGCGCGTGCTAAACCGCGTGGCGCGGATCATTCGCGACGGGTCTTCGAGAAACGCGTAGTTGTGGAGCACGCGGATCACTTTGGCCTCAATGTCGGCGGCACCGTTGAACGGGTCCATCAACAGCCCTCGCGACCCCTCATTCAGCGACAGGGCCATCGCGTTCACAGTGAAATCGCGACGGCGAAGATCGTCAATAATCGTTGCCGGGGCGATCTCGGGAGGCTTGCCTTGTTTCTCGTAATGCTCCGAGCGCGCCATCGCAATCTCGGCGCGAACGCCGCCTGGCAGGGTGAGCAACAGCGCCCGCGTCTCGGCGTCGGCGTCACCAACCACCGCTCCCGCCTTCTCCAGATCTTTCTGCAGCTTGAGCGCGTTGCCCTGAACGGTGAAATCCAGATCGCGAATCGGAAAGCCGGTAATGATGTCGCGGATGGCGCCGCCGGTAAGATATAAATTCATCCCCGAGGCCTTGGCGGCGTCTAGGACAAGAGCGACTGCCTTCTGTTGGTCCGGCGAGAGCCGGGTTTCCAGCGTGTATATGTAGTCGGCCATGCCTTCCTAGTCGCCTGGCCGTGGCCCTCGCTCGGCCCCGGCCGGGGCGTTTTCCACACGATTTCCACAGGGGAGCCGCCACGCCTTCGGCTAGCTGCCCGCTCGCGGAATCTAACTCACTCTAGACATTAGACTTATAACGCACTATCGCAATGAAAGTAAACTAGAGAAAATAACACAAGGTTTACCGTTTGGCTACTGTGAAGGCACAAACCATCCAAATTCATCGGGATGGTGCGAGAAAAGTGCGAGAATCGCCTCTGGGAGCTGGAATGGGTGGCCCATCCCTGCGCGGTCTTTGCGCAAGCCTCGGATCACCGCACCGCTGAAAGCTCCGGACCACCATGCCCTCAACCCACAAAAAAGTAATCGTGCGAAAGCACGATCGCGACTCGATCAGCGGTTACGTCGCTCCCGCCAACTTTGTGGTCGAAGGCAAACTCGAACTGCTCAACACGTCCGGCAATGTGGTCGCCATTGACCTGCGAGACATCAAAGCCGTTTATTTTGTGCGCGAGTTTTCCGACACCGACCTGATGCTCCGCAAGACCTTCACCACCCGGCCCCGGACCGAAGGCCTGTGGGTACGTCTGAAATTCAAGGACAGCGAAGTGATCGAAGGCATCCTGCCGAACGACCTGACGCAGAATCCCGCCGAAGGATTTCTCATGAACCCTCCCGACCTGCGTTCCAATACGCAGCGCGTGTTCGTGCCACGCGAAGCGCTGACCTCAGTAACGGTGCTGGCGGTCATCGGAGCAGCCAACCGCCGCCGCAGAGGCGGACAACCCGATACGCGCCAGGTAACGCTGTTCGAGCAGTAGCTCGTCTGGGATTCGAGGCTCGTGCGGGGACAGGCGTGCTCGTCCGTCCAAGCCGAGCTTAGCTCGGGCCTCGGCCCCAAACTTGGAGCCCCTTCACGTCTTCACGCCCACGCCTTCCGCTACAATTCCCGAGACACCGCCATGAAACTAGCCGATATCGCAAGAGCCCTCAACGCCCGCATCGACAACGCCTCCCCTGACTCCGAAATCACCGGAGTCGCCGGGATCGAAAACGCCGGAAAAGGCGAGCTAAGCTTCGTCTCCAACCCGAAATACAACGCGGCAGCGAAGACGACCAAAGCGTCGGCGGTCATCGTCGAGGAAAATTTCCCCGCCATCTCCACCGGAATGCTGCGCAGCAAGAACCCGTATTTGGCCTGGGCAAAGGCCATAGAACTTTTCCACCAGCCGCTAAGCTATGCCCACGGAATCCATCCGACCGCGGTTGTCCATCACCGGGCCAAAATCGGCAAGTATGCGCACGTCGGCCCCTACGCGGTAATCGACGAAGACGCCGTAATCGGAGATAACGCCGTCCTGCTGGCGCACGTGGTCATCTATCGCGGAGCAACCATAGGCAACAATTTCTTCGCCCACGCCCACGCCGTAGTCCGAGAATTCTGCCAATTGGGAGACAACGTCCTCCTGCAGAATGGAGCCGTAATCGGCTCCGACGGCTTCGGCTTCGCCAAGGACGACTCCGGCCACTGGCACAAAATAATCCAATCCGGCAACGTAGTCGTAGAGAGCGAAGCCGAGATCCAGGCGAACGCCTGCCTAGACCGAGCGAGCATTGGCCAAACCCGCATCGGGCGAGGCTCGAAAATCGACAACCTGGCCCACGTCGGCCACAGCTGCACCATAGGACAGGACACACTGGTCTGCGCGCAAGTGGGTCTTGCCGGCACCACCGACGTAGGCAACAACGTAATCCTGGCCGGCCAGGTAGGAGTAAGCGGCCACGTAAGAATCGGAGACGGAGCGATCGCCATCGCGCAAAGCGGCATCCCCCACGACGTTCCCGCCGGAGCCATGGTCAGCGGCGCTCCCGCAATCGATCACAAACTGTGGTTAAAGTGCTGCGCCGCCTACGCCAAGCTGCCCGAGATCGCGAAGGCAGTAAGAAAGTTGTCAGAGCGCGACCACCGATAAAGAAGTTGTCGTCCCCGCCACAGACTTGTCAATCCTGAGGAACGGGGATAAGGGGGCCACTCTGGCAGCCTGGAGTTACTCCCGCAACTCCGCGGGCAGCCCGCTGTTGATCGCGGCTCGCACTCTGGCGATCAGGCAATCGCGTTCTCCGAAATCGGAGGGCTCGATCGGATCGTGAAATTCGACCGTCACGGTCCCGGGACGAATCGCAAACCGCGCTTTCGGCATGACGGCTTCGGTGCCCGAAATCGTGATGGGCACGATTGGCACTTTGCATTCCTCGGCCAGATAGAACGGGCCTTTTTTAAAGGGCAGCAGCTTGCCATCGAAGGAGCGCTTCCCTTCGACGTAGATGGTCATGTTCAGCCCCTGCTCGATGGCTTTGACCGCGTCGCGCAGGACCGTGATACCGGCATCGCGATTGGCGCGATCTACCGGAACGAGCGATCCGATCAGCATGATCCGGCTGAGAATGGGAACTTTGAACAATTCCTTCTTCACCATCACCGAAGTGCGACGCGGGATCAGCGGCAGCGTAACCGGCGGATCGAGATTGGAGATGTGATTGGACATGAAGATGTAAGTCCGCGCTGGATCAATTTTTTCCAGTCCCAGCGTTCGCACCTTCACCCCTGCAATGCGCACGCCCATCCACGCGGCCCACATGCAGGTGTTGTACAAAAAATTGATGTCTTCGGTGAGGTAGGTCCAGGGAATCGCGATGACCGCTGCGAACGGCAGCGTCAGGGCCCACAACAGCAGCATGAGAATGGTGCGAAACACTTATCGGCCCGTGGTGAAACTCGAATTGCGAAATCGAACGCCTGAAGGCGCGGCAATATTCATGCACTTCGGGCACGCCCGAGGGCTTGCCCCGAGACCAATCTCAATTGGATCACGGGCCGTTATGCTTTGGCTCCGAGCGCGCGCAATCGTTGCGGCAGCTTCTCATAGATGCCCCCGAATCCGCCATTGGAGAGAATGGCGACCACGTCTGGCGCCCGCAGTTCGGGAGCGATGGCGGTTACGATGGCATCGGCATCGGCCAGGATGCCTGCCTGCTTTCCGCGCGTTTTGATTTCGTCGACCACGCGATTCAAGTCGAGACGTTCGGCCACGGGAATCGCCTCGGACTTGAAGATCGCCGCGATGACCACCTGATCGGCGAGCGCGAGGCTGCGGGCGAGCGCGTCCTGAAGCACATTGCGGCGCATGGTGTTCGATCGCGGCTCGAGCACGACCCACAGCCGCGATTGCGGATAGCGCGCCCGCAACGCGCGAATTGTTTGCTCGATGGCGGTTGGATGGTGCGCAAAGTCGTCGATAATCGTGATTCCATTGACCTTGGCCTTCACCTCCAGCCGGCGCTTGACGCTGCGAAAGGTCTTGAGAGCGCTCGCGATCACATCTTTTGAAATCTCATACTCCGCCGCCAGCGCCGCCGCCGCGGTCGCGTTCCAGACGTTGTATTCGCCGCCGAGTGAGAATTCGAAGTCCGCCCAGGCTTTTCGATCGCGCACGACCGACCACGAAGTTCGTTCTTCTCCGAGCTTCAGATTTGCGATCCTCCAGGCTGCGCGCTCCGAGGTGCCGTAGCGTGCAACGGGACAGAAGGCCTTCTCGAGACAGCGGTCGACGCTGTCTCCGGCATCAAAGCCGACAATCCGCCCGCGTCGTGGAACCAAATTCACCAGGCGCTTGAAAGCCGTCTCGACCGCGTCCAGATCCTTGTAGATATCCGCATGGTCGAATTCCACCGAGGTCAGAATCAAGGAATCTGGAAAGTAGTGCATAAATTTCGAACTTTTATCGAAGAAGGCCGTGTCGTACTCGTCGCCTTCCAAAATAAAATGCTTCCCTTCGCCGAGCCCAAAACTGCGGCCGAAGTTTTCCGCGATCCCTCCGATGAGGAACGAGGGTTCGAGACCGGCGCTCTCGAACATCCACGCCAGCATCGACGTGGTCGTCGTTTTGCCGTGCGTTCCGGCAACGACCAGAACGTCTTTGCCGACCAGAAATTCATCATGGAGAATCTGCGGCAGCGAGCAGAATGGAATGCGCTCGTCGAGGACGCGCTCCAGTTCGACGTTGCCGCGGGAGAGCGCGTTTCCCACCACCACCAGATCGGGCCGCGGATCGAGGTTCGCTTCCGCAAACGGCTGCGCGACCGGGACGCCGAGCGATTCGAGAAACGTCGACATCGGCGGATAGGCTGCGGCATCGGACCCGGTGACACGAAAGCCACGCTCCTGCAACATACCGGCGAGCGAAGCCATCGCGGTGCCGCAGATGCCGATCAGATGAATGTGTTTGGCTTGGGTCATTTGTCGTTATTGGGTGGTTGCGGACTCCAGAATCTTCAGACTTACTTCCCCGCCAACCTGGTCACTCACTACGAGCCTGGCTTTCACTCCGATGGGCAGCGTGAGGTTTGCGCGCGAGACATGTCCCGAACGCAAGCCAAACGCCACCGGAATTCCCAGATCGCCAACCACTCGCAACACGACTTCGTTGAGGGTGTAATCCTGGGTTGGACTCTGGCGGCAGTCGAGCATCTCGCCAAAGATGATTCCGCGAACGTCTTTCAGCTTGCCAGCCAGCTTCAATTGCATGAGCATACGGTCAATCTGGTAGGGCTTGGCCGCGAGATCCTCAAGAAACAGAATCGTTCCCGCGGTGCGAAGGTCATAGGGCGTGCCGAGCGCGGCTACCAGAATCGAAAGACACCCGCCATAGAGGATTCCTTCCGCTCTTCCCGCTACCAGCGGTATCGCGCCCGAGCCCTCACCGATCTCCCACTCGGCTGCGCCACTGATCGCGTTCTGCCACGAAAGCAGATCCACGCCGTCGGCGACCGCGAAATCCTTGGCCAGCATCGGACCATGAAAAGTAACGAGGTTCGCGGAGTCAGAAAACGTCGTGAGCAGGGTCGTCAGGTCGCTGTAGCCGACAAAAATCTTCGGATGCGACGCGACCTTTTTCAAATCAAGCGACTGGAGAAGGTAGTTTGAGCCATATCCGCCGCGTGCACACACAATCGCGCGGACATCGTCGCACAGGAACATGTCTTCCAGTTCCCGCGTCCGGCGCTTCGCCGAACCGGCAAAGTAGAGATCGCGTTCCAGAATCGACTCGAAATAGAACGGCTCGTAGCCGGCCTGCCGAAGACCGTCGCAGCCCGCATCGAGCATTTCAGGTTTCACGTTTGAAGCGGGCGCGACGATTCCCACCTTGTCGCCTGGACAGAGGGCGCGCGGCTTGATTCGCGGGTTCTGGGCGGCCGTGGCCATCTCGGATCGATCTTAACAGCCTGGGGTGGATCTCGAATTTTGGAATCCAGTGCCTAGGCACATCGACGCCAGTGCGCTTGCTGGCATGGCCGAGCTCATGCCCGGACACGAATCTTGATGGCCGCACGGACGGTTAGACAAAGAATTCTCCGCGACAGACCAGAGTCGCCGGCCCGCGCAGATAGACTTGATTCTCCCAACGCACCGTTTGCGCGCCTCCGGGCGCAATGACTGTCACCGGCGATGCGACCCGTCGGCTTGCGATGGTGGCTACCGCCGCTGCGCACGATCCTGTGCCCGAGGACTCGGTCTCTCCTACGCCACGTTCAAACAGTCGGATTTCGATTTCGTTCTCACCGCGTTCCTTCGCTCCTTGATTCGCAGGCCGCACCACCACATACTCCACATTTGTGCCTCGCGGAAACTGCGGCTGTGTGCCGATCAGAGCTGCTTGCCTTTGCCATCCGTCCTGAAAGTTCTCCACGAAAATTACGAAATGCGGATTGCCCATCGAAACTCTTGTGCCCACCGCCCGCACCCCCATGGTCTCGATCGACAATTCGCCGCGGATCTCCGGCTGGCCCATATCGGTTTCGAACTCAAATGTGGAGCCCTGGCGCGCCATCAACCGGCAAGTCTTCAATCCGGCACCGGTGCGCACCACCACTTCGGTCTTGTTTTCTCGCGAACAAATCTCCGCCGCCACAGAGCGCGTGCCGTTGCCGGAAATCTCCGCCTCCGAACCATCGGCATTGATCAGGCGTGCCTTCACATCGGCTTCCGCATCCGGAAACAGCCATTCCACGCCATCGGCGCCCACTCCGCGATGGCGGTCGCACAACCTACGGGTGAGCGCGGACAGGTCGCCGGAAGCGTGCGCACCTTCCACGATCAGGAAATCGTTGCCGCACGCCGATGCCTTGGCAAAAGCAATTCTCGTGGCTTGCTGCGACGGCACGCTCATTCGTGTTCCGTACTCCCGAGCGAGAGCACGCTCGCGAACGCGGGCGATTCGCGCAGTCGGATGGAAAACACTTTCTGCTGCTCATATTCGCAGTTCACCGAAAACACGATGCGAAAGTCCGGTTCCACCGAGGCGATGTGGACACTCTGCATGGTGAGTTGCTCGCTGTCCACGATGCGGTTCACTTCTTGCAACATCTCATCCACCCGGCGGCCGGTCACCTGGTAGCTCGAAGCAAACATCTTCAGGGAGAACACGGCTTCGACGCGTCCGAGCACCACGAGCGATGCCAGAATGATGACCGTAGCCAGGACCGCTATCCAATACATGCCACCGCCCGCCGCCATCCCCACCCCCGCGACCACAAACAGCGTGGCCGCCGTGGTCAGGCCGGTCACCCCTGCTTTCGCGTGCAAAATCGAGCCCGCACCGATAAAGCCGATCCCGGGAATAATCTGCGCTGCGATCCGAGCGCTGTCGGATTCGACGCCCGCGAGTTGCTTCGACAACACGGTGAACATCGCCGCACCGAAGCAGATAAAAAGGTTCGTGCGCAGCCCGGCTGGCCGGTGCCGCAACTGGCGCTCGAGACCGATGATGCCGCCTAGCAACGCCGCCAGCAGTAAGCGCGCCAGCGTCGAACTCAGCACTACCCCCAGTTCATTACGCACCAGGTCGACCATTGAATGGATTGAGTTCATAAGGGCATCCGCTTTGGAGCGGATTCTATCACCGCCATCCGGCGCTTTCTGCGCTGGTCGCCGGGAAGGGTTAACGCGATTGATTCGGGGCGTTCCGGGCCACGTAAATGCGTGCACGCGGTTGGCCAGTCGCGTGAATTTCCATCCACTCCGTAAGATTGGTCCGGTTCGCGCCTCGGTCCACGGCATCGCCATCGAAGGCAATCACAAAATCCACAGAGCGCGGAGGATCGGCGAGCGCACGCTCCCACAAGCCTTCCGGGTCGATGGGCCGCTTCCAGGGACGGTGATTTTCGTTGTTCACCACCTGTCGCAGTGGAATGGCTGCCTGCTCCATGACACCTACATGTTCAGAGATGTCCATCAGAAATCGCGAGTTCCGCGGCAAACGGGCAACCACGCGCTCGACCGAGGAATTCAATGGACTTCGCACTTCCCACTGCTTGCGGGCTTCCTCGAAGCAGAGCGGGCCCGCTCGCCAGACCGACGCATAGCTCGCCGTGATCAACGCCAACATCACGGCCACCAGTTTCCAAACGTGTCGTCCGCCAGCCCCAACGAGAAAGACAAAAGCTGTCAGCACTCCAGCCGAAACGGCCAACATCGGCAACAACTGGAGTCCGTATCGCTGGTTGAAGGTCGCAAACGGCCACCATACATAGACATGCACCGGCACCGAGCCGTAGGCGATCGAGAACGCGTAGAATGCGAGCGGAACCCACAACGGCAGCAGCGACGCCGCTTGCCCCCCCAGTTTCGATGGGGCTACCGCCACCGCCACCAAGGCCGCCGCCAGCCAGAAACGGCCCCAGTTCCCATCCGCCATATTCAATTGTGCCGACTTAAGGAAATAGATGGCCGCGAGCGCAAAATTGTGGAAGGCCGGATTCGGAGCGCCCACGCGCTGCTCAATCGCCTGCGCTGAGTACGGGCCGGTGGCGAATTCGAGCGCGTTCCCGTAAACCGCGCTGTTGTATGCGAGCCACAGGAGGGGAACCACCGCAATGCCCAGCAGGAATTTCACCGCGGCTCGGCGCAAGCCGCGATTCTGCCATCGCCAGAGGGCGACGACCCCGACGGCCGTGCCCATGATTCCTGCCAGAAACCATCCGTCGTAGCGGGTGAGTTCCGCACCCGCCAGACACCAGGCGCAGCGGAATAGCGAAGTACCGATCCCCTGCTTCGGGCCTCGGTCTTTGTCTTTCAGCGCGCGAATAAATTCCGCGAAGTACACCTCCGTCCAGATAAAGAACGCCAGATAGACCGACTCAGTCATGGCGGTGGTCTGCATGTAGATCAGGTTTGGATTGGCTCCATATACGAGGGCCGCGGTCCACGCGCCCACGCCCGAGGCGGGCTTCGTGCGAAGATCAGCCGTCAACATGCCGCGTACCAGGCGAAATATTCCCACGACTCCGAAGACATAGGCGATCATCGAAGGAAAGGAACCGCCCGTCCCGTTCTGCCACATCGAGTTCGCGAAAACGAACGGGATCATCAGCAGATGAGGCAGGGGCAGCCAAACCGTCCCCAATTGCAGCAGACCGGGAGTCTGCGAATCGAACACGCGCCGCGCAATATTGATGTGCGCGACCGCGTCGCCGTAGAGCAGAAGATCGCTGTGGCGATAGTAGTAGAAAAATGAAAACAAAGACACCAGGGCAGGGATCCCGGCCACGCGGGCCGCGCTGTCGGGAACCTCGCCTGAAGTTGCAGTCATCCTCATCCGCTCTGCGTTCGGTCGTGCATCAAGGATAACCGGCTCGTGGGGTCCGTCCTAGCTTCGCGATCGAAGTCCGATTGCCGATCGATGCCACGAAGTTAAGCGAGCGGCCTATCCAGCGTCTCACTCAAGGTGCGTCAGTTCGCGGAAGATCTGGAAACGCTCGTCAATTTCCCCGCGCGTGAGATTCTGCAAACGCTCGGTCCCGAAGCGTTCCACGGCAAACGATCCCATCACGCCGCCGTAAAACAAGGCGCGCTTCAGCACCTCGCGATTGAGATTGCCCTGCGAGGCGATGTATCCCATGAATCCGCCCGCAAAGGAATCGCCGGCGCCGGTTGGGTCCTTTACTTCTTCAATCGGCAGCGCGGGCGCGCGAAAAGGATGCTTTCCCATGCCGAAGGCTCCTTCCCGGAAGAAAATGGTTGCCCCGTACTCGCCGTGTTTCACGACCAGGGCGCTCGGGCCCATGGCGATCACTTTTTGCGCCGCGCGCAGAAGATTTTTCTCTCCTGCCAGCATTTTTGTCTCGGTGTCATTGATCAGGAGAATGTTCACCAGCTTCAGGGTTTCCGCTAATTCCTTGGGCGTGCCCTGGATCCAGAAATTCATGGTGTCCCCGCCCGTCAGGCGGACACGATCCATCTCGTGTCGCACCGCCGTTTGCAAGGTGGGGTGAATGTTGGCGAGAAACAAGAACTGTGTGTCCGCATATTCTTTGGGAATGCGCGGATGAAACTTTTCGAACACGTTGAGTTCCGTGAAATCGGTCTTGGCTTCGTTCAGATTGTCGAGATACTGGCCGCCCCAGCGAAAGGTTTTGCCCTCGGTCCGTTCGATGCCGCGCGTGTCTATGCCGCGTTTTTTCAACACGGCCTCGTGCTCGGGCTTAAAGTCTCCGCCCACTACCGCCACGATGCGCACCTCGGTGAAGTAACTTGCCGCCAGAGAGAAGTAAGTTGCGGCCCCTCCGAGAATATCGTTCACCCGACCGGAGGGGGTGGCGATGGTGTCAAAGGCAACCGAACCTACTACCAGAATGCTCATGAGACTCCGTAAGTCAGCCGTTCGTCGTCGGTCGTTCGTGGTTGGCGTTCCTGCTGCAACCGTGGAAGCTTGGCACCGATGGCCGCCCACGGCTAGCGATCCTCGACCAACGACTATTTCACGTACTTTTCCAATATCAACTGCAGCTTCAGTTTTGTCGCCGCCGGAATCTTCGCCGGATCGGTCAGAATGGCATGCGCCAGGGCCGACCCGCACTTGCAGGAGCGCGTCGTCGGCATTGCTGCCACCGTGGCTTTCACGACTCGCGCAGCATTTTCGGCATTCTTTACCAGCACGGAAACGATCTGCTCCACCGTCACCGAATCATGATGCGGATGCCAGCAGTCATAATCGGTCACCATGGCGACGGTGACGTAGCAGATCTCCGCCTCGCGCGCCAGCTTGGCCTCCTGCAGGTTGGTCATGCCGATCACGTCCGCTCCCCAACTGCGATAGACATTCGATTCGGCCTTGGTCGAAAACTGTGGGCCTTCCATGCAAAGATAGGTTCCGCCGAGCGTCGCGGATACGCCCGCGACCGCGCACGCACCTTGAACCACTCTGGCCAATTCCCCGCACACCGGATCGCCAAATCCAACGTGCGCCACAATGCCATCACCGAAGAACGTGTCCACGCGGTGGCGGGTGCGATCGACAAACTGAGTCGGGATCACGAAATCGAGCGGCTTGTGCTGCTCTTTCAGCGACCCCACGGCCGAGACCGAGAGAATGCGCTCCACTCCCAACTGCTTAAACCCGTATATATTCGCCCGGAAATTCAGTTCGCTCGGCAGAAGTTTGTGCCCGCGGGCATGGCGCGCCAGAAACGCCACTTTGCGTCCCTCGAGCGTTCCCAGAATGTAAGCATCCGAAGGATTTCCAAAGGGCGTCTGCTGCGCGACCTCGCGCGCGTCGCTGAACCCCGGCATGTGGTACAAACCACTGCCGCCGATAATGCCAATCTCTGCCTGTTGCAAATGGGCTCCTGGGTGGGATGAGAATGACGAATGACCAAAAATCAACCGACTGCGGAACTGCCGATTATACAAGACCAAAGTCAGGGCTTGGCGGGAGCGGCTTTTTCTTCCGGCCAGAAGTCGGCTTCCACCGTTTTCGTCGTATCGTCATCCAGACCTTCGCTGATCAGCACGGCGTCTCCGCGGACTTCAATCACCACCACTCCTTCTTCGGTCCGCCAGGCATGCCGCCCGCGCAAGGTTCGCCAGGAATCCGCCGGTGGTGCGTCTTCCGCAATTTTGCCATCGGTGCCCAGGCCTTGGCGCTTCTGATAGCGCTGCGCCAGCGATTTCGCATAGATCGCCGCGAACTCCGCCGCTTTCGCCGCATTCGACCAGCGCGAAACGTAGAGCAACGCAAGCGGAGCCGATGGATTTGCCTTCGGCTTCCCGGAAAAGTAATACCCGCCCCGCCACTCCGGATAGATCGCCGTCGCCTGGTCCTGGCCGGCATACTGCTCAACCAGCACATCGACGTCAAACTCTCCCATCGCACCGATATCAAACGGCACGTAATCTTTGAGGTCTTTCTCCATGTCAATCATCTTCACCGGCTCGAGCTTCTCGTGCGCGAGGTAGGTCTTCGGCTCCATGATTTCGCGGGTCGTCTTCGGAGGATTCTGGAACGCGCCCGCATACGCCAATTCCTTCCCACCGGCCCGCAGGAGCGCGACTGTGAAGTCGAGTCCGTAGCGATACGGGAAGGTCAGCTCCTCCTTCAAAAAGATCGGAGCATCGCGAAACTTTGGCGAGTCCGGTGTTCCGACCAGCATGCTCTGCTTGAGGGCTTCGACAATCTGTGGTGAGTTCAGCAGCGTCTGCGGCGCCAGCGAATAGTCGTATAGCACCACCATCGCCTGCCCTTCGACGACCGCTTGCCGCGCCGAGGTTTCCTCGTCATTTTCGACATCGGCGGGGCTTGGGTCCTCTCGGTTCTTATCTTTTTTATCTTTACCTTCCGCGGATCCCCTCATCCACTTCTCGAGGCCGAACGACTGGTCTTGGAGCGCGTGCGTCAGCTCGTGGGCCAGCACCGGCTTTTGTTGCTCTGCGATCAGCCAGTTCAGCAGGTTCACAGTTTTTGTCTTTTCGTCGTAGTATCCCGCCACTTGTTCCCGCAGCATCGCCACCAGAAAGTTCGACAGATCGAAGTCCCGCGGCAACAGCCCGAACTTCTTCAGCACCTCCGACGACCTCTCCAACCGCTTCGCGTCCTTGTCGTCCTTGAAGCTTTTCTCGATGTAGGATTGCACCTCGTCGCGTTTGGCAAGCCTGCGCTTCACCTTGTGTTTGATGGGCAGACCTGTGTCCTGGCTGGCAAACTGCAGGATCTCGTCCACCGAGCGAAAAAGTTCCTTCGCCTCCTTGGGGGAAACCGTAGTCTCGGAATCGGCTTGTGCGCCGCCGGCACCGTTGCCCGCCGAAGTCTGGGGCGGGGCGGTTTGCGGATCGCGATTCTGATCGTTGCCTTGATTACTCCGATCCTTCGTCTGGTCCTGGACCTGAAGGCCAAGTTCATCGACCGTCTTGGTGCTCGACGAAGCAGGCGGCGGCTGATTTTGCGGCCACGCGACAGAGACCAGCAACGTGAATAGCAGGATACCGATGGCGGACTTCAGAAACTTCATGGTCCCTCTGTCTTGAAACACTTCCTTCTTCAAGGTTCTCGGCGAGTGGCGAGCTTCTGAGCGATCCAGTCACCGGTTTCGCGCGTCCCGAGCGCTCCGCCGATGTCGGCCGTCGTTTCTTTCTGTCGCACCGCTTCGAGTACCGCTGCTTCAATTCTCCGCGCTTCGTCGGCCATCCCCAGATGCGCCAGCATCATGGCCGAGGTCAGCATCGCTCCGAAAGGATTGGCAATGTTTTTCCCTGCGATCGGCGGCGCGGAACCATGGACAGGCTCAAACATCGAGGTCTTCCCGGGGCACAGATTGCCGCTTGCCGCCATCCCAAGCCCGCCCTGCAGTCCCGCCGCTAGATCGGTGATGATGTCGCCGAACATGTTATTGGTGACGATGACATCGAAGCCGCGCGGATCGCGCACCATCTGCATGCAGAGCGCATCGACGTACATGTGCTCGGTCTCGAGATTCGGATACTCCGCAGCCACTTCCTTGAACGTGCGCTGCCACAGTCGGCCGGCGTGCGTCATGGCGTTCGACTTGTCGCAGACCAGCACGCGGCGCCGCGGGGAGCCATCCAGTTTTCGATGGCTCGCGCAATACTCAAAGGCGTAGCGAATAATGCGTTCGACTCCCTTGCGCGTGTTGATATCTTCCTGAATGGCAACTTCATCCGCGGTTCCCTGTTTGAAAACGCCACCGAGGTCGCCGTAAACGCCCTCCGTGTTTTCGCGAATCACAACCAAGTCCAGGTCTTTTGGTTCGATGCCTTTCAAGGGGCAGAGCGACGCATCCATCAAACGCACCGGCCGGACGTTCGCGTACAGGTCCATCTTGGTGCGCATGCCGAGCAGGATTTCCTTGGCATGAACATTCGAAGGCACGCGCGGATCGCCGAAGGCGCCTACCAGAATGGCGTCGAAATCCCGGGCCAAAGTCGAGAAGCCCTCCGGCGGAACCGTGGTTTTGTCAGCGAGATAGCGATCGGCTCCCCAGTCGAACCAGGTGAATTCGACGGCAGCGCCCGCAGCCTCCATGACGTTCACAGCCTGCGGAGTCACTTCCTTTCCGATTCCGTCGCCGGGGATGACGGCAATGCGCTTTTTTGCACCCACGCTGGCAACGTTAGCACAGCCAGGAAGCATTCATAAACCCGCTCGGTAGAGAGGGTAGAGACAGGGCCTGCCTTCTCCTCACTGCGGGCGGGGCACCGGTTGGAGTAAGTACTTCGTTATAATTAAGGGTTGAACCTATGACTTCGACGACGCTATCTGGGACCAATCCGAGTGAACACAGCAGCATGGCCTCTGCTTCGGATTTCGGCGATCCTCGGGCCGAGTTCCAGGCCTTGCTCTCGGGTTGCGGGATCTATGACCTGAGCGGGCGCGCCAAAATCGCGGTCACGGGCGGCGACCGCGTCCGTTGGCTGAACGGTATGGTCTCGAATAATGTTCGCGATCTTGCGATCGGCCATGGCGTCTACGCCTTCATGCTGAACGCGCAGGGACGCATTCAGGCGGACCTTTACGTTTTTCAGCGCGGCGACTCGCTGCTCGTCGATACCGAACGCGGGCAGCGAGAAAAAGTCTTGCAGCTGTTCGATCGCTACATCATCGCCGACGAGGTTGAGATTGCCGACATCAGCGACCAAATCACCGCGCTCGGCCTGTCCGGCCCGGAGTCGCGCAATGTACTCAAAGGCGCGGGCATCGCCATTCCCGAGCTTGCGCCGTTAGAGGCTTGCTCGCCGAAATGTGACTGCGCATGCGACTGTCTGCAATGCGTTCTGGTTCGGAACGACGACTCCGCGGGCAGCTCGTACGAAATCTGGTTGGCGCCCGACAAACTGAGAACCACCTGGGACGCCCTGGTCGCAGCCGGCGCAACCGCCGTCGGGACCGATGCGCTCGAACTTCGGCGAATTGGTTTCGGAATCCCGCGTTATGGCGTGGACATTCGCGAGCGCGATCTGCCGCAGGAGACCGGGCAGGCACGCGCGCTCAGTTTCACCAAAGGGTGCTACCTCGGTCAGGAGATTGTGGAGCGCATACGTTCGCGCGGCGCGGTGCGCCGGCAGTTCATGGCATTTGCGGTCGAGGGTACGCTGCCCGAACCGGACGCGAAGATTCTGGCCGAAGAAAAAGAAGTGGGCGATATTACCAGCAGCGCGATTTTGCCCTTGCCCGGCGGAGATCGACCGGTTGCGTTGGGTTACCTGCGACGCGAGGCGGCTGAGAAAGATTTGCGCACCGGAACGGCAAAACTGAAGCCGGCATCGCTTCCGGTCGCCTGACATCAAAGAAAAGTCTTCACGAAGAGTTTTACGACACCAGGGGAACCATATGGCAAAAAAAAGAAAAGAAGATAGCGAATTCAAAGTAAGCGACCGGCGCTTGTTCACCTCCGAGGGAGAACTCCGCGATTCCGCCGAAGAGCAGGCTTCACAGCCAGCGGCGGCGACGGCTGCGGCGACAGCGACGTCCACTTCGGCAGCGCCGGTTGCAACCGTGCCCGAAGCCGCGCCTACTCCGGCCCTGCCCAAACGCGAAGCGGACATACCCGAACCGCCGACCGCCTCCGAGCAGCAGGCGCAGCACGATGCCTACAAGCAGTCCTCGCGCGATCTGGATACGCAAGTCGAACTCGGCGGGCACTCCGCGAAAGAGCTCGACATGAATTTTGAGCGCTTCATGGCCTCGCTCTACATGACCGCAATGATGCAGCTCGGCCTGATGCACGAACAGGGCGGACAGCCCGGAGTCGACTTGATCGGCGCGCGGCAAACCATCGACACGCTGGGCATGATCGCCGAAAAAACCAAAGGCAATCTCACGCCGAAAGAGCAGGCATTTCTGCACAACTGCCTCTATGAACTGCGCATGGCCTATGTGGAAGTGACCAACGCGCTCGCGCATCCTCCCCAGGCCCCCGGCCCAGCGACAGGTACAAACGGCTGATGCATGCGACTCTGACGGTATTGGGCAGCGGAACCTCGATGGGGGTGCCCACGATTGGCTGTGACTGCTCGGTATGCCGTTCGCCCGACCCGCGGGATCGACGCACCCGTCCCTCGGTGATGATCGGCTACAACGGCCGCCACGTCATGATCGACAGCACGCCGGATTTTCGTGAGCAGGCGCTGCGCGAACACATTACGTATCTCGACGCCGTACTCTACACCCACACCCACGCCGACCACATCCTCGGAATCGACGACCTGCGCCCGCTGACGTATCACCACAAGCCGGGCAAGCTGCCACTCTATGCCACGCCGCGAGCTTGCGATTTCCTGCGCAATATGTTTCGCTACATTTTTGAAGCGGAATATAAGTTTGGCGGACTCCCCCTGGTCGAACTGCATCCGATCGCTGGGCCGGTCGAACTGTTTGGCGCACGCTTCGAATCGTTGACGGTGATCCACGGCGAAACTCCCATCGTCGGCTTCCGCTTCGGATCGGCCGCCTACCTGACCGATCACAGCGACGTACCGGCTGAAACGCTCGAGCAGTTGCGGGACCTCGACATCCTTTTTCTGGACGCGCTGCGCTACAAGCCGCACCCTACGCATTCGACGGTCGAGCAGTCCTTGAAGATCGTGGAAGAAGTAAAACCGAAGCGCACGTTTTTTACGCACATTTGCCACGATCTGCCGCACGAAGCGACCAATGCCGCGTTGCCGGCTGGCGTGCGGCTGGCATTTGACGGAATGAAATTGGAGTTTGAAATTTAGGACCGATCACGAACGGCTCGCCGACGTGTCGATCGTGGCGCGACCCAAAAGCAGAGCTTCGCTCCGCCGGGGCGGACGAATCGGTCCGTCCCCGCGTGAAACTTACTGATGCAAACTTTTCACAAACTCGATGAGGTTCCCAGCGATTTCGGGCCGGCGGTCGTCAGCGTGGGTAACTTCGACGGTGTGCATCGCGCTCACCACCATGTCATCGACGAAATCGTGCGGCGGGCACAAGCCGAACACACACGGTCGGTGGTTGTTACCTTCGAGCCCCACCCGGCCCGCATCCTGCGTCCCGATCATACCCTGAAGCTGCTGACTCCCCTTCCGGAAAAACTGCGTCTGCTCGAAGCCACGGGTATCGACGCTGTTGTTCTGCTTCCCTTCTCGCGGGATCTTTCGCTGATGTCGCCACGCCAGTTTGCCCATGAAATTCTGAAGCAGCGGCTCCATGCCCGCCAGGTTCATGAAGGTTACAACTTTCGCTTCGGGCACAAGGCGGCGGGAAACATTCAAGTGCTGCGCGAACTGGGAGGGGAGATGGGGTTTGACGTGCACGATTATCCCGAGATGCGCCTGCGCGGCGAGCCCGTTTCGAGCAGCCAAATCCGTAAGCTGCTTTCCGAAGGCCGAGTGAGCCGGGCGCGCCACCTGCTGGCGCGTCCGTTCAGTATTCTCTCGACTGCCGGACGCGGACGCGGATACGGGTCGAAATATACCGTCCCGACGATCAATCTGGCGCACTATGAAGAGCTTGTCCCGAGCGATGGCGTGTACATCACTCGCACGCGCATCGGCGGTCGTAAGAACGACGAGTGTTTCGATTCGGTCACGAACGTTGGAAATCGGCCCACCTTTGGTGCCGATTCCTTTGCCATTGAAACTCACCTGCTGAACTTTCACCCGATCGAGCTTTCGGCGGAGACCGAAGTCGAGATTTATTTTCTGGATCGTCTACGCGGCGAGATCAAGTTCCCGTCGGTCGAGGCTCTGCGAGAGCAGATCGGCAGGGATGTGGGGAAGGCGCAAAGGTATTTGCGGCAACTGGCCCGAGGAGCCGGAGCCACGCCGTAGAAACTCATTCGCTGCCGGGCGGGTGGGCCGGGGACTTTGGGAGCCCCCGAACCTTCGCTGGTGATCACTGCTACAATCCCTCCCGCATGGCCATTGGCCCAATCCAACTTTTAGAGAAAGCAACCCCCGATCAGCGCCGGACCTTGCTCGCAGCTTTTCTCGGCTGGATGCTCGACGCTTTTGACGCCATGCTCTACGCACTCGTCCTCACCTACGTGATGCGCGACCTTGGAATGTCGAAGGCTACCTCCGGCTTTCTGCAAACCCTTACCTTACTGGCCTCCGGTATTGGCGGCTTGCTCTTCGGCTTTCTTGCCGACCGCATCGGGCGCAAGCGGGCGCTGATGCTTAGTATCCTGACTTACTCGATATGCTCGTTCGGCTCCGGGCTTTCAACCACCGTACTCACGCTGGCGGTGTTTCGCTTTGTTCTTGGGCTGGGAATGGGAGGCGAGTGGAATACCGGCGCGACCCTGGTCGCTGAAACCTGGCCTGATGAATTGCGCGCCAAGGCGATTGCGTTGGTGCAGAGCTCCTGGGCGATCGGCTATGCGCTGGCGGCGCTGGTTGCAGGCATCGTTCTGCGTTATGCGAATTGGAGGATGGTGTTCTTGGTTGGAATCCTGCCTGCCGTGGTTACGCTCTGGATACGACGGCGCGTGCCGGAATCGCAGATGTGGACGGAGCATCGACGGCGGGCACAAGATCAAAGCCTTGAACCCAAAGGGGCATCGAGGACACAGGGGACAGATTCTTTCCTCACCATTTTCCACTTGCCCTATCGCAAGAGCACGATTGTCCTTCTCCTACTCAACTTCTTCGGTCTGTTTGCCTGGTGGGGAATGTTCATCTGGATTCCTCCTTATCTTTCGCTTCCGATCGCGCAAGGCGGACGCGGCTTCAGCCTCCTGCGCACCGCTACCCTGCTCATCGTGCTCAACCTGCTCGGCATGTTTCCGGGATATATCAGCTTCGGGTGGGTTGCCGACTCTCTCGGCCGCCGCAAATCCTTCGCGCTCTACCTTTTCGCCGCTGCTGTTCTGGTGCCCATTTACGCTGGGGCGAGTTCGCCATCGGCGTTGCTGGTCCTGGGAACGATGGTCGCGTTTTTTGGGACAGGATTTTTCTCCGGCTCGGGGCTGATCGGTAGCGAGATCTATCCGACTCCTCTGCGAGCGCGGGCCTTGGGCTTCACCTACAACGGCGCGCGCGCAATGAGCTGCGTCTCGCCCTGGATCATCGGATGGGTGGGGCAGGCTCGGGGACTGAGGTCTGCGTTCTATCTATGCGGCGCAGCTTTTTTGCTGGCGAGTGTCATGGCCACGCAGTTGCCAGAGACCAAGGGGAAGAAGCTGGAGTGAGGCGTGGCCGGCTGGTCGACGTTCGTCAGTCGTCAGTCGAGAGTCGTGGGCGGAACAGGGTTTGCGAACGACCAACGATCGACCAAAATCGACCAACGACTGTCGAGCAAGGACTTCTTACTCGATCGGCTCGACCACGAACTCCTCGTCCCGAGCCCGTTCTGGCAATTGGATCAGCACAATCGCCACCAGCACTAGAACAATGCCGACCGTCTGCATCGGCCGCACTAACTCCCCCAGTACAAGGGCCGTGAGCACGATGCTAAACACCGGCTCCAGGCAGCTGGCAACAATGGCGCGCGTCGGCTCCAGATATTGCAGGCCGGCGAAGTAGCAGGAAAATGGGCCGAGCACGGACACCAGCGAAAACACCAGCATGAATTCCCACTGCCGTCGGTCATAGTGAGCGGCAACAATTTTCCAGGGAGGATTGACGAAGAGCCAAAAAATTGAAGTGCCGATCAACACCCATACCAACACTTTCCAGCGCTCATAGCGCGCCAGCACTTTGTGTCCGCCGACGTTATAGAACGCGAAGGAAAATGCCGCCACCAGGGCGGCCGTGACTCCGATCTTATCCGTGCGGAAGCCGCCCGAGCCGACAAAGCCGACCGCAAGCGCGCAACCGACCACCGCCAATCCCACCGCCGCGCTTCGGCGCCACGACGGCCGTTGCGCTCCCCTTGCCAGCGTATAGAGCAGCACCCAGACGGGCGCCGTATATTGGAGGATGATGGCGGTCGCTACGTTGGTTCGCTCGATCGCGAGGTAGTAGAAATAGTTCGAGACCGCAACCCCAAGAACTCCAAGCAGGAAAAGCTGCACCAGGTCGCGTCCGGGAACGCGCAGCGCGGACGCTCCTCTGCGCACCAACAGCACCGGTAACAGGACCGCCAGTGATAAAGTTGCGCGGCTCTGCGACAGGATCAGGGGATCGATCTTCGTTAGAGATGAGCTCAACGACGATGCGCCCGGCAGTAGACGCCCGGTGAATGCCGCGCGGCCGAGCGTCGCCGAGACACCCCAAAGAAAGGCCGCGCTTGCGATGTAGAAGTAACCCCGGAGCGGATGAGTGGCGGCCTTCACGGAACGTGCTCAATGGTGTAGGTGATCTTCGCCGTCTTCTCCAACATGGCGGAAACCGAGCAGTATTTTTCCTTCGAAAGCCGCACGGCGTCTTCCATAGCTTTCTGCGACACCGGTCCGCGCACGACGTAGGTCAAATGGATCGACGTATAGACCGCGGGATAACCATTCGCTTTTTCGGCCGCGGCCCGCACTTCGAGCCCGGTGAACTTCTCGCGTTTCTTGCGGAGAATTCCCACGACATCCGATGCCGTGCAGCCGCACAAACTGAGCAGCACTAACTCCATCGGGCTGTTGGCGGTTTTTTCCGCTCCCGCATCCATCACGATCGAGTGTCGTGAAGTTGCCGCGCCTACGAAGCGGTCGTTGTCTGTCCAGCGGAGTGCGGCTTCAATCATGGCGTCCCTCTCATCATCGAACCTGCTTCGGATCAATTCCGTGTCGAGACGCGGCGTGCCGCGTCTCCTGCATGCGCGTCCCGGCGTCGTCGGGAGACCCGGGACAAGCTCCGCCTCTGTCGAAAAACCGCTCCGCTGCGCATCTCCATAGCCTAGCGCCGGTTATCGGTCACCGGTTCGGGATGAATGAGCACGCGGAACAGTTCCGGGGCGTCGTGCTTAAACCGGATCTCGAGCGAGGTCTGCACGTCGTGCACGCGTGCCAGCGGCATATCGTCGGGCAGGGTGCAGTGGCAGGAAACGTAGAGCCGCGTGCGGATCTTCTTGAACTGGAATTCATGCACGTCCATCACCTCGGGAAACTCCTTCACAATATTCTTTAGCTTTTGCTCCAGTTCCGGCTCACGGACAATCTCCTCGCCCCTTTCGATCGTCGCCGGTTCACTTTCGATATGCGTGAGGATGGTCGCAATTTCCGGAATCTCGCCGCGCATCTCGGTTTCGAGCCGGGTGACTTCATCGTGCGCCTTCTTCATGCTGAGTCGCTCGTCGAGTTCCAGATGCTGTTCTACATGCAATTGCCCGTTCAGGTCCTGCACGCTGACGTCGTGCACGTTGAAGTTGTGGCGGGTAGCCACCGCGCGAATGCGATCGAAGATGTTTTCCGTCCGCCCGGCTCGCGGAACCGAGTGCACCATCACGTCAGCATCGGGCAAAACCTCACGCACCCGCGACGTCACCGCGTCGGAAACCTGCTCGGAGCGCTGGAAGGTAAAATTACGTTCCAAGCCCACCGAAACGTCCGCGAAAAAGCGGTTCCCGGCCTTGCGGAATCGGACCCGCTCCACCTCCAGTACGCCATCGACGGTCCGGATGCGGTCGAGGATCTTGCCGCGCACACCGGCCGGCGCCGCGTCGAGCAGCGCATCAACGGTCCGGCGCGCCAGCCGCCAACTCACGTAAACCACCACACCGGCCACAAAGAGCGCGGCAATGGGATCGGCCTGGCGCAGCCATGCGACCTGGTAACTGCGCCCCAGCCAGACCAGCGCCAGGCCGACGATGACTACCCCGCTCGACCAGATGTCGGTCGAAAAATGCAGCGCGTCGGCCTCGAGCGCCTGACTGTCATATTTCGTGGCAATGCGTCCGAGCGCCCGGGAGCGCCAGGTATCGACTGCGATCGACAAGAACATGACCAGGAAAGCCGATCGGCGCGGTTCAATTTCCACGCTGTGAAAAAACAGGCGCTTGACCGCTTCATAGACGATCCATGCGCACGTCAGCAGCAGCAGGCCGGTCTCGATGAAGGCGGAAAAATTCTCGAATTTCCCGTGTCCATACTGATGATCGGCATCCGCCGGCTTGTCCGAGACTCGCACCGAAAACCACGTCACCAGGGCGGCGATCAGATCCAATCCTGAGTGTGCCGCCTCCGACAAAATTCCGAGCGAGCCGGAAGCGATCCCCACGGCAACTTTCAGGCTGGTGACCACCAGAGCCGCCAGCACTGAATTTCCGGCAACCGCCCGTTTTTCACGGCGCATCGACCTGGAACTGAAGGGGGCCCGTATTTCTGGCATAGACGCCATTATCGCTTCGGATTCGCCTGCCGCCAACCCCCTGGCTCTGCGAACACGCCACTGCCCGGTGTGCGGCGAGACATGCTACGATGAAATTCGTCGTAATTACTTTCTGGAGGATCTTGATTCATGCGTTCCCGGTACCTCACGTGTCTCCTGCTTGTCGGCTTGGCTTACGGACAAACTCCGCAACCGACTCCACCCCTTGCTCCCGGAGCAAAGGCGGAACCAAGCGCCTCCGCCACGCCCGATCAGGCTACTGAAGTAAAGGTGGGACCTGATGATACGGTAATGACGATCAAGGGTTTTTGCGCCGATGCCACCCAGCAGGGTGATGCCTGCAAAACCGCAATTACCCGCGCACAGTTTGAAAAGCTCGCGAACGCGCTGCAACCCGGAATGTCGCCCGCCATTCGCCGCCAGCTGGCAACCCAGTATTCGAGCATGTTGAGGATGTCGAGCGCGGCAGAGAAACGCGGCCTCGACAAAGATCCCAAGTTCGAAGAAATGATGCAGTATGCCCGAATGCAGATTCTTTCCCGAGAATTGCGCGACGCGCTGCAGCAAGACGCCGGCAAGGTTACGGACGCCGATCTCGAGGCTTATTACAAGAAGAATGAAGCTTCCTACGAGCAAGCGGTCTTTGCGCGAATTTTTGTGCCCCGGTCCAAGCAAGTCGTAAACCCACCCGCGCCCGGCGAAGCCGGCGGGAAGGACGCGAAACCTGCGCCGCCCGCGCAGCCGACCGATTCGCAAAAAAAAGCTGCCGAAGAAGAGATGAAGCAACTAGCCGCCGACATTCACGCCCGCGTGGTTAAGGGTGAAGATCCCGACAAACTTCAAAAGGAGGTCTTTGTCGCCGCCGGACTGCCCAACAATGCCACGACCACGAAGATGGAGAAGGTACGCCGTAACACTTTGCCTCCCACCCATCAGGCGATCATGGATTTGAAGCCGGGCGAAGTATCCGAGGTGATCTCTGACCCCAATGGCGCGTACTACATCTACAAGATGGTGAGTAAGGAAACCTTGACTCTGGAGAGCGTGAAACCGGAGATCAAGAACCTGATTTCCAGCCAGCGTTATCGCGATGACATCCAGGCTTATCAGGGTAACGTTGACCTGAACGACGCTTACTTTGGGCCCACCCGCAGTGCGAGCATGCCGGCAGCACCGCCGAGGGGGGCAAAGCCGGCCACCGAGCACAACCAAACTCCAGATAAAGACTGAGCAGATCCGGATTAAATGGAATCGGCAAAACCAACCATCCTGGTCACCGGCGTTTCGGGCAATCTTGGTCAGCGGCTTCTGCCGCAACTGGCGGATGACTACAAGGTGGTGGGCATCGACGTCCATCCGCCAACTCATTCCCCGCAGATCATCGACCGCTTCGTGCCGCTCGATCTGGGAACGGAAGAATCCACCCGCGCGCTTCTGTTGCTGCTGCGCGAGTTGCAGCCAGCTTCCGTCGTACACCTGGCGTTTGTGATCGATCCCCAGCGCTCGGGCGTCCTGGACGTTGACCGTATGTGGCGAATCAACGTGGCCGGCACCGCCCGTGTGATGGAAGCCATTACCGAAGCCAACCGCAATGCCGCAACCATCATCCGGCAATTTATTTTCCCGAGCAGTGTGTCGGCGTATGGTTCCGACCTGCCGGCTGCGGTCGCAGAGGACGCGCCGCTCGGCGCTCATACGCTGCCCTACGCTCTTCACAAAAAAGAATGCGACCTCGTGGTACAACAGCGTGCGCCTGCGCTGCGCGGGTGCAGCGTGTTCATTCTCCGTCCCCACATTTTTGCCGGAGCCACTGTCGAAAACTATCTGATGGGATCTTTTCGCGGGACGCCCGGCGGCAAGGGGGCGCGCGCTGCCCGTATGCGCCAGTCGGCGAAACGCTTGCCCTGCATGCTGCCCTTTGGCCAGAAGTATCTGGACAACAAAATCCAGTTCGTCCACGTCGACGATATGGCGCGGCTGATCGTGTGCATCCTGAAGCGCTCGCCCGAGGCGCAGCGTCTGACCATCTTGAACGTGGCCGGGCGCGGCGATCCTCTGACTTTCGCGCAGTGTATCGAGATGGCGCACGCAAAATTGCTGCGCGTCCCCGGACCCTGGGCCATGCGCCGTGTTTTGCAGGTTTTGTGGGATTGGAATATCTCGGCGATTCCGCCCGACGCTGTTCCTTACATGACCGGCGAGTACATCATGAACACCGACCGTCTAAAGAAATTTCTCGGCAGCGACTACGAGCGAGTGATCGAGAAAACGAATCGGGAGGCGTTCGCAGATTCGTTCCAGAAAGACTCCCCGCAGAATTAAAGCCGGTGGCCCGTCCTTCCGTGCTTCTTGCGAAAGAGTGGGATTCCCGATCGCGTCGGGCTTGGAATTCTGACTCGGAGTTTACATGCCGCCTCGGGTACCCCTGGCACGCTACTTGTTCGCGTAGTGGTCCGCTCCGAGAAAATGCAGTGAGACATAGGGCGCATCACCCACCACCCAACTATCGTGACCGGGGGGGCCGGGCGGAATGTAAAAGAGCATGCCGGCGCGGAGTTCGTGGATTGTCCCGTCTTCCATCGCAGCCGTGGCACAGCCGGAGAGCACCAGCCCGACATGCTCGACGTCGCAGCGCGACGCGCCCACCCCGGGCCCAACGTGAACGGACCACTTCCAGCCTGGCTCGTACGTCGCGCGCCCGATGGTCATCCCGCCAATGCGGACGAGTTCGAATTTTCCTTTTTCGAACACTCGCACTTCGTCGGGCTCTTCAAAGCGCTTCAGAACGGTCTCAAGCATCGCTATCCCTCCATGAGTCGGTATGCCTAAACGCGCGTATTGCCCTAGAGCCCTCTCTTGAAATCGACGCAGGCGGCGCGGCCCGCAGGGGCTAACGCCCGGGCTTGTTGGCGCCGAACGACGCGGTTGTCCTGCCCTACCCTGAGGCGGGCGTTCTCAAGTTTTGCCGCGTGCTCGACGGGGTGGAGACCCGTCACTCCACGAGCAGTTTTTTCGCCGCCTGTGACGCGGCGTCCTACCCAAAACAATTTCCTCGGTGGTTAGACGCTCTTCAATCCCCGGTAGAGCCCTGCGACGCCGAAAGTGTAAGGTGTCCATGAGACCTCGCGAAAGCCTGACTGATGCATGCGATTGAGCATTTCATCGGGCGAGGGAAAGCGTTCGACCGACGCTGGTAAATACGCGTACGGACCTCGCACTCCCGACAGCAGCGTCCCGATCGCGGGAAGGACTTTCTTGAAGTAGACGCGGTAGCATTGGCCGAGTAAGCCGCCCGGCTCTCCGAAATCGAGAATGCCGCATTCTCCGCCGGGAACGAGCACGCGCGCAATTTCTCGCAGGCCGGCATCGTAGTCGGCCAGGTTCCGAAAGCCGAATGCCGATGTCACCAGATTGAAATGTTCATCGGGAAACGGCAACCGCAGCGCGTCTGCTTCGATCCATTGCAGCTCCCGCGACGTCGAACGTCTTCCCTTCTCCGCCTTCGCCGCCGCGCGTTGCAGCATGGCGTGAGAAAAATCCGCTCCCAGAATCTGCGGAGTCGCCGAGCCGGCGCGACGGCGCAAGGCGAACGTCATGTCTCCGGTGCCGCAACAAAGATCGAGCACACGAGCTTCGGGGCGCCTCAGAATGGCGTCGAAGCTGCGCGCCGTGCGCCACCACCACAACCGGTCGATGTTGCATGAAAGAACGTGATTCAGGAGGTCATAGCGGGGTGCAATCGAGGTGAACATCTCCCGGACAGCCTTCGCCGCGGACTCGCGGTCCCGCGCTCCGGCGGGAGCCGCGCCTACGATGCGCTGGTTCGTTTCTTGAGTCATATTGCGGTCGCTGGTCGACTACCCTCCGGGGCCAAAGCCCGCGTTTTTGTCGGCTCCTAATGGCACCTCTGAAGCCGTGCCCCGCCCGAACCCGTGCCCACCCAAACCATGGATCGGACAGTTTAATTTCGCGCCAGCGTCCTGATCTTGTCGACCGCCGAGCGGACGATTGCTTCCGGGACGTCGCTCGTAATCTCAACCTTGCCTATCTCTCGCGGCAAAATGAAGTGCACTACTCCCTGACGCGTTTTTTTGTCGGAGCGCAAGCGCTTCAAAATATTGACGGTCTTGAACTCCATGCGCGGCAACCGGCCAAAACCTCGAACTGCGTCCGAAATGCGTCCCGCGGTCAGACCATCGAGTTTGCCGGTGGAGAGCGCGATGTGGGTGGCCGCGATCATGCCCCAGGCCACGGCTTCTCCGTGGAGCAACTGCGTATAGCCGGTTTCGGCCTCAAGCGCGTGTCCGATGGTGTGCCCGAGGTTGAGCACCTGCCGCAAACCGCCTTCGCATTCGTCGGCGCTCACCACTGCCGCCTTCAATCGCACTGAATCGGCTATCACTTTCTCAATCACGACCGGGTCGCGATCCAGAATCTCGCGGCGCCGCTCTTCAAACAACCGGAACAGTCCCGCGTCTCCGATGATGCCGCACTTCAGCGATTCGTAAAGACCGGCGCGATATTCGCGCGAAGGCAGAGTCTCGAGCACGGCGGGATCGACCAGCACCGCGCGCGGCTGGTGAAAGGTTCCGAGCAAATTCTTCCCCGAGACTTTTCCCGATACCAAGTTGACGCCGGTTTTGCCACCGATCGCGGCATCCACCTGCGCCAGCACAGTGGTTGGGACCTGGATGACATCCACCCCGCGCATGTAGATCGAGGCCAGGAAGCCGGTCACGTCGCCGACCACTCCCCCGCCGAGAGCGATCAGTGTTACCCCGCGATCGGCACCTTGCTTTACCAGCTTCCCCGCCAACTTCTCCAGTGTCGCTAGCCGCTTCGAACGCTCGCCATCGGGCATTTCGAGAAGTGCCGTTTCGATTCCCGCAGCCGCCAGCGATTTCAGCAGGACCTTTGCCCAGCGCCGCCGCACCGGCGGAACAGTGACAACAAACGCACGGCGGTTTTCAAGGAATTTGCCGAGGCATTCTCCCGTCCGCGCAAGAAGGCCGCTTCCGATGAGCACTTCATAGGAGCGCGACGGCGTGGCGACTGGAACGCGGATCATCGACATTCATCATAGCGTATGGGCGCCGCGTTCTTGGAGCTTCGAGGAAGGGCGAATTCCCTCTTGCCGAGCCGCGAGCGAACCGGCCGCCCGGTAGCTCGCGGGCGTGGGTTACTCGGCTAGTTTCTTTTGCGGATTCAGCAAGGAGGCGAGGATGGAGATTCCCAAAACAAGAAGAACAATCGCTAGCGTCCATTCGGTGGGAATGTGTACGTAATGCGACCCCAGCATCTTGAGGCCGACAAAAATCAGCACCACCGACAATCCGTAATGAATGTAGTGGAACAGGTCCATCATCCCCGCCAGCGCAAAGTACATTGAGCGCAGGCCGAGAATGGCAAACACATTCGAGGTATAGACAACAAACGCGTTCAGGGTGATGGCCAGTACCGCCGGGATCGAATCCACGGCGAGAACAAGGTCACTGGTCTCGACCACCAGCAGCGCCACCAGCAGCGGAGTCGCGTAGATTCTCTCCCTGCGGGTAAAGAACTGCCCGCCCACATAATCATTTGTCACCGGGAAAGCCCGGCGAAAAAATCGGAGGACAAGATTTTTCTCGGGACGGATTTCCGCTTCGCCCTGCCGCAGCAGCTTGAGTCCGGAATAAACAACCAGCGCGCCGAATGCGTAGGTGATCCAACCGAAGCGGGATATCAGGCCCACCCCCGTCACGATGAACACGCCTCGCATGACGAGCGCTGCGACAATTCCCCAGAACAGCACCTTGTGTTGGTGCTCGTCGGGAACTTTGAAATAGCGGAAGATGACCAGAAACACGAACAGGTTGTCGACGCTGAGCGACAGTTCGATCACGTAACCGGTCACGAACTGCAACGCCTGAGCACGTCCGTACCAGAACAACTCGAGCACTGCGAACCCGGCAGCGAGCGCGATCCAGACTCCCGACAACGCCAGCGCCCGACCAAAGCTGGGCCGCTCGGGCCGCCGATTCAGCAGGCCCAGGTCGAACGCCAACACCGCCGCCACAAACAGGTTGAAAAGAATCCAGAAGACGAGCACAGGGAATCTTACGATGGCAGGTCTCAGGTGTCAGGTCTCAGCCTGGATAATTCTGGATACGCTTTATGCTCCTTCGCACGGGCAAGCAAATAGCGCGCCTTTTTGCCGGATTCACCGGTACGGGACGGTGGCGAGAAACCCCCGCGATGCGAGCTACCTTCAGAGGCAGGATTGTCTCCGCCTCGGGCCGTTAGCCGGGAGCAGACCAGACGCCGAAACTGAGACTACCCGCCAAAAACCACGCGCGTGCCGGTCGAAGGCATGATGAGCTTTTCCGGCATCTCACGTTGGACTGCCATCAGGGTGCGAAAGCCGGTACAGTGCATGGGAATCAGATAGTCGGGATTGATTTCTTTCATGGCATCCACGGTTTTGCTGATGATCTCATCAGGATATGGGGCCAAGTGCCAGCCGCCAACCACGGCGTGCACCTTCTCGATCCCGGAGGACTTCTGAAGCTGGCGGACAGAGTTGATAATACCCGCATGGCCACACGATGAGATGACGACCAGGCCTCGGTCCTTCACGTTGTAAGCGGTCGCGTGTTCTCCCCAAAAGATGTCCTTCACCAAGTCACCTGGCTTGGATTCAATCTGAACCGCCCCCGGAGGGAAATGCATGCTAGCCTCGCAGCCAGAGCCGGTTGCACCCGCTTCAAGGCGAGCTGCCGGCGGAGTCATCTCGAATTCGGTGACCCGCGCAATGTGACCTGAGGTGATCGCGTGCCCCTCCACTGTGGTCGGCTCCTCCGCGAGCGTGACCTTCAACCCTCGCGCTTCGAGCTCATCGCGCTTGAGTTCACCATAATCGAGCTTGTTCCCGTCCGGTGTCACGACCCAGCGATGGCAGAACGTGTCATGCCCCCCGGCATAGAGGGTGAGCCCTGATCTGGTGCGTCCTTGAAGGCTCGATGCCACGTTGAGCAGCCCTCCGTAATGGTCCACGTGACCGTGGCTGATGATCAGCGCATCGGCCTGTGCGGGATCGACTCTCAACCCTTGGTAGTTGTTTGTAAGTGTGTGGGGCGTGAGCGCAAAGTCCAGCAGTATCTGTTTTTGCTCCGCCCCCCGAAACGATTGCAGATGAAAGGCTAGCCCATGCTCGGATAGCAGCGACACGTCCGAGCCGTAGGGGAAGGGCAAGGTATTTCGTGTGACGGTGACGTTGCCCGTCTTCCCGCCCCTGGCGAAGATGTCATAAATATTGTCTACCAGGTTGGTCACGATGAGCTGGTTTACGGTAGGAACCTCTTTGGGGGCAGCCAATAGGCTCCCAAACCGGCCTGTGCCGCCTAGCAAGACCGTCCCGCCCGCAATCGTTCCAAGCTTCAGGAATTCGCGCCGGTGCATCGTTCGCCTCGACTGCTGATTTCGAAATATCCTCTTTGGTTCCTAACCGCCCAATACTATATAACCGACCGAGGGATTCGAATGCACTTTTTTCTTCCGCCGGGCTCCGGGGCGCGGCACAAACCCCCGTCCGGAGGCAACGCGAGTTCAGCAACTGCTGAACGCGGTCTCTCCATCCGTTCTTGTCAGACACCCCTCCGTCCGCTCGGACTCTGACTTAGGTGTCAGCGCAACCTTTGGTGGGGACAGGTGCCCTTTTAGCGATGACTGTCGGCTTTGGCGGACATCGGCAGCACACTCGGCTCGGACTTCTTCTTCGTGCTGGTTTTCCGATTGATCGTGCTCGGAAGGGAACGGGCCGGGTCGCGTCTGATCAGGTCCGTCAGCGTCGTATTTTCCAGAATCCGGGCAGCCGCATCCCGTACTTCGAGGAACACTTTGTAGAGCGCACTGTGGTCGGCGTCACGATTGATCAACACTCGCAATTGATCGGCATCGCCGAACGGGGCGAGCGGCCCGTCAATCAGACGGATGATTTCGCTCAATCGGATTTCCGACGGAGGCCGGCGCAGACGGTATCCGCCCTTGGCGCCGCGCACGCTTTCGACAATGCGTGCATTTTTCATTTCCAGGAGAATCAGCTCCAGAAATTTTTCCGGCAGATTCTCTTCGTAAGCGATGTCGCGAATCCGGATCGCGCCTTGCGTATAACGCCGGGTCAGGACCATCATCGCCTGCAGCGCGTACAGCCCTTTTTGAGAAACCTTCATGGTGGCTCCCTACGGATTATCCCTAGGTTACTGATCGGCATTATAGACACTGGGGGCGGTCTGCCAAAGCGCTAAATTCCTCCGCACGGCGCGGTTGCGCGATTTTCAGGGTCGGCGCTGGAAGCCGCCCTAGTGCAGGCGCAGAATCTCGACTGTGATGTTATCCGGTCCGCCACGTTCGCGAGCCAATTCGATCAACACGCGGCCCGCTTGTTCGGTGCTCTTATCCTGGATGGCGTCGAGAATTTCGGAGTCGCGCATCTGGCCCCACAATCCGTCAGTGCAGATCACGAGCACGTCCTCGGGACGCAGCGGTTCCGGTTGACTGGGCGAGTCCATGATGAGATCGGGGTTCGTGCCTAACGCTGCGGTCAAAATGTTCCGTTGCGGATGATGTTCCGCCTGTTCTGCGCTGATCATTCCAGCCTCCACCAGACGCCCTACATAGGAGTGGTCGCGGGTTACTCTCGTAATCTGGCCATCGCGAATCAGATAAAGCCGAGTGTCGCCCACATGCACGTAGTAGAGCTCGTCATGTTGCGCATCCCCGTTCCGAGCCTTGACGATCGCCGCCGCCGTGCAGGTGGTTCCCATACCGCGCAGTTCAGGATGGGCAAAGCTGTATCGGCGGATCTGCTCGTGGGCCGTCTGTAAACCTTCGATCAGCGCTTGCTGCGGGTCGTTGCCGCCAAAATCGCGATAAACGGCGATGAGCGTTTCGACCGCCAGGCGACTTGCTTCCTGCCCGCCTTCGTAGCCGCCCATACCGTCGGCTACCACCGCCAACCGACCCTTGCGCGGGAACAGTTGGTCGTCCTCCGGCTCCCAATAGCCAAAAGAATCCTCATTATTCTGGCGCAGGCAGCCGATGTCGGACTGGTTCGATACCTCAATTCCGTTGCGAACCTTCATCTGGGCACGACGTCAGTTAAGAGAATGAGCAGCATAGGGATCGTTCACGTTCGGACGCAAGCTTAGGATTATAAGGGTTCGAGGCAGGACGCTCAACGGGGAAGCCCGAGCTATCAGGTTCGGGGAGATTGAAAACGCTTCTAAACGGAGACGAGGACGGCCATGGTGCGACCGTCCCCGCGAAATCGAACACTGTTCGGCCGTCAGCGGACCGCTACGACGACGCCCCCGGCCCGCACAGCGCCGAAGGATTGTTTTCGGTACCCTGGTAGTACGGGTTGCCTGCGGACGAGGCAACCGGAATAAAGATGGGCTGAGACGTGACGCCGTCGTAGGAAACCGTAACCTCGTAGTCTCCGACATAATAATAGGCAGGCGTCCCGGATGGCCCTACGTCCACGAATGTGCATGTGGCCGGCTCGACGGCGGTGATTAAACCGGTGGTATTGTACTCAACGGTCCCGCTTGTGTAGGGCGGCTGGGCCGGAATTGGGCACGAAGGAGCTTGGCAGGGGGGAAGTAGCGAGTTTCCGAACGCGTCCATCGTGTACTGGGGGTCGACGATCACCGTATAGGTAACCGCCTTCGTCAGGTCGTTGATCTTACCGCCGCTATAGGTGCCTAGCGCCTGCAACTGGATGGTACCCCCGTTGCCCTGCAAGGTAATGAATCCCGTCTGAGACGCAGGGGCCACGCCGTTTACCAAGGCAGCACTGAGCTGGATGGACTTCAAGTGGTTGGTCGCTCCGCAGCCCAGCATGCTGACCGCCAGCAATGCGCAACCTAACACGGCAAAGAGAGTTTTACGATTCACCGCCAAGTACCTCCATAAGGAAATCTTCACGCATCGTCGCAGCATCCGTCACTTGAGGCAAGGTAACCAAAGTCACCGGATTACACGGACGTATGCCGTGCTCGGAAGCGTACTCGCGGCCACCACCAAATCCGCGGAAGGGCAACAGCGGAAGGCTAAGGTCATCTAGAATCACTGAATGTCCGACCCAATTTCCGATCCAGTGTCCGGTCAAACGGTGCCGCCCCCTCTGAAACCAGCCCCTCACCAGCCGGTCACCGCGTTTCACATCGGCGACGAATTCGGAACCGCCAAGCGGAATCTCCCGCCTGCACGCATCGTCCTGATCTCGATCGCCGCTGTGGCGGTCGTGGTAGGAATCTTCGTTTTTGCGGAGCGGCCGAAACCGCAGGGCGCCGGATCGATCGATTCTGTCGCCGCCGCCGAAGTGCCCGGCCAGAACATGGTCCTGGCCGCCATCACGGTGAGGCTGCGGAATACCGCGGCGAGACCGTTGTGGATTAAGACCCTCACAGCGCAGCTCACCACTGCCGACAGCAAGACATTCGACGATGAGGCCGCCTCCGTGGTCGATCTCGACCGCTATTTCCAGGCCTTCCCGGCGTTGAAAGAAGGTTCTGGACCACCGTTTTCGGCGGAAACGAAGCTCGCACCCGGGGCCGAGCAGAGAGGGACCATCATCGTCGGATTCCGGGTTACCAAAGAGATATTCGATCAGCGCAAATCCCTGATCGTCACGATTCAACCCTATGACCAGGTGTTGCCTGTGGTATTGAAATGACGCTCTGGGCGTCCCGCGAGAGGCACGCTGAGCGAACGCGAAAGGTCGGGTGCAGGCGGGCGGGGACGCACCGGCTCTCTGCCGTTACTTACTCTTTCTCAAGTTGTTCGCGCGCTTTTGCGAGCGCAGCGCGCTCGGCGCTACTCACCTTCGGATACTTCAGATTCATGCCCCTCAAGGCATCCACCACGGCTTGCGCGACCACCAGGCGCGTGAACCACTTATTATCCGCCGGCACGACATACCAGGGCGCATACTCGGTCGCTGTGTGCCGAATCATGTTCTCATAGGCTTCCTGGTAAGCGTCCCAGAATTCGCGTTCCTTTACGTCGGAGGAAGAAAACTTCCAGTTCTTGTCCGGATGATCGAGACGTTCCATGAATCGGCGCTTCTGTTCTTGCTTTGAAAGATGTAGGAAGAACTTCAGCACGGCAATGCCGTTCCGGGTGGAGTAGCGCTCGAAGTTATTAATGTCTTCAAAACGCTCCTGCCAGATATGTTTCGTGACTAACTCGTTCGGCAGTTCCTGGCTCGCGAGAATCCGCGGGTGGATGCGCACCACGAGCACTTCTTCGTAATAGGAACGGTTGAAGATGCCAACGTGCCCTCGTCCCGGGGCGCATTTCATGCAACGCCAGAGGTAGCCGTGGTGCAATTCTTCCGCCGACGGCGTTTTGAATGACCACACTTGCACGCCCTGCGGATTCACGCCGGTCATGACGTGCTGGATGGTTCCGTCCTTTCCGGCGGCGTCCATGCCCTGAAAAATCAGCAATAGGCCCCAACGATCTTGCGCCGCGAGAATGTCCTGCAGGCGGCTCAATTCTTGGACGCCGTCCGCCAGCAACCCTTTCGCCTGCGGTTTCAGTTCTGAACCCAGCCCGTGGGTGTCTGCCGGGTCGTGATCCTTGAGGCGGAAGTGTTTCCCGTGCTCGATGCGGTAGCGCTTGAGCAGTTTGTCAATTTTCATAGGGTTCCTTGAAGCAGCCTAAGCGATCCTCGTTCCGAAGCATGCGGGGAAGGCGGCAACCTAGGTTTCGATTGCATCTTTGCGAGAGCACCTTACCGTTGCTGCTCGTACGCCGAACTGTTCGGCGTGGGCTCGTCGTACTCGCGGCCATACATGTTCTTGTGCACCATGCTTTGCCCGTTCGTTGCCGGAACCCATATCACTCCCAGAGACGAAGCATTTTCCCCGACCGTGATCGAGCGCGCAAGCGGCTGCGTTTCCGGCCCCATGCCGTCGCTCCAGACGTGCAACACATAACGCCCATAGGGAACGCCCGCCAGGGCAAGTTGTCCGTCGCTGCTCGAAATCGCGTGAAGCGGCGTTGCCAACGTAATGACCACCGCGCTCATTTCCGGATGAATATTGCAAAAGATGTAGCTGATCCCCGGCCGGTCGAACCGCACGGTTTGCGAAGTGCCCGCCTCATACAAACCCAGATTAAACTTTTTGCCTTCAAAGAGTGAAAACACATTATGAAAAAACGGATCGCGATTGGGGAACTCCACCATCGACCCCGCCGGGACCACCAGGATGTGCGGCTCGAAACTCTTGTTTTTCTGGACCAGGCGCAGGTTGGCAGCCGGAGTCACCGACAAACTTGACGGCGCCGGGGTTTCACCTCCCGCTCCCGCCGTCGTTACCGGCGTCAGCCAAACCACGGTCTCGGGAATCTTCCCCTGCCGAGTCTTCTTCGAACCCGCCGCCCCGATGACCTCGATTCGGCCGCGCACCGTCGTCGTCAGCGGCGGCGTGGTCTGCGCGTACGATCCGGCTGCGATCGAACACACCATCGCCAGCCGGATCAGTATCTCTCTATGGTTCATTGCCGACGATTCATCCTATCTTCCTAACAAGGCTTAGCTTGCTTCTTACTGAGCTGCCTTCTTTGATCCGCTTAAAAAAGAACTCCCATCATCAGGTTGAGCTGCCCGGCGTTGTTCCCTCCGTTGGTAATCGTATAGGTCGTTAGATGCCGATACTCAGCGGAGAATAGCAAGTCCGATCGGGGACGGTAAATCATGTTCGCAAAGCTTCCCTGATTTCTCGCCAGCGTCGGGTCCCCATAGGATTGCGTGTATGGGTAGAAATATTTCACGTCACTGGCAAAAGGGTTATCCATGCCAAACGCCGCATTGAACTCCCATTTATTCGCCGGGCGGTATTTCAATTGCGCCCAGCCCCCCACGTCGTTCACTGCCTGAACTTCGGAACCGGACGAGGTCGGATTGCCGCCGAACAACACGCTTTGTCCGAATGCGCCGTACAGGCCGCCAAGAGCCCTTCCGCGATAAACCTTTCCACTCAACGAAAACTGGCTGCTGAGCGGCAACTCGATGTCCGTCATTGCGGCCCAGCCGTCTACGTTTCGGTTGAAACCATAATCCTGCCGGCTGTAGTAGCCTCCGACTCCCACTCGCAGCGGCTGTCCGAAGACATTCCTCGTCCACGCGACGCGTGTGCCATACGCCGGCTGACGCGATGCTTCTCCGGGCCCCGCCTGGCGATAATAGCCGGCGGTCGGCACTGAACTCGACGCGCCTGGCACTTCTCCAGTCAACGGATCGAGAATCCCGCCCTGAAACAGCAGGCTCGACTCTTTACCCAAAGCGATTCGGTGTTCCACCCTTATCTGTGGCACCCAACTCCACAAGTTTCCGGCGTAGGAAAGCGCCGGGACCGCCAGCGATGCAAACGAGGTGGGCGAGTTCGGTGAAAAGAAAATCGTATCTTGGCCGACCACGACCGATGTATTTGTCCAGTCCATGCGCATGGTCGCAGTCCGCAGCCGCAGCAGGCCCGAGTTGATTCCATTGGGAATCCCCGGGAATCCGCCAGCCAGATCGACTTGCAGATCCGCCATGGTCTTTGCCCCCGCCACATTGGGCCCGAAAGCCTCGAACCCGATCTGCGACTGCCGCAGGGTCGCGCCGAAGCTTCCCCCCGAATTGCCCGCCGGCCGCGCATAGGCGAGCATGGGCAGATCGATGCTATCCACCACACCTTGATTACTCACCAGATTCGTCAGAACGATGCCCGACAGTCGCAACCGGTACTTGGACGCACTCTCCACTTTCGTCTGATACTGTTCGTCCACTTTCCCGCTCAGCAGTTGGTATTCCTCCTCCAGGCTGGCTGCATGCTCGGCCTTTTTCCGATCTTCATTCTGATCCGGGTTCTGATCTGGGTTCTCATCTTGCGGCGCGTTTTCCGTCAGGAGGTCGGCATTGACGCTCTGCAAAATGTGCTGCACGATTTTCGGCGTGTCCCCCGCGGCCGCTTCGGAGTTCGTCGCCGAGTTCGCCACCGCATCCCTCAGCACCGCATTGCGCGTCTCTGCGCCGGCGCGGACCTCTCCGGAGCGAAGCCCGTCGAGCTCGCGGCGCAACTCCGCCGTTTCGGCGCGGGCGTGCTGCCAGTCGGAACGCATCCCGGCGACCGCGGCTTGCAACTCGCGAACCTGCTCGCGCAGCTCGCGAACCGAGTCGCTCAGTGACTCGCTCGAGGACGAATCACTCGATAACGAATGATTCGATGACCCGGCAGAACTTGGCTGGTCCGGGTTCGCAGCTTCCTGCGCAACTCCGCAAGTGGACCACGCGATCGCTCCCATCAGCATGATCCATCGCAACCATTCGAACCAGCGCGCCAGACTTATCCTCATGTCGCCTCCTGCCACTCTTCGCACTTAGATTGTGCCTTTATAGTTTTGGAACTTAAATCTGTACCTCGAGGAGTGTTCAACAGAAACCGTGCCCTCTAGGTCGCTCGAGGGGCTGCCAACGCATTTTCCGTAGAGGAATTCAGCGGAATACTTACACGAAACGTCGTACCCGAAGGCGATGTCTGCTCGACCGCGACGTCCCCCCCATGGTCCTGCAGAATCTTCTGCACCACGGTCAGTCCCATCCCGGTCCCATTCTCCTTGCCGTGGCTCACAAAGGGTTCGAACAGACGGTCCCGCACCGCGTCTGCGATTCCGGGGCCGTTATCTGCGATGCGAATCTCCAGATTCTCGCCCCTGCGTCGCAGCCCGATATCGATTTTGCCGGATTCCGCCGGCACCACCTGGCATGCGTTCAGCAACAGGTTCAGCAAGGCTCGCTCCACCTTCTTGAAGTCGAACCAGCCCTCGGTCGACCCTTCCGCGGAAATCCGGATCCGGATGCGCTGGAATTCCGGATGCGCCTTCACGCCTTGCACGGCTCGCTCCACTGCCGACCGGACGTCGCCATATGAGGGGCGCAACGACTCTCGTGTCCGCGAGAACTCGAGCAGCGACTCGATCAGTTCCGTCATTTGATTGACCGCAATCCGTATTTCGGCGTAAAGATCCTCGCGCTGACTCGGCGTCAGGCTGCTCTCACAAAGAAATTCCGCATTGGCCACGACCGCCGCCAGCGAATGCCGCAGATCGTGCGAGATCGAGCTCGCCATCCGCCCGATCGTCGCCAGCCGTTCCGCATCGAGCAGCTCGCGCTGAGTTTTCTGCAGGTTCTTTCTCATCCGGTCGAAGGTTCCGGTCACCTCGGCGACTTCGTCTCCGCCCCGCACGGGCAGCGGATAGGTAAAGTCGCCCTGCTCGAGCGCGCGCACACCGGCGACCAGATTCTCGAGCGGCCGCGTGAAGGTATGCGAGATCAGGAAAACCAGGAGGCTCCCCGCCAGCACCGCCGCCAAACCCAAAGCCAGCAGCAACTCGTTCAGGCTGCTTAAAAATGCAGTGGCCTGATCGAACGACTTCAAAACCCACAAACTCAGAGCGGGCGTGCCCGGCGTAGGCAAATCCAACGACGTCGCCAAAAACCGTTCGCCGCCCAGCCGGATCTCATCCCCTTGCGGGGGGCCATCGGTAGCGGTTCTTGGCGCGACTCGCAGCAACTCCGATTCCTGGGCAGGCTTCAGAGTGCTGCGCACAATCGCGTCTCCATAACGAAACGCCACCTCGCTTGCGGCCACGCGGCTCAGGTAGCGCGCCACGCGGTCGTCAATTTCGTAGCCTAAAAGCAGGTATCCGAACACCTGGTGTTCGCTCGCGGGCCCGAAATAAATGTCCTGGAGAAACACTTCGTAGAGGTGTCCTTCGACATACCACCAATGCCGCGTTTCTTCGCGCGACACCACGGTCGGGAAAAAATCCTGCGCCTCACGGATGCTGATCTCGGGCGGAGCGGCCTGCAGCGCCATCACTTTTCCGGACGAATCGGCCAGCAGCAACAGGTCGCTGCCGGCGTGTTGCCACAAATCTCGAGATGCGTCCTGGATGGTTGCCGGATCGTGGGTGGTCATGAGCGCCCTCACGTTGGGCAGGTCGGCCAGCAGCTCCGCCGAGCGCTCGAGCGTAACTTCTCGCTGCTTCTGAAAGTTTTGGAATGCCGAAACCGAATTCTGCAGGTCGCGCTGAATACCCAGGCGGACCTCGTCCTGTACGGTGCGCCGCACCACCTGCAGGGTCGTGAAGGTCAAGGCCGCCGACACTGCCACCATGGAAAGCAGGAACTTGGTCCGCAACCGAATTCCACCCATGATCAGGAACCTCGAGGAGGTCGCAAAGGATAGGTTACGGGAGGCAAGAGGTGAGAGGTCCGATTGCTGAGATGAATCCTTTTGCGAAACAAAAACATCTTCGTGCTTTTAGTTCTGCAATCTGACCTCTTGACCTCTGACCCCGCTCCATTCACGGCACAAACTTATAACCCGAACTGTGTACGGTGCGAAAGTGCAACGGGTTCGCGGGATCCTTCTCGAGCTTCTGCCGCAACCGCAGAATGTGATTATCCACCGTGCGCGTGCTCGGATAGTTCTGGTATCCCCAAACGTGGTTCAACAATTCCTCGCGGGATAGCACGCGTTCCGCATTCTGGATCATAAACTTCAGCACCTTGAACTCTTGCGAAGTCAACGGAACCAGACTCCCGTCCCGCCACAGTTCCATTTTCGTAAAATCAACTTTGACGTCGCTGAAGGTGAACGTCTCGGTCAGCGGAGTCCGCGTCGAGCGCCGCATCGCCGTACGCACCCGCGCCAGAAGTTCCCGCGGACTGAATGGCTTGGTCACATAGTCGTGCGCGCCCAGCTCCAGCAGCAATACCTTGTCCATCACTTCGGTCCGCGCACTGAGAATGATGATAGGCACAGAAGGCACCGCCTGGCTGATTTCGCGGCAGACGTCCTGCCCAGGCGTCCCCGGCAAGCTCAGGTCGAGCACAAGCACGGCTGGCGCCGCCGCCCGAAACATCTCCAGACCCTCCGCGCCATTCCCGGCGATATCCACGGCGAAGCCTTCTGCCTCAAACAAGCGCTTCAGCGCTTTTTGCACGGCGCGGTCATCCTCTATCACCAGGATCCTTTCCGAATTGTTCGGAACCGCTTCCATCGCAATCGTTGCCGCCGCCGCTCCCAAAGATACGCTCCTGTTCACAATCGCCCCCACTCGTATCCGCTTAGAATCGTACCTGTAAACTGTAGCCTGAAATGAGGTTAATCGCACATTTCGGAGTATAAAGTGACATGAATTTGACAATTTGTTGACAAATGCGGGAACGGCAGAAATCGGGCAATCGGGCCGTCGCCATCTAAAGTCAAAAACGTCAGATCGACTTCGAGAAATATTCTGGGAAGGATATGCAGCGATTTGTCGAGCGCATTTTCGATGCTAGAATCCCCTCTTGCGCCATGAATCGAATCATCCCGCGACCTTTTGCCAATCGAGTTTCCGGTCGGCCACGGTTGCAACGGCCCTGTTGACGACGGCGATGTTCGCCGCATTCGTCGCCTGCGGCGATCCTAAGTACCAGCCTCCCGCAATCATGGTTGCATTCAGCACTGAGTTTCCGCCGCCCACTGCGTTGGCTGCCGGTGCGACAGCGGGTGTTGCAGCGATCGTTACCAACGGCCCAATGAACGCCAACGTAAATTTCAGCTGTACTCCGATCGGCGAGTGTGGCACGTTCACCCCAAACCCCGTTGCCAGCAATGTTCCTACCCAATACCAAGCCCCTCCCGCGATTCCGGGGTACAATACCGTGACCGTAACCGCAACCTCGGTAAACGACCCTACCAAGTCCATCTCGGCGATGATTACCATTGATTAACAGCCCCCCCGGAAGAGCTGACATTGGGTGAGCGGCACCCGCATCGATTGGCATTTGACTTCCCGTCAGTTCCCTACCAGAATAGAAGTAGTTCTTTAAGGCCCAATCCCACCAGTGGGGGCGTCACGGCTTCGACGGAGATGCTTGCGGCCAAGAGGCATGCCGGGGTGCACACACCCGCAATCGCGTGCAAAATGATAATTGCCAATCAACAGATGGCATACGCAGC
>Ga0302325_10002002_pt1 | contig 50458 bp, 44 predicted proteins | sample Palsa_T0_2_FD_201948 | JGI IMG/M metagenome (GOLD analysis project Ga0302325, IMG submission 201948) | Peat permafrost microbial communities from Stordalen Mire near Abisko, Sweden - Palsa_T0_2 | ecosystem: Environmental > Terrestrial > Soil > Palsa > Peat permafrost | place: Sweden: Abisko...
CACGCCGATCGAGCGGGTGGGTAGCTGGAGCATGTCGAAGGTGGGCGGCGCATGGAGCGGCTACGTGGGCCTGCACGGGGCGCGTTCGGAAAATGAGCACATGCGCGCCGAGTTGGACCAGTTGCGCATTCGCAATCGCGAGCTGGAGAGCCAGGCCGCCGAATCGCAGCGCCTGGCGGCAATTCTGAATTTCCGCGACGCGCATCCCGAAGCGCAAATGCTGGCCGCGCAGGTGATCGGTTCGAGCGCCGATCCGGCGTCACATACCCTTTTTATCAACCGCGGCGACCGCGATCATCTGCGCATAAACCTGGGCGTGATTACTTCCGAAGGCATCGTGGGCAAAATCGTGGAAGTTCTGCCCAACACATCGCAGGTGCTGCTGATTAACGATAAAGACAGCGGGGTAGGCGCGATGTTCGAGCTCTCGCGCACGCACGGAGTCGTCAAAGGAAGCGGCGATCCGGAGCCGCACATGGATTACGTGGTAAATGATGAGAAGGTGCAGAACGGCGAAGCGATCGTCACGTCGGGTGAAGACCACATTTTCCCGAAAGGGCTGCCGGTCGGTACGGTTGACGCGGCCAGTCCGGGAAATCCATTTCAGATTATTCGGGTGCAGCCCGCGGCGCGGCTGGACCGGCTGGAAGATGTGATCGTGCTTTTGACGCAGCAACAACTGGCGCCATTGAAACCCGCTGTTACGGCAACCGGGGGCGCGGCGCAAGCGCAACCGGCATCGCAGGGTGCGGCCGTTTCGGGAACTGCGGCGCGCGCGCCGGCGCCGGCGAAACCGGCCGGGCCACAAAATTGAGATGAGCGTCGATTACATGCTGAATGTTGGGGAGCACTCAGATCGCAATATCGAAGTGCACAAGTTTTACAACGGCGCGGTTTTTGCGGTGTGTCTGCTGGCGCTGGTGTTTCAGGCTTTTCTGCACAAATACGGGCGGTGGGCGGAACTGATCGATCTGCCGTTGCTGGTGACGATTTATTTCGGATTCAGCCGCCGGAACCCGATCAGCGGAATGTTTTTGGGCGGGACAATCGGAATCGTGCAGGACGCCTTGAGTCACGATAATCCGATCGGGATGTATGGCATCGCCAAAACGATTGTGGGCTATGTGGCGTCGTCGATTGGCGGACGGATTGACACCGAGCATCCGGTGAGCCGGTTCGGTTTGATATTTGTGTTCTTCCATTTTCATCAGGCAATTCTGGTGATTACGCAGCGCGTGCTGCTGAATCACTCCGCGCGTTTTTTCACGTGGCAACAGTTGATCGATTCGCTGGTGACCGCGGCGTTTGGGGTGGTGCTGTTTGCGCTGCTGGATCGCCTCCGCAAATCCTCGTAGCCCGCCTCCAAAGTCGGACCATTCGCACCGGGCGCTAATCGTCCCCCACGGCGAAATCGAAGAGAGATCCTTCGCTGCGCTCAGGATGACGGCAAATTCCGGTGGGTGGCGCGGCGGAGTTTTGCGCTCCGACGGTGAAATCGAAGAGAGGTCCTTCGTCGCGAAGGGCGCTCCTGTGGATGACGGCCAAAGGCGGGTCGGCGCGCGCGGAGTGATGGCGGCCGAGCCGGTGATGACGGCGAAGTGCGGGTCGGCGCGCGCGGAAAGATGGCGGCCGAGCCGGATGACGAAAGGCGGGCGGGTCTTAGACCCGCCCCTACAGGGCCATCGCGGCGCGCGATCACGATGCGGCGTTCACTGCGGCCGGCCTGAAGGCAGCCGCTACAGAGTCAAGTGCGTGGGCCGACGAGTCGGCGTTAATCCCTTGAACAGAAGCCAAAAGCTTGTGGCCAGATCGAAAATGCCCATGGGGGTGTCGAACCACCACAGGTTCACCACGTTGGAGAAGTTCGGGGAAATAATGAAAGCGACGGTACAGGCCGCGCAAAATGCGGAGGAGAGCACGCCCCAGGCGGCTAACGGTTTGGGGATGTAGTTGGACTTGAACCACAAATAGCCGCACACGGTCGATGCCAATCCAGCGAACAGCAGGCCCACGTAATACTGATCGAAACGCGCGCGGAGGTAGAGTGTCGCGAATGCCTGCAAACGCCCTGCGTCAAATGCCTGCAGGTAGCCCGCGCCACGCAAGATCCGCAGGGCATCGAAAAGATTGAGGGTCATCAGCACCCACATCAGGGCGTACCCGAGCCGCCATAATGCGGCCAGCAGGGCCAGGCCCCGATTTATTGGCTCGAGAATTACGTAGAGCGCGGCGAGCAGCACCACGGTGGCGATCGCGTAAAACAGATCGCAGGCGATACCAATGCGAAACAATCGTTCGTGCGCCAGGATATTCCGAGCGGTTTCCGCGGCATCGCGATCGAAGATCAGGCGGTCTTGGATACGAAACTGGGCGAAGACTACGGCGGCGAAGCTGAACAGGTAAGCAAGGCCCGCGATTCTTGCAGCCGTGCGTTGGGATGGGTCGATGGCGGAGGTGGTCATTTCATTTGCTCCATACGGGGGCCGAAGTCCGAAAGTATCATCATTATTGGTGGATCGAGCAGAAGCTCTGGTGGCGCGCGCGGGTGGATGGAAGAGGGATTCTTCATGCCTTCGGTGGTTTGCAGTTTCGGGGTGCGGGCCGACGACTCGCGCCACGGCGAAATCGAAGAGAGATCCTTCGTCGCGAAAAGCGCTCCTCCCTCCTGCGCCGCGAAAGACGTTGGCTACGGCGGGCAAGCTGGATGACGGCCAAAGGCGGGTCGGCGTGCGCGGAGTGATGGCGGCCGAGCCGGTGATGACGGCGAAGTGCGGGTCGGCGCGCGCGGAAAGATGGCGGCGGAGCCGGATGACGAAAGGCGGGCGGGTCTTAGACCCGCCCCTACAACGGCAAAACCGCGCTCGGGCGGGACGACTCGGCGTGGGGCGAAATCGAAGAGCGGTCCTTCGTCGCGAAAAGCGCCGGGTTAAAGGGGGGGTTGGCGATGGCGGCGGAGGGTTCGCTATTGATTCTCTGGGTGACCGAATAGACATGGCTGGCTTGCCGCTCCTAGTTCGGGGTGTTAACTTTGATACTTCGATACTTCCCGGCGTCTTAGTTGGGTTGCGCATACGGGTGGAGTTTCGCCGCGTGCAGGAGCAGGGGTCCGTTGGCTTCATGGAACGTTAACGACCAGAAGATTCCGCAGGAAAGGCTGGCTCTGGTTTCGTATTTATCGGTGGGCCTGGTCATCGTCTTAATGGTGGGCTTTTGGAAGCTGCAGGTCGTGCAGTCGGGGCATTTTCTGGATCTCGCCGAAAAGAACCGGGTTCGCTCGATTCCGATTATCGCGCCGCGCGGGGCGATGCTGGACCGCGAAGGGCGCGTGCTGGTCGATAGTTATCCTTCCTTCAGCATTTTGCTGCTGCGCGACGATCCCAAAAATCTGGAAAAAAGCCTGCCGCAGATCGAAGACGGCCTGGCCATCAGCGACCAAGAACTACGCCAGGAACTGGATGCGGCCAAGTACGAGCCGAAATTTCAACCTGTGGTCATCAAGCCCGCGGCGAGCCAGGCGGACATCGCGTTCGTGGAATCGCATCGCGCCGATATTCCGCTGCTCGAATTGCTGATGGTGCAACGCCGCCGCTACCAGAACAACGAAATGCTGGCGAACACGATTGGGTACGTGGGCGAAGTGTCACAGCAACAAATGGATGATAGCGACGGACACTACCGCCCCGGGGACATCGTGGGCAAGGCGGGCCTGGAGCGCCAATATAACGACCAGCTCGAAGGCACCGACGGCATGCGCCGCGTGGTGGTCAACAGCGTCGGCAAAGTGATGCGCACGCTGGACAACGTGGAAGCGGTGCCGGGCAAGCCCATTCAGCTTACGATTGACTACGATTTGCAGGCCATTGCTGAAGCGGACATGGCGGACAAGGAAGGCGCGGTAGTGGCCATGGACGGGCGCACCGGCGAAATTCTGGCGATGGTGAGCAAGCCGACGTTTGACCCGAATGATTTCGCGGTGCGCATCCCCAGCGCGGAATGGCAGAAACTCAACAGCGATCCGGAAACTCCGCTGCTGAATCGCGCCATTCAAGCCCAGCTCGCGCCCGGCTCGGTTTTCAAGATTGTGACGGCGACGGCGATGCTGGAAACGAACGCCATTCCGGACACACAAACGTTTTACTGCCCGGGCTCCGCGGTTTTTTACGGGCGGATGTTCAAGTGCTATATCTATGGTAAGGGGGCGCACGGCGCCGTCGATCTGCATAAAGCGATCGTGCAATCCTGCGACGTTTATTTTTACAACGTGGGCAAAATACTGGGGATCGACCGGATCTCCGAATACGCGAAGGGCCTGGGCCTCGGGCGGCGCACCGGAATCGACCTGCCCAGCGAGGAACCGGGGCTGATGCCGTCCGAGGAGTGGGTCGAGAAAGCGTTTCATCGCAAATGGTACGCGGGTGAAACGATTTCGGTGGCCATCGGGCAGGGCGCGGTGACGACGACGCCCATCCAGCTGGCCAGGATGATTGATGCGGTAGCCAGCGGAGGACTCCTGGTCGAGCCGCATTTGCAAAAGAACATGCCGAACCTGAAGCCGGATCATTTCCCGCTTTCCGATGCAACCGTGGAAAAGGTGACGGACGGCATGTACGGCGTGGTGAATGAAGGCGGAACCGCAGCGCAGGTAAAACTGCAAAACGTGGAGTTCTGCGGAAAATCGGGGACCGCGCAGATTATCAATTACGACCTCCGCAGCCGGCTTGGAAAAACCAAGGAATTCAAGGACAACGCCTGGTTCGTGGGCTACGCGCCGCGGCGCAATCCGGAAATCGTGGTGGCGGTTCTGGTGCAGGGCGGCGGACACGGCGGCATCACCTCGGCGCCGATTGCACGTGACATCGTGAAGGCGTACTACGACAAAAAAGCGGCTCACACGCAGCAAACGGCGGGCACGCAGACGCCTAAATCAACGGCAACGGACGCCCCACTGGTGGCAACGGTAGGAGGCCAACGACCATGAGCGACCGGCCGCAAATTAAAGATTTCGATTGGACGCTGCTGGCGATTGTGGCCGCGATCAACGTGCTGGGGCTGCTGGAGATATATTCTTCGACGCACGCCAGCGCCATGGCGGGCATGCAGTGGAAGCAATTGATCTGGCTGGGCGTCGGAATCGTGGTGATGTTCATCATGTCGCAGATCGATTATCACACGCTGCTGGACCAGGCTCCGGTGCTGTACATCGCGGGAGTGGCGGGGCTGCTGGTTGTGGCCGTCATAGGGTATTCACGGCTGGGGGCGAAGCGCTGGATCTCGCTGGGCGGCGGATTCAATTTGCAAGTGTCAGAACTAATGAAGTTGATTATAATCATAGTGCTGGCCCGGTACTTCAGTGAAGTCCGGACCGACAAGCTGACGCTGACCGACATATGCAAGGTCAGCCTGTTGACTTTGATTCCGGTGGCCTTGATTCTGAAGCAGCCAGACTTGGGCACGGCCATGGTTCTGGTTCCGGTCCTGATTGTGGGGATGTTTCTGGCCGGCATCGAGTGGAAACATTTGGCCGTAGGTTTGGTGTTAGTTGCGCTGCTGATTCCGGTGGCCTGGAACATGCGGAACCACTTGAAGCCTTACCAGCAGCAGCGTATTGAAACATTCCTGCATCCGGAAGAAGATCAGCGCGGGGCAGGCTATCAGATTCTGCAATCGGAAATCGCGGTGGGATCAGGTGGTTTTTGGGGCAAGGGATTCGGCAAAGGCAGCCAGAACCAGTTGGGCTTCGTGCCGGTGCGGTATTCGGACTTCATCCTGGCGGCCCTGGCCGAGGAACAAGGATTTATTGGGGTCTGTTTGGTATTACTGTTGTATCTTGGGTTGATCCTGCGGCTGGTGGATAACGCGCAGAAAGCGAAAGATCGGGCCGGAATGTATGTGGTGATGGGAGTAGCTGCAATCCTGGGCTTCCACGTTCTGGTCAACGCTTCCATGGTGATCGGCTATATGCCCGTCACCGGCATTCCTTTGCCGCTGATGAGCTATGGAGGCTCATCGATAGCTTTTGTGTTTTTAGCATTAGGCATGGTTATGAATGTACGGCTGCGGCGATTCGTGAACTGAAGCCGCAAAACTTTGAGCTTCGTTTTGGCAGTGCGCTTCGAAGGATCCGTCCCGCGGATTTCCGCCCGGCGGCAAATCACATTTGATTTCAGGTAGCATCGGATGAGGAAAGCCAACACGGATTACAAAAGGTTTTTCCTGGGCAGCCCTCTGGGGCGAGCACAAGGCATTGCTGTGCCCCACTCCGGTCAAGCGCGCGCGTGCTCGCGTGCCGCTGCGCTCCGATGCGCCATGAGGAGTATTCATGTCGAAGGAAATGGTAATTTCGGCGAACCCGCACGAGACGCGGGTAGCCATTCTGGAAGAAGGGCAGCTTTGTGAGTATTACGTCGAGAGAGATAAAGAATTTGCGTTAGTCGGCAGCATCTACAAAGGCAAAGTGACGCGCGTGCTACCCGGCATGCAGTCCGCCTTTGTGGAGATTGGCCTCGATAGTGACGCCTTCCTGTACGTCAGCGACTTCCTGGAAGAAATTGAAGGGCTGGACCACGTCGAAACCGCGGCCGACGATAAATTGGCGAAGCCGGTTGGCAATGGCGGCGCGGGCGTTACATCTGCGCACGTGCCGGTTCCCGGACTTGAAACTCCCGTAGGCAGCGAAGCATCTTCACCGGCTGAGGGGCACGAGCCTGGACAGCAGGTGGCTGGTGGCGAGGCGGCGGGATACGCCGCGCCGATTAGCGCTCCGCCACCTTCGTTCGTGCGGCCGGCGCCGCCGGCGAATCGCGGCGGATACCAGAGCCGGCCCGGGAGTGGCGGTTCGGGCGGCGGAGATCGCGGGGGCCGCAACCGGTTTGGCGGCCGAGGCGGGCGCAATCGTCCAGGCGGTCGCGGCGGAAGCGGTGGCAGCGGCGGGAATCGTGGTGGAGATCGACGATTTGGGCGGGAACTTCCCTCCTCGAAATACGCGTCGTCCCATGCACCGCAAGATCCGTCCGTGGAACAAACTGGACTCGAAGGACACATTTCGATGGTCTTGCCGGGCGAGTCGCTGGCGAAATTCCGGGAAAAACCTTCGGGCGCGGAGCCCGGGGGATTCAGCCCCAATGTTGATACGCATCAAACTTCAGAAACTTCGTCGCGTGGCTTGAGTGATTCTGCCGCGCAGGAATTCCGCGCGCCGCAACTGCACAAGGACAAAGAATCGAGCCTGCTCTCCTCGTTTGGATCGTTCGACGCGCCGGTGGAAACGCCTTCCGTGCCGCAGAATCGCGAAAACTTTTCGCCGCGTCCGGCGAGGCCTGGTTCTTTTTCGTCGGGAATTGAGCCGCTGCCCGGTGAATCGCTTTCGAAGTGGAAAACGCATCAGCATTTGCCGCCCGAACCGGCCACGGATAATTCGCCTGTTCCGGAGGCTGTGCAATTCGCCTCGTTGTCTCCGCTCGTGATTCCGGGGACCGAAGTAGATTCGGCGCATATACCGGCCAAATTCGAAATCGATGAGACCCAGATTTTCAGCGAATCGGAATCAGTGAGCGAGAGGACCGAGACGGACGGCGAGCATGAGATTGACGAAACGCATGTTTTCCGCGAGCCGCACGACGTTGCCCGCCATGAATCGGCCAGCGAGAGAGCCGAGACGGACAGCGAAAGCGAGATTCAAGCCGCGCACGAAGGCCATGAACACGCGGATTTGACCGAGGAAGAAGTCACGGCACTCGCGGAACATATCGCGGACGCGCAGGACGATTTGGCGGCGCGGGATGCGCAGGAACGCGGATTCGCGGCAGCGGACGCAGCGGCGGAAGCCGGCGAGCCGGACATGCAAGCCGTCGATGCCGCGGAAGACGAACACGAAGAATCCGAACTCGAGGAAGAGGAAGCCGCGGCGGAAGAAGAAGGCATGGTCGCGCATCCCGAGCTGGAAACGGCTGGCGAACTGGCGGACGAGCACCATCTCGAAGCCAACTCGCATGAGCATGAAGCGCATGAACACGATGCGTCCGAGCACGACGCGCAGAGCGCGGAAATCGAGGCCGAGGCTGCCGCGCTAATGGGCGAAGATGGGCAACCGCTTTCCGCTGAAGCGGCCGCAGGGCAACCCGCGCAACCGTTTCAGGCTCGGGTGCGCAACGATTTCCGTTCGCGGATGCAAAACCCTTCACGGCGGGGCGGGCGCGATCGCGGCCGTCGCGACGACCGCGGAGGCAGCAGGCGTCCGCATCAGGGTCATAGCAGCGGGGGGCACAGCCACCATCGCCCGTCGGCTCCGCGGCGCACGCAGCTCATCGCGGACATGCTGAAGCAGGGGCAGGAAATTATCGTGCAGATCGCCAAGGAACCATTGGGCAAGAAAGGCGCACGCATTACCAGCCACGTCGCATTGCCCGGGCGCTTCTTAGTTTACATGCCGACGCTCGATCACAATGGCGTTTCACGCAAGATTGCGTCCGCGGAAGAGCGTGCACGGCTGCGGCATTTGGTGAACGACGCAAAAGGCACGGCGGGCGGCGGGTTTATCGTGCGCACAGCAGCGTCGACGGCGGATCCCGCGGAAGTCCGCGCGGACGTGGAATTCCTGACGCGCACGTGGGCGGAGATTAAGGCGCGGTCCGATCAGAAGAAGGCGCCGTCGCTGGTGCATCGCGATTTGAATCTGGTGCAGCGCATTCTGCGCGATTACATCACGCCGGATTTTGGGGCGATCTGGGTGGACACCGAAGAGGAGTACACCAAGGTTGTGGACTTCATGAGCCGGTTCCAGCCGCAACTGGTGGGCCGCGTGAAGCTGTACACCAAGGAAACTCCGGTCTTCGAGGAATTTGGAATTCAGCAGGAAATCGACAAGGGCCTGCGGCCGAAGGTCTGGCTGAAATCGGGCGGGTATATCGTCATCAACCACACGGAAGCTTTGGTCGCGATTGACGTGAACACCGGGAAGTTTGTCGGCAAAGGCTCGAATCGCCTCGAAGACACGATCGTGCGCACGAACGTTGAGGCCTGTAAGGAAATCGTGCGGCAGATGCGGCTGCGCGATTTGGGCGGCATTATCGTGATCGATTTCATCGACATGGAAGAGCGCCGCAACCGCGACAAAGTAATGGCGACGCTGGAAGACGCTTTGCGTGCCGACCGCGCTCCGTCGAAGGTATTGCGATTCAACGAATTTGGCCTGGTGGCGATCACGCGCAAGCGCACTAAGCAGGCTCTCGAACGCACGCTGTGCCAGCCGTGCCCGTATTGCACTGGCTCCGGCATGGTGAAATCGATTCCGACGTTGTGCTACGAAATTCAGACCGAAGCGCGCAAAATGGCGCCGGATTTGAGCGCGGGTAGCATCACGCTACGCGTGCATCCGGAAATTTCGAAGGCGCTGAAGACGCGAGAATCGTCGCTGATCGAAGAGCTGGAAAACTGGACGAAGAAGAGCATTATTATTCAAGCGGACCCGACGCTGCATTGGGAGCAGTACGATATCTATTAATTGTAAGTCCTACGTGATGAGTTCTAAGTGATGAGTTCTAGGTTAGGCGAAACGCCTGGGCTTTGCGGCCCGGGCGTTTTGCTTTTTGGCGCGAGGGATTTGTCTGCGAGGAAATCTCAGTGCCTGGTAAGTCGAATCAGCGGTGAAGTTCGAACTGGGACCGGCACGGCTCGCTGCCATGCGGCCCTATTCGGCGATTATGCGATCAGACCACTCAACTAGAGAAACAAAGATGGCTGGGTTACCGAACTTCGCACTCCAATTGGCGAGATCATTTTCCGAAACCCCACGGGCTCGGGAGCAAGCTCCTCAAGCGAACACAGGAATGTGTTTGGCGACGATTTTCTCGCGCAATTCACCGAGCGGTGGCCAACCAATGGGAATCACGGCATCGGACGTCACCTTACGCATCAGATACGTGGCGTCGGCAGTTAGGAATATCTGAACTTCGTGACCTGCGTCCGACAAGGCGAGCGCATGTGCGAACACGAATGCGGCTCGGGTCGGGTCGTCGGTTCCCCAGGAACTTCTCATCATGATCTTCAGAACTCTTTTCGATTCCTGGGCCTTGGCCCCCAGTGCTAGAAAAGGAAGACCGACCAACTGTGACAAGAATCTGCGCCTGGCCATGGCTGTCTTCTCCTGTTTGCTCCATCGAACGGAGGACTCGGAGGAACCTACCTTGACGAATTCGTTCTGTCAATTGGTGAGTCCGGGTGAGTCGGGTAATCGGAAACTGATCCCCAAAAGTTGCGCGAATCCCAAGGCTTCGCAATAGGGAAAGTCAGGCGTCGCGTTGTGGTCTCACTTCCAGCAAAGCGCGCGGTACTGCAGGCTGCATATCTCCCCTGCGTTTTGGCCTAAGAGTGGCCTACGAAACTACCATTGTGCCGACCACGCAAGGCCGGGCTCAGCCATTTCGGCGAAACTTCTTAATGTAATTCAATTCCAAGCCGCTGCGATTGTTTCTTCACCTTTCATTTTCAGGCTGGGAAGTAGCGCATGTTATCGAGATCGGAGATGAGCCCGGGCGTCTGCGTCGGGTGCCAGCCCAGGCGTCGCTGGGTCAGGGCGCTGGAAGCCGGTATGTCGGAACCCACGAAACGGGGCGAGCCAGCCAAAGTGCCCGACTGCCTCCTCGGGGACTTGGCGACGACCGGTATGTTCAGGCCGCGGCCGATTGCTTCGGCGATCTCTCGAAGCGGCCCACCCTCTTCGGCGACCGCATTGCAACGGGCTCCCGTTACGCCCTTCTCCAGCACGAGCCTGTAACGATCTGCTTCGGGCGCTCATCGGTGTCGCGCATACGACATCCATCCCTGACTGGCAGCAAAGCGCCAAGAGACTGGTGGACATTCTGATCGCCGGCTCACGCCCGGCGAAGTAGGGCTAAGGACTCCGTCCCAGGTGACGGGCAAACAGGAACTCATTCCACTTGGACGATAATCGCGCAAGTCAGGACGATTGGGCTGGGCAAAAACCTCAACCTTTTTTGCAATCGAGACTCTGCCGCCGAGCATCAGACTGGGTGATCTTCGCTTTACTCACCGGCGTCCTCGACGATGTCCGAGCGAGATGCGGAAAGTCAGTTAAGTCGTAATCCACTGAGTTGTCATCCAATCCATCGTTGGAAAGCAAAAGGAGATCTAATGTCGGCGCTAAATAAAAAAGTAGCACTCATTACCGGCGGCTCGCGCGGTATTGGGGCCGCGATTGCAAAACGGCTGGCCGCGGATGGAGCGAGCGTGGCCATCACGTACACGAAAGGCGCGGAGGCGGCAACCGCGGTGGTCAAAGCGATCGAACAGGCCGGCGGAAAGGCGATCGCGATTCGAGCGGACGCCACCGACGCCGCTGCCGTAAAGAGTGCGGTTGCGAAGACGGTCAGCACATTCGGCGCGATTGACGTGCTGGTGAACAATGCCGGCACGGCCATTCCGAAGCCGTTCGAGGAGACCACGCTGGAAGAGATGGACCAAATGATGAACCTCAATGTGCGCGGAACCTTCGTGGCGACGCAGGCGGCGCTGAAGCACATGAAGAGCGGAGGCCGCATCATCATGATCGGCTCATGCGTAGGCGAGCGCATGATGACGCCCGGCCTGGTGGCCTACTCGGCCACGAAGGGAGCCATCAAGATGTTCGCCCAGGGGTTATCGAGAGAGCTGGGAGGCCGGGGCATCACGGTCAACAATATCCAGCCGGGTCCAATTGACACGGAGTTGAATCCCGCGGCGGGCGATTGGGCGGCGCCGCAGAAGGCGATGACGGCGCTGGGCAGATACGGGAAAGCTGAGGAGGTCGCGGCATTGGTGGCGTTCGTTGCCGGGCCGGAAGCGGCTTATATTACCGGCGCAAACCTTACGGTCGACGGCGGCACCAACGCCTAGCGCAGATTCGCTATTCAGCGTCTTCGAAATTTCCGGATGGACGCGCAAGGCGATGCTGCCGCGCGCTCATGGCGATCACAGACCGGTCATTTTTTGCAGTTGTTCCGGATACCGTTCGCCCTCTACGTTGATTTTCGAGGCGGCGCTGTCGATTTCGCGCAGGTCGCCGGGTGTGAGCTCGATGGCGAGGGAGCCAATGTTCTCGTCGAGGCGAGTCAACTTGGTCGTGCCGGGGATTGGAACAATCCAGGGCTTCTGCGCGAGGAGCCAGGCGAGGGCGATCTGAGCGGGAGTCGCGTCCTTCTCCTTCGCAATCTTTTCGAGCAGATCGACGACCGCCTGATTCGCCTTGCGAGCCTCCGGCGTAAAACGCGGCACTTTATTGCGGAAATCGTTCTTATCGAACGTAGTGTTCTCGTCGATTTTTCCGGTCAGAAATCCCTTGCCCAGCGGGCTGTACGGCACAAAACCAATTCCCAGTTCTTCCAGCGTGGGAATCACTTCCTCCTCAGGCTTCCTCCACCACAAAGAATATTCGCTCTGCAGCGCCGTCACCGGCTGCACTGCATGCGCGCGACGGATCGTCTTCACTGCCGCCTCGGACATTCCGAAGTGCTTCACCTTGCCCGCTTGAATCAATTCCTTCACCGCGCCCGCCACATCTTCAATCGGCACGTTCGGATCCACGCGATGCTGGTACAAAAGATCAATCACCTCGGTCTTCAGCCGCTTCAGCGAACCTTCGACAGCCCGTTTGATAAGTTCGGGCCGGCTGCTCACGGGCGCCGCTCCGGGCCGGTTGTCGGCGCCACTCAGATCGAACCCGAACTTGGTGGCGATTATCACTTGCGCACGAAACGGAGCCAGTGCTTCACCCACCAGCTCTTCGTTCGTGAACGGGCCATAGACCTCCGCGGTATCGAAAAATGTAATGCCGCGCTCCAGCGCAGTTCGCAGCAGAGCCGTCATCTCCTGCTTGTCCTTCGGTGGTCCGTAAGAAAAACTCATTCCCATGCAACCGAGCCCCAAGGCCGATACTTCCAAATTGGTTTTTCCAAGTTTGCGCTTTTGCATGGCTTCTCCTTCGGAAACCGCTTTTCTCTTCCCGTGCTTAGGGTGAAAGGCCGTATGAATTGAGATCGACTATCCGCTGAATCTTTCTTCTTTGAATGGGTCGCCGTACATGTTGTAGCCGTTTTGCTCCCAAAATCCCGGCTCGTCGTGATCCATGAATTCGAGGCCGCGAACCCACTTGACGCTTTTCCAGGCGTAGAGATTGGGGACGACGAGGCGGACGGGGTAGCCGTGATCGGCGGGGAGAGGTTCGCCATTGTGTTTCAGGGCGAACAGCGTTGTGGGGCGCAGCAGGTCGGCTAGCGGAAGGTTGGAGGTGTAGCCTTGCTCGGCGAGCACGATCACGTATTTCGCGGCGGGCCTGGCACGGATGCGCTTCATTATTTCCGAAAACAGCACGCCTTCCCAGTGGACGTCGAAGCGGCTCCAGCGGGTGACACAGTGCATGTCGGCGGTAACTGCGGTCATCGGCAGGCTAGAAAATTCTCTCCAGGCAAGGCGCAGCGGCTCTTCGACCAATCCCGTTACGCGAAAATCCCAGGTCTTCGGATCGAAGCGCGGAACCGTGCCAGCGTGCAGGACCGGCCACTTCAAGGTTAGCGATTGGCCGGGCGGCAGGCGTCCGGCTTCGCGCATGGCGCGTTCCTGCCGCTTCCGCTCCGTGGGATTCTCAAACATTCTGGCGCTCCCTCCCGGCCGCCGGCCTGCCCGCAACAATTGGCGCCAGCGAATATCCGATTTTGCGCGCGCGTCTTAGAACCTGGGAACAATTCCCGTATGTTAATATGACGCTGTCGAACGATCAAAGACGCAAAGGAGTTTTCCCTGGCAGCGCGGATTCTGAACGGAAACAAGATACGCGATGAAATCTACGCCGAGCTGGCCGGCGAAATTTCGGCGCTGGCCGCGGCGGGAATTCGCCCGGGCCTGGCAGCGGTGCTGGCGGGAGATAACCCGGCGTCGAAAGTGTACGTGAGCAGCAAAATCGCGGCGTGCGAAAAACTTGGCTTGGCCAGCATACAGGTCACGCCGCCCGCTTCCGTTACGACGGCCGAATTGCTGGCGATTGTGGATGGCCTGAACCGCCGCGACGACGTGGACGGAATTCTGGTACAGCTCCCGCTGCCGCCGCAGGTGGACGCAAAAAAGATTCTCGATGCCGTGGACCCAGCGAAAGATGTGGATGGTTTTCATCCGATCAACGTCGGCCACCTGGTCGCGGGGCGTCCGACGCTGGTGTCCTGCACGCCCGCGGGAGTGATGGAAATTTTACGGCGCAGCAACATTTCGGTGGATGGCGCGAACGCCGCGGTGCTGGGCCGCAGCGACATCGTGGGCAAGCCGATGGCGCTGCTTTTGATGCACGCGAACGCAACCGTGACGATTTGCCATTCGAAGACACGCGACCTGCCTGAAGTCGTGCGGCGCGCGGACATCGTGGTGGCAGCGATGGGCCGGCCGGCGATGGTAACGCCCGATTACATCCGTCCAGGGGCCGCGGTAATTGACGTGGGCATCAACCGCGTCACCGATCCAGCGCAAGCCGCCAAGTATTTTGCGAATTTCCCGGAGCGCCTCGCCGCATTTCACGCCAAAGGCTCGACCCTGGTCGGCGACGTGCATCCCGATGTGGCGAATGTTGCGGGCGCGATCACGCCGGTGCCGGGCGGCGTCGGCCCGCTGACGATCGCCATGTTGATGAGCAATACCGTGAAAGCCGCACGCCTGCGCGCCGAGAGCGACGGGCGCCTGACGCGCGGCGCAAAAATTCCGGCGGCTGCGGTGGCCAAGAACTGATGCTAAGAGTCGGCCTGACCGGCGGGATCGCTTCGGGAAAATCCACAGTTGCGGCGATGCTGCGCGATCTCGATTGTCCGGTGCTGGCCGCCGATGCGCTGGGCCACGAACTTCTCGAACCGGGGCAGACGGCGTATGCCGAAGTCGTCCATGAATTCGGCATCGATATTCTGGATAGCTACGGGAACGTGGACCGCACGGCGCTGGGCGAAATTGTTTTCGCCGATGCCGAAAAACGCACGCGACTCAACGAAATCCTGCACCCGCGGATTCGGGAGATCATCCAGAAATGGTTTGCGGCGCTCGACCAGCCTGGCGGCCCGGAACTGGCCGTCGTCGAAGCGGCATTGATCCTGGAGGCCGGATTCGAGAAAGATCTCGATAAGATCATTGTTTGCTGGTGCCGCCGCGCGCAGCAGGTCGAACGGCTGATCGAGCGCGGATTGACGGAGGAGCAGGCGCTACTGCGGATTGCCGCGCAGATGCCCATGGAAGAAAAGCGCGAGATGGCCGATGAAACCATCGACTGCTCGGGTACCCTAGAAGGAACCGAGGGTGGGGTTGCGCTGGCGGTGAAGCGGCTGCTCGATACCACGGCAGAGCGAAACATTACGTGAGGACTAAGCGTAGTTTAGTCATGGACGCGATTCGCAAATTCGAGTCTCCGGCATGAAGCGCCAACCGAGCGAAGGCCGGGCAATTCGCTTCCTGGCGCTGGGCTTGATCATTGGCCTGGGCGCTTACTGGGCTGGCTCGCGCTACGGCCAGCACACGCCGACAACCGTGAATGCGCGTCCCTCGCTGGCGCTCACCAACGGCACGGAATCCGGGCTTGATCCCACCGAAACGGAAAATGTGCGCATCTATCGCCAGGCGTCTCCGGCGGTGGCCAATATCGTGACGCGCACGGTGGAGTATGATTTTTTCTACAATCCGGTACCGGTCGAAGGCGCGGGCTCGGGGTTTCTGATCGATCCCGAGGGCCACATCCTCACGAACTATCATGTGGTGCAGGGCGCGCAGACCATCGAAGTCACTCTCGGCGATCTGGCGCGCTACACGGCGAAGCTGATCGGCGCGGACACGCGCAACGACATCGCCCTGATTCAGATCGACACCAAGGGGAAGAAGCTCACGCCGCTGCCGTTGGGCGATTCGCGAAACCTTCTGGTGGGGCAGCGCGCGCTGGCCATCGGCAATCCGTTTGGGTTCTCGAGCACGCTCACCACCGGCATCGTCAGCGCGCTGGGCCGCACGGTACAGACCAGCGACACGACATTCATCGACGAAGCGATCCAGACCGATGCCTCCATCAATCGCGGAAATTCAGGCGGACCGCTGCTGGATTCGCACGGGCAAGTGATCGGCATCAACAGCGCGATTTATTCGCCGTCCGGCGCGGCTGCAGGTATCGGCTTTGCGATCCCCATCAACACCGCGCGCCGCGTGGCAGAAGACCTGATCAAGTATGGCCGGGTGCGCCGCGCCACGCTCGGCGCGGAAGGCCGAGCCATCTGGCCCGGGCTCGCCGCAGCTTTGAATCTAGACGTCGAGCAGGGAATCTTGATCGAACACGTGGAACCCGGCGGACCGGCGGCGCTGGCAGGAATTCACGGCGGCACAAAGTCGGGACGGCTCGGCCTTCAGCAATTGCTCGTCGGTGGCGACGTCCTCATTGCGATCGACGGGAAAGCGGTGACCAGCCAGATGGATTTGAATTTGATGTTGAATCGTTCGCGGCCCGGCGATACCGTCGACCTGACGCTGATGCGCAACGGGAAGAAAATGAACGTCTCCGTAAAACTGGGCGAAAGCTAGTCCCTAGAACCAAGGATGATTCACGGCTTGGGTACGCGCCCGCTGTAGCGGCCGCGTAATTCGTCGCGCTGTTCTTCGTCCAGGCCGAACCATGATTCCGCGTCGTCACGGACACGTTCCAAGGCGGCCTGCATCTCGTCTTGTTTTGCCTTCATGATGTCCGAGCCGCCGTCTTTGGGCACGTAAATGGGCGGGGCGACGACCATGACCGCTCCTGAAAATGGCAGGGGCACCTGAAACAAATCCCAGGATTTCTTGAAGGTGAAAGCCCACTGCAAACCGAAATGAACGGCGGAAATAGGGCTGCCGGTGCGGCGGGCCAGGATTACCGGGCCGGGTTTGGCGACGTAGCGCGGACCGCGCGGACCATCGATGGTAAACGCGACATGCTTCCCCGCTTCGATTTGCCGAGCCATGGCCAGCAGACCTTCGACCGCACCACGCGACGAACTTCCCTGCGCCGTTCCGAATCCGAGCCGTTCGACCACGCGACGCGTCCACTGGCCGTCGAAATTCACGGTGTTCATCACCACCACGCCGCGATTCCGCCAGACCCATGCCGCCGTGAAAATACAGCGGTGCCAGAGCGCGCCGATTCCCGGCTCGCCGCTGCTGCGAATCTGGATGGCGTTCCCCACGCCGACGATTTCCAGGCGTAGCGTCGGCCCAATCAGCCGGATGATCCAGTACACGGCCCAGGCGATGACCGGGATCTGCATGCGGCGCCAGCCCGAAAGCCGCGGCAGAGGAACGGGCGCTTGCGGATTTTCGCTCTGGTCGCTTGGCGGTGCGGTAGATTTCCCGTCGATACCCACTGCGCTATAGTATAGGCGAATCGCCGCCAGACACTCGATGTACTCCCATAACGAACTCGCGCAACACGCGAAACGGATACTGCGGCGCCACGCGGTGGCGCTGGCCGTTGCACTGGCGATGGTGTGCCTGCAACCGGCGCTGCTGCGCGCGCAAGTTCCGCAAACGGAGAGCGCCGGGGCGATTGCGCAAATCACCGGCGACGACATTTCGGTGGAAGGCGGCGCTTCGGCAAGCGTTGGTACACCCAACGGCGGGCCGGTTTATATTTTCAATGGCAGCGTCGTAACGGTGCATACGGGCAAGGCGACGCTTACGTTCACGACCGGCGGCGAAGTGGATATTTGTGGCCCGGCAAAAATCACGGTGCTGCAAGCCGCCGGGTCGATCACCCTGGCGCTCAGCATCGGGCGCATTCATTTGCAGCTTCCCCCCGGCGCGCCGGTTCGCGTTTTCACGCCGACGATCATCGCCACGCCCATCGATATCAGCGGAGCCGCGCGCGACATCACCCTGGGCCTCGATCTGAACGATTCCCTCTGCGTGCTGGCTACCAGCGGCGCGCTGCGGCTCGAGCAGCAGTTCACCGGCGAGGGTTTGATCGTGCCGCAGTCGGGCGACTTTCTTATCGCTCCGGGCAAGCTCGTCCCCACGGCGGGCGTCTCCGGCAATTGCGAATGCACGGCGATGCACGCGCAATCGGCTCCGCCGCCGAATATTCCGCTGATGGGCATTTCTTCCGCCGCGCAATTGCACATGCCAGAGGCGACGCCAGCTCCCTCCGGCGCGACGCCCAACGAGCCGCCCGCCGCCGATCCCAACGTGCAATTGCGGGTACTGGCCAAGGAAGATGAAATGCATCCCCTGCCGCAGCCCGGAAAAAGCGCCGCACCGCCTGCACCGCCGCCGACGGCGATGCCGATATACAAAATCGTCATACCGCCGCTGGGATTTTCGGCAACATCGCCATCGCCGCCGGAAGATCCCTCGCTCGATGCGGTGCTGCTGGTGCGGACCGTGCATGTCGAGCCGGAGTACGAATTCACGGGCCACGTCGAGGCTCCGGCGGTTGGTTCTTCGGCCCCAAGCGCGGGAGCCTCGCCAGCGTCGCAGGAGAAGAAAAAAGATCACAAGGAACAAAGAAGCGGCGGATTCTGGTCAGGTTTGAAGAGGCTTTTTGGAGGCACATAAAAATAGCTCGAGGGAGGAATTCCCGCGATGAACGATGCTGAGACAGCGATGCTGCCCGAGCCAACTTCCGACGAAAAAACGATGGCCACGCTCGCGCAGGTCTTGCAGATCATGGGGGGGTGGATCGCGCCGTTGGTCATTTATCTCATTAAGCGCGAATCGAAGTTCATCTCGTTTCACGCGATGCAGGCGCTGCTCTGGCAGGTGGTGGTCCTGATCATTTGGATGGGGGCGACGTTCGTCTGGCTTGGCGTGATTTTCTCACTGGTCTTGGCCCATTCAGGGCAGCCGCAGACGCCGGGCTTCCCGCCCCTACACATGTTTATCGGTTTCGGCGCAATTTGGCTGGCGGTCATGGCGATCAGCATGACGAACCTATTCCTGGGAATTTTCTACGGGATCAAGGCGGGCAACGGGAAGTGGGCCGAATATCCGGTCATCGGCAAACTGGCGCGGCGGATCGTGGGCGTGTAATTTCGCGGCACGATTTGCCGCTTCTTCGGTCGACAAGAAATTCGCCGGTCGTGTATTCTGACGCCCGCGGCTTGCAGAGATATTCGATCCTGAACTGCCTGCGATAACCAACGCCATGCGACCAAAACCAATTGTATTGACTGTGCTGGACGGTTGGGGCTATCGCCCGGAAACCGCGGGCAACGCGATCGCGCTCGCGCGCAAGCCGAACTACGACCGTTTGATTCGCGAATTTCCCAATACGCTGATACAAACTTCCGGGCCGGCGGTGGGGCTGCCTGCAGGGCAGATGGGCAACAGCGAAGTGGGGCACCTGAACATCGGGGCCGGGCGCGTGGTGCATATGGATACGACGCGCATCGAGGCGCTGATCGCCAGCGGCGAATTGGCGCGCCAGCCGTTGCTGCTGCAAGCCCTGGAGCGGGCGCGCACGCGACACCTGCATCTGATGGGGCTGCTCAGCGATGGCGGGGTACATTCGCACATCGAGCATCTTTACGCGCTGTTGCGCATGGCGCGCGAACACAAGGTCGAGCGGGTTTTCGTGCACTGCTTTATGGATGGGCGGGACACGCCGCCGGAAAGCGGCATCGATTTTGTGCGCGCCTTGCAGCAGAAAATGCGCGAATACGGCGTCGGCGAGATCGCCACGGTGACCGGCCGCTACTACGCGATGGACCGCGACAATCGTTGGGAACGCGTGGGAAAAGCGTACGAGGCGATCGTTCACGGCGCGGCGGGCTTGAAGAGCGCCGACCCGATCGCGGTGATGCGCGCCAGCTACGAAAAAGGCGTCACCGACGAATTCGTTCTGCCGGCGGTGATCGTCACGGAAGCTGAACCAGGAAAGCCCTCCGCGCCGCGCGGGGTGATCCGCGATGACGATGCGGTGATCTTCTTCAACTTCCGCGCCGACCGCGCGCGCGAAATGACGCGCGCGCTGCTCGAACCCGGATTCAAGGAAATCGACGATCGCGACCGACCGAAGAATCTGGCGTTCGTGGCGATGACGCAATATGACAAAGCGTGGCCGTGGCTGAAGTATCTGATTGCCCCGGAAAAACTCGAACACATTCTGGCGAATGTGTTCGCCGAGCAGCGATTCAAGAACATGCGCATCGCCGAAACGGAAAAATACGCGCACGTCACGTATTTCTTTAACGGTGGAGTGGAGAAGCCATTTTACGGAGAGGAGCGCGTGCTGGTACCTTCACCTAAGGTTCCCACTTACGACCTGAAACCGGAGATGTCGGCTACGGGCGTCGCCGACGCGGCGATCCACGCGATCGAGCGAGGGGATTTCGACGCCATCATCATGAATTTCGCGAATGCGGACATGGTCGCGCATTCCGGCAAGCTGGAAGCGACGATCAAGGCGGTGGAAGCGGTGGATGAAGGGCTGGGAAGAATCTTTCAGGCGCTGCGGCCTCGCGGAGGCGCATGGATCATTACAGCCGACCATGGCAACGCCGAGACGATGATCGATCCCATCACTGGCGGCCCGCACACGTATCACACGACCAATCCCGTGCCATTTATTCTGCTGAGCGAGGATGGCACGCGGGAACTGCGTCCCGGCGGCTCGCTGCGGGATATTTCGCCCACGTTACTCGGAGTGCTGGGCGTGGCGGAGCCGGCCGAAATGTCCGGCCGAGATCTGCGAATCCTGAAAAAATAGTTAGTTTCCGCTACTTGCCTTCGGCGACGTGTAGCCCTGCCGCGCATACACGGTCACTTTTTTCTTGTGATTCTTTTTGTCCAGGGTCACAAAAGGATTGCCGTCGTCGTCCACGACCTCCACCTTCAGCTTGTGATACTTGCCGTCCACGCCGGACGAGGGCGTGAAGCCGATCGTGTATTGATTGCGCAGGAAGGCGGTGACCGAATTGAAAATATCGTTCATTTCGCCCTCGAATCGCGGAAACCAGGCGTAACCGCCAGTCATTTCGGAGAACGCATTCAGCTGATTTTTCGCTTGCAGGTAGTCGACCTGCCCACATTCCGGACAGGTAAAGCTCCGGGTGTGAACACCCAAGGCATCCAGCAGTTCGCCCATGCCGACCGAGAAAATCGTCACGTCGGTTTCCTTCAGATGCTTAAAGGTTTGATCCAGGGTGTGTTTGCTGAAGGTGTCGTACCCGGAAGCGATGATCAGGATGGATTTCTTGCCCTTTACGTCGCGGAGCTGGTCGAGCGTCTCCAGTACGGCGTCGAATAGGATCGCCTCGTGAAAATCCGGCCAGAACAATCCCGCGATCGCCTGGCCAACCTGATTCTTGTCCTGGGTAAAATCCACCAGAACGTTCGTGCGCAGGTCGAACGTCTTGAACGCCACCCAATCCTTGGCGTTCATGTGGCCCAAGAAGTCGTACGCCCAGTTTTTTCCGCGGTATCCAAAATAGCCGCCCATGCGCCCGCTGAATTCCATGAGGATGACCACGGTGATCGGAGCATCGCTGGGCGAGAAATTCGAAATCTGCTGGGGCTGATTGTCGTCGAGTACGCGAAAATTCTGCTTCTTCAACCCGGTGATCAAGTTTCCGTCGCTATCCTGCACCACCGCGTCGATATTCACCACGTTGGACTGCACCGCGATGGCTACCTGCGGCGCCTGCGATTGCGGCTGCCCGGCCTGCGCGGGCTGTTGCTGGCCGGTGGGAGCTTTTGGCGCCTCGCCGGGCTGCGGCGCCGGTACCGGCTTGGTGGGCCCTTCTTGCTGTTCGGGTTGGCGCGCACGGGCGATGAGGATGTTGGCGGGCACACCCAATGCCGCGACTAAGGCTGCAAACAGAACGATTCGAATGGATGTCTTCTTCAACCGCGGACTCCTTCCTTCGCTGTAGTTTTCAGCTTTGATGCAAGTAGACCCGTTCAGGATGGTCGCCCAGTTTGCGCGGGAGAGGCTCCGGCACCACCGATTATGATTCAGAAACTCCCCGCGCTGGTTGAGCAAACGCCGCGCGCCCACATGATAGTATCTTTCGTCGGTTACTCTGCGACGGAATTCCGAATTTGGGGGACATGAAGAATGGCGCGTCTGCGCGTACCAGCCCTGGCCGTTGCGTTCATCGCTCTATTCGCCGGCCTGCTTCTTAGCCTGTTCGTGAGCGCTCCGGCGAGTCGCGCTCAATCCACGCCGCCACCGCCTTATGGCCCAGGAGCGGAATCGCCCGCCACGGCAAATCCTAGCTTGTCACAGATTGAAATCGAGGCCATCGGCTGGTTGCAGGGTTTTATGCGCATCAACACCACGAACCCGCCGGGCAACGAGCTGGTCGCTGCAAGGTATCTGGCCGACATTCTGCAGAAGAACGGAATCCAAGCCGATGTTTTCGAGAGCACTCCCGGCCGCGGAATTGTGGTGGCTCGGCTGTCGGCCACCGCGGTCCCCGACCCGGCGCGCGCGCTCCTGCTTATGGGGCACCTCGACGTCGTGGGCGTGGACAAGACCAAATGGACCGTCGACCCCTTTGGCGCAGTCCTGAAGGACGGATACATCTACGGCCGCGGCGCAATCGATGACAAGGGCATGACCATCGCCAACCTCGCGGTGTTTATCGCCATCAAGCGTTCCGGCATGCACTTGACCCGAGACATCATCTTTCTTTCCGAAGGTGACGAAGAAGCCGGCGGCGAAACCGGCATGAAATTCGCCGTGGAAAAGCATTGGGACAAGATTGCGGCGGGCTATGCGCTGAACGAAGGCGGCCATGTGGAACTGAAAGACGGCAAGGTGCATTACGTCGCAATTTCGGCGAGCGAGAAGGTCCCGGTGAATGTCGACGTGATCGCCACGGGAACCGCCGGGCACGCGTCGTTGCCGGTGAAGGACAATGCCGTGGTTCACCTTGCGGCCGCCATTGCAAAGATCGGAACGTATGAAGCCCCGGTCCAGTTCAACACGGTCTCGCACGCTTATTTCGAAGGCCTCGCGCAGGCCGAAGATGCGGAAACGGCCAAGTGGATGCGCTCGCTCGACACCGCCGATCGCGGCGAACACGCGGCGCGCTATCTCTCGAACACCAATCCGTTTTGGAATGCGGTCCTTCGCGACACCGTCTCGCCGACCATGCTGCAGGCCGGAATTCGCGCCAACGTGATTCCCGCGGAAGCGCGCGGCGTTATCAATATTCGACTGCTGCCGGGAAATCAGACCGAGCCGCTCCTCGGAAAATTGCGCGCGCTGGTCAACGATCCGCAAATTCGTTTCGAGGTCGAGCCAAGCGACGAGGAAACCGCTCCTTCGTCTTCGCTCGATTCCGAGCTCTTCACCACGATCGTGCGCATCACCCCGCAGATGTTTCCCGGGTCCGTGGCGTTTCCCATGATGGACGCGTTCGCAACGGACTCCGCGCGGCTTCGTTTGCGCGACGTGCAAGCCTACGGACTGCTGCCTTTTCCGCTGACCGCGGAGGATCTGCGGCGGATGCACGGCGACGACGAACGCATTCCCATTGATTCATTTCAGAAGGGCATTGAATTTCTCTATACGATCGTGAACAACTTCTCGGTGACCCAATAATCGTGAGCAACCTTAGAAAAGCGAAAATCGTCTGCACGCTCGGGCCGGCCAGCTGCTCGCCGGAGATGATCGATAAACTCATCCACGCGGGAATGGACGTGGCGCGCTTCAATTACTCGCATGGCACGCACGAAGATCGCGCGCGCATGATGAAAGACTTGCGGAAAGCCTCCGCGCGGCGCGAAAAGCCCATCGCGGTGCTCGCCGATCTGCAGGGGCCCAAGATCCGCACGGGCAAGCTCGAGCACGGCAAACCCATCCGCCTGTATTTCGGCAAGCGTTTCCGGATTACGACCAAAACGACCCTGGGGACGGAAGATGGAGTGAGCACCACGTTCGCGGCTTTACCGTCCTCGGTGCGCAAAGGCGACCGCATTCTTCTGAGCGACGGCGATATTGCCTTGCGCGTGCTCTCCACCTCATCCGATGAGGTGATTACGCAGATCGAAAACGGCGGCGACCTGGGCGAAAACAAGGGAATCAACTTGCCGGGCGTGAAGCTGAAAATTCCGTCGCTGACGCCCAAAGACCGGAAAGATCTGGTACAGGCGCTAGCGATTGGCGCGGACTACATCGCGCTGAGTTTCGTGCGCAGCGCCGCCGATGTGCGCGCCGCGAAAGCCGCCATCGCACGTGAGGGCAAAGACACGCCGGTGATCGCCAAGCTGGAAAAGCCACAAGCAATCGACAATCTCGATGAGATTCTGGCGATCGCCGATGGCGTGATGGTGGCGCGCGGCGACCTGGGCGTCGAAATGAACCCCGAAAAAGTTCCGGTCGTGCAAAAACAAATTATCCTGAAGGCCCGCGACGCCCTCGTGCCGGTCATCACCGCGACGCAGATGCTCGATTCCATGCAGAAGAATCCGCGCCCGACGCGCGCCGAAGCCTCCGACGTGGCGAACGCCGTCTTTGACGGCACGGATGCGCTGATGCTTTCGGGCGAGACGGCCTCGGGCCTTTACCCGCTGGAATCCGTAGTGATGATGGCGCGAATCATCGTCGAGGCGGAAGCCAGCGTCACCTCCATGCCCCGGCCGGTGCATTCGGGCGACTTGCAAATTAACGAAGCCATCGCGGAAGCCATTTGCCATACGGCGGAAGAATTAAGCCTAAAGGCTGTCGCGGTCTTCACCGAGACGGGATCATCGGCCGCGTTGGTTTCGAAATACCGGCCGCGGGCGCCCATCATTGGGTTTTCACCCGAGCGCGAGGCGCGCCGGAAGATGTCGTTGTATTGGAGCGTGCTGCCGCGCAGCATCGACCGCGCCTATGATATCGATACGCTTGCGGCATCCGCGGAAAAGCGCCTGCTCGAGGAAAAGCTGGTGAAGAAGGGTGACATCGTGGGGGTAATCGCCGGCACGCCGCTGGCGAAGCAAGGCACCACGAACCTGCTGCGCCTGATCCGCATAGGCGGGTAGGTGGGATCGCAATTCCCGCGAGGTGCCATTTTGATTTCGATGGACATTCCTACGGGACGGAGCGTCGTAGTTCGAGTGGCGCCGCGGAAAATTCAGTTCAACCAATTATCCGGGCGCGAGGGCGGCTTTTCCTCGTGGTTGCGAACGTACACTTCGAATTTTTTCTTCAGGCGGCGGCGCTGCCAATCCGAATACGAATTGCGCAGGTTGTAGCCGAAAGATCCGCGCCGCAAATAGATATACCCGACCAGCATCCCGCCGAGATGGCAAACGTGGCTGACGTTGTCGCCGGTCGAGCCGATCGTGCCAAAAAATTCAAGCGCGCCCAGCACGATCACCAACATCCGCATCGAAATCGTCACCGGTAAGGGGAACACGTACACCTGGCGGTGCGGCATTACCAGTGCGACGGCGAGCAGCACGCCGTAAATCGCGCCCGACGCGCCGATGGTCGGCACGGCAAAGCCAGCCAATCCCCCGCCACCGCCGCCCCAAAAAATCAGGCCCTTCACGATGACGTTGATCACGCCCGCGCCAATTCCGCAGAGGAAAAAATACGTATAGAATTTTTTTGAGCCCCAGGCCCGTTCCAGATCAGCACCGAACATCGCCAGGTAAAGAAGATTGAAAAGAATGTGCAGGATCGTAGCGTGCAGAAAAATATAGGTAAATAACTGCCAGATCCGCCCGCGGGCCAGAACTGCGTAAGGCGAAAGACCGAACCAATTCAGCCACCACACCGCTCCGGGGGCTTGAAACGCAAACTCGGATAGCTTCTGCAAGGTAAATACGGCGACGCAGGCAATGCAAATCGTCTTGATCGCCGGCGGAAAGTATCCGCTCAGGTCATACCGGTAGCCGGGACCACGCGAAAAGGTCTTCACTGCGAATAAGTCTAAAGATTCTCCGGGTGAGAGTCAAAGCGGACAAAGGATTCTCTATCTCGAGGCAACGGGCGCCGGCAGAGACCGCACCGAGAATTGGATTGCACGGATTGTGTCATTGGGAGTTAGCCGCGTGGTCCGACGGCACCAAAGTCGGCCAGCGATTCCTGGTGAACCGCTATGCCAAGCCCACGCAAGTCACTCCATTGCACATCATCCTGAACCGGAGAGCCGCGGCTCAGTTCGTACTCCATTGGATCGGCGCGACGAACGCCCGCAACCGTACGCTGAAAAGGCTTGTCATCGCCGGGCAACCAGAGTAAATAAGCACTCCCATGTCCACTGATGCCTTGATTCCCGGGCGGGCTTTGAATCTCCACACCTATGCTTGGGAAGACGCGACCGTGGTGCGTTGCACGGGCCGGCTCACCGCCGAAACTTCTTCGCACCTGAAAACGGAAGTAAAGGCTCTGCTGCCGGACAAGAGGCGGTTGATCCTGGACCTTAGCGAACTCGGGTACATGGATAGTTCCGGTCTGGGGACGCTGGTGGGACTTTACATTTCGGCGAAAGGCGCAAAGTGTGAATTGCAGCTGCTGAACTTGAATCCGCGGATCCGCGAACTCTTCAGCATGAGCAATCTTCTCTCCGTTTTCGAAATCTGCGGCCGCAATGGCATGCGTTTGCCCTGAGCAGCCGGTCATTCGAACGATGAAATGAACGCGGTCGCGGGGCATCTCCGCTGCAGCCTCCGGTAACACGGCTTATCCCGAAGTCTGCCTTCTTCCGCTGTTGCTTACGCCAGGTGCATTTCGGCGAGTTGGGATTCCAACGATGTTTCACATCATAAAACATTTTGGTTTACTTACATTAATTCTGTGTATTAACCTACGTTAACTATGACTCACACTTTTAGGAATGTGCCTTGGCCTGGCGCTGTACTACGCACAACCCTATCCATCTTTATTGGCGCGGGAAGTTTTCTTTACGCGTCGCCGGAGCCAGCCTTTTCGCAAGGTGAAACGACCAGCGCGATCGTCGGCCAAGTGACCGATACCACGGACGCAGCCATTCGCGGGGCCACGATTACGGTGACAAATCGCGATACCGGACTCCGGCGGACGGTGAAGACTGATGACGAAGGCCGGTTCAATTTTCCTCAACTGAAACCGGGCGCGTACCTGGTCAAAGCCGAAGCCGCAGGTTTCGATCCGCGACAGAATGAGAATGTGTTGGCGGGGCTGGGGCAAAACCAGACGGTCAACTTCACGTTGAGGGTGGCGCAATCCAATCAGACGATCGAAATCAGCGGCACAGCTCCACTCATCAATCCGGAAAACCCAAACACGGCTACAAATCTAAACGCTCAGGCGCTGGAAAATCTTCCCAATCCGGGCGGCGACCTGACTTACCCTCTTCAGTTCGCGGCCGGGGCGCTGGTGAACACGGCGGGTAGCGGCAACGATTTTGTCGGCGGCACAAATGGCTACGGTAATGTCGAATTCAACGGGCTGCCCGCTCTCTCAAACGGGTATATCGTGGATGGCCTGGAAACAAACGATCCGCTGACGAACCTGAACAGCGGACTTTCGACAAACCTCGTTCTGGGATTGAACTCAATATCGGAAGTGACGGTCAATACCCTCTCCTATGCAGTCGATCAGGGGCGCTATGGCGCGTCCCAGGTGAATTACGTCACAAAGTCCGGTGCGAATCAGTTTCACGGCAATCTTTATGAACTGTGGAACGGCTCGAAGTTCAACGCGGCAAATTATTTTACGAATGCCACGCCGGGGAATCACAAGCCGCGCTCGACGGTGAACCACTTTGGCGGCAGCGTTGGCGGCCCAATCGTCCACGATAAATTTTTTTTCTTCGTCGATAGCGAATGGGTGCGAATCGCGCTCCCCATCGTCACGGCCGACACCGTGCCGACTTCGGCGTTTCAGAATTACGTTTTGCAGCAGCTTCCCTTGGGTGGCGTGGATTCGGTGACTGGTTCGGTATATCAGCCCTCACCGCAGTCGGTGCCGTTCTATCGAAAAATGTTCTCGCTCTACGGCAATACGGCCGGAACGCCTCTCGCCGTGCTGGGCTGCTTATTTGACGCCGGTGGGGGTCCACCCTCTGTCCCCAATGACGGAAACGGCTGCGCGAATCGGCAGAGCGTCTCGCATTCCAGCGACGATCACGAGCAGGTGCAGACGGTGCGCATCGATTATAACGTCAACGCGAACAACACCACATGGTTCCGCTTGCAGGCGGACACGGGACTTCAAGCCGCCTACACCGACCCGATCAACCCGTTGTTCAACGCTCTTTCCCCTCAGCCCTTGTACTCGTTTGCGGCGGGATATACGCACGTCTTTTCGCAGAATCTCGTGAATTATTTCAATCCGGCGTTTTCGTGGTATGAAAGCTTATTCGGCCCCAGTGATTTCCAGAAGACCCTTGCCGCGTTTCCCATCGTCTTAGAAGGCAGCGGCGCGAATGCTCCTTTCACTCCGCTTGGAGGGCTCGACAACACCTGGGTTCAGGGCAGGCGCGCTGCGCGGTTCTTTATCAACGACAATTTAGCGTGGAGCCACGGGGCGCATGAACTGCGCTTCGGGACGAATACTCGCATCTTTCGGCTGAACGACTACGACTTCGGAGAGGGCTCGGTTCCAACCGTCACATACACAACCCTGCCGCAATACATTTATGGCGTCGCGTCAACAACGACAAAAACTTTCCCGACCACGCCAAACGAACCTTTCAATTTTTTGAATCTGGATCTGTACGCCCAGGATACCTGGAAGGTCACCCGGACGCTCACATGGACCTTTGGCGTTCGCGACACCCTGAATTCGAATCCGCTCAATCCTCACGATCAGATCGCGCGCCTTAGGGGCTCATTCGCTTCCATTCTCCACGATGTAAATCAGCCGCTGAACGCCGCGATTCAAACCGGCCTCAGCAACGTGTTCTCCTCAACACCGCTTGCAATCCTGCAACCCAGGACGGCCGTCGCCTGGCAGTTTGAGTCTAAATCGGTGCTGCGCGCTGGGTTTGGCGTTTTCAGCGACATTTTGCCCGGCAGCATTGCCGATGTGGTGGGGGTCAATCCGCCCTACGTCGAAACTTTTCAGGGTGGCCTTCTTGGAACCGTCGGTGGCACCGCGATCGCGCCGGGGGTTCCTAGCAGCGCGGTCGATGCAACCGTGGCCGCCAACCAAACATTCAGTGCAGGGTTTCCACAGGGCCAGCTTTCCTGCGCCGCCGCGCAGGCGAATCCCGCAACATGTCTTCCGCCGGTCGCTATCACCGCTGTGCCGGACGGAAAACTCCACGCGCCCTATTTCCTGGAGTGGAGTCTTGGTTTGGAACACCAATTTGGAAGCACGGGGAGCGTCCACGCGCAATACGTTGGCACGCGTGCCATAAATCAGCCGTACCTGACGCAGGTCAATGGCTATCAAACAGTTTGTGATGGATGCTTTGCTCCGTTTCCTTTTGCTCAGTCGACCGACCCCAGATTCGGGGCCGTGACGCAATTTTCCACAGGAGCGAACAGTCACTACAACGGGTTGCAAATGACCGCAATGAAGCGCATCGGCCATGGGCTGATGGGGCAAATCAATTACACCTTCAGCCGGTGCATGGATACAGTCTCAAACGGAGGATTTCTGCAATTCTCGGCGGGGGGAATTCTGTCGCCGCTGCCAGGGGACCTGGCGCGCGACTACGGCCCCTGCGACTACGACATCCGGCACAACCTCAACGCGCAGTATGTCTATCAACTGCCGGTCAAAGCCAAAAATCGATTGCTTGGCAACGCAGTGAATGACTGGCAAGTGTCGGGAACCGTTTTTTGGCATAGCGGGATTCCCTTCTCGGTTCTCAGCATTCCTTATTCAGCGGACGGAAATGGCATCGTGAATGGTAGTGGGTCGCAGTTCGCCAGCGCCGTGCCCGGTGTGCCGCTCTACGACCACCATTCGATTCCCGGCGTCACTCAACTGGGCACGGTGCAGTGGCTAAATCCCGACGCGTTTGTTTCGACGGTGGACCCCAGCACTGGTGCGTGCCTGGGCGGAGACAGCCCCAAGAATTGCCAATTTGGAGATCTCGGCCGCAACGCACTCCGCGGGCCGGATTTTGCGTGGAGCGACTTCTACCTCACGAAATCGTTCTCTTTGACCGAACGCGTGAAGCTGCGATTCGACACGCAGTTCTTCAACGTGTTCAACCATCCGAACTTCGCGCTTCCGAACATGGTGCTGGCGGGAATTCCGGGCAAGCCTTCCACGCAGACTGGATTTGGAGCGCTCACCTACACCACGTCCCCGCCGACGGGATTGCTGGGCGTAGGCTTGGGCGGCGATAGCACCCCGCGCATGATCGCGTTCCAATTGCGCCTGGAGTTCTAGATTCTCGGCGCCCGGGCTGATCACTCTACTTCGTTGGGTATTGGTGGGATTCCATCCAGCGGCCAACGAGCTTAGCGGCGTGCTCGCACATCTCGCGGTCTTCGGAGCCGAAGGCGGCGGGGAAATGGCTGTCGATGTCGAGCTCGCCTTTCACTTCGCCGCGCACGAAGATGGGGACGACGATTTCCGACTTAGTTTCGGTGGAGCAGGCCAGATAACGCGAGTCCGCGTTCACGTCGTCGACCACCACCGTCTTGCCGGTAGACGCGGCCGCGCCGCAGATACCCTGATTCAGGGGGATGCGCGTGTGCGGCGTCATCGAGCCCTTGAACGGGCCAAGCTCCAGCATATTTTTATCTTTTTCGTCGATCATGTAGAAACCGACCCAGTTGTACTTCAGCAGGTTCTGGTGCAGCAGCGCGACGACTTCGGTCATCAGATCTTTCAGCGTTGTCGACTTGGCAGCGAGAATATCGAGCTGCGGAATGAGTTCCTTCGGTTTCGGCTGAGTTTTGAACATGGCCTATTACAGCACGGAATTCCAAAGGCTTCGAGCCACGCGAGCGCCGGGATTTCGTCCGTGGCAACGGGCCCGGGCGCGGCGACGTGAATCAAGGTCGCGGTGAATTTTCTGGACGTTGCTGGCGTGGCCGTGTCGTGAAGCCGCCCTGCTTCCACAATTTATCCCAATGCCAGACGCCGTACGCGGCCTCGTTAGGCAGGCGATAGCCCAGCTGATGCGCGAGCAACAGAATTTGGCCCCGATGATGCGCTTCGTGCGAAAACATGTAGGCGAACATGGTCCCGCTGGGTGCCCAGGTGGGCATCCAACTGTCCCGCGTAAATTTCATGACGCGCCGCTTCGGGTCGGCGGACAAAGCATCCGCCAGCATGCCAAGACACTCCGCGCCGCTTTTCCGGTGCGCCGCCGAGGCTTGCTTGATGGTGCAACGATGAGGATCGAGCATTGCGGGGCATTTCAGATGCGGCGCTGAGTTTCTGATCCACGAAACGCGGATATTGTGCAGATGCGCGAAAACGGCGGCGATGGTGCGGCCCCCTCGCTTCGTTCCGAGTGGTTTCGCTCTCCAGGCGCGCGCATCGAGGCGCGACAGGATGAGTTGATTCATGGCGTCGTTGATCGCATACGTCCGGATAAGAGCATCGTTAGGATTTGGGCGCGCGGAGGCGAGTTTGCGGACCATTCTTCTAGCCCCTGGAAAACGATATGTGGCTGGCGGCCGCCTAGCTTTGCTTCAGTTTCTTCCGCGCTGAGACGAACAGCGAAATTGCCAGCAGCACGAAAAGAATCACGCCGGTTACCGGCGAGTTGCTGAACACCGGGAATTTTGCTCCCAGCGCAAACATCCCCGCCGGCCACGGCAAGCGGAGAATCGCGGCGAGCCAATGCGGTACCTTGGCGCTCAGCAGCGGGTCTTGCAGCAAATTCAAAATAATCGCCAGCAAGCCGAATACGCCGCCCGCGGCAATCAAGCCGCTGGCATAGAGGGAGCCCGGACTCACTTCGCTTTCCGCGTCACTCTGTTTTTCAGCGCCCTGCTCGGCCAGCCAGCGCACCAGGCCGCCCGCGAACATCGCCATGGTCGTTGCGATGGACAAATACGACCCGACGGCGAACGGCAAGGAGCGCACGCCGAGCAGCTCAATCGCTATCACCAGAAATACCCCGAGAAAAACCAGCCGCCACGGCAACCGCTGATTCAAAATGCCGCTGATTACCGTCGCCATCAGACGCGCCTGCGGGGCCGCGGCCTGGTCGCTGCCGATGCCCTGCACCCATTGCACTTCGATTTCTCGCGTGCCGGGATCGTACAAATATTTTCCATCCGGCACATCGTGTGAACCCAGCGCATTCACCAGCGTGTAGGTTTTTCCGTTGTAAACGTAATTGTGTTCCTGCACATCCACGCCGGCTTCCAGATGGTCGATATCCAGCGCAATTTTCACTGGCTTATATTGCGCAAGACCGATGTTCATCAGGATCAAGGTGCCACCAATGGCGAAGGCCGAGACGAGCACGCCAATGAGCAGCGCGACCTGCTGCCAGTAGGGCGTGGCGCCCACCAGATAGCCCGTCTTCAAATCCTGCGACGTCGCGCCGGCAATGGCGGACGCGATGCAAACCACCCCGCCAATCGTGAGCGCGAGCACCTGGTACGGTGTGGACGTCCAATGAATGACCAAAAATACGGCGCAGGTGGCCATGAGCGTGGCGATGGTCATGCCGCTAATCGGATTCGACGAGTTGCCGATCAATCCGCTGATCCGCGAAGCAACCGTGACAAAGAGAAAACCGAACACAATCACGAAAAGCGCGGCAAGGAAATCGGAGAGCCCGCTGGTCATCGCGCCGGGAATGGGCTTGAATTTCAGCAGCGCCCACATCATCACCACGATGACCGCCGAGCCGATCACCACCACGCGCATGGACATGTCGCGCTCGGTGCGCTTCATTTCGGAGAGGCCAACCTGCTTCGCGCGAATGTCTTTCAATCCCGCGCTCAACGCCGAGTAAATTGTCGGCAGCGTCTTGATCAGCGTGATCAGCCCCGACGCGGCCACCGCGCCGGCGCCCATGGGTCGGATGTAGGTGCCCCACAAATCCTGCGGGGCCATCAGTGCAATCGGAATCGTCGAAGGATATAGCGGCACATTTCCGCCAAGCGAGCCGAAGAATTTAATCGCCGGCATGATGACCAGCCACGAAATCACGCCGCCGGCAAACAGCGTGCCGGAAACTTTTGGCCCGATGATGTAGCCCACGCCTAAATACTCCGAGGTGATCGCCGCGCGAAATGAAGCGCCGGGGAACCATTTCGGTTGATAGTCCGGCTGCCCGGGCCACATGCCCAGCGTGTTCATGGCAAACGTGTATACGCCGCCGAGGCCCAGACCCCAGAACACGCGGCTGGCAAATGATCCGCCACGCTCGCCGGCGACGAGCACGTCCGCGCAGGCCGTGCCTTCGGGAAAAGTCAGGTTGCCATGCTCTTTCACGATCAGCTGCCGCCGCAGCGGAATCATGAACAAAACTCCGAGCCAGCCGCCCAGCAGCGCGAGAAAAAAGATGCGCCAGTATTCCGTGTTGAGTGAAAACCCGAGGAAGATGAGCGCAGGGATAGAAAAAATCACGCCCGCGGCTACGGATTCGCCGGCCGAGCCGGTGGTCTGTACGATATTGTTTTCGAGGATGGTGGAGCGCCCAAAAGCGCGCAAAATGCTGATGGACAATACGGCGATCGGGATCGAAGCGGAAACCGTGAGTCCCGCGCGCAGGCCCACGTAAACCGAGACAGCTCCAAATAAAATGCCAAAGAGCGAACCGAGGATGACGGCGCGCAGGCTGAATTCAGCGACGGTTTCTTCGGCACCTACGTAAGGCCTAAATTCCGCCGGAGGTGCCGTGGAACTCCACTGCCGATTCGCCATCGGGCCTGCCTCCTCGATTGGTTCGAAGTGTTGCGCGTTGCGAACGAAACCGGACGACTATATATCACATACCTTCGTAGTTTGGGCCGCCTCCGCCTTCGGGCGGAACCCAGTTGATGATCTGGTAGGGGTCGGCGATATCGCAGGTTTTGCAGTGGACGCAGTTTGAGGCGTTGATCTTCAACTTCGGGGCGCCTTTTTCGGTGACCATTTCGTATACGGCGGCGGGACAAAAATACTGGCAGGGATTGCCGTACTCGCGAATGCAGCGATCGATGCAAATATTCGGTTCGAGAACGATGAGATGACAGGGCTGATCTTCTTCGTGGCGCGTTCCGGAGTGGTAGACATCGGTGAGGCGATCGAAAGTTAATTTGCCGTCACCTTTGTAGCGCAGCGATTGATCTACCAGGTGCGCGCTGCGGTTCCGCTTCTTGTAATCCATATAGCCGGGCTCGCTGCGCATGGGATCGACGAGGCCGCGTCCGCCGGTGACGAATTGCAAACCGGATTGGACCAGGCCGGGGACCAGACCGGCGTGAAACGCCTGGTGGAAATTGCGTACTTCCCACAACTCTTTTTTTACCCAGCTTTCGTCGACTTTTTTCTGATAGGCCGAGAGCGTCTCGGCTGAGGTGTCACCTTTACAAAGCGCTTCGTAAATGGTTTCCGCCGCCAGCATCCCGGTTTTGATCGCGGTGTGAATTCCCTTCAGACGCTGCGAATTCAGTACGCTCGCGGAATCGCCAATAATCAGGCCGCCATCGACAAAATTGCGCGGCATCGAATACCAGCCGCCATAGGGCACGGTTTTCGCGCCATAACGGACAAGCTTGCCTCCCTCCAGAATTTTCTTCACGGTGGGATGCGTCTTGAATTTCTGAAATGCTTCATGAGGATCGAACAGGGGATTCTTGTATTCGAGGGCGACGACCATGCCGACCGAGACGCGATTGTTCTGCATGCCGTAAATCCATCCGCCGCCATAGAGGTCGGAGGTCAGCGGCCAGCCCAGGGAATGCGCAACGAAGCCCGTCTCGATGCGCCCCGGTTGCACGTCCCACAATTCCTTGATTCCAATTCCGTAAATTTGCGGATTCAAGCCATCGAGCCGCAGCTTGTTGACCATTTCCTTGGTCAGCGAGCCGCGCGCCCCCTCGGCCAGCACGGTGACTTTGGCTCGCAGTTCATAGCCCGGCGTGAAGTTGTCCTTGGGCTTGCCGTTTTTGTCTACGCCTTTATCTTCGGTGATGACGCCGGCGATTCCGTCCCGCGCGTAAATCGGTTCGCGGCCGGCAAACTGCGTAAACAGGTTGATGCCTTTTTTTTCGACGAGGCCTCCGAGCCATTTCACGAGCTTGCTGACCGAGACCACGTAGTTGCCGTGGTTCTGCAGCGGCGGAGGAGTGATCGGAAATTTGTACGACTCGCCTTCGGTGAAGTAATACACCGCGTCGCTGGTAACGGGCGTATCGAGCGGCGCGGTCTTCTCGAAATCCGGGACCAGCTCGCGCAAGGCGCGCGGGTCCATGATCGCGCCGGAAAGCTGATGAGCGCCAACTTCGCGGCCTTTTTCGAGAACGTAGATATTTTCAGCGGAAAGCGCGGGAGTTTTATTCGCGGCGGCGTGTTTTTCGAAAAGATTGGCGAGATGCAGCGCGCAAGCGAGGCCGCCTGGGCCTGCTCCTACGATGAGGACGTCTGCTTCGAGCTGTTCGCGTTCGATCGCCATGACCTGGAATCACTCGCGCTGCGATTTTGACTTATGCGGTCTTCTCGAATTCTTCGATCAGCGCCGGGACGATTTCAAAAAGATCGCCAACGATTCCGTAATCCGCGATTTCAAAAATCGGCGCGTTCTGATCTTTGTTGATGGCGGCGATGGTGCGCGAGCCCTTCATTCCCACGACATGCTGAATCGCCCCGCTAATTCCCAGCGCAAGATAGAGCTTGGGCGCGACCGTCTGGCCGGAACTGCCGATTTGGCGGTCCATGGGCAGCCAGCCTTCGTCGCAGATCGGACGGGAGGCGCAAATTTCGCCGTGCATGGCCTTGGCGAGTTTTTCCGCCAGGGCGATATTTTCGGGAGCTTTGATTCCGCGCCCAACGGAAACCAGAATCGGCGCGGAAGTCAGATCGACGGCCTGCTTGGCTTCGCGGAAAAGTTCGAGCGGCTTGGTGCGAATTTGCTCAGGTTTCAATTCCACTGCGACGGATTTTACGGGCGCTTTGCCGCTCGCGTGTTTCGTCACGAGGTCCGCACGAAACGCGCTGGCTTGGAACGATGCTACCCACGGGCCTTCTGCGGTGAAGACTACATCGGCCGAAGTGCGGCCCTGAAACATTTGCCGCACGAAGATGAGTTTGCCGTTATCGTAGCGGTAATCGATACAGTCGCCGATCATTCCTTTGTTCATCGAGGCGGCGAGTTTCGGAGCGAAATCACGAACCTGATAGGTGTGCGGCAGCAGAACCAGATCAGGCTTCACGGACTCGATTACCTGGCGCAGCGCGAGCGAATATCCATCCGGCGTGTATCTGTCGAGCAGATCGTTTTCGACCAGCAAAACTTCGTCGATTTGGTAAGCGGCCAACTGATCCGCGAGCGGCGCTACTCCTTTGCCTACGACTACGCCCGTGAGCGAACCCTTGGTGTGCTGAACGATCTGCTGCGCGGCAGCGAGAGTCTCAAAGCTGACGCCATTCCATTTGCCTTCGCGCTGCTCGGTGATCAGTAGAATTTTCATTAGAGCACCCGCGCTTCGTGGCGCAATTTTTCAACGAGCTTGGCGGCGATTTCTTTGGGCTGGCCGGTAATGAATTCGGTCTTCTTGGTTTTTTGCGGAACGTAGATGCGTTCGACGCGTTGCGTGGGAGCGTCCGGCACGCCCAGCGAAGCGCGATCGACTGTGACGATCTCCTTTTTCTTCGCGGCCATGATGCCCTTCAGCGTGGCGTAGCGCGGCTTGTTGATGCCGGACTGAATCGAGAGGACCGCGGGCAGCGGCAACTCGACCCACTGAAACCAGCCCGCTTCGAGTTCGCGCTTCAACTTCATGCGATTGTCCGTCACTTCGATGGCCATGATGATCGTCGCGTGCGGGCGGCCGAGCAATTCCGCGAGCAGCACGCCGGTCTGGCCAAATCCCTGGTCGTCGCTCTGCAGGCCGGTGAGAATCAAATCGAAATTTTCGTCTTTCAGAGCCGCCGCGAGCGAACGGGCGGAAGAAAGAGGGTCGAGCTTGTAGAAATTCGGGTCCGAAACGTGGATGCCGCGGTCGGCGCCCTTGGCCAGCGCTTCTTTGATCGACTGCTTGGCGCGATCGGGGCCCATGGAAATCGCCACCACTTCGCCGCCGTGCTTTTCTTTCAGGCGCAGGGCTTCTTCGAGCGCGAAACTATCCGGCTCGTTGGTTTCAAAGCCGATATCGGATTCGCGAATCCACGCGCCGCCCTCGACAATGGCGAGAGGCGCGTCCTTCGCGGGGACTTGCTTTACGCAAACTCCTATCTTCAAGATGGCCTCCAAAAAGGGCGATACGACAATCTGATGGTTTCTATCAGTATTCCATAGTTGGGGCAACCGGACAAATCGGGGTCGCGGCGCATTGAAACATGGAGGTTTGTGGGCCCGAAGCGCTCTTTCGCCATCGACGGCGGCGGGCGGACCACGCTCTTGACACCGAAATGTACTTTGCGGTATAAAGTACGGAAGGAGACTTTCCATGAGCGACGGAACCTTGCTGTTGCGGCGGGCCCTGCTGGCGCTGTGTGTCTTCACCTCTGTGGCGGGCGCGTGGCTTTGCGTGATGGAAAACATTTTGCGCCACGCGGGCTACGGAACGCGAACGCTGGTGGACGCGAGTTTCGTGCTGCAGAGCCTGCTTACAGTGGCTTGCCTTCTCGGTGCGGGCCGCGGCGTGCTCCGTTGGTTGGTTGCGTTGGGAGGGGTGGCCGTGTTGTATCTCGGTGTCGCAGCCTTCATTCAAAATTTGCGGGGCGCGCACTTCGAAGGCTTCGCGGTGGTGATCGGAGCTGCACTGGCGCTGCAAGGCGCGCTCACGATGTTCGTCGTCCCCACGTGGTTCGTGAGGCAGACGAGCGCAGTTTAGCTTCCGGTGCGGGCCTGGTTCCGCGGGACGCGCGAGTTGGAACTGCGCTGAAGCCTATTCCCAGCGTTTGAAGATGAGAGAGGCGTTGGTGCCGCCGAAGCCGAAGGAATTGGAAAGCACGTAGGTGACGTCGGCTTTGCGGGCGACGTTGGGGATGTAATCGAGGTCGCAGGCCGGGTCGGGTTTTTCGTAATTCGCCGTGGGCGGCATGATCTGGTCGCGCAGGGCGAGCACGCTGATGCCGGCTTCGAGGCCGCCGGCGCCGCCGAGCAGATGCCCGGTCATGGATTTCGTCGAGCTGATGGGAACTTTTTTGGCGCGTGCGCCGAAAACGCGTTTCAGGGCGGCGGTTTCGATGGCGTCGCCGATGGGCGTGGAAGTGCCGTGCGCGTTGACGTAGCTCACGTCGTCGGGAGAAATTTCCGCATCTTTCAGTGCGGCGTTCGAGACGCGGTAGCCGCCGTCGCCACCTTCGGCCGGCTGGGTGATGTGATAGGCGTCGCCGGACATGCCGTAGCCGACGATTTCGGCGAGTATGTTCGCGCCGCGCTTCTGCGCTATTTCCAGAGCCTCGAGAATCACCACGCCGGCGCCTTCGCCGACGATGAAGCCGTCGCGATCCGCGTCGAATGGACGGCTGGCGTGCTCGGGATCGTCATTGCGCGTGCTGAGGGCGCGCATCGCGGCAAATCCGCCGACGGACATCGGTGTAATCGCCGCTTCGGTGCCGCCGGTAATCATGATGTCCGCAGCGCCGCGCTGAATGATTTTGAATGCGTCGCCAATCGCGTGTGCGGACGCCGAGCAAGCCGTGGCCGTCGCGGAATTCGGCCCCTTCGCGCCATAACGAATCGAAACGTGCCCGGAAGCCAGATTGACGATCGTGGCAGGAATAAAAAATGGAGAAATTTTGCCGGGACCACCGGCGAGATATTTGGAATGCTCGCGCTCGATGACGTCGAACCCGCCGATGCCGGAGCCGATATACACGCCGGTGGAATCGGCCAGCTCGGGAGTGACCTTCAACTCGGCCTGCTGCATGGCGAAATCGGCAGCAGCGAGAGCCAGTTGGATGAAACGCCCGGTTTTCTTTAGTTCTTTTTTCTCGAGCCAGTTGAGCGGGTCGAAACCTTTTACTTCTCCGGCAATGCGGCAATCGAATGCGGCAGGATCGAAGTGAGTAATTGGACCGATGCCGCTCTTGGCGGCGAGAAGATTGCGCCAGACTTCTTCGGTGCCAATGCCGAGACCGCAGACCAGGCCCACGCCGGTGACGACAACGCGCCGATTTAGAGGTTGAGCGCCCATTTGGGGATTAGATGACTGGAGGAGTTCCTGGATTCCGGCTGCACGACGGACGCTTGACCCTCATCAACTGGTAGCCGCGCCGAGTGCTGGAAATTTTGGAGCTCGGCTGCCCGTGACAGCGAAGGTCGTCCCTGGCGCGCCTTATTCTTTTTTGCCCTTGGCGTGTTTCTCGATGTAATCGACGGCGTCTTTCACCGTGGCGATCTTTTCCGCGTCTTCGTCGGGAATCTCGATCCCGAAATTTTCCTCGAACGCCATTACCAGCTCGACGGTGTCGAGGGAGTCGGCGCCCAAGTCGTCCACAAACGACGCAGTCGGCGTCACTTCGCCTTCGTCCACACCAAGCTGCTCCACGATAATCTGCTTCACGCGTTCTTCGACGCTGGCCATTCTGGTAGTTCCTCCGGTATCTGCAATATCAGTGTTACGGGCCGCACAGCAGGTCAGTCGAGCGTCCCCAAGACAACCGCATCATTCTATGCGCCGCGCAATGCGCGGTCAACTTTTACGACACTCCGTCGCACAAAAACTGTCAGCGCGTCATGCATCCATTACGCGGCGGTGGACAGTTGAATTTTTAGGAGATCGCCAAGGTACTTTGCGAGCGCCGAGACATCATAGTGACCTTCTTCCCAGGCACGATCTGCTGCCTGCAAGGCATCGTAATAAGGCTTGCGATTCTCTCGAATGAGCTCGGGAACAATTTTCTTCCCGGGCAGCAATCGGCGTTGCCTCAAGCAGATTAGGTAATAACAGGCAGCTCTCGCAGTCCGGCCATTCCCCTCGACGAAAGGATGAATCCAATTGAGTCTCCACAGGGCAAAAGCCGGGATTTGAAATGCGGTGGAACGTGATTCCCAACGTAGATCGGCTGCTCTCGAAAACGACCTCCAAATTGGGAAATATTCGACGGAGCCGCATAATTCAAGGCCCAGAGTGTATATTTGTCAAAGAACTCGATACCTTTCGTCAATCCAATCTCGATGCAGTTAGAAAGCAAATCGTATTGGCGTAAGAGATTTTGCTCTTGAATTTTGGCATACAGCGACGGATCGTCTTTTTCTCTAACGGACATCAGATTGCATCTCGGCTTAGACTAATCTCGAAGTTTGAGGTGTTTTGACGCCCGTCGAACGCTGTCTTTCGTGATCAAGTGTGACTCGGGAGCGTTCCCGAATGCAAAACTGATCCGCTGTTCCTGCAGGTCTTCTTCGGTTATCGGCTGATTGCTTGACGCGTCCAAAAGACGCATCAGCTCGGGGTCGGGTGCGGCAACGTTGTGGAATTGCTTACGCTGAGCCATTTTAACTTTCCCCTCTTCTAAAGGATAACTCAAATCAGTAGTGCGTATCGTTTCTCCGATATAGGCTTTATATCACCGACTTGCGAATATCCCAATCGCGACGTGTATGAAGTTCCAAAACACTCTTTACGAGTATCCCAAGACGGATCATTACCCCATGTACATGCCGCCGTTCACGTCGAGGACTTGGCCGGTGATATAGCCGGCTTCGTCGCTGGCGAGGAAGACGACGACGGCGGCGACGTCGCGGTCGAGACCGAAACGGCCCAGCGGAATCATGGATTTCATTTTGTCTTTGAGTTCCTGCGAGAGCGGGTCGGTCATCGGGGATTCGATGAATCCCGGCGCGACGGCGTTCACGGTGATGCTGCGCGAAGCGACTTCCATGGCGATCGCACGCGTGAGGCCGATCAGACCTGCCTTCGAGGCCACGTAGTTCGCCTGGCCCGCGTTGCCGGTCTGCGCGACTACCGAACTGATGTTGATGATGCGGCCGGCGCGCTGCTTCAGCATCGCGCCGAGCGCCTGCTGGATGCAGAGATGCGCGCCGGTGAGGTTGGTGCGCAGCACGGCGTCCCAATCTTCCAATTTCATGCGCAGCGCGAGAGTGTCGCGAGTGATCGCGGCGTTGTTCACCAGGATATCGAGCTTGCCGAATTTCGCGAGAACCTGCTGAAAGCCGGATTTGATCTGCACGGCGTCGGCGACGTCCATGGGGACTGCGAGCGCTTCGCCGCCTGCGGCTTCAATCTCGGCGACCAGCGTTGCGAGTTTTTCGGTGTTGCGGGCGGCGACTGCGACCTTTGCGCCGGAGGCAGCGAGGGCGAGCGCCGTCGCGCGGCCGATTCCCTGCGACGCGCCGGTGACGAGTGCGATTTTATCTCTTAGCGAAAACATGGAATCAGCTGTTCCTCAATACTGCTGTCGACGAACTAAACCTCGCGCGTTTCGGTGCGGGCCTGCGCGATTTTTTCCAGCGTGGCGTGCAGGCTAGCCGAATCTTCCACGTTGAAGACGCGCACGCCGCGATCGATCTGGCGCAGCAAGCCGGTCAGCACCTTACCAGGCCCCACTTCGACGAAAACATTCACGCCCGCTTCAATCATTTCGTGAATCGAATCGAGCCAGCGCACCGGCGCGGTCACCTGGCGGATCAGCGCATCGCGCGCTTCGTCGCCCGTCGTGATGGCTTCGGCGTCCACATTCGTGACCAGCGGAAATTTCAGGGAATTGAATTGCGCCGCCTGCAAATCCACCTCGAGCCGCGTTTGCGCGGGCATCATCAATGCACAATGAAACGGCGCCGAGACAGGCAGGATCACGGCGCGCTTCGCGCCGCTTTGCGATGCAATTTCAACCGCTCGCTTCACCGCCGCTGCGGCCCCGGAAATCACAGTTTGGTCGGGCGAATTGAGATTCGCGGGCGACAACACGTCGCCATCGGCGGCCTTCTTGCATACTTCGGCCACGTCACTGGGCGACATGCCCAGGATGGCGGCCATCGCGCCTTCGCCCGGCGGCACGGCTTCCTGCATGTACTTCCCGCGCGCGCGCACCAGTTTCACGGCAGCAGGAAAATCCAGGCCATCCGCCGCAACCAGGGCGGAATACTCACCGAGGCTGTGACCCGCTACAAAATCGGGAGTGACGCCTTGCTTTGCCAGCGTTCGAAACGCCGCAATGGAAACGGTAAGAATCGCCGGCTGGGTATTTTCGGTCAGCTTGAGTTCGTCTTCGGTGCCTTCGAAGCAGATTTTCGATATAGAAAATCCCAGCGCGGCGTCCGCATCCTCGAATACACCCGCGGCTTCCGGAAAATGCTCGGCAAGATCCCGCCCCATCCCCGAATACTGCGAGGCCTGTCCCGGAAACAAAAATGCAAGTTTACCCATAGTTGGTTACCGCGAGACTTCGCGAACCTGTCGATTCAACTGCGCACGGCAGCGGCGGAAGCGGCTAGCTCCTGTTCGAGTTTTTCGTTGAATCGCGTGCGGCACAGCTCGCTGGCGACGCGAATCGCATTTTTGATGCCCACCGAATTCGAGCGGCCATGCCCGATGATCGTAATCCCATTCACGCCGAGGAGCGGCGCGCCGCCATATTCGGAGGAGTCGGTACGCTTGCGAAAACTATCGAAGGCCTTCTTCGACAGCACGTAACCGACCTGCGAGCTCAGGCTGCTCTTGATGGCCTTCTTCAACATGCCGCCAATATGCTCGACGAGGCCTTCGCTGATCTTCAGGGCGATATTCCCGATGAAACCGTCGCAGACGATCACATCCACGTCTCCGCGAAAAACGTCGCGGCCTTCCACATTGCCGACAAAGTTCAGGTGCAGTGATTTAATTCGCGTAGCCGCCTCGCGCACCAGATCGTTGCCCTTCATTTCTTCTTCACCGATGGAAAGCAGCGCCACGCGCGGCCGGCGAGTTCCCCAAATCGTGCGATAATAAATTTCGCCCATAATCGCGAATTGCTCTATCTGCTCGGGCTTGGAATCCACGTTCGCGCCGACGTCGAGAATCACCGTGACCTTTTCCTTCATGTTCGGAAAAGCGGCGGCGAGCGCCGGACGATCCACCGTGGCGAGCGTGCCCAAAATGAATCGCGCGACGGTCATCACCGCGCCGGTGTTTCCCATGCTGACCAGCGCCTGAGCTTGTCCATCCTTCACCAGGCGCGCCGCCACATGCACCGAACTTTCCTTCTTCCGCCGGAAGGCCTGCGAAGGAGAATCAGTCATGGTGATCACTTCGGTGGCGTTGACGACTTCGATGGGAAGCCCGCGATGGCGGTGGCGATCGAGTTCCTGCTGGACCGTGGCGGCAATGCCCACGAGCAGTATCCGCACGCCCAGTTCGCGCGCGGCGAGAATCGCGCCTTCGACTTCCGCGCGCGGCGCGTGGTCGCCGCCCATAGCATCCAGAGCGATGGTGATCATCTATACACGACTAGAAACCGGACGGGCATCAGTTCGGGAAATGTTCGCGATGGAAATCTAGGCTGTCTTGCGCGAAACGTCAATCACTTCGCGGCCATTATAAAATCCGCAGGAAGGGCACGCATTGTGGGGCAGCTTCTTCTCATGGCAATTCGAACAGGTCGCCAGTGACAGAGGCGTTAGAAAATCGTGTGCACGACGCTTATTCTTGCGCGCATGCGAGTGACGTCGTTTTGGATTGGGCATTCCAAGCTCCTAATTTGGCAGGCCGCTACTCACCGGGGCCTAAACACAAAGGATAAGTGTACCGTTTTATTGCTTTTTGAACCAGTCTTGCTTCAGGCGCGCCAGGGGGGCGAGGCGAGGGTCGGATGCGTGCTTCTCGCAGCGACACTCTTCGTTATTCAGATTCGCGCCGCAATGCGCGCATAGGCCGCGGCAATCGCTGCGGCAGATTACCTTCATCGGAAGCGCCAATAGAACCTGTTCGGCCAGGATGTCGGCGAGAAACAATCCGTCGCCTTCGAAAAACGCGACTTCCGTGTCATCCAGGTTCAGGTGAAATTCGTCGTCCGCGGCGATCGAAGTCATCGGCTTGTAGAACAAGTCGAAATCGCGGCTGATTTCCTCGACCACGGTGTCCAGGCAGCGCGCGCAGACCATTTCGACGCGGGTATGCAGATTGCCGTAGATGCGGATCTGCCCCTCGACCAGTTCGGCGGTCGCGCGGACCTCGAGCGGCTCAACCTGATGGAATTCGCCGGAATGAAAGTCCAGCGTTCCGGGCAGATAGCTCTTCCGGATGCGGGCCTTTCGGACGGCGAGTTCGTTTACGTCCAAAAACATCTTTGTCCCCGTTTTTCTGGATCAATTTCAATTATAGGACCGCGCTCCGCGTTGTCAAGGAAGCCCACCTGCGAAGCGCTCGCGTGACACCAAATGAACAATGACGATTTTACGCTGGCTGGTACTGGCTCAGGCGTTCGTGCCCAGAAGCTCGCGGCGCTGGCGCAGCAGGAAATGATCGGTCATCCCGGCGATGTAATCGCAAACGATGCGGTGCACCGGCTCGCGCCGGGCCTGTTCGGCGTATTGGCCTGGCATGCGCTCGGGATGCTCCAGAAAAAAACTGAACAAGGAATCGAGAGCGGCGACTGAGCGGTCGCGGTCTTCGGCAATCGCCGCGTCGGAATACAACCGCGCAAACAGGAACCGCTTCAACGCTCCATTCTGCTGGGCGATCTCCGGGGAGAACGCAACCAATCGCCTGGGCTGCCTCCGAACATCTTCAACCGAAAAAACACGCGCCTGTTCGATTTGACGCCGCGTATTCTCAATCAGGTCTGTGGCCAGCCGGTCGAGCACCTGTTTCAAGGCTTCGTTGAATTTCAATTTCTCTTTAGCATCCGCATAGCGCTTGTCGATCTCGCCGTATGCCGCGCCAAAAACCGGAACTTCGGCGCGCAGTTGGTCGAGGTAAATTAAGTGGGCTTCGTAGCCGTCGTCGAGATCCGCCGTGTTGTAGGCGATTTCATCCACCAGATCGATGAGTTGCGCTTCGAGGGGCGGGCGCTGGTCCAGTAAATATTCGGCCAGCTCCGGATATTCCGCGGCGGAGTAGTCGCGCGAATGTTTGATGATCCCCTCGCGCACCTCGAACGTGAGGTTAAGCCCGGGAAAATCCAGGTAACGCTGCTCGAAATGCTCGACGATATACAGCGCGTGTAAATTGTGGTTAAACCGCTCGCCAAATTCGCGCATGCGCCGGTCGAGCTGCTTTTCGCCTGCATGACCAAACGGCGGATGACCGATGTCGTGCACCAGAGCGAGAGCTTCGGTCAGGTCGGCGTTTAGACTCAATGTGGCGGCCACGGTCCGCGCGATCTGCGCGACTTCCAGGGTATGCGTCAGGCGATTGCGAAAATGGTCTGAGAAGCGCGTGGTAAAAACCTGAGTCTTGGCCTCGAGCCGGCGGAACGCGCGCGAGTGCACCACGCGATCGCGGTCCCGCGCATAGTCATCGCGGTAGGGATGTTTCGGTTCAGGATATCGCCGGCCCCGCGATTGTTCCACGTTCATCGCGTAGGGCGCTAGCGGCATGAGGGCCATGCTCTAACTTCAGGACTTGCCGGGAAGCAGATTCAATTCCTGGTCGGCTTGCTGGGCAATCGGGGTATCGGGATATTCCGATTTAATCTGTGAGTACAGGCGCGTGGCTTCCGCGGAATTGTTCTTCGCACTGTAGTGCTCGGCGAGCGTCAACATCACCACGGGCTTGGGAACCAGCACGGAAGGCTTGGCGATCAGATCCTGATACAGCTTCACGGCTTCGTCGCTCTGCCCCGCGCGATCGTGCATTTGGGCCAGCTCGAAACGCGCCATGGCGGCCAGATCATAATCGCTTCCGTCGGCGAGGCCCTGCAGCCACTTTTTCGCTTCCTGATTCTTTTCGAGCTTTTCGTCGCTAAGGCCCGCGTAGTAGCCGGCGAGCTGACCGGGGCGGGTGTGCGGATATTTTTTCGCCACGTCGGCAAATTTTTGTTCGGCTTGGGTGTACTTGGTTTTCTCGTCCGTAAAGGTCGTTTCGCCGGGCTGCGCCAGCTCGCCAACGGCCAGCACTCGCGCGCTAAAAACCTTCATGGCGTCATCGTACAAGGCGGCAGCCTTTATCGTCTGGCGCTCGGTATATGTTCTAAATCCAAAGATCGCGAGACCCACGGCCAGCGCCGCGACCAAGATATAGATCGTGAGGGTTTGATGCGACAGAATCGCGTCGGCGCCGTGCGCCAGAGTGTCGCGCACTTCGTCGGTCTTCAGGTCTTTCCGGGAAATATGCTGCGCCAACAGTTCACCTCATTTGAATCAAGACTGCAAATAGTAACATAAATCACCTGCGGGCGAGGTGGTCAGCGTTCCGTTCCGGAAGGCAGGACTGAGATTGCAGCGCCACACAAAGCCCTGGTGGGCGGGAACGTCCGCGGGAGCGAAGCTAGCTATTTGAAGCTGCGGACGGCCGCGCCTTCTTCCGACTGGACGTCGAAGACGGTGAACAGCCGCGTAATCTGCAGAATGTCGTGGACCCGCTTGGTGAGGTGCAGCAGTTTCAATTCGCCGCCCGCGCTGCGGACGGTCGTGAACCCGCTGACCAGCTCGCCGATGCCGGAGCTGTCGATGTAATCCACGTCGGAGAGATTCAGGACGATCTTTTTTTGCCCACCCTCGGCCAGTTCGCGAACGGTCTTGCGCAACGTCGCGCTGCCTTCGCCGAGCGTAATCTTGCCGCTGAAATCAATAATTGCCACATCGCCGATTTGCCGGCAGGTACCTTGAAGAGCCACGGGAACCTCGCTGAACGATTCTACTCCGGTTGGTGTTTGCCGTTGTCGGAATGCACGTGCGGTAGCTTCTTGATCATCACCAGCTGGGCGCCGCCTTCGGGGCCGCGCTCCACCCTGAATTCGTCCATAAACGCGCGCATCAGAAACAATCCGCGTCCTGAGGTGCGCAGCAGGTTTTCCTCGGCCAGCGGGTCGGGAATTTCGGTGAGTTCAAACCCGTGCCCCTGGTCAATCACCTTCACGACCATTGTTTCGGGCGCCAACTCCACACTCATCAGGATTTTCTTCTGCCGGTCCTGCTGGTTGCCGTAATTGTAGGCGTTGATGACGCCTTCGCGCACGGCCATGCCGATTTTGTGAATTTCCTCATCGGGAAAGCCGGCCGCCTCCGCAATGCGCATGGTGATGCTTTCCGCGAGGTCCACGCTCTCCAGCAGTGTTTCCAGCGTGACTTCGATCCGTTGTGTGTTGGCCGCCATCCGAAGTTAGGGGAAATCCTTCGCCGCAAGAACGTGTATGCGTATCACAGCGGCAGAGTCCAAGTCAATGCGCCGAAGGTTTCGGGGGGTGGCCGCCGGTCGGATAATTAGCTGAACGTTAGCGGATCGGCGTTTACTTTGCCGGCTTGATGTTTTGGTTCACGCGGAACAGGTTTGCGGGATCGTAGCGCTTCTTGATCTTCGCCAGGCGGTTGTAATTCTTGCCGTAAGTCGCCCGGATGCGATCTTCGCCTTCTTCCATCATGAAGTTAATGTATGCGCCCCCTGCGGAATAGGGATGAAGGGCGCTCCAATATTCCCTGGCCCATGTGGAGATTTTTTCCTTGTTCGCCGGATCGGGGTCGACCCCAACCATGACGGCGGCCCACTTCGCGTCGCGGTAACACCATGGGGTTGCATCATTCTTGATGCGACTGGCCGCTCCGTTGATCGGGTAGAGATGCATGGTTGACTGCAACGTTGGCAACTTCGCGGCGTACTCGAGATGCCGCGCGATGGCTTCGTCAGAGAGTGTGCGCACGAAATCGGCCTTCCAATACCATTGCATGCCCGCGGGATAAAGACGATCGAACATACTTTGCAGCGTCGGATGTGGAATCGGGCCGACCAGGTCGAGCGCGGGAGCCTTGAAGCTCCGGATCGGCTTGAACACCTTCTCCGCCTTTTTGATCGGTCCGGTGTAGCACCACACGATGCCGCACATCTCTTTGTGGTACAGATGCTCGGGGAACGGCGGCCAGGGCGGCACAGTGTGGAAAGCAAAGAAACCATAGAGGTCATCGGGCGCCTTGGCGATGAAGCTGCGGTACCAGCGCATCATCTCCGCAGCGTCCTCCATCCGCCACAACATCGGCCCGGCGTAGTCGGTGTGCACCGGTTGCGCCTTAAACAGAAACGAGGTCACGACGCCGAAGTTGCCGCCTCCGCCGCGCACCGCCCAGAACAGGCCGGTATTTTCCTTGGCACTGGCGGTGACGAACCTCCCGTTGGCCAGCACCATGTCGACGGCTAGCAGATTGTCGATAGTCAGGCCGTACCGCCGCGTCAAGTATCCGATTCCGCCGCCCAACGTCAGTCCGGCCACGCCGGTTGTCGAAATGATGCCCGAAGGGACCGCCAGACCGAACGCATGGGTGGCATGATCCACGTCGCGCCACAACGCGCCGGCGCCAACCAGCACGGTTTTCGTTTTTGGATCCACGCGAACATAATTCATCGGCGAAAGATCGATGACCACCCCGTCGTCGCATACCCCCAGGCCGCCCGCGTTGTGCCCACCGCCGCGGATGGCGACCAGTAATTTCTGCTCACGGCCGAAGTTCACCGCCGCCATGACGTCGGCCACATCGGCACAACGCGCGATCAACCTTGGGTGCCGGTCGATCATCCCGTTGTAGACTTTGCGAGCCGCGTCGTAGTTCGGACTGTCCGGCTCGAGCAATTCTCCGCGCAAGCTTGCCCGGAAAGCTGCGATCGTCGCTTCGTTCGGCATCATCGCCTGCCTCGACCTCCCTAAAATTTGCCAGGTTGCTAGAACAGAGTTACAGCGCCGGCGGTTCAACCGTGGCGAACCCACTCGGTTTGCAGCTTCGGCGGCTGCGTCAAGGTTTGCATGACCACGCAATACTGTTCGGTCTTCTCTTGCAGCGCGCGCAGTTGTTCCGCGGTTGCCTTCGGTGCGGCAATGTCAAAGTGAAGGCGAATGCTCTCGAAGCCGACGAGGACTTCTTTGGAAATGCCAAGGGTGCCGCTAAGATCCAGATCTCCCTCCACCGTCACCTCGATGCGTTCGGTGGCAATGCCCATCGCCGCGGCCACCATCTGACATGTAATTTGCGCGCACGCGGCCAACGCGCCCAGCAGCAAGTCACCGGAGCAGGCGCCAGAGCCAGCGCCTCCGACCCCCTGGTGAGCTTCGGCCTGGTAGATGGCGCGCCCCAAGTCCACCGAACAGGAAATTGGCGCGTCCGCCTGTGCACCCTTTGCGCGCATCGTGATGCGCGAAGCGCCGGGGTCGCTGCGGTATCGCTCTTTCAGCGGCTTCTGTAGCGATCGGAGATCCATGGCCACCTCGCTCGTCATTTTCGACGATTCACCGCGGCCGACGCAACCGCAGCAAAGCGTTTGAAGCCGTTCGACCGGGCATGTTAGCATCCCTCGTTACGAGAGGACTACTCATGCCTAAATACGTGATCGAACGCGAAGTCCCCGGAGCGGGAAGCATGACGGACGCCCAGTTGCGGGAAATGTCCCAAAAGTCGGTCGGCGTTCTGAAAGGAATGGGCCCCGAGATTCAATGGCTGCATAGCTACGTCACCGGCGACAAAGTTTACTGCGTGTATCTCGCTCCGGACGAGGAAACCGTTCAGGAGCACGCGAAGCGCGTGGGCATTCCTTGCAATCGCGTTTCTGCGGTACGGCAACTTCTTGATCCCTCGAGCGCGGAGTAGGCGCTAACCGAACGTTCCGCCAACCGGATTTTCTAGCCACGAGCGCCGATCCAAATGCGCTAACCCGAGGGAGATGGCGTTTCGATCATAAGCACCTCGTCGATGGCCTTCTCGACGGGCATGCTCCAGCCTTCTAACCAGGCCGCCGCGCCGGACGTGTTGGTCAATGCCTGTCGCGCAGGATTCAGTATCGCTTCCAGTTTGACCTGTTCCGTCGCGGTGAGCGGAGCGCCGATATTGTGCCGAAGAGCGGCCGCCGCGCCCGCCAGCCGCAGCGAGCGCTCTGCTTGCAACTGAAGCGCCGCCGAACACGCGCAACACTCGAGCAGGCGGGCGATACCTCGCTTGTGATCGAGTTCCTGAAAAATCTTCAAGCTTTCCTGGTACAGAGGATGTGCCGCGGAGCAATCCTGCTCTTCCCTCGCTAAGGTTCCCAGGTCCGCCAGCGTGGCAGCGATACCCCAACGATCACCGAGTTCGCGAAAAATCGCCAGGCCCCGTTCATACAGGTTTCGCGCCTCCGCAATCTCACCCTGGTTTCGGGCGACATCTCCCTGATGGTCGAGCGACCAGGCGACGCCTGCCCGATCTGCTAACCCTTCGAAGATGGCGAGACACTCCGCGTACAAATTGCGCGCGTGCTCATGGTCGCCCTGCAGCTTGAGGACGTTCGCGAGGTTGCTGAGCGCTCGAGCGATGGCCTTCAGGTCGCCCAATTCTCTCCACAACACCAGGCTTTCCTGCAACAGCGAGTGCGC